>WNGE01002019.1_pt1 | contig 37479 bp, 40 predicted proteins | sample 5400651 | NCBI WGS metagenome assembly WNGE01 (sample SAMN13153370, study PRJNA577476) | soil metagenome | isolation source: 60 cm soil or saprolite under grassland replicate 2 | place: USA:California | collected 2016-06-15
GGGCAGGCGCGAGCGGAACGGCGGTGGGCGCATGAGCGGACACGCGAGCGGGCGGCGTGCAGCGGCGGGCGCTCCGCGCAGGCTGCGACGCGGAGGGGTACGAGGGTGGCGCATGAGCGGGCGTGCGACAACGCCGACTGCGGTGGGGCCGTGAGTGGAGGCGCGACAAGGCCGTGAGCGGAGGCGCGAGCTTGCGGCGTGATGGCAGCGCGGGCGCGGGCGGGGGCTTGATGCGGCGGTATGTCGCTTTTTTGCGGGCCATCAATGTGGGGAAGCATCAGGTCAAGATGGAGGAACTGCGGCGCTACTTTGAGCCGCTGGAGTTTTCCAATGTCTCCACCTTTATTGCGAGCGGGAATGTCATCTTTGAAGCGCATGAGCCGGCAGACGAATTAGAAGGACGGATCGAACAGCACCTCGAGCAGTGCCTCGGCTATGCGGTGGGCACGTTTATCCGCGATGAGTCAGAGATCAAGGCCATCGCGGAGCACGACCCGTTCGGCGATGACGGCACCAGCTACGTTGTCCTGCTTCGGCAGGCGCCAGACAGGCAGACAAGAGAGCGCATCGAGCAGCTCAGCAGTGATGTCCTGCGCCGCGAACACACCATCCGCAATGCCAACACCCTTCGCCGTCTAGCAGCCAGGTTCAAAACGACCAAAGACGCTCAGGCGCCCAGGCGTTCCAAGAAGGGTTCGGGATCGGTCTCCAGCGCCAGGCCGTAGCGCGCGCTCAGCGCACTCGCCAGCCGCGCGGCCAATGCGGCCCGCGCCGACGGGTTCATCGTCGGGCGGCGTACGAGGAAGTCGCGTACCAGGGTGGCATCCTCGGGACTCAAGCGGGGCCCGCGCTCCAGGTCAGTCGCCGCGACAGCCAGGTCAGCGAGCGACAAAGCGCCGCGCGGCCCTTCGCGCACCACGATCGTGCCCGCGGCAAAGTCGCCCAGCCGCCGCGCCCGCCCATTGAAGAGCATCACCAGCACCCCGACCGCGTAGCCAATCGGCAGGCCATCGACCAGCCGAACGACATTTCGAATCGTGGCGTCGATCGGTCGCAGCGGATACCCGTTCTCGCGGATGACCCGCACCCCGAGCAGTCGCTTCCCTGGCGTCTGGCCGCTCCAGATGATCTCGAACACGATGAAGTAACCGACGCTCACGGCGAACACCGTGAGCGCAATCGCAGCAGTCACGATCGCCAGTGCGAGCCCGCCGCCGCGGCCGATGGCGCTCGCGGCCGTAGTGAACGTGCTCGAGACCGCGATGATCGCAATGGCGCCGACTGCACTCTGGATCAAACTGTCGACGGCCACCGCGGCGCCGCGGGAGCCGATACCGGCAATGTCATACTGCAAACTGACCCGCTCGGGCGTGAGCACCTGGAAGTCAGTCGATGCCATCTCTGAGTCACTTTAGCGCCAGTCGCCGCGCGACCTGGACGCAGCTCGAGGAACTGCTGCGGCGCAGTGAGGGCACCGGGCTGCGGTCGTTCACGGCGCAGGACGTCGAGGCGCTCGGTCGAGCCTATCGACAGGTAGTCTCCGACCTGGCCATCGCCCAACGCGACTTTCCAAACGATCAGCTGACGCACTCGCTGAACGCGGTGGCAGCCCGAGCGCACCTGCGGCTGTACCGCTCGCCACCACCGTCGTGGCGCCGATTCGGCGCGTTCTTCTGGACGAACTTTGCGCGGCGCTTCCGCCAGGCTGGCGTATACCTGCTGGCCTCGGCGGCGCTCCTGTTCGTGCCAGCGCTGGTGGCGTTCGCGGGTGCGTGGCTCGACCCGACGTTCCGTGAGGCGCTGGTGCCCGAACGTTTGCGACAGGTGATGTCGGGCGGCCAGACGTGGACCGACATCGAGCCACAACTCCGTCCGGCTATGGCCACGGTGATCTTCACCAACAACATTCGCGTGGCGTTGCTGGCCTTCGCGGGCGGGGTGCTCTTCGGACTGGGCACGGTGTATGTCCTGATCGCCAACGGGCTGGTCCTGGGTGGTGTGCTCGGCGCGGCGCAGTACTACGGCGTGGCGCCGCTGCTGTTGGCGTTCATCTCACCCCACGGCTACCTGGAGCTCTCGTGCATCGTCATCGCCGGTGGCGCTGGACTGATGCTGGGCGATGCGCTGCTCCGACCAGGCCTGCAGCGGCGGCGCGATGCACTGGCGCGGTCCGCGCGGCGCGCGGTCGAGCTGGTCGGTGGCGCCGCGCCCGTGCTGGTGGTCGCCGGGCTGCTGGAAGGGTTCGTCTCGCCCAGCGACCTGCCGCAGACCGTGCGGCTGCTGATCGGTCCGCTTGCCGGGGTCGCGTTGTACGTGCTGCTGTTCAGCGTTGGACGACGACGGGACGAAAACCGCGCCGAAACCGTTGGTTGACGCGCGGTTAACTTCTGCGGCGATATGCTGGGGCATCTAGCTTCTCTGACGGGGGCCTCGAGTGGAGTCGGAGAGAGGGGTAACATCTGTGGAAGAGCCACCGCGCGCTGGTCCCAGCGCGCTCAGCCAGTTGGATATCTACGCCGAGCGCCTGCGCGTCCAGGTACCCGCGGCACCGCCGAACATCCTCGACGGCTACGTGCGCTATGCGCCGTGGGTGTCGATTATCGTTGGCGCCTTCGCCGCACTCGCGCTCCTGGGACTGTTGGGACTGGCGGCGCTGGTCTCGCCGTTCATCATGGCGGTCAGCGGTTACCGCTACGGGGCTTCGCTCGTTGAGGAAGTCTTCTTCGCGCTGGCGCTCACGGTGCTGGACATCATCGGCGGCTACTTCATGCTGCAGCGGAAGCTGACCGGCTGGTGGCTGGTGTCCGCGGGGCTGGCGGTGTACCTGCTGCAAGACCTGCTCACGGCCTCAATCCTCGGCTTACTGATCACCCTGCTGATCGCGTACATCCACATCCAGGTCAAACCGCGGTACACGTAGCGCTTCGCGATGTGGCGGCGGTCTTGACGAGCTGGGCTCAGGCGGACGCGAGCGTGGTGGGCGACTCGGCGGCCGCATCGGCTAGCGGCAACGCGACGGGCAGCACCACCGTGAACGTGCTGCCTTTGCCACGGCCAGCGGAGTAGACCTCGACCCGACCCCCGTGCGCCTCGACCAGGTCGCGCACGATCGACAGCCCCAGCCCGAAGCCAGCAGGCGAAGGTGCGCCATCGGCGGGCACCCGATAAAAGCGATCGAACAGACGGGGGAGGTGCTCGGCCGCGATTCCCGCGCCCTGGTCGGTAATCGCAATACGGACGTGTTCCGCGACCCCGGGATCGATGTAGGTGCGTACCTCGATCGGAGCGTCGGGCGGGGAATACTTGGCGGCGTTCGACAGGATGTTGTCGAGCACCTGGCTGAGTCGGTCGGCGTCGCCCTCGATGACCGCGGTCGCCACCACGGACGTCTGGACGGTGCGTCCCGGCTGAGCAGCGACGAACCGCTCGCACGCGGAGCGCACCAGGTCACTCACCGACAGTGGCTCTCGCCGCAAGGGCAGCGGCCCGGCCTCGGTATGGGCACTGTCGAGGACATCGGCGATCAACGCATCGAGCCGCTGCACCTGCTCCTGGACCGTGGCCAACTGACGCGCCATGAGCTGGCCGTAGCCCTTGATCGACGACAGCGGCGTGCGCAGCTCGTGCCCGAGCAGCGCCAGCAGCTCATCTTTGGCTTGCAGCGCCTGGCGCTCGCGGGTGACCTCGCGCAAGAACACCACCCGCGTACCTGACTGCTCTTCCGCTTCGACGACGAAGAGCCGTTGCGGGCTACCTATCGAGAGCTCAGGCTGCGTCGGCGGAGTCTCGACCGAGGCGCCGAGTCGCCGCCAGGCCGCGGTGGCAAACAGGAGCTGGCCATCGGCGTCCCAGGCAGCCGCGGGCGCGGGCAAGGCTGACCACAGAGTCTCGCGGCGGTCGAGCAGCGAGCGGACCGCTGCCGCCTCCGTCCAGGCAGCTGAGTCTCGCATGAGCTTGCGCATGGCCACGCCGCCGCGCCAGCACGCAACCGCGGCCAGGACGAGCGCCAGCGCGACGAGCGCGAGCTCCTGCGGCATGCCGACCAGCAGCATCGTGGCCACGAGGACAGCAGCGGCCAGCAGCATCGCAACGGCGAGGAGCCACAGCAGCGTCGACCAGCGTTCGCGCATAAAGCAGACTCCAACGCTACTGTCTGTTTTCGTCGCGGCGCAACCGATTTCGTGCCGCTAGCGGACGAAGCTACGCACCAACGCTGTTAACGCATCGATGTCGAACGGCTTGCTGAGGAAGGCGTCCGCGCCCAACTCCTTGGCTTCGACCAGCCTGTCGGATGGCGCCGCCGACAGCACCACGACCGGGATCGCGGCCAGCGCAGGACTCTCCAGACGATGGCGCAGGAAGGTGAAGCCGCTCGTGCCAGGCAGCATGAGGTCCAGGAGGATGAGGGCTGGCGGTTCTCGCGCAACGATTTGCTCGACCTCGGCGATAGTCTCGGCCACACTGGGCTGAAAGCCTTCGTCGGCGAGGTGTTCGGCGATGACCTCGCGGATGGTCGACTCGTCCTCGACGATGAGAATCTGCGGTGGCAACGGTGTCGGCGGGCGGCCCACCGGGCGTGCCGGGCCGACCATCGACTCGACCGCCGCGACGAGCTTGTCGACATCAATGGGCTTGGTGAGCCAGGCGGCCACGCCGAGTGTTGTCGGATAGTCGCCCTTGCCCGCGATGGCCGACAGGATCACCACGGGAATGTTCAAGCGCTCGAGCCGTTTGCGGGAGCGTTCCAGGAACTGCCAGCCGCTCATGCCCGGCATCATCAGATCCAGGACGATCAGGTCTGGCCTGGAAGCACGTAGCTGGCGCAGGGCTTCGAGACCGTCGGCCGCCTCGAGGACGGCGTAGCCGGCATCGCCCAGGACATCGGCAAGCATGCCACGAATCGTCGACTCGTCCTCGACTATCAGGACGTGCCGTTCACGACGATCGGAGCGCGCGGTTGGCAGAGCACGGCTCACCACAAGGGCCATGTGGTTGGGCCGGTCGGGGTGCACGAACCATGCCAGAGTTCAACGGTCGAGCAACGATTCGATGCAACTTCGTGATGTTGGGCACCACTCGGCCGGCACGGCCGTGCGGGTTGCCGGGTACGGGTCAATTCACGAGGAAGACGGCGGTCAGCGCGCCGTTGGGCGGGAACAACGTGCTTGGCCTGACCTGGTTGGGGATTTCCAACATGTAGGGGCCGGGCTGAACGCGGGGCGCGGCCGTGCTGTCCACATCGCCGGGGGTTACGGCCAGCGGATCTGATGTGGAAACAGCGGCGCCTCGAACGGGTGACCGAAGCCGTGCACGGCATCCACTCCGAAGAGCACCGGAATGTGGAGCCGCGAGCGCTGGATCGCGAATGCCTGGATCGCGTTGTACGTGTTGGCCCAGTCGCGACCGGTGTTGCCAAGGCCACCCGAATGTGTGGTGTCGTGCGGCATGTCCGTACCGCCAGCCAGCAACGAGCCGGTGAAGTTGTCGATGAGGACGGTCTGCAAAGCGGCGGGATCGGCGTCGCCGAAGCAACTCGGACAGGCCTGACTGCTGGCGCGGGCCGTGACGTGTGTGACCAGGATCTGGTCCATTTGACCTACCTTCTCGGGCAGAGTCATCTGGCGCAGCAAGTCGTCGACGCGCTCGCCGACAGGTCCGACTGATTGCGGTAGGTGGCGCCCACTGCAGGGGCCTGCCAGAGCAGCAGCAGCGCCAGCGCAACACCGCAGGACAGGACCGCTGCCGGTACCACGCGGTAGCGATCGTATCAGCGGCAATGCGAAAAAGCCTGCCAGCGCGTCTCAGAAACTGTGTTAAGGTGAGACGGCGTGAGCAAGGTGGCGGCGGGCGCGACGCGCCGCGGAGGCAATCTGTCGCGGGCGGAGTGGATGCTGCGCCGTCTGGACGAGGAGGGCTTACGGCTCACCGGCCGCCGCGAGCTGGTGGTTAACGCGATCGCCCACAAGCCCGGGTCGTTTACGCCTGAAGCGCTGGTCGACGAGCTGCGGCCGCACGGCATCGGCCGCGCGACCGTGTACCGGGCGCTCGACGTCCTGGAGCGGCTGGGAGTGCTTACGCGGGTGCACCTCGGAACCTGCCACGCGTTCACGGTGTGCGACGACGGTCACCATCACCACTTCCTGTGCAGCGCCTGCAGCGCGGTCGTACCGGTGGACGCGCGGGTGATCGAGTCCGAGATTCAGAAGCTGGCGACGCGTCTGAAGTTCCAGGTCGACACGCACATGCTCGAATTTGCTGGCCGCTGCGCCGACTGCCTCGCCCGAGACAGCTAACGCAGCGTCCCGATGTGGCTAGCGACGGCTGGCGGCCGGCTGCCTGAGTACGTCCGCGACCAAAGCACTGGTGCGCAGGTTCCACAGCGCGCGCAGCAGCTCGTCGGCGTCCCACTGGCTGCCACCGAAGGCGATGCAATCGCGAAACTTCGTGTCCAGCTCGGCGTCGCTGAGCGGCGCGCGGGCATCGCCACGGGCGGCATCGCACCTCTCGTTGAGCTTCGAGTCATCGGCCAGGGTGACCTCGACGGTCGCGTAGCCGAGGTCGAACGCAGGCGGGCCGAATGGCGGCCGCGGCGAGTCCTCGATAGTGACGCGCCGCAACAGGTCTTGCGCCTCCGGGCGAAGGACCGCCTCGTCGGTAAAGCTCGCGAGCCCCACGCGACCATCGAGCAAGCACGCTGACACGACGTACTCGCCGCTGAACTTGCCCTGCAGACCCGAGGTGGGCCGGTGGTGGATGATCGCGCGCTGGCCTTGCGGCTGCACCGTCACCTTTACCGAGCGGACGTTTTCGGCAGACACCTTTACGGAAAGGGCGGCGTCTGCCATGCGGTGCGTCTCGTAGCAGCACGGATATTTCTTCACGCTCAAGCCCTTGTCGAGGAGAACGCTCGGTTGCTGGAGCGCGGCGATGACGGCAGCCGGCTGAGGCTCGTGGCCGTACATGGCGAAGTAGCCTTGCGGCGCCTCGAGCTGATCGGGGTCAGCAGTGAAGCCATTGCCAGCCAGCTGCGCGGCAATGACCGCGTCGCGCGCGGCAAGCCCCGCGTGCAGCGGCTTCGTCATCGTGCCGAAGTTCTGTCGACTGCCACTGGCCATCGAGGCGGCGATGCCCAGTGCGTTGCGCATTCTGTCGGGATCGAGCCGCAACAGCCGACCGCCCGCGGCGGTGGCCGCGAGCACGCCAATCGTGGACGTAGCGTGCCAGCCGGCGCGGTAGTGCGGCTCGGCGGGCAGCCCACGGGCGATCGCGCAGCCGACCTCGAACCCGACCGCGTACGCCTCGAGCAGCTCGCGGCCAGAGGAGCCGTTGGACTCGGCCAGCGCCAGCAGCGCGGAGACCAGGACGATGCTCGGGTGACCGATGATCTGCTCGGCGACGTCGTCGTAGTCGAGTGCGTGGCCGGCCGTGCCATTGAGCAGCGCCGCGTGAGCGGCACTGGTGCGCTCAGACGTCGTCAGCACCGTCGAGTCGCCGCGGCTCGACTCGAGCGTCTGTGCAAGGATCGTGAAGCAGTCCTCGCCGCCGCCGGCACAGATGACGCCGATCGTGTCCACGAATGCGCGCGTGGCGCGCTGCAGTAGCTCGTCTGGCGCGCCGCTGAGGTCGTGCCGGCAGGCGAATTCGGCGATGGCCGCGGTTGCTGAGGCGCTCACAGACTGATGAGCTTACGCTTGTCGCGCCTTGAAGCGCGCCTGCGCGCATAACCTGGGCGCATGGCCCTGCCCACGATGGACTTCGAGGTCTACCTGAACACCAATGCGCCGGCGCCTGAGCGCGAGCAGGCGCTGGCCGAATTGTTCGCCAACGAGGACGCGGCGGGCGTCGAGTACGCGGTCGTCATGCCCAGCCCGACGCCGAAGCCCGATAACCACGCCCTGTTCGAGACCGCGTCAGGACAGCGCCGCGCGGTCCTGTGCTGCCAGGTCAACCCGAATCACGGTCAGGCGGCGCTCGAAGAGATCCGTCGCTCCGCCAGCGAGTGGGGCATGCGCGTGCTCAAGATCATGCCCGCGATCTATCAGGTCCACCTCACCGGTCCGCTCGCGCAGACGCTCATGCGGGTCGCGCAGGAGCTCGGGCTGGTCGTAAACATCCACTCCGGAAGCGAGATCAGTCACCCGCTGGCGATCGGCGCCCTGGCGCGTCGCTTTCCGGAGGTGACCGTGTTGATGGATCACATGGGCTACCGCGAGTGGACCTCCGACGCGATCGAGGCCGCCCGCGACAATCCCAACCTGTACCTTGGCACGACGATCGCCGCCTTCGAGCCCACGGTGATCGAGCGCGCCGTGCGCGAGCTGGGGCCCGAACGCGTCGTTTACGGTTCGAACTGGCCCAACTGCTATTCCGATCTCGCGGTCGAAGCGATCCGCCGCCAGAAACTGGGCGCCGAGGCCGAGGCGTTGGTGCTGGGCGGCAACCTGGCGCGCATTCTCGGCATCACCTGAACGGCTGGTAGAGCTCGGCGGCGTTGTCACGAAGGATTCGCTCGGCGGTCCAGGTGGACTCAGACTCGGGCAGCCAGGCCAGGGCTTCGGCCAGGGCACGGCGGGTGGCGCGGGCGGCGAGCCACAGCCAGTCGGGGATGCCCCACGCGTCTGAGCCGTACAGCAGTCGCGTAACGGGCGCCAGCGCGAGCAGCTCTTCCAGCACGTGCGTTAACCCGCCGCCTGCCAACAGGGGGCTGGCTTCTGACAGGTCCACGTAGACCCGCGGGTACACGCTAGCCAGGTAGGCGGCTTCACGCACGTACGGGTAACTGGTGTGCAGGAGCACCAGCGGCGTGTGGGTGCCGATCAAGCCCGCTTCGAACAGCGGTCGCAGGTGCAACGGATTGGCGAGCCGCAGATCGAGATCGCGATCGCCGAAGCCGCTGTGCAGGTGCAGCGGAAGGGCGGTGTCGGCGGCGAAGCGCGCGGCGACGTGGAACAGGTAGTCGAGCAGGGGCTTGTGGGTGAGCCTGCCAGGTTTCAGGCCAGTCTCGGCTGCCGCGCGATCAGGTGGGTCGATCGCCAGGCCGGCGCGGTAGGCGATGATCGACTTCAGCGCGACGATACCCGGGCGGGCCGCTTCGAGCTGGCGCAGCAGCGCCGCCTCCAGTTGTGCCAGGGAGTCGCACTCCAAAAGCAGGTCTTCGACGACCCGTTCGAGCCGCAGCACGCGGTGCGCCGCGAAGCCGCCCTGCGCGGCGCACTCGGCAACCGAGTACGCACCCGCGCGCGGGTAGCCATCATCGAGGAGCACGTTCGAGATGTTGGCGTCGCGCACCAGGCGGCGCGCGTAGTCGGACGTCTGGCGGGCGGTCTCCACTTCGGCGACGTCACAGCCCAGGAAAGCGGCAAGGTCGCGCAGCGCCGAACGGTAGAAGAGCGAGTCGGGCTGAGCGAACGGGGCCTCGCCGAAGTAGCGTGCGAACGGCTCGTCAGCAACATGCAGCCACGGATGGGCGTGATTGTCGAAGAGCGCGATGTCCTCAAACGGCACGCTGACTAGTAGCGCCGAAAGTGAGCCGCGATCTCCTGCTGCGGCGGCGCGCTGCCCAGGTCCTCCCACTCGGCGCGGCGAATGCCGATGAATTCGTGCGCGCGTTCCCCGCCCAACGCGGCTCGCAGGACCTCATCGTGCTCCAGCTCGCCGACCGCCTCCCGCAACGTCGCGGGATAGCGGCGGATCCGCCGCCGCGTCCGTTCGGAATCGCTCAGATCGTGCGGGTTCGACGCCAGTGGCTCGCCGGGATCGAGTCCGCGCTCGATGCCATCCAGCCCAGCCGCGACGATCGCGCCCAATGCCAGGTACGGATTGGCGCTGCCGTCGACAGCCTTGATCTCGACGTTGGTCGTGGCCTCGACACGGCCCTGGAACGGCGATGCCACGCGCACTGCTGCCTCGCGATTGTCCGGGCCCCAGGCGGTATATGCCGAGCTCCACATGTTCGGCGCCAGCCGACGATACGAGTTGACGCTGGGGCACGTGATCGCGATCAGCCCCGGCAGGTGCTCGAGCACACCCGCGACGAACCCACGCCCAATCTGCGACAACCCCAGCTCACCAGCCGAGTCGTAGAACGCATTGCGATCACCGCGCCACATGCTCAGGTGCACGTGGCAGCCGTTGCCCGCCTGATCGACGAACGGCTTGGGCGCGAACGACGCCACCAGACCGTGCTGCAAGGCAACCGCCCGCACCGTCTCGCGCACCGCGATCTGCCGATCGGCCGCAGCGAGCAGCGGCGCATGGTTGATGCTCAGCTCCTGTTGCGAGGGGCCGAGCTCGGGATAGTACTGGCGCGGCTCGAGGTGCTGCTGATCGAGGGCATCGAGGATGTCGCCGATGACATCGGCCTGGCGATCCATGCCATCGGATGCGAAGCACAGGCTGTCGTCGGCGGGTGCGAACGTCCCGTCGTCGAGCTGCCGCGCGAGATAGAACTCAAACTCGAACGCGGCCTGCACCGACAAGCCCTGCTGCGCCGCGCGGTCGGTGATGCCTTTCAGAAAGGTCCGCGGGCACAGCTCCCAGGGCTGGCCATCGAGCGTGTGCATGTCGCACAACACGCGCGCTTCGCGCAGGCGATACGGCAGGACCGAGAAGGTTTCCAGAGCAGGCACGAGGCGGATCTCGCCGACCGGGCCGAGGTGCGTGGTCGGCGCCAGGTGCTCGGTCAGGCAAAAGCCCTGCATGGCGACGGTGAGACCGATGCCACTCGAGAGGAAGTCTTCCAGAGCGGAGGCGTGGGCGGCCTTGCCGCGAATGATGTTGGCGTGGTCGCAGTACAGAAACCGCACCATGCGCAGATCGGCGCTGCTCGCGCGGCTCAGAATGGCCTGAACGTCGGTTGCCATTTACTCGCGCGGCGAGAAGTCGAAGGGATATGGCGGCACATCGGCGCCCACATCCAGCTGGATCAACGCATGCGACGTCAGCGGGATGTCGCTCGGATTGGTGGTGACGCGGGCGCCGTTGAGATACGCGATCACGGCGCCCTGCGCCGGGCCGACCTGCGAGCCGCTCAGCGGCTGCTGCCAGATCGCGAAGAAGTCACCCAGCGTGAACGTGCGGCGGATCGGCGATTCGATGTGGACGACGCCATCCTGAGTGTGCGTGTGCAGCCAGTAGAAGCACGAACCATCCTCGACAAATGGGCCGACCGGGCTGTCGCCGACCTGCCAGGGCTGCCCGACGCCGACGCCATATGGCACCTGCTGCTCCTGGCTGTTGACGAAGATTGCCAGGTGCACGTGGATGTGGAACAGCGTCGACTCGAGCGCGTCACACGAGATGCCGCGCACCGCGGGCAGCGGGCCAGGTGCAGCAACCGGTTTGGCCGCGGCGGGCGCAAACGGGCTTGCCGTAGGCTGCGCTTGCGCTAGTGGTCGCCGCGCGGGCTCCGCGGGAAACCCGATGAACACCACCGCCACGCCCACGACCGCGGCGATCGCGACAAGCAGCAGCGGCACGAACAGGCCGAAGCGGCGACGGTGAGGAGCCGCAGCCGACGGCGCCTCGGTCGTATCGACGTTCGACTTCAGAATCTCGCCTGGCGGCCGCTCGACAGCCATCGCGACAGCGTGTCACCGCTGTGGCCGCGAGGTCAACTGGCGATGGCGCTGGCGGGGACGCGAAGTGGGGCGGGACGCTCTTCGGAGCGTGCTTCGGGTCGGGTTTGTTCGTTCAGCCGCGACAGCGCATCTGCTGCGAACAGCAGCTGCTTGCGCATCAGCCGGATCAGCGCAGGGGCAGCCGCCCCAGAGGTGACCCCGAGCGCAATCGCGGACTGCGCAGTGCTGGGTGCGACAACCATCAGCACGGCCGCGGCGGCCGAGGCGCCGACGATGGCGCGGCCGACGATGCCCAGCGCGATCAAACTGTCTTGCGGCGCGTGGTGGAACGCGCGGCCACCGCGTTCGGGGCGCACGCGATGCGGCAGCTCGATGGCCCCGCCACGCCGAAGCAGCTCGTAGCTCACACCGCCGAAGGCGCCGCTGACCAGCAGCACCAGGAGCGTGAACCAGAAGCGCGGATTCAGAAAGTCGTCCGAAATGGCCGACCACTGTGGCGCCTGCGACGTGCCGAGCAACTGCAGGGCGCCAAAGGTCAGCAGCGGTGACGAGCCGACTGCTACAGCCGCGGCGGTCCTCATGGATGCAACCGTATGCCGGCACCCGCCCCACCGGCTGTGAGGCCGTTCACAGCCCGGTGGTGATTTACCCCACAGCTGTCAAGATACGAACGTCCCGTGGCGCCAGTGCCAGGGTGCCGGTCACCTCCATACCGCGCAGCAGGTCGCGGTACTGGTGCGGCAGCTCGACGTGGGCCACTTCCGACCACCACCATCGGTCATGATGATGCGATTGGTCTGGCCGGCATACAGCGCGTCGATCTCCTCGACCCACACACCGAGTAGCGGCCGCAGCGGACCTGGATAGCCTTCGTAGGCGAGGTCGGTCTCGTCGACCACCCCGCTGAATACGGTTGCCACGAACGTGCCGCCCTTCTCGAGCACCGCCTGCAGCCGATCGGCCACGCCGGCTTTGACCATGTGCAGCATCGGCGCGATCACGATGTCGTAGGCGCTCAGGTCGGAGTCGCTGAAGACGACATCGACGGCGACGTTTCGCCGCCACAGGGCTCCGTACCAGGCGCGCACCGTCGGGATGTACGCCTTGTCCCGAGTCGGCCCGACAGCGTTGTCGATCGCCCACCAGTTGTTCCAATCGAACAGCACGGCGACCCGCGCCTGCTTGCGCGAACCCACGATCGCATCACCCAGTCGTTCCAGCTCCTCACCCAGCTCGGTGACCTCGCGAAACACGCGCGCATCTGGCGTCCGACCGTGCTCGACCACCGCTCCGTGGAACTTCTCGGACCCGCCGCGACCGCGCCGCCACTGGAAATACATGACTGTGTCGGCGCCGTGGGCCACCGCCAGGTAGCTCCACAGCCGCATGATGCCTGGCCGCTTGAGCGCGTTCACGGGCTGCCAGTTCTGGCTGCTCGGCGTCTGCTCCATCAGCATGTACGGCTGACCGTCCTTGAGCCCGCGGTGCAGGTCGTGCAGAAAGGCGATGTCGCTGGCGTCGGCGGTCGGCCACGGATAGCAGTCGTACGCGATCACGTCGACTTCGGGCGCCCACACGCGCAGGTCGAGCGTTGGGTCGGGCTGACCGTGCATGTTGGTCGTGATCGGCACATCGGACGAGTGCGCGCGCAGCGCGTCGCGTTCGAGTTTGAAACACTCGAGCATCGACTCGTTCTGAAAGCGTTTGTAATCGATCGTCAGGCCAGCGGTGAGTGACTCGCCGTTGCTGTACGGCGGCTCGATCTGCTCCCAGTCGGTGAACGTGTGGCTCCAGAACGCGGTCCACCAGCGCTCGTTCAATTCATCGAGGCTGGCGTAGCGACGCTGCAGCCACTGGCGAAACGCGCTCGCACAGGTGTCGCAGTAACACGCGCCGCCGTATTCATTCGAGACGTGCCACGCAACCAGCGCCGGATGGTGCGCGTAGCGCTCCGCCAGCCGTGAGGCGATGCCGGCCGCGAAGCGGCGGTAGGTGGGTGACCTCGGACAGTAATTGACCCGCCGGCCGTGGCGCCGCCGCTGACCATCGGCGTCAGCACGCAGAACGTCTGGATACGCTCGCGACATCCAGGCCGGCTGAGCCGCGGTCGGCGTCGCCAGACACACATAGCGCTCGGCTGCGCTGAGCTTGTCCACGACGGTGTCGAGCCAATCGAAGGTAAACGTGTCTTCACTCGGCTGCAGGGCCACCCACGAGAACACACCGACCGTGGCGACGCGGAAATAGCTGGCCTGCATGAGCCGCATGTCCTCGTCCCAGGTGGCCGGTGGCCACTGCTCGGGGTTGTAGTCGCCGCCGTGCCAGATTTGCGGCAGGCGCGGGTTGATGGGGGGCATGGTCTAGACCGCTCGCCACACCTGGACGCTGCTGCGCCAGTCCAGCGTTGGGTGGCGGTCGCCGGTATTCACGAGATCGGCGGTGATGCCCGCTGCCATCAGCGCCGCGCCTGTGCTTTTCACCCCATCGGCCTCACGGCGGTACCCACGCTCGGCCTGCAGATGGCGCAATCGCATGCGCCGCGCGCCCGCGCCACGTAACCCACGCACCTGGTAAAGCATGACGGCTGTCGCCGCGCCATCTTCTGCGACGTATTGCACTCCGCACGGCCCGATCGCAGCGGGGGGCCGCAGCCAGTACTGGCGGCCGTGCTGGACAAGCGGGCGTAACTGCTTGTACTGCGCCACCAGAGCGGCAGCTGAAGCCAGATCGGACGCCGACCACTCCGCGATGTCGCCGCCGATGCCCAGCACGCCCTGCATCGCCACGTGGAACCGAAACTCGAGCGGCGCCACGCGCCCAGTCTGCGCGTTCGGCACGTCGGTGACCCAGTTGACCATCACCCGCGGGCTGTGCGCCAGACTGTAGCCGTATTGAATCGTGAGCCGGTCGGCGGCGTCCGTGTTGTCGCTGGTCCAGACCTGATCGGTCCACCGCAGCACGCCGAGATCGGCGCGACCGCCGCCACCAGCGCACGATTCGATCAGCAGATGCGGGAACGCGGCACGCAGCCGACCGAGCACCTCGTACAAGCCGAGCACGTGGCGCACCCAGACTTCGCGTTGCTGCGTCGGCTGCTCGGGCCAACCGACCTCGGTCCACGCGCGATTGTGATCCCACTTGACGAAGTCGACGCGGCCGTGCTCGGACAACACCGCGTGGAGCTGCGAGTAGATCGCCTCGCGGACGGCGGGCCGAGCGAAGTTGAGCACGAGCTGGTTCCGTCCGAGCGTTGCCGTGCGGTCGAGCGCGTGGTAGGCCCAATCGGGGTGCGCGCGGAACAGCTCGGAATCGGGGTTGACCATCTCGGGCTCGACCCAGATGCCGAAGCCCATGCCGAGTCGATGCACTTCGTCGATCAGCTCGCGCAGCCCGTTCGGGAATTTTTGGAGGTTGACTGTCCAGTCGCCGAGCCCGGCGCGATCGTGGTCACGCGCGCCGAACCAGCCATCGTCGACCACGAAGAGCTCGACGCCCATGGCCGCGGCGCGCCGCGCCAGCTCGACTTGTTGGTCGACCTGCACGTCGAAGCCGGTTGCCTCCCACGAGTTGTAGAGGACGGGCCGCGGCCGCTCGCGGTGATTGGCGGGCAGCTGGTGCGTCTCCTCGAATCTATGCAGCAGGCGGCTGGCGCCACCGATGCCTGCCTCGGAGTAGCCGCAGACGAGCTCAGGCGACTCGAACGACTCATTCGGCCCGAGCCGCCACGAGAAGTCGAACGGATGCATGCCTATCACGATGTTCAGGGCATCGTTGCGCTCACCGTCGAACACCAGCAGCCAGTTGCCACTCCACGCAAGAGACCCGAACCACACGCGGCCGTGATGCTCGGCCTGCTCACCGCGCGGGCGCACCGCGAACCAGGGATGCGCTTCGTGGCTGCTCAGCCCCCTGGTGCTGCCGCTGGTCAGTCGACCCGGATGCAGCGGTTGCTGATGCAGCGTGAACTCACGCCCCCACTGACCGTGGAGCGTCAGCGCGTCGTACTGATCCGGCGGCAGCGGCAGCGCCGCGCTGAGTACTCGCTCCAGCAAGAGAGTCTGCGACCCGAGGTTGCGGAGGAGCACGCTCCGCGCTACCAGGTCGAGGACGGCGTACACGCGAAAACGCAGCGTGACCTGCAAGTGCAGGAGCGGGTCCTGGAACTGGAGCTCGAGCGAGTCGCCGTCGATCGCATCGGACACAAATTCGAACCGCACCCCGCGCGCACCGCCCTCCGTTTGCACGACAAGGCACGGCTCCTTGAAGGTCGACATCCCATACGCGGGGTAGGCCAGCGGCTGGCCATCCAGGAACCCCGCCTCCGATGGCCGATTGGGCGACACGCGTGGCAGGTATGCCTCCGCCACTGAGCCCCCGCTGGCGCCCCAATGGGGCAAGTAGAGCGTGTCGTCAGGCCCGAGCCACAGCACCATACTCGCTGCCTGGGTCTCCAGGACCCACGCCGGGCGTCCATCCACATCGCTCCGCGTGATTGCCACGCGGCCAGGATAAGTCGTTGCTCAGTGCGCGAGAGCCGCGGACCCCATGACCTCCTGGATGGGGAACGACTCGGGCGGGATCATGCCGTAGCGTCCGGCCAGCATTACCCATCCTTTACCGTCGCGCGAGAGGGCTGCATACTTGCCCTGTTTTCAGGGGGAGAACTGCATGACACTCGCGGCCCCAGCACGGGACGTCGCCGCCGAGCGGGCGGCTATCGAGGCCGACATCGCGGGCAAAACGCTGCTCGGCGCGTTCGCCGAGACCGCGGCGCTCCTGGCTGACAGCGATGCCATCAAGTGGAAGGACAGTGGCGGCGCCTGGCAGGCGCTCACGTGGCGGCAGTACCGCGAGGCAGTCGCGGAGGTAGCGGTCGGCCTGACCACGCTTGGGTTCGAGCCCGGACAGTTCGCGGTGTTTTTGTCGCGCAATCGGCCCGAGCCATTGATCGCCGACCTCGGAGTCCAGCACGCGCGTGGCGTGCCGGTCGTGCTCTACAACACGCTGGCGCCCGACCAGGCGGCGTACATCGCGAACCATTGCGAGGCGCGAGTCGCGTTCGTCGAGAACCGCCACTTTCTCCGCACGCTGCAAGTGGTGCGCGACCAGTTGCCGCACCTGCGCACCGTGATCCTCCTCGACGAGGAGCCCGCACCTGGAGACGACGGCTGGACGATGACCTTCGCGGACCTGCGGGCGGCTGGTCGCGAGGCGCTGCGGCGTGATCCTGGTGCGTTCGATGCGCTATGGCGAGAGGTGGGGCCGCGCGATCTCGCCGCGCTGGTGTACACCTCGGGCACCACGGGCCGCCCCAAGGGTGTCATGCTGTCGCAGCGCAACATCATGTGGGAAGCCGCCGCGGTCGGCCGCCTCGTCCCACCGCGCGCCGATGAGCGCAGCATCTCCTACCTGCCCCTGGCGCACGTCACCGGCCGCTGGCTCGATCTGTGGAGCCACGTTGTCTACGGCGGCACGGTCCACACCTGCCCCGATCCGCTGCAGTTGTTCCAGTACGCGGCGGAAGTGCATCCGACCGGACTGGTCGGCGTACCGCGGGTTTGGGAGAAGCTGTATGCCGCGCTGCAGGCTGGCATAGCCGCCGAGCCCGACGCGGCGCGACGTCAGGCGGTCGAGCAGGCGATCGAAGTGCGCCGCCAGGTCATTCGGCTCGCGCAGAACGGACTGCCCGTACCGCCGGAGCTGGCCGCGGCCTCGGAACGCGCGTCGGTAGTTGGCCAAATGGTTCGTGCGCGGATAGGACTCGAGCAGTGCGATCGGGCCGCGACCGGCGCCGCGCCGATCGATCCCGGCATCATCGAGTTCTTCCAGGCCATCGGGCTGCCCATGATCGAGGCGTGGGGCATGACCGAGCTCACCTGCGCCGCGACCGGTAACCCGAGCGATGCCATTCGGAACGGCAGCATCGGCGTGGCCGCGCCCGGGGTCGAGATTCGCCTCGCCGATGACGGCGAGATTCTCGTCCGCGCGGGTCTCTTGATGGAGGGGTATTACAAGGACCCCGAGGCCACCGCGGAGGCAGTCGATGCGGACGGCTGGCTGCACACTGGCGATATGGCCGCGGCCGATGACGACGGCTACTACCGCATCATCGGACGCAAGAAGGAGCTGATCATCACGGCTGGCGGCAAGAACATCGCGCCAGCGGCGGTCGAGTTCCTGCTCGAGCAGCACCCGATCATTGGCCAGTCGTGTGCGATCGGCGATCGTCGCGCCTATATCACCGCGCTGCTGGTGCTCGATCCTGAGCGGGCTCCAGCCTGGGCGCGACAGCAGGGCATCCTGGCCACGTCGCTGGCCGAGCTGGCTGAGCATCCAGCGGTGCTCGATGAAGTGCAGGGCGCGGTCGACGCCGCCAATACCCACCTGGCTCGAGTCGAACAGGTGAAGCGCTTCCGCGTGCTGCCGACCGAGTGGACCGCGCTGAGCGGCGACCTGACGCCGTCGCTCAAGAAGCGGCGCAGCGTGATCCTCGAGCGCTACGCCGACGTCATCGAGGCGTTGTACGCCGCGCCAGCGGCAGAGCCAGCGTCGCCGCGGCCATCCCACCCAACAGCGTTATGACCGCCAGGCCTGGGTAGCTGGCCACGCCGAGGACCAGTCCCCCCAGGCCTGATCCGAGCACAGCGCCGCCCTGGTTGGTCAGCGACAGCAGTCCGAGGAGGGCACCGCGGTAGCGCGGCGAGAGCTCCGACCCGAGTGCCAGGAATGCTGGTCGACTGGCGGCATTGGCCAATCCGAAGCTACCACCAAGCAGAACCGACATCAGCAGCCCAGGTGTCAGCCCGAATAGCGCCAGCGCGATCAGCCCGGCGCATGCCTGGGCGGCAACAAAGATTGCTGCCCGTGGCAGGCGGTCGCCGAGCCACCCGCCGGCGGTGTTACCGCCGATGGTGCCCACCGCGACGACGACGAGCGCGGGCGCCACCTCCGCGGGGTTCAAGCCATAGCTGAGCATCAGGAACGACGGTAGGTACAGCACCGCGGCGTTGAAGATCGAGCGCTCGAGCAGGTTGGCGCCGAGGACATTGCCGAGCTTCGGCACGCCCAGCACCGCCTGGTAGGTCGTGCGCAGGCCGCTGCCTCCGTGGCCGGTCGGCCTGGGCGATGGGAAGCCGATTTGCACCAGCAGCGCTAGTCCGAACAGGACGATGCCGGTGCTGGCAAAGGCCCACCGCCAGCCGAGGGTGCCCGCGATGATGCCGACCGCTGGGACACCCGCCACCGCGGCGAGGCCGAAGCCCAGGTTGAGGTAGCCCATGGCGCTGCCGCGCTTGTGCGGCGGCACCAGGTCACCGACGGCGGCCATCGTGCTGGCTGGTCCGAACGCGCCAAACAGCCCCGCGACGAACCTGGCTGCCAGCAGGGTGGCGAAGTTGTTCACCAATGCCGCCGCGATCGATGCCGCGCCTACCCCGCACAGCGCTAGCACCATCAGCGGCCTTCTTCCCAGCCGATCCGAAAGCAGCCCGGTGAAGGGCGCGCCCAGCGCCCAGGGCAAGGAGATCGCCACGCCGAGGAGTCCCAGCTGCGCCAGCGGCACATCGAGATCCTTTGACAGATCCACGAGCAGCGGCCCAACCATCGTGATAGCGGTCGCCCAGCCCGTGATTGCCGCCGTCACCAGCAGCAGCGAGCCCGTGCCCACCTCCTGCTGCACGGGCCTCACAGTCTCTTGAGTGTAAGTGCGCCCTCTATACTCAGCGACGTCATGGCGACCGCAACCGGGGTTCCAACGCAATTGGGGCATGTCGCCCTGCGCGTGACCGATCTCGCACAGTCCATCGGCTTCTACAGAGATGTGATCGGGATGACCCTGAAGGGGCAGTTTGAAGACAAAGTGGCCTTCCTCGGCATCAGGCCCGACGCTTCACATGAGATTGCGCTCTTCCAACTCCAGAACAAAGACGCACCAGGGCCAGATCAAACACGCGTGGGCATGTACCACATGGCCTGGGAGATGCCGTCGTTCGAAGACCTGCAGCAGTTCCACGAACGGCTGCTGGCCCACAACGTGCGGATTGTTGGCTACAGCGATCGGCAAGCCAACGTGATGTTCCTGGACCCCGACGGTAACGAGCTCGAAGCGATCTGGGAGCCGAGCCCAGCCGAGATGGAACGTCGCCGCGCCGCGGGCATCGATCAGCTTCCTCGCCTCGTAGCCTCTCCCTGACTGACACCGCCACCTCGACGCTGGTGCGGTCGCTGACCCGCATCACGCGCCCCGCCCTCGTGCCTGAGCTGCGCGTCCGCGTGGCCGACGCGCTCATGCCCACCTGGGAAGCCACCGAACGCCACGTCGGGCACGCCGTGCCGCCCCCATTCTGGGCCTTCCTGTGGCCGGGCAGTCAGGCACTCGCTCGCCTGATCATCGATCAGCCACACCTCGTCGAGGGCAAGCACGTCTTCGATTTCGGCGCGGGCTGCGGGCTCGCGGCCATCGCCGCGGCGTACTGCAGCGCGAGCCGCGCCCTCGCGTGCGACATCGACCCCATGGCCGCGGACGCCCAGTACGCCAACGCGCAACTCAACGACGTGCTGATCGAGACCCAAACCTGCGACTCGACCCGTAGCCGTCTCGACGACATGGATATCGTGCTGGCTGGCGACGTCTGCTATGAGCGCGCCGCCGCCCGCGAGGTCACGGTGTGGCTGCGCGCACTGGCCGAGGATGGACTGACGGTCCTCCTCGCGGATCCGGGCCGTGCGTACGCACCGCATCAGGGACTCGAGCGGCTGGCGGCGTACGAAGTGCCGACAACCCGCGAGCTGGAGAGCTCCGATGTCCTGCACACGGTGGTCTGGCGGGTGACCTAACGTAGCGCAATGAGCACAGAGCTGCCGCAGGTGGTGCCCATGCCCACCTATGAGGATGTCGGCCGCGCGAGCGCGTGGCTGTGCGAGGCGTTTGGCTTCCGCGAGCAAACGCGCTTCAGCGACAAGGATGGCCGGGTCAGCACAGCGATCCTGGCAGGGCCACGCGGCGGCGCGATCATGCTCGGCTGGACGGGTCCGAGTTACCAGAGCCCGCGCCACCACCGCGACCTGTGCGACGCGGCCCGCAAGTGGCACGAAGTGCCCTACATCGTCGACGGCGTGCTGGTGAGCGTGGACAACGTCGACGAGCATTGCCAGCGCGCACGCGCGGCGGGCGCGGTGGTGCTCAGCGAACCCGAAGACACGCCGCAGGGACGCCTATACAGGGTCGAGGACGTCGAGGGCCACCGCTGGATGTTCATGCAGCTGGCCTGAATTACCGTACCCGCGACACTGAAAACACCGTAGTTCTCCGACACCGCGCGACCACGGTGGGCGCGAAGCTGACGCCAACCCAGCGGACGGAGGGCACAACGATGGTGAACACAGGCACGATGACCGTGTCGCAGATGGTGGCGGATGCCAAAGCGCGAGTAGAGAACCTGTCGCCAGACCAGGTGGCGACCGAGATCACCACCAGCCAGCCCCTGCTCGTCGACCTGCGAGAACCTGAAGAGCGTGCGCAGAGCGGAGCCATTTCCGGTTCGATCCACGCCCCTCGCGGGATGCTCGAGTTCTACGCTGACGCGACCAGCCCGTATCACCGCTCCGAGTTCGACACCGCGCGACGAACCATCCTGTACTGCGCTTCGGGCGGCCGCTCGGCCCTTGCCGCCGATGCGCTGCATCAGCTCGGCTACTCCAACATCGCGCACCTCGACGGCGGTATTAAAGGCTGGGTCGCCGCGGGTCGGGACGTCGAGCGCTAAAGCCCAGCGCACCGAAACCAACCGTCACGGCTAGACTCGGCGCATGAGCGTCGACCACGCGCTGATCGGACGCGACAACCTGTCAGGACAGCTCGCACGGACCTTCACCGAAACCGCGATGGGTCACGGCGGGCTGCTTCTGCTCGCGGGTGAGGCGGGCGTCGGGAAAACGCGGGTGGCGATCGACGCCCTGACGCGCAGCGAGCTGCTGGTGCTGCGCGTGACGATCGGCCCAGCGACTGCCTCAGCCTTCGGACCCATCATTGCGGCGCTGCGCGCATTTCTCCGCGCCGTGCCCAACGGCTTGTCCGTGGACGATTACCTCGGTCAGTACTTGCCGTTGCTGCTGCCCGAGCTCGGACGAGCACCTCCCGACGTCGATCGAACGACCCTGTTCGAGACGGTGCTCAACACGTTCCGCTCCGTGGCCGTGCGCGAGCCGACCGTGGTGTTCCTCGACGACATTCACGATGCTGACCACGCCACACTGGAGCTGCTCCCCTACCTCGCCGCCGCGCTCGGTGAGCTGCCACTGCTCGTGCTCGGCGCGTACCGATCGGACGAGCTTCGCCGCGATCACCTTCAGTAATGTCTCGGTCTCGTCGAGCATGGCCCACACCTCGCCCTCGAGCACGATCGCGTAGTCGACCGTATTCGTCAGGTGAAAGCCGGGATGGCGCGCGGCGCGGTCGGGTGTTTGCTGCACACCGCTGTCGTGGGCGAACCTGGGCACCCCGCCGCGCACGAAGTCAACGATCCGCAACACACTGCCGCCGCGTGCTTGTGGCGGCACAGGTATCTGCTGACCGCCGGGCGCAGCATCCGCTGAGCCGCGATTCGACGCAGGCGCGCTATCGGTAACCCACACCACGGTGCTGCCCCCGCGTGGATCAGGCGCGGAGCTCACCTGCGGCGCAGGGCCGTCGAGCAGGATGGTCGACCGACCGTCAGCCGTGTGGCCGGTCACGACGCGCCGAATAGGTCTGGGCACGCCCCAGAGTACCGCCTGCCCTGCGCGACCGGATAGCCTTGGACCTGGAACGATGCCCCTATCACACATCAAGGTCATTGACCTCGCCCGAGCACGATCCGGCCCGACCTGCGTCCGCCAACTGAGTGAGATGGGGGCCAAAGTCATCAAGGTCGAGGCGCTCGATTCCGAGGACGACGGCACGGGCGCTCGCTACGAATACGACTTTCAGAACATCCATCCCAACAAGCGCAGCATCACCCTCAACCTCAAGAGCGAGCAAGGCAAGAAGATCCTGTTCAAGATGGTCGAGCAGTCCGACGTGCTCGTCGAGAACTTCCGACCCGACGTCAAGCATCGCCTGGGCATCGACTACGAGACGCTGTCGAAGATCAATCCGCGGCTCGTGTACGGCAGCATCTCCGGCTTTGGCCAGACCGGCCCATACCGGGGTCGACCAGGGCTCGACCAGATCGCCCAGGGCCTGTCGGGCCTGATGACCGTCAACGGCGAGCCTGGCCGCGGACCGATGCGGGTTGGGCTGCCGGTGGCCGATCTCACCGCGGGCTTCATGCTCGCCTACGGCATCGTCGTGGCCCTGGTCGAACGTGAGCGCTCGGGACGCGGGCAGTGGGTCCACACCTCGCTCCTGCAGGCCAATATCCGGCTGATGGAGTTTCAGGCAGCACGCTACCTGCTGGCGGGCGAGGTGCCCGGCCAGGCAGGCAACTACCACCCCATCTCCGAGCCCACTGGCGTGTACAAAGCGCGCGACGGGAGCCTGATCATCCAGGCCGGCGGGCAGCGGATGTTCCGCCGCCTGGCCGAGGCGCTCGGCGCGCCCGAGCTCATCGAGGACCCGCGGTTCGTCAACGGCCGCGAACGCCTGAAGCACCGACCCGAGATAACAGTCGAGATCGAGCGCTGCCTGGCCAAGCGCGACGCCGACGACTGGGTGCACGTGCTCACCGACGCGGGCGTCCCTGCCGGGCCCGTGCTGAACGTTGCGCAGTGCTTTGCCAACGAGCAGGTGCAGACCCTTCCGGTCATCGCCACCGTGCAGCACCCGCTCCTCGGCGAGCAGCATCTGCTCGGGCACGGGGTCAATCTGGAGCGCACACCGCCGCACATCTGTTCCGCGGCGCCCGAGCTCGGAGAGCACACGTCGGAGGTTCTGGCTGAGCTTGGCTACTCAACCGACGATGTTGCGAAGCTCCGCGAGGCTGGAGTGGTCTAGTGGACTCCGAAACGCCCATCCTCGTGGAACGGCGCGGTCCGGTCGGGGTGGTGACCTTGAATCGGCCGGCGAAGCTGAACGCGCTCAATGCCGCACTGCTCGATGCATTGGACCACGCACTGCACGAGCTGGACGATGACCCGGACATTGGCGCGATCGTGATCACCGGCGCGGGAGAGCGCGCGTTCTCGGCCGGCGGCGACATGAACGAGCAGATCGATGCGATGGATGGTCGACCCGCGCCGCGTCGCGCATCGCCGCTGGCCACGGTGCGCGCGTGTCGGACGCCAACGATTGCGGCGATTCGCGGCTATTGCTACGGCGGCGCCGCCTTGCTCGCGATCGGCTGCGACATTCGGATCAGCGGCGAGGATGGCCGCTTCAAGTTCCACGGCGCGAGCTACGGCCGCGGCATCGGCGGCGCCATCCTGCCGCGCATCGTCGGCGCCGCCAAAGCCAAGGAGCTGTTGTTCACGGGCGATGACGTCCCCGCTGCCGAGGCGCTGCGCATTGGCCTGGTGAATCAGGTGGTGCCCGCGGCCGAAGTCGTCGAGTGCGCCGTGACGATGGCCGAACGCATCGCCGCCAACTCGCCGAGGGCGATTCAGATCATCAAAGAAACCATCGATCTGGCGTTGCCGGTCGAGCAAGCGCAAGCCCACGAGAACCAGGCCAATCGCGACCTCAGCCACTCCGACGACAGCCAGGCACGGTTCCGCCGCGCCGCGTCGAAGATTATCGGTCTCCCCTCGCCCTCTGGGGGAGGGGCCGGGGGTGAGGGAACGTTCGAGCACGAGCGCTAGCCCTCACCCGACGCTACGCGTCGACCTCTCCCAGAGGGAGAGGTAAACACCGCCGCCAAGCAGCACCACGCCAAGCAGCACACCCGTACCGTCCAGCACGAATTGCTGCAGCGCAGCGCCGTAGGCGCCGCGGAGACGCGGGTCGATCTGGTTGTTGATGTTGATGCCCGTCGCGGTCAGGTCGTTCAACAGGAATAGCGCGTTGGGCGTTTCGACTCGCGCGCTGGCGTTCAGGTCGGCGATCGACTGGTAAGCGCCGAGGGATTGCCAACCCAGGGCCAGCATCATCACCACGCCCGCGACCATCAGCCCCCACGCGAGCCTGTTCACGGCGCGTGGCGCTCCGCGAAGCGCTCCATCCAGTATTGCTGCGACGGCTCCTGAACCGCGCGCGGGCAGTAGTGCTTGCGCACCCAGCTGACCGCGTCTTCGGATGGGATGCCCGCCAGCACGGCCATGCACGCCAGGACCGTCCCGGTCCGGCCGTGGCCACCGATGCACGCCACTTCGACGTCGGATCCGCTCCGCGCCCGCTCGAATGCATCCACAATCGCCGCGTCCGCTTCTTCCAGGTCGCTCGGCACGCCGAAGTCCGGCCACGGAAGGTGCGTCGCGGGCCACGTTGGCTGCCACATCGGATCGAGGTACAGGCCGAAGTGCGGTGGTGGCTCGTGCGCCGCCCGTTCGAACCAGCCCGAGGCCAGGATCCGCGTGCGATCGGGAAACTCCAGCACGTCGGCCTTGTGCCGGCACACCATGTCGCTGCCTAGGGAACCATGCGGCCGTGGCTGACGTCTTGTTGAGCATGCGCACCTTTGTCGTCGGTACCTGCTCCTTCCTGGCCGTGCTTGTTTCTGCCGCTCCGGCGTTCGCCTGCGCCGGACTGATTGGCTCTAATGGCGCAGTCAACCTCGGCCGCACCACCACGCTCGCGGCCTACCACGACGGCGTCGAGCACTACGTCACCGCCTTCAAGTTCCTGGGCGGCGGCGGCCAGTTCGGCACGTTGATTCCCCTGCCCGACGTCCCCACCACAGTCGAGCGCGGCGGCGCATGGACGCTCCAGCGACTGGTGCGCGAGACGCAACCGCCGCCGCCACGCGTGCTGTCGCTCGCTTCGGCGGCGTCCGCGCGTGATGGCGCCGAAGTGCTGCTCGAAACCCGCATCGATGCGCTCGATCTGACCGTGCTCAAGGGTGGCGGGGCTGACGTAGCGGACTGGGCGCACGAGCATGGCTTCAGCTTGTCGCCAGATGCGCCCGAGATCCTCGACTTCTACGCGCAGCGGTCGCCCATCTTCCTGGCAGCGGTCTTCGACGGCGACGCGGCGCTGCAGCGTGGCCAACAGATCGGCGATGGCACCCCCGTGCATCTGACCATCCCGTTGTCGAACCCGTGGGTGCCATTGCGGATCCTCGGGTTGGGCAAGCAGCCCTCGGACCGCGTCGATGCGGATGTCTACCTGCTGACCGATACCGTGCCGTCAGTGCTGCCTGACGGCGTCACCGGGCTATCGCTGGTGCACAGTCAGGGGGCGCGGCCGCAATTGCTCGACGATCTCCGGAGCGACGAAGGCATGAGCTGGGTGCCCGATTCCGCCTGGCTGTCGCAGTTGCATGTCGGCAGCAGTGTGGCCGACCTGCGGTATGACCTGGCGATCGATGCGAGCGGTCTGGCGAAGCCATCCCGCGTAGCGGCTGGCCTCGAGTCCACCGCGCCAGCCAACGGTCCACTCGGCTGGCTGTTCGGCATCATCGGCCGGCGGTGAGACTCGCTGTAAGCGCGGCGCTCCTGGTCCTGGTGGCCGGGAGCGCTTGCGCCCCCGTCGCGCCCATGGAGGTGACGATCGACTTCCACTACTCGCACTTCTCGCCGTCGCTGGTCAGTGTTCGCGCGGGTGTGCCCGTTACGATCACGCTCCGTAACGACGACCCGATCGACCACGAGTGGATCGTCGGTAGTCCGGCCGTGCATGAGGTGCACCGACACGGCACCGAGAGCGTGCATGACACGCGGCCCACCGAGGTCTCGGTCCCCGCGCTCTCTACGCGGGTAACCACCGTTGTGTTTCCCGCCGGCCAGCAGGCCTATATCTGCCACCTCCCCGGCCACGAGGAATACGGCATGTCCGGGACTCTCCGCGCCCTTTAGGAATTCCTCGGTCGCATGCGCCGCCGGTAGTCTTCTTAGCTTTTTTGGCACGCCCTTCGGGCGAGGGGGCAAGCCCCCTTCACCCCCGCTATAGCGACGCTCACGGTGGGACGCCGTGCGAACATCGCTGGGCTCATCCAGGGTGCGCCTTTTGTTCGGATAGGCCCCCACACGTGTTGCTCACACGAGCTATCTACCGCACCTATCCGTACGAAAGGTAGACCCTGCAGCATGACCAGCGATGTTCGCACGGCCAACCACAGCCAGCGTCGCTGAAGCGGGGGTGAAGGGGGCTTGCCCCCTCGCCCGAAGGGCGTTCCAAAGCAGCTAAACACTGAGAGCGGCGCATGCGCCGAGGACCTAATCTCAGTCTTTGAATCTGGGAAAAACCTTGCGCGGTACATCCTCGAAGATGTTCTTCTTGTCTTGCGCGGACAGCGACGAGATGCCCTCGATGACGGGCTTCAGATCGTCCAGCACCTTGCCACTAGACGGATCCTTGTAGGAGCCCGTGCCCGGGTTCTCGGTGCCGAACATGCAGCGGTCGCTGCCCACGATCCGCACCAGCAGGTCGATCGCTTCGGGGTTGTACAGGACGGTATCGAAGTAGAACTTCTTCAATTCAACGTCGAAGCCGCCGGAGCCCTCGAGATGGCGGCCGAAGAACGCCCGATAGCGGCCGATCTGGTACGGCACCGCTCCACCGCCGTGACTGACGATGATCTTCAGGTTGGGAAAGGCCTTGTACGTCTGCGAGGCAACCATCGAGATGATCGTGCGCGTCTCGGTGGTGATGAAGTAGTTCGAGTACGTGTCCCAGGGGTCCTTGCACGAGGCCGAGTGGATCAACGCCGGAATGTCGAGCGCGACCATCTTCTCGTACAGCGGGTACCAGTACTCGTCCCCCAGTCCAGGTGACGGCGTGCCGCTGCCCTCGTACGGATCGGGGTTGATCATGATCCCGACGAAGCCCTGCTCGATGCAGCGGTCGATCTCCTCGAACACGTCGGTGATCGGCGCGCCCGCCGCCTGTGGCAGTCCAGCCACGCCGCGATAGCGGGTCGGCGCTAGCTTCACGCTCATCGCAATCGCGTCGTTGTTCGCGGCGGCCCACCAGTGGACGATCCGGTCGGGCTTCTCGGAGTGCATCAACTGAAATGGTCTGGGCGACAGGAACTGCACGTCTGTGCCGACCTTGTCCATGGTGTTGGTGACGTGGTTCTTGACCACGTTACTCATGGTCTCCTCGTTGAGCCCGGGGTTGCCGCGACCGTGCGCCCCGCGCGAGGCAAGCAGCCCTGACTTGTAGGCATACAGCGACGGAGGCGCGTTGGTATGGCCGTGGACATCGATGATCATTGCGCCGGCGATGCTATCGAACCGTCGCGCCAGCTTGCCGCAGCAGGTAGTCGCGTCCAGCGAGCTTCTGTTCGCGATTACCGAAGGTCAGCATGTAGGGGCCGCGATAGCCGTCGCCTTCCAGGCGAGAAAACAGGCGCGCGAAGTCCATCGAGCCTTCGCCTGGCAGCAGGTGCTCCTCGAATCGGCCCCGATTGTCGGCTACCAGGACGAGGCCGATGCGACCGACGCCGAACTCGTCGATGAACGCGTCGAAGTCGCCTGGCAGCAGGTGCATGTGATTGGCAGAAAAGCCCCACTGCAACGCAGGTGAGGCAATCTGGTCGAAGTAGAAGTGCAGCTCCTCGATCGAATGCGCCAGGTAGTGCACTTCGGCGTCCTCGGGCTCGACATTCAGGTTCTCGAGCAGCAGCGTCTGGTGGTGCTGCTCGGCATAGTCCGCGGCGCGCCGCAGATGGTCCAGACCAGCCTGCTTCCGCAATTCGACTTCGGAGCTCTGATGGAGTCCGGCGTGGGTGATGATGTGCTCGACCCCGAGGCGTTCGCCCAGCTCAATATGTGCCCGCAAGTAGGCATCGACGGCGTCGGACAGGAATGGCGAAAACTCGCCCACGTTGACCGCCGACAACGTGTGGATGCCCAGGTGGATGTCGTGCTGCTCGCACAGCCGGCGGACGCTGCCGATCCGCTCGGCTGTCCAGGTCGAGAGGGCGTTGGCGCCGTGATCGCAGCCAAAGTCGAGGAAGTGAAACCCATTGGCGGCGGCCCACTGGATGCCGTCCTCGAGGTTGGGGCCACCCGGGCCGGTGCCCATCCGTGATTTCAGGTCGTGTTCGTGCGGCACTGGGGCAGGATACGGTCTTGCTGCATGGTGCGGGTCCACCTCGATACCGACATCGGCGGTGACATCGATGACCTCTGCGCGCTGGCGCTGCTGCTGCGCGCGCCGGAGGTTGAGATCACGGGCATCACGACTGTCATCGACCATGGCGGCAAGCGCGCCGGCTACGCCCGCTACGCGCTCGAGCTCGCCGGCCAGCCGCGGATCCCGGTCGCCGCCGGCGCCGATGTCAGCCTCGGCCGCTACTCGATGCCAACGGGGCTGCCGCCAGAGGGGCAGTTCTGGCCGCGGCCCGTTCCGCCACTGCCCGGCCCGCTCGAGGCCGCGCTCGATCTGCTCGCGGACAGCATTGCCGGCGGCGCCATCGTGCTCGGGATCGGTCCGTTCACGAACCTGGCGCTGCTGGAGGAGCGGGAGCCAGGCACGTTGCAACGCGCGCGGGTGTTCCTCATGGGCGGTCATGTCAGGAAGGCGCCGCCCGGCTTCCCGCAATGGGATCACCAGATGGACTACAACGTCCAGACCGATCCTGCCGCGGCGATGCTGGTATTGCACGCAGCGCAGCCCACGCTGGTGCCCATCGAGGCGACCGCGCAGACCGCGCTGCATCGCTCCGACCTTGAAGTGCTTCGCCGCGGCGATGCGCTGTGCCAACTGCTCGCTGCGCAAGGTCATGCCTATGCACCCGAGGGCGAGTTCATCAACTACCAGCATGACCCGCTAGCGGTGGCCATCGCTCTGGGCTGGTCGGGCGTCACGATCGAGTCGCTGCCGCTGGCTATCACGCTGGAAGACGGTTTTGTCCGCATACGCGAGCGCGACGACGGCGTGCCAATGCGTGTTGCTACGGGTGTGGATGGGGAGCAGTTCAGCCGCTACTGGCTCGAGACGGTGACGAACCGCGTGTAATGCGGGAGCAGCGTGCTCCAGCCGCCCCGATTGGCCTCCCGCCAGTCCGCTCCGAGCGCGCCGAGCCGCTCCCAGCCGCGGTGCTCGATCGTGACCAGCGTGCGCCCACCGACGTCATCCGAGAACGTGATCAGCAGCTAGCAACAGAGAGCGGCGCATGCGCCGAGGACCTTATGTTGATGCGCCTTTGCGTGGCTTGCGAGCGGGCGAAGCTGGCGGCCCCGACGACTCGCGGATCACGAGGTAGAACGGCAGTCGCCGCGCGCGGACAGACGTGGTGTCGAGTGCGAGCGCATCGAGCACCGCTTGCATCGCCTCGACGCCGAGCTGGTGGCGGGGCATCGATACCGTGCTGAGCGCCGGCACCGCGTGCTCCGCGGCGGCGGTATTGCCGAAGCCGACCACGGTCACCTCGGCCGGCACCGCCACGCCTACCTGGCGGCAGGCGGCAAGCGTACCCAGCGCCATCTGATCGTTGGCGGCGAAGATGGCGGTCGGGTGCTGATGCAGCATGCGCAGCGCGGCGGCGTGTCCGCCTGGGTAGGTGAAGTCGGCATGTTCGAAGAGGTTGCTGCTGAGGCCGGCCGCGGCCATGCCCGCACGAAAACCAGCCAGGCGCTCGCGGGCAGTGCTGACGCTCGGCAGACCGCCAATGAAGCCGATCGTGCGGTGCCCAAGGCCGACCAGGTAATGGGTCATCTCCTCGGCCGCCGACGAATGATCGATGTCGAAAGCGGGCAAGCCAGCGCGATCGCCAGCCACACCGACCGCGACCGTGCCCTGGCGGGTAACCGCGACCATGTCGCGTTCGAGGGCGCGGCGACTGGCATCGTCGAAGATGTCGCCGCCCAGAAAGAGGATCGCGTCAGCGCGGTAGTCGCGCAGCGCCGAGACGTACCGCCGCTCGGTGCCTGGATCGCGGCTGGTATTGCAAACGATCACCAGGTAGCCAGCCCGCCGCGCGACGTCCTCGATGCCGCGCACGATCTCCGCGAAATACGGGTCGACGATGTCGCCGACCAGGACCCCGACGATGCGCGACCGCCGCGTCACCAGCGCTCGCGCGAGAGCGGACGGCGAGTACTGCAAGGCGGCTGCGGCGGCCAGCACACGCTGGCGTGTCGCCTGTGCGACGGGGTACTCCGTCACCGGGTTCAACGTGCGCGAGACGGTAGTGATCGACACCCCGGCCTTGCGCGCGACGTCGACAATACCAGGCATGAAATCGTTTTCAGCAGGCTAGGTTGCGAGCCGCGACCTGTCAAGCAACTCGCATTGACGCTCTCGCGCGTACCGAGTTACCTTCGTGCAGGATGGTGAAACCGTTTGCGGTCGCCGTACTGGGTACCGGCCGCCTGGGGGAGACGCACATCGCCGCCCTGGCGCGCTTGCGCGATGCCGGTCTGCCGATTGAGCCCGCCCTGTACGGGCGCAATCCCGACAAGGTCCACGACGTCGCCCAGCGTTACCACGTCGAGCGCACCAGCACCGAGCTGTACGAGCTGATCGATGCCTCGGATGTGCGGGTGGTCGACAACTGCCTGGTGAACGCGCTGCACTTCGAACCGCTGATGCGCGCGATCGATCGCGGCAAGCACGTGTTTTCCGAAAAGCCGCTGACCATCGAGCTGGCCGAGGCCGAGCGGCTCTTGGAAGCCGCCACAAACGCCGGGGTGCACCACGGCGTCATCCAGAACATGCGCTTCAGCCCGGGCGCGCTCAAGGCGCGCGAGCTGATCGATCAGGGCATCCTCGGCCGCATCTTCAGCACCAACGTGCTGTTCGGCTACATGGTCCCGCGGACCGTGCTCAACCGACCCACCTGGTTCTATAAGAAGGAAGAGGCCGGCGGCGGCATCGTCGAGGACATGATGGCCCACTTCTTCGACTTGCTGCGGACGCTGATCGGGCCGATCGAAGGCGTGTACGCGGCCACCGGCCGAGCGTGGGACACTCGGCGCGAGCCCGACGGGACCCCGTTCGCCGTCGAGCTCGAAGACCTGGCCAGTGTCAGCATCCACTTCGCAAGTGGTGCGGTCGGCAACTGCCTCGCCTCGTGGGTGCGGCGCAAGCACGAAGAGGTGCCGAGCTTCCAGATCGATGGTGAGCAGGGCAGCCTGTACTTCACGTTCAATCGCCTGTTCTTCCAGACCCAGGACAAGACCCCGCTGTTCCGCTACGACGCCCGCGCCCTGCAGACCGATTCCCTGGCCGACTGGCGCTCGGCGGAGCTCGAACCGCGCGATCCGTTCGAGGTGCAGCTGGAGCTGTTTCTGCGCGGCGTGATGAGCGGGCAGCCCGACGCTGCTTCGCCCACCTGGCACGACGCGGTGACCAACCAGCGGCTGATCCAGGCCGCGTACCGCAGCGTCGCCGAGCGGCGCGAGGTGCTGCTCGAGGAGATCGCCGGCCGCACCGAGCATGCCTAGTGTGCGGACCGCGCCGCGGCTGCGCCTGCCCACGGCTAATGGGCGCCTCGAGGCGTACGAGTTCGGCCCGCCATCGAGCCTGCCGTCGCGGGCAGCGCCGCCGCGCAGCAGGGTCGCGTTCGCCGCCGCGCACGTGGTGGCCGACCCGCTCGCGGACGTCAGCCCGTGGCTCGAGCCGGCCATCGACTGGGACGCGACCCTGGCGTACCGCCGCCACTTGTGGCGACTCGGCCTGTCGGTCGCCGAAGCCATGGACACCGCCCAGCGCGGCATGGGTCTGGACTGGGCGTCCTCGCAAGAGCTCATCGCGCGCTCGCTCGATGCCGCCCGCGGCGAGGACGCGCTCGAGCGCATCGCGTGCGGCGCGGGCACCGACCACCTGGTATCGGGAACGTTGGCCGAAGCAACCGCCGCGTACGAAGAACAATGCGCCTTCGTCGAGCAGCACGGCGGCCGCATCATCCTCATGGCCAGCCGCGCCCTGGCTGCCCGCGCACGCGGTCCCGATGACTACGCGCAGGTGTACGACCGCGTGCTGTCGCAGGTGCGCGAGCCGGTGATTATCCACTGGCTGGGCGACATGTTCGACCGAGCGCTGGCCGGCTACTGGGGCAGCGCCGACCTCGACGTCGCTTCGGACACCTGCTTGAGCATCATCCGCGCGCATGCGTCGAAGGTCGATGGCATCAAGGTGTCACTGCTCGACGATGCGCGCGAGATCGCCCTCCGCGAGCGGCTGCCCGCGGGTGTGCGCATGTACACCGGCGACGACTTCAACTACCCGAGCCTGATCGAAAGCGGCAGCGACGCCCTGCTGGGCATTTTCGATTCGATCGCGCCGGCGGCCGCGGCGGCGCTGAGTGCGCTCGATGCCAACGACCTGGCGCGCTATCACGCCGTGCTGGCGCCGACCCTGCCACTGGCGCGGCGCATCTTCCAGGCGCCGACACGCTTCTACAAGACGGGTGTGGTGTTCCTGGCCTACCTGAGCGGCCATCAGTCGCACTTCCGCATGGTGGGTGGCCAGGAAAGCGCGCGCTCGATCGTGCATCTGGCCGAGCTTGCGCGCCTGGCCGATCGGGCCGGGCTGCTGCCCGATCCCGATGCCGCCGCGCAGCGCATGCAGTGCGTCCTGAGCCTGGCAGGCATTGGCTGACCTCGCGCGGCTCAGCCTGAACCAGGCGACCACGCAGTACTGGCCCATGCGCGACACACTGCGCGGCTGCGCCGCCTCTGGCGTTGGCTGGATCGGCCTGTGGCGCCACAAAGTCGAAGAGATCGGCCATTTTGACACCACCCAGCTGTTGCGCGCGTGCGGCCTCCGCGCCTCCAGCCTGTGCCGCGGTGGCTTCTTTCCAGCGCCCACGGAGCAGGAACGCCAACAGCGCCTGGACGACAATCGCCGCGCAATCGATGAAGCCGCGGCGCTGGGCGCCGACGTGCTGGTGCTGGTGTGTGGACCGCCAGTCGATCGCGATCTACGAGCAGCCCGGCAGATGGTCGAGGACGGCATCGCCGCCGTGCTGCCGTATGCCGCCGAACGCGCGGTGCGACTGGCGATCGAGCCGCTACACCCGATGTACGCGGCCGATCGGTCGGTCGTGGTGACCCTGCGCCAGGCAAACGACATGGTCGAGCGTCTGGACTCGCCGTGGGTCGGCGTCGCGGTGGATGCCTACCACGTGTGGTGGGACCCGGAGGTCGAGGCGCAGATCGCCCGCGCCGCGGGCCGCATCCTCGGCTTCCACGTCAGCGACTGGCTGGTGCCACCGCCCGACCACCTGCTCGGACGTGGCTACATGGGCGACGGCGTGATCGACCTGCCGCTTCTGGCCGCTCGCGTCGCGCGAGCGGGGTACAGCGGCCCGATCGAGGTGGAGATCTTCAATCAGCAGGTGTGGGACACGCCCGGCGAGCAGGTGCTCGAGGAGATCAAGAAACGCTTTGTGGAGTTCGTGTGATGACCGTCGCCTGGAGCTCCGCCTGCAGGGCCAGCTCGGCTGCCAGGAAGGCGTGTGCCTGCGGCATCGCCGTCTCGGTGCGCTCGCGAATGTCCGTGAGCAGCTGCCGCCCATAGGGCGGCTCGACATCCGAGCAGTCGACGAAGGACTGCGACTTGCCATTGGCGAGCAGGACGTAGCTCCCCGGCTTGCCAGAGTCATCGAGGTTCTTGCGGACTTCGATGAACCCATTGCTACCGAGCACGGTGAAGCGGCCATCGCCCCAGGCGGCAAGACCATCGGGCGTGAGCCAGTCGACTCGAAAGTAGCCCGTGCCGCCGTCACCGCGCAGCACCGCGTCGCCGAAATCCTCCAGCCCCGGCTCTTCGGCGTGCGCCAGATTGCCCACTTGTGAGCACACCACTTCCGCACTCGTGGAGTTGGTGAAGAACAGGAAGTGGTCGGTCTGATGGGCGCCAATGTCGGTGATGATGCCGCCGTAGCGCTCCTTCTCGAAGAACCAGCGCGGGCGATTGTGCGCGCGCACGCGATGCGGTCCCATGCCGATGGTCTGCAGTGGCTGTCCGATCGCCCCAGCGGCGACCAGCTCACTCGCGCGCACCATTGCCTTGTTTTGGAGGCGCTCGCTGTAGGAGATCGCGTAAATGCGGCCCGTCTCGCGCTGCACGCGTTTCGCCTCGCGTAACACGTCCATGTTCGTGAACGCGGGCTTGTCACTCAGAAAATCCTTGCCGTGGCGCATGACCGCGATGCCGAGTGGGCCGCGCTCGTCCGAGATGCCCGCGCTCGCCACGAGCTGGATGCTCTCGTCTTCCAGCACTTCGGCGAGCTCTCGCGCCTGCGCCGCCTGTGGGTAGCGCCGCGCGAACTCGGTGGCCAGCTCCGGCTCGGGCGCGAAGAACGACGCGAGCTCCGCGCCAGCCCGCAGCAGCATGTCGCTCATGCCGTTGATGTGGTCGTGATTGATGCCGACGACGCCGAACCGAACCATGGGCTCAGGCCGCCACGCGCACACGCGAAGTCGGAGGAAATTGCGGCAGATGGCTGGCGTGCGCCTCGATCAGCTCGCCGAGGAGCGCCTGTGCCGTCTTCAGGTCAGCCACGAGCGGATCGTTGACCATCGCTTGCAGCGCCAGCTGGCGATCGCCCGTGAGCGCTGCCTGTGCGATCAACTCCTGATTCACGACGTGCGGTTGCAACGTGCTGAGCACGCCCAGCGGCAGAGCGCCTACGGTCAGCGGCACCGCGCCGGCCGCGCCCAGCTCGGCCAGGGTCTCCACGACCGCGCCGCGCGGCAGGTTGTCGATCTGGCCAGTATTCGGCAGGTTGACGATGGTCCGCACACTCCGCCCGTTGGCGACCGCGGAGACGATGTCCGCTGTTGCCTCGGGTGAGCGCTCGATGGGCGGCAGATCGCCACCGATCGCCTCGTGCACTCGCTCCCGGGCCCCAGCAACCTGGTCCTTGCGATTCTGAATCGTGGTCAGCCCGACGCCAACCTCCGCTCCATAGTCGCTCTCGGGCGTGAGGAAGTATGGAAAGAACTCGGCCAGGTGGCGGTCGCCGGCCGCGGGCAGCGCACCGTACAGGTCGAACAATTGCATCTTGACCCGCCAGCGATCGAGGAAGTTGTCGTGCCAGTTGCCCTGATCGGGCAAGACAGGCAACGCCCCACCACTGCTCAGGTGCTCGCGCAACATGGAAAAACCGTCCTGGCCGCGGATTTTGAGATCGAGCAGCCAGATCAGGTGGTTGACCCCCGCCACGCGTACCTCGTAGTCCGTGACGCTGCCGCCAAAGATCCGCATCAGCGCGCCGCGCACGCCCATCAGCTCGTGGCACAGGCCCACGACCCTGATGCTCGACACCATGCCGACCACCCTCGTCAGCACCGTCATCGGATTGGTCAGGTTCAGCATCCACGCTTCGGGACAGACGCGGCCCATCGTGCGCGCGATCTCGGCCATGACCGGGACGTTGCGGAGCGCTCGCGACAGCCCGCCGGGCCCGACCGTATCGCCGACCGACTGATAGATGCCGTATTTCTTCGGCAGGTCGATGTCGATCGCCATCGTGTCCAGGCCGCCGGTGGTGATGGTGACGACGACAAACTCGGCGCCACGCAGCCCTTCATCCAGGTTGGTGGTGGTGTCGATCGTGAAGCGAGCGCCAGTGTGCGCGATCACTTTGCGGCCGTAGCGCTGGATGTCTTCGAGCGCGGCCGTGCTGATGTCGTGGAGCACGATCTCGCCGCTGAGGTCGGGCGTCAGCGCCAGGTCACCCAGCAGTTTGGGCATCCAGTTGTAGCTGCCACCCCCAATGAAGCAGATGCGGGTCACGTTGCCAGGACCTCCTTGGTGCCAGCCGTGTAGAACGGGTCGCCCGGTCTGATCGACCCGCGCTTGACCGGCTGGCCGGTGAATGCGGATTTGTAGAGGCTGCTCAGGTATTCCACTGTCCGTCGCGCTTCGGCCCCGCTGGTCAGCGGTCGCTCGTTTCGCTGCATGCACTCGAGCACGTGCCCAAGCGCCGCTGCGTGAGATGCCTTCGCGCTGCCCGGAATTGTCGCCCATGCGCTGGCGTCCTCACCCGGTAGCGCGGTGAACCGCCAGTTCTCATTCGAATAGCCGTAGAGCGTCGTCAGCTCTAGGGTGGCTTTCTGAAAATCCAGGCGAAGATAGCTTTCCTGCCGCGGCGAGAGCACGCTGTTCGTAATCGAGGCGAGTGCCCCATTGTCGAACCGCAGCGTGGCCAGCAGCACATCCTCGACTTCGATGTCTCGCTCGAGCGTGTCCATCACCGCTCGCACTTCGGACCAGTCCCCGAGCAGGTACAGCAGCAGATCCATGATGTGGATTGCGTGGCCCGTGCTCACGCCACCGAGCTCCGAAGCCCAGGTGCCGCGCCACGGCACCGCGTAGTAGTCGTCGTTGCGGTACCACAGCGTGTTGCACACGGCCACCAGCGGCCTGCCCATCTGCTGCTCGTCGATCAGGCGTTTGACGTGCGCGGCGGCCGCGCCGTAGCGCCACTGGAAGAGCACCGCACAGTAGCGGCCGGTACTGGCTTCAGCGTCCTGGAGGCGATCGACTTCGGCCAGTGAGCCACACAGTGGCTTCTCGCACAGGACCCAGGCGCCCGACTCGAGCGCCTGAATGCTCAGGTCAACATGCAGCGCGGGCGGGGTCGCGATCTGCACCAGGTCGGGCTTTTCGCTGGCCAGCATCGCACTGATATCGGCGTATCCGGCGGGAACACCGTAGGTCTCACGGAAGTGCTCGAGCCGCTGCGCATCGACATCCACGGCCGCTACGAGCTCGATTTGCCCGCCCAGTTGCTGGATTGCCTCCGCGTGTGAGCGGGCAATGCCGCCCGTGCCCACGATCGCCGTTCGAATCACGGGTAGAAAACCTTTTCAGCCAGTGTAACCTCCCTCTCCCTCTGGGAGAGGGCCGGGGTGAGGGCTAGCCCCAGAC
>WNGE01000962.1_pt1 | contig 37446 bp, 36 predicted proteins | sample 5400651 | NCBI WGS metagenome assembly WNGE01 (sample SAMN13153370, study PRJNA577476) | soil metagenome | isolation source: 60 cm soil or saprolite under grassland replicate 2 | place: USA:California | collected 2016-06-15
TCGGCCGGGGTGGACGGCTATTCGGCCTATACCATCGAGGCCAGGGGGTCGAGGGTTTCCTCGACCGGCTGCGGTCAGAGTTGAAGGACCGCAGTTTCCGCCCGTTGCCGGTGCGGGAGCGGATGATTCCCAAGGCGGGTGGCAAGAAGCGCCGCCTGGGGATCGCGACTGTCACCGACCGGGTGGTCCAGGCGTCTTGAAGCTGGTGCTGGAGCCGGTCTTCGAGGCGGATTTCCTCCCGTGTTCTTACGGGTTCCGCCCGGGGCGCCGGGCTCATGACGCGGTGGCCGAGGTGCGCCATTTCGCTTTACGCGCGCGGTGTTATGAGTGGGTTGTGGAGGGTGATATCGAAGCCTGTTTTGACGAGATTTCGCATTCGGCTCTTATGGACCGGGTGCGGGCTCGCGTCGGTGACAAACGCGTCCTGGCCCTGGTGAAGGCTTTCCTCAAGGCAGGCATCCTCGGTGAGGATCGCGTGCTGCGGCAGAACAACACCGGTACTCCGCAGGGTTCGATCTTGTCTCCGCTGCTCAGCAACGTGGCCCTGTCGGTGCTGGACGAGTACATCGCCCGGGCACCGGGAGGCCCGTCGAGCAGTTAATGGCAGCGGCGGGTTCGCCGCCGTCAGGGGTTTCCGAATTTCCGCCTTGTCCGCTATGCGGACGACTGGTGCCTGATGGTGAGAGGCACCAGGGCGGACGCGGAAGCCCTGCGGGAGGAGATCGCCGGGGCCCTGACCGATGGGCTTGCGCCTGTCTCCGGAAAAGACCCTGGTTACCCATATTGACGAGGGCCTGGATTTCCTGGGCTGGCGTATCCAGCGTCACCGGAAGAAAGGGGAGGACCGGCAGTACGTCTACACCTACCCGGCGCAGAAGGCGCTGCGCGCCATCTGCCGGAAGGTCAAGGATGTGTGCCGGGGAACGAACATCGACCAGCCACTGTCGGCCCTGCTGCACCGGCTGAACCGGTGCTGCGGGGCTGGTGTGAGTACTTCCGGCCGGGAGTGTCCAGCAAGACCTTCCATTATCTGTCCCGGATTGTATGGCGGCAGGTGTGGGCATGGTTGCGCCGGAAACACCGGAGAGCAGGCTGGAAGGCTCTCCGCCGACGGTATTGCAACGGCGGACGGTGGCCTTCTGATGGAGAGGTCCAGCTACTCAATACCGGGTCGATTAGCACCACGCGATACCGGTATAGAGGGGTGGCTATCCCCTCTCCCCGGAAGGTCGCAGTATGATAATCACAGGGGCAAGAACAACGGGGCTTGTGGAGAGCCCGTTGCTCAGTAATGGGCACGGCGGGTTCGGGAAGCGGCCCGGGGAAACGGGCCGGTCGAAAGACTGGCACCGCGCCTCGGGCCGACTTCGCGGCGGCAAGGACAACTATGCGGCGGACGCAGCCCGCGTATTCAAGCGCGGTCCTTCACAGAGCGATGCTCCGGTGCCGGTTCCGCCCTCCCACAACCGAGGAACAACGATGGCGGACGAGTGGCCGCTGCGGGACTTTATCGAGTGCGGCGCGTTACCGGGCGCCGTCCCGTGCGCGCGGCTGCACGCCCGGCTGGTGCTGGCCGAGTGGGGCCTCACGGGACTGAATGAGCGGGCCGAACTCGCCGTGAGCGAACTGGTGACCCAACGCCATCGCCGCCTCGCGGTCCCTGGACTGGGTTTTGCCGGTGCGGCTATGGCTCCTGTCCGACCGGGCGCGGGTGCTGGTTCTCGTCTGGGATGCCGACCCGCGCCTGCCGGTGCGTATCGACGCGGATGAACTCGCCGAAAGCGGCCGGGGTCTTCAGCTCGTCAAAGCAATCACCACCCAGTGGGACGCATACGCGACGCCGCAGGCCGGCGGGAAAGTGGTCCGGGCCGTCATAGCCGCGGAATTGCCGCGCGACCGGCGTGTGGATGACGTCGGCGGCTGGGCGGTCAGGCCATGAAGCGCGCCGGACGGATTTGCGCTGTGTGCCGCCAGACCCGGCTATCGCGGGCTGCCCGCCAAACACCCGAGCCGGGGCCGGTGGCACCGCCGTGGCCGACGTGGCTGTGGGCGTCCGCGCCCATGCGCGAGGTTCTCGCCCACCGGCTAGGTATGGGGAAGCCGAGCTATGTGTGGAGGAGGACTGGCTGGTGGAGTGCACCGTCCAGGACGCTGGCCGGTAGGTTGGGAGGAAGGAGTTCGTCGCGGCAGGCGACGAGTTCGGGGTAGGTCCACCAGCGGTGCTCGATGAGGCCGGCCTTCTCGTTGGCGGTGTGCTTCGGCTGCAGGGCGGGCGCGGTGTCGGTGACGCGAGCGAGGTAGACGCTCTCGCGTCGGTGGCGCTCGCGACTCCGGTAGCGGAAGCGGGTCTCCCGGTCCCAGAGGTGGGGTCCGACGTGGTCAAGGAGGATGCCGGTCTCCTCGGCGAGCTCGCGGCGAGCGGTATCGGCCAGGGCTTCGCCGGGGTCGGCTCCGCCGCCGGGTAGTTCCCACCAGTGGTGGCCGGGTTGGTCGGGGTCTTTGGCGTGGATGAGCAGAACGCGGTCGTCTCGGTCGAGCAGGAGCACACGGGCTCCGATGCGCAGGGTGGGGGTTTCAGCGGGGGTGGCGGGCATCCGGGCCGGCTCTCCTGGTCCCGTCGACGGCAGGTCGCAGCCGCCGACGGGGAAGGCCGAGCGCCGGTCATGGTTAGAACAGCGTCGGTGGCGCGCTGGCGGCAGCCGGGTCGGACGTTATCAACTGCTCGCCGGGGTCGACCATGAGGCGCGCCGACAGTGCGGAGTGGTCACTCAACCGGTCGAGGCGGGGCTGGTGGACGTAGTCGCAGGCGGCCAGTTTCGCGGCCAGGTCGGGGGTGCAATGGGCGTGGTCGTAGCGGTAACCGTCGCCGGTGCGGCCGACCCAGCTGTGTTCAACCCTGTCCGGGTGCAGGGCGCGGAAGGCATCGACCAAGCCGCAGTCGTCGGTGAGCTGCCGGTATAAGTCGTACTCGAACGGCGCGAAGAACGAGTAGTGCGGCTGGTGACTGGGCTCAAGGACGTTGAGGTCGCCGAGGAACACGGCCGTGCCGCTGGGCCGGCTGGCCAGCGCAGCGTGACAGGCGTCCAGCCACTTGCGCTTACGCCCGGGTCTTCTCGGCGCTCGCGTCGCGGGACGGGACGTAGGCTCCGATGATGTGGATCGGCCCGTTGGGGGCGGCCAGGGTGATCGCGGCGGCGCGGGAGGGCAGGTAGCCGACCCGGCCGCCGAAGTCGCCGGTCGCAGCCCGCAGCCGGCTGGCGATCATCACGCCGTAGTCGCCGCTCTCCGGTTTGGGGTAAGCGACGTGGTAGCCGGCGGCGGTGAAGGCGTCGGCGACCAGGCGGCAGCCGGCGCTGTCCTTGGTCTCGGTGAGCACCAGCACGTCCTCGCCTCGGGCGGCCAGCGAGGCGATCTGGCGTTCCGCTCGTTCAGGTGAGGGGTTGGCGATATTCAAGGTCAGCAGGCTCAGCTCGCTCATGCCTGGCTCCGCTCGGCGTGGGTGTACAGGACGGGAATCACGATGGTCATGGCGATGGTCTCAGGCCGTCGGGTCGTGCAATCAAGGGCCATCACTGGCCAGCCGGCGGCGCGCAGCTGGGCAGCGGCTAGGTGGTAGAGGTCGGACTCGGCGCGGCTGCCGCCGGCTTTCCGCTCGAACCGGCTGTGCGCCCCACGTGCGCGGAGCCGCTCGGCGATAACCGGGTGCTCGGCGTTGAGCAGCACGGCGACATCGGGGATGTATGCTGCGGCGTTGAGCTGCCAGATGACCTCAGGGTCGATGCCGTCAAGGCGTTGCAGGACAAGGGATGAGGGCAGGTATCGATCGCAGACCACGGCCTTCCCGGCCCGCAGGGCGGGAAGGATATCGGTGGTCAGGTGGTGGTGGCGGTCGCCGGCGACCAGGCAGGCCAGGGCCATGCCCCGGTAGGTCTCGGTGCCCGCGCGAATGTGCTCGCCCAGCGAGGTGCGGGTCGGCTCAACCGTAGAATGGACCGGAACGGCCCGGTCATCCAGCGCTTTGGCGACCAGCTGGGCGACGGTGGACTTACCGACCCCGCCAGGGCCATCAATGGTGATCAGGATACCCGGCAGGCGCTTATCGCCGGCGCGCTGGCGGCCAGCGATGGGCGAGGCCGCAGTCGTCATGCCGACATCAGCGGCAGCAGCCGCCTTTCCGCGGTGGTGACGGGGCAGAGCTCGGCGTCGACCGCTCCGATCCGCTCCCCAGCCGAGATCACCGCCGCCGGGCAGCCTTTCCCGCAGGAGCCGGCGATGCCGCAGGACCGGCAGGTGGCGTTGCCGCCCATGCGCAGGCGTCCGGTGTCGTAGGCGTCGAGGCGGTCGGCGATGTCGGGGTCGTCGAGGATGTTGCCGACGATGAACTCGGCCGGGTCGTGCCGAGACTGCGGGGTTCTGGCCGCGAACACGAGGTAGGAGCAGACGGTGACCTCGCCGGGGGTGAACACGTAGATGATCGTGCCAGCCTCGCAGCCGGCCAGAGGCTTGCCGTCGGTGTTGGGGAAGCGGATGCGGGTAACGTCCATGTCCGGCCCGTCGAACGGGTCGGTCATCTGGTGAATGCGAAGCATGCGCTGCTCGGTGGCGGCCAGCGCCAGCCGGGACTTGACCCCGCGTCCCATGGAGGACAGCGGGTTCATCAGCACATATTTGGCGCCGTGCTCGACGGCGAACTGACATAACTCGCGGTACTCGTCGTCCTCTGCCAGGACGTTGGGGGTGCAGAGCAGGCCCTGCAACAGCCCCGCCGCGGCCAGCCAGTCGGCGAACGACTTGGCGGCGATGCCAGCGACGGCATCGCCGGTTGGGGTGAACAGGTAGTCCTGGCCTCGGCCCTGCCTGACCACCAGAGCCTCCCCACAGACCTGCTGGAAGACCCGGTTGAGCGTGTCGACCTGCTTACGCACTGAGGAGTGCCGCCGGCCGGGCTGGTCGCCGAGTTCCTCCGCCGCTGGTACGGCTCCGACTTCCAGTCCGACCTCAACATCGTTGCCGGCGTGGACAGCATCTGCTACGGGCTGGCGCTGCTGCGCTCCCGGCTCGTCCCCGGAGCGCTGATCTGCGCCCGCGCCGCCGCCGAGGCTGCTGTCGAGGGACGCCTTCCAGGCGGCCCCGGCCTCCGGCTGGTGCCCCTCGCCGACGACTACGTCCCGCCCTTGCAGCTGCTGGCAGGGATCTTCGCCCGCAAGGGCGAGCGCCAACTCTACGACGATACCCACCCCCTCAACCTGCTGTGGGACGCTTTCGCCGCCCACGCCGAACACCGGTCACCATGACAGTGCCGTGAGGCTGCTGCTCTGACCCCTGCCGGGAGACCCGGGAACGGCACCATGGACGACGCCACCGCCGGACCCGCGCCTCAAGGCCTTGCGCGGCGAGATCGAACAGTTCAAGGCGCGCGCCGAGGAGATCACCGAGACTATCGATGCCGAGCCAAGCGCGCCGCCGCCCAGCACCATCGAACGGCTGCAAACTACCTGTCCGACACCATCACCAGCGGCACCACGGCCGAACGCAAAGCCGCGATCGCAGCCCTCGCCGCCAAGATCCGCGTCACCGAACAAGGAGTCATCCGGTGCTCAGAATCCCCGGGCTGCGCCCGCCGATCCCCGGCGGCGACGGCACAGACACCGTGGCCGCGACCGAACCGGTTCGCGCAATGGTGCGTCCGGTGCCGGGAGCGGGACTCGAACCCGCACGCCCTTTCAGGCAGACGCTTTTGAGGCGTCCGTGTATCCCGATTCCACCATCCCGGCATATTTCAAACGATATAGGGGGTTACAGCCGATCCGTCCTGCTTCGCCTGCGCGGGAGGAACGCGCCAACGACAATCTACCGGGTTTGGGTACTCTCATGCAGGTGAGCAAGACCCAACGCCGTGTGGTGATCGCCGAGGACGAGGCGCTTATCCGGCTTGACCTCAAGGAGATGCTGGAGGAAGAGGGTTACGTGGTCACAGGCGAGGCCGGGGACGGGCGTACAGCCGTGGACCTGGCCGCTAGCCTCCGACCCGATCTTGTGATCCTTGACATCAAGATGCCGATCCTCGACGGCATCTCCGCCGCAGAGCAGATCACGGCCATGAGGCTCACTCCCGTTGTCATCCTTACCGCCTTCTCACAGCGCGACCTTGTCGAACGGGCCCGTGACGCGGGCGCCATGGCCTACGTGGTGAAGCCGTTCACCAAGGCCGACCTCGTGCCCGCGATCGAGATGGCGGTCACCAGATTCAACGAGATCCGCGTCCTTGAGGCTGAGGTCACGAACCTTCAGGATCGGCTCGAGGCGCGCAAGGTACTCGACCGCGCCAAAGGAGTGCTGCAGGTGCAGCATGGGCTGACCGAGCCCGAGGCGTTCCGCTGGATCCAGAAGACATCGATGGACCGGCGCATGACCATGCGCAACGTCGCGCAGGCCGTGCTCGACGGCGCCACCGGGCGAGGTAGGGCACCGGCCGTCCCGGAGGATCCCGCGTCCTCCGGCTGAGTCCCGGCTGCGCTCAGCCTCCACCCAGCCTGCGCTCAGCTCGCGCTCTGCCTGCGCTCTGCCTGAATTCTGCCGAACGCCGGCTGAATCTGCCGAACGCCGGCTGAAAAGCGTCGCTGACGAACGCTCGGTGGCGACGTCGGAACGCGCGAGCGAGATGCCAGCGGGAGCCCGGGGGACCTTTGGTGCCGTGCTGACCTTCCCCGGGCCGGCACGTTGTCTACTCGGTCTCCCCGGGCTCTCTTCACAACCGTAGCGATGCGTCGGCTTGCCGCGCAAAGCCCGGCTAGTTCTAACGCGCGGTGTCGTAAACGACCGGCTACCTGCCGTTTGTCACGATTCTGCCGTTACCGCAGAGTGTGCGGCGGGTCGCGGGTGCGCCTCGATGGCAGCGGGAGAGCCGGCCATCGCGGAGGCCGACCGTACCTGCGCTGGCCCGCCGTCCGCGCAGCCCGACGCGAGGGTGAGATCCCTGCGGGGTGGCGTGAGGCTCGTCCGGACAATGTGACAACAGTGTTGTCTCGTCCGGACAGATGACCTTGGTCCAGAAATTGTGGCCGCTGGACGCGCGGGTGGACATTTGCGCATTCCAGGTGCGCTGTGTGACATGTTTCGTTGAATTTCGTTGCTTTTTTTGCCGTGGGGGGGTGACGTCCAGGCTGCGGCGAAGTCAGGATGTACTACCGGGATCCGATCTCGCACCCGGGACTGGTGTCCCCCCAGGTAGAGGCAAGGAGTGATCATGCGTATCCGGTTAACGCATCGGCCCGTCCGGCACGCTGTGCGGGTTGGAGTGGCCGCTGCTCTCGCGCTCGGCGGGGCCGGCCTGGTGGCCGTGACCAGTGCGTCCGCGTCATCCCCGAACGCGCACTGCAATAGCAGCCCAACCATCACGCGAAGCGACTTTGGTATGGCGGACTCCGGGCCGTACGGTGGAAGACAGACCGTATGGCGCTACACGCTGACCAACTGCCACGGCATGAAGGTCCAGATCATCACCTACGGCGCCACCGTTCAATCGATCAAGACTCCAGACAAGAGTGGCCACATGGCCAACGTCGTGCTGGGCTTCAAGACGCTCGATGAGTACGTGAACTTGGACAGCCCGCCGCCGTCGTCGCCGAATTTCGGCGGTCCCTACTTCGGCGAGACGATTGGCCGCTACGCCAACCGCATCGCGAACGCGTCATTCCAGCTGAACGGGGCGACCTACACGCTGCCCGTCAACAACGGGCCGAACACCCTGCACGGCGGATTCGTCGGCTGGGGTAACCGCATCTGGCAGAACCCGACCACGTCACGCGGCAACGGCAGCGCGTCGCTCACGATGACGCTGGTCGCCCCCAACGGTGACGAGGGCTCCACGTTCGAGCCGAGCTGCAACTGCACAGGATTCCCGGCCCAGGTCACCACGTCGATCACCTATAGCCTGGACAATGCGGGCCGCCTGTGGATTCGCTACAGCGCCCACAACGACGACCCGAGGTTGTCGACCGTCATCAACCTCACCAACCACAGCTACTTCAACCTCGCCGGCGAGGCTTCGGGTCCGGCGTACGCACAGAAGGTCCTCATCAACGCCAACTCCTTCACCCCGACCGACGCGAACCTGATCCCGACGGGCGACATCGTGAATGTCCAGGGCACGCCGTTCGACTTCCGTACCTTCCACACGATCGGCGAACGGATCAGTGACGCGAGCGCCCCCCAGGGCGATCAATTGGTCCTCGCGCACGGCTACGACCACAACTGGGTGCTGAACAGCACGGGCCCGAAGTTCGCCGGGCTCGGGCTCGCCGCCAAGGCGAAGGACCCAGCAAGCGGACGTGCACTCACCGTTTGGACCAGCGAGCCGGGTGTCCAGTTCTACACAGGAAACTTCCTCGACGGCCACCTGGTCGGGATCAGCGGTCACACCTACCGGCAGACCGCTGGTTACACCTTCGAAACTCAGCACTTCCCCGACTCGCCGAACGAGCCGACGTTCCCGTCCACCGAGCTGAAGGCAGGACAGACCTTCGACTCGACCACCATCTTCGCTTTCAGCGCTCGCTGACATCGCACATTTGCGGCCCGCCGCCGGACCGGAGATCTGGCGGCGGGGCCGCTGCATCGCCGCATCGCCGCACGCACACAGTGTCAGCCCCCGCGTCTAGGATTTCTTCGTGACTTCACAGACGGCGGGCAAGGCGGGAACCCAGGCAGCGAACGAAACGGGGGCGGGCAGGCTTCTCCTGCTCGACGGCCATTCGCTGGCCTACCGGGCCTTCTTCGCCTTGCCGGTGGAGAACTTCTCCACCACCACGGGGCAGCCCACGAACGCGGTGTACGGCTTCACCGCGATGCTCATCAACATTCTGCGAGACGAGCAGCCAACCCACGTCGCCGTCGCGTTTGACCGCAGCGAGCCAACCTTCCGGCACGAGCAGTGGGTCGAGTACAAGGCGAACCGCCGCGAGACGCCCATCGATTTCCGCGGCCAGCTGAGCCTGATCCACGAGGTCCTGTCGGCGCTCGGGATCCGCCAGCTCTCGGTGGCCGGGTACGAAGCGGACGACGTGATCGCCACGCTGGCCACCGAGGCGGCCGCCGACACCATGGACGTGCTGATCGTCACCGGCGACCGCGACGCGCTCCAGCTGGTGAGTGACCGGGTCACGGTCCTGATGACCAGGCGCGGGATCAGCGACATGACGAGGTTCACCCCCGGAGCCGTTAAGGAAAAGTATGGTCTGACGCCCGCGCAATACCCCGACTTCGCCGCGGTGCGGGGGGATCCGAGCGACAACCTGCCGAGCATCCCCGGTGTTGGGGAAAAGACGGCCATCAAGTGGGTCATCCAGTACGGGTCGCTTTCCGCGCTCGTGGAGCACGTCGGGGAGATCAAGGGCCGGGCCGGCGACAACCTCCGCGAGCACCTCGGCGACGTGCTGCGCAACCGGCAGCTAACCGAGCTCGCCCGCGACGTGCCCCTCGACCTAGGGCCGCAGGACCTGAGGCCGGGTCCCTGGGATCGGGAGGCGATTCACCAGCTCTTCGACACCCTGCAGTTCCGCGTGCTGCGCGACAGGCTCTACGCGACGCTTTCTTCTGCTGAGCCGGAGGCGGAAGAGGGATTCGACGTGGACCTCGCGCGGCCCGGCGCTGGCGAGCTGGCTGGCTGGCTCGCGGAAAACGCCGGCCGCGCGGGCAGCGCGAGCGGCGAGGGAGCTGGCCCAGCTGGGCTGGCCGTGGCAGGTAGCTGGGGCCGCGGCACCGGCACGCTCACCGGCCTGGCGATCGCCAGCCCAGGCGGGCCTGCCGCCCACGTGGACCTGGAGGAGCTTGCGGGAGACGATGAGCGGGCGCTTGCCGCCTGGCTCGCCGACCCGGACCGGCCAAAGGTGATGCACGACGCGAAGGGGCCGATACTCGCGCTCGGCGCTCGGGGCCTGGAGCTTGCTGGCCTGGCGAGCGACACCGCTCTTGCCGCCTACCTGGCCCTGCCGGGGCAGCGTTCCTTCGACCTCGCCGACCTCGCGCTTCGCTACCTCCGCCGGGAGCTGCGCAGTGATGCTGACGAGTCCGGTCAGCTGACCCTGGACGGCACGGGCGAGCAGGAGGCGGCCTACGAGCTCGCGGTCCGTGCCCGCGCCACGGCGGAACTGGCCAGTGCGCTCGACCTCGATCTGGAACGCCGCGGCGCCACCCGGCTCCTGCATGAAGTGGAACTACCGCTGGTCGGCGTGCTCGCCGCCATGGAACATACCGGCATCGCGGTCGATACCGATCACTTCGCGCACATGTCCGCGAGCCTTGGCGGCCAGGTGAAGGCGGCGGAGCAGGCGGCGTTCGCGGTTGTGGGGCACGAGTTCAACCTGGGCTCGCCCAAGCAGTTGCAGCAGGTCCTGTTCACCGAGCTCGGCCTGCCGAAGACCAAGCGGATCAAGACTGGTTATACGACCGACTCTGAGGCGCTTACCGGCCTGCTGGCCCAGACCGAGCACCCGGTGCTCGAGCATCTGCTCCGGCACCGCGACGTGGCGAGGCTGAAGAGCATCGTGGACTCGCTGATCCCCATGGCCGATGATCAGGGACGCATTCACACGACGTTCAACCAGATGATCGCCGCAACCGGCCGGCTGTCGTCCACCGACCCGAACCTGCAAAACATTCCGATAAGGACCGAGGAAGGACGGCGGATACGGAAGGGCTTCGTGGTCGGCCGTGACTTCGACTGCCTGCTGACCGCCGATTACAGTCAGATTGAGCTCCGCATCATGGCGCACATGTCCGGCGATGACGCGCTGACCGAGGCCTTCGGGTCCGGCCACGACTTCCATGCGGCGACCGCCTCGCGCGTGTTCAGTGTCCCGCCGGAACAGGTGAGCGGAGACCTGCGCGCACGGATCAAGGCGATGAACTACGGCCTGGCGTACGGGCTGTCCGCCTATGGCCTGTCGCAGCAGCTGCGGATCACCCCGGACGAAGCGCGCGGGCTGATGACCGAGTATTTCGAGCGGTTCGGCGGAGTCAGGGACTACCTGCACGCGGTGGTCGAGCGGGCCCGTAGGGACGGCTACACGGAGACGATCCTCGGGCGCCGCCGCTATCTGCCCGACCTGCTGTCCGACAACAGGCAGCGCAGAGAGATGGCCGAACGGATGGCTCTGAATGCGCCAATCCAGGGATCTGCGGCCGACATCATCAAGGTGGCCATGCTCGCTGTGGACCGTGCGCTGCGCGAGGAGGGCCTGCGCTCTCGCATGTTGCTCCAGGTGCATGATGAGCTGGTGTTCGAGGTCGCGGCGGGCGAGATAGATGCGCTGCGTGAGCTGGTGGCCACGAGCATGTGCGGTGCCTGTGAGCTGCGTGTGCCGCTCCAAGTGTCGTTTGGTACCGGCCGCACCTGGGCAGAAGCCGGACATTAGGGCATCAGCAGGTCAGAGACGGGCAGCGAGGCCGCGCAACCAGAGGGGTAGCGCGCGACCTGAGATGCTTCCGTGATGCGGCGTCAATTGACCGGGCCGACCCGCTCTCATATCCTGATCGCTGCGCTCTGGCCGGGAGCGGCTACTTCGTTGCCGACCAAATCCTTGCGCCAAAGAAGATTCCAATGTCCGTATCCGGAGCCAACCACCACATGACGAGCAGCACCGAGGCAACCTCAACACCCAAGGTAGCGGTCAATGACATCGGGTCCGAGGAAGCCTTCCTCGCGGCGATCGACGAGACCATCAAGTACTTCAACGACGGTGACATTGTCGAAGGAACCGTCGTCAAGGTCGATCGAGACGAGGTCTTGCTCGACATCGGTTACAAAACCGAAGGGGTAATCCCGTCCCGCGAGCTGTCGATCAAGCATGATGTCGACCCGCACGACGTGGTCAAAACCGGCGAGCACATCGAGGCCCTTGTCCTGCAGAAGGAGGACAAGGAAGGCCGGTTGATCCTTTCCAAGAAGCGCGCGCAGTACGAGCGCGCGTGGGGGACGATCGAAAAAATCAAGGAAGACGACGGTGTGGTCACCGGCACGGTGATCGAGGTCGTCAAGGGTGGGCTCATCCTTGACATCGGCCTGCGCGGCTTCCTCCCGGCCTCCCTAGTGGAGATGCGGCGGGTCCGCGACCTGCAGCCGTACGTGGGCCGTGAGCTCGAAGCAAAGATCATCGAACTGGACAAGAACCGCAACAATGTGGTCCTTTCACGCCGGGCATGGCTTGAGCAGACGCAGTCCGAGGTGCGCCAGACCTTCCTCAACACGCTGCAAAAGGGCCAGATCCGCAAGGGTGTGGTCTCGTCCATCGTCAACTTCGGCGCATTCGTGGACCTTGGCGGAGTGGACGGGCTCGTGCACGTTTCCGAGTTGTCCTGGAAGCACATCGACCATCCGAGCGAAGTCGTCGAGGTCGGCCAGGAGGTCACGGTCGAGGTGCTCGACGTGGACATGGACCGCGAACGCGTGTCCCTGTCGCTGAAGTCCACGCAAGAAGACCCGTGGCAGCAGTTCGCCCGCACTCATCAGATTGGGCAGGTCGTGCCGGGGCGCGTCACCAAGCTGGTGCCGTTCGGCGCGTTCGTCCGCGTCGAAGAGGGCATCGAGGGGCTGGTGCACATCTCCGAGCTGGCCGACCGGCATGTCGAAATTCCTGAGCAGGTCGTACAGGTCGGCGACGAAATCTTCGTCAAGATCATCGATATCGATCTGGACCGGCGCCGGATCAGCCTTTCGCTGAAGCAGGCCAACGAGGGAACGATCGCTGAGGCGGTCGGCGACGACTTCGACCCCACCCTGTACGGTATGCCGGCCGAGTACGACGAGCAGGGCAATTACAAGTACCCGGAGGGCTTTGACCCCGACACGGGTGAGTGGCTCAGCGGTTTCGAGCGGCAGCGCGAGGAGTGGGAGCGCCAGTACGGCGAGGCGCGCACGCGTTATGAGGCCCACCGGCGCCAGGTCGAGCAGGCACGCAAGGCCGACGCCGAGGCGGTCGGCGCGGGCGGTGCCGCCGCGGCGCCGCCCACCCAGGCGCAAAACGGCGGCGGCGGCGGCGAAGGGGAGAGTGCTGGCGCACTGGCGTCCGACGAGGCGCTCGCGGCCCTGCGGGAGAAGCTCTCCGGAGGCCAGAGCTAGCTCGTGCGCACAGCGTGCATCGCGGCAGGTATCGCGGGGTGTTTCGCCTCGGGCGCCGCGGGGTGTTTCGCCTCGGGCGCCGCGGGGTGTTTCGCCTCGGGCGCCGCGGGGTGTCTCCGGTCAGGCATCGCGGCGTGCTTCGCGTCGGGCTGACCGGAGGAATCGGCAGCGGCAAGAGTGAGGTCTCGCGTCGGCTCGCGGCCTGCGGGGCCGTGATCATCGACGCTGACGCGATCGCGCGAGAGGTGGTCGAGCCGGGAACACCCGGACTGGCCGAGGTTGTTGCAACGTTCGGTTCTGGTGTCCTACGTGAGGATGGCAGCCTGGATCGGGAAGCCCTGGCCCGGCTCGTGTTTACCGATGCTGGTCGGCGCGGCCAGCTGAACGCGATCGTGCACCCGCGGGTCGGTGAGCGTATGGCCGAGCTCGAGCGGGCGGCACCTGCCGGTTCGGTCGTGGTGCACGACGTGCCCCTGCTCGCCGAGAATAGTCTGGCCAGCGGATTCGATGTGGTCGTCGTGGTGGATGCCGCGCATGAAGCCCAGCTCGACCGCCTCGTCAGGTTGCGCGGGATGACCAGGCAGCAGGCGGACGCCAGGATCGCCGCGCAGGCGAGCAGGCAACAACGGCTGGCGGTCGCCGACATCGTGGTCGACAACACCGGCTCACTGGCCGAACTCGACGGCCGGGTCGCCGGCCTTTGGGCCGAGCTGCGGCGGCGGGTGAGTTGTCGTACCCGGGCCATACAGTGAGGGGGTCCCGTCGTGGTGAGGAGTGAGCGCCGTGCGCCCTGTCACTGACCTCCAGCGCAAGGTCGCGCCGTTCGAGGTCGTCACCGACATGGTGCCTTCGGGGGACCAGCCGGAGGCGATCGCCGAGCTGGAGCGCCGGACCCGCCGTGATGATCAGCATAATGTGCTGCTCGGCGCCACCGGTACCGGCAAGACGGCGACCGTCGCGTGGCTGGTGGAACGCCTGCAGCGGCCCACCCTCGTCATGCTCCCGAACAAGACGCTCGCCGCGCAGTTCGCCAACGAGTTGCGCGAGATGCTGCCGAAGAACGCCGTCGAGTACTTCGTCTCCTACTACGACTACTACCAGCCCGAGGCCTACATCCCGCAGACCGACACCTACATCGAGAAGGACTCCTCGATCAATGATGAGGTGGACCGGTTGCGGCACTCCGCCACGAACTCGCTGCTGACCCGGCGGGACACGATCGTGGTGGCATCGGTTTCGTGCATCTACGGGCTCGGCACGCCGCAGGAGTACGTCGACCGCATGGTGCGGCTCCGGGTCGGTGACACGATCGAGCGTGACGCGCTCCTGCGCAAGCTGGTCGGCATGCAGTACAACCGCAACGACATGTCGTTCACCAGGGGGACATTCCGCGTGCGCGGCGACACCATTGAGGTGATCCCGGTGTACGAGGAGCTCGCGGTCCGGGTGGAGATGTTCGGTGACGAGATCGAGCGCCTGATGACATTGCATCCGCTCACTGGTGAGGTCCTCACCGAAGATAAGGAGCTGTCCATTTTCCCGGCATCGCACTATGTCGCCGGCCCGGTGCGGATGGAGCGCGCGATCGCGGGAATCGAGGTGGAGCTTGCCGCCCGGCTGGCCGAACTCGACCGGCAGGGCAAGCTGCTCGAGGCGCAGCGGCTGCGCATGCGGACGACCTACGACATCGAGATGATGCGGCAGGTCGGCACGTGCGCCGGCATCGAGAACTATTCGCGGCACATCGATGGCCGTGAGCCCGGCAGCCCGCCGAACACGCTGCTCGACTACTTTCCGGAGGACTTTCTGCTGGTGGTCGACGAGTCCCACGTGACCGTCCCGCAGATCGGTGGCATGTACGAGGGTGACGTGTCGCGTAAGCGGACCCTGGTCGAGCATGGTTTCCGGCTGCCGAGCGCGATCGATAACCGGCCGCTGCGGTGGGAGGAGTTCACCGAGCGGATCGGCCAGACGGTGTACTTGTCCGCCACACCTGGTCCTTACGAGCTGCGGCTGGTCGCGGGTGATGTGGTTGAGCAGGTGATCCGGCCGACGGGTCTGGTGGACCCGGAGGTGATCATCAAGCCGACGAAGGGCCAGATCGACGATCTCGTGCACGAGATCAGGGAACGGGCCGTGCGGGACGAGCGGGTGCTCGTCACCACGCTGACGAAGAAGATGGCCGAGGATCTCACCGACTACCTGCTCGAACTCGGGGTCCGGACGCGTTACCTGCACAGCGAGGTGGACACGCTGCGCCGGGTGGAGCTGCTGCGTGAACTGCGGCTCGGTGAGTACGACGTGCTCGTCGGCATCAACCTGCTCCGCGAGGGCCTTGACCTGCCCGAGGTGTCGCTCGTGTCCATCCTGGACGCCGACAAGGAGGGTTTTCTCCGGTCGGAGACCTCGCTCATCCAGACCATCGGCCGCGCGGCACGCAATGTGTCCGGTCAGGTGCACATGTACGCCGACCAGGTAACCCGGTCGATGCAGCGGGCTATCGACGAGACCAACCGGCGGCGGGCCAAGCAGGTCGCCTACAACACCGAGCGCGGAATCGATCCCCGGCCGCTGCGCAAGCGGATCGCCGACATTCTCGATCAGCTTGTCCGAGAGGACGCTGATACCGAGAAGCTGATCGGGGGGGCCGGGCGCCAGCAGAGCCGCGGAAAGGCGCCGGTGCCCGGCTTGTCGTCACGCGGCGGCCAGGCATCACGCGGCCGGGCAGCACGAGGTGGCCAGGCGGCGCCCTCGGAGGAACCAGCCGAGGCGGCCGGGATGCCGCGTGGCGAGCTTGTCGCGCTTATCGAGCAGCTGTCCGACCAGATGCATGCCGCAGCGGCCGACCTGCAGTTCGAGCTCGCGGCGCGCTACCGCGACGAAATCAAGGAACTCAAGCGGGAGCTGCGCGCGATGCAGGCCGCGGGCATCTGACGATGACCTGGGTGATCTTCGACTACGGCAATGTCATCAGCTCGCCACAGCCGCGCGCCGACCTGTCCGCCATGGCCACGGTGGCGCGCAGCCAGGTGCGAAGGTTCTGGGACGCGTACTGGCTACGCCGTCATGATTACGACCTCGCGGACCTCACCGCCGAGTCATACTGGCAGACCGTCGCGGCGCAACTGGAACGCTCGTGGGACGGGAGCCGCACGGCAGAGCTCGTGCGGCTGGACCTCGCCAGCTGGTCACACGTCCGCCCGGACACCGTCCGCTTGATCGAGGAGGTGGCCGCGGCCGGGCACCGGCTCGCCATGCTCTCCAATGCACCGTACGAGATCGCCGATGGCGTGGCGGCACTGCCCGTCGTCGACCGTTTCGAGCACCTGCTGTTCAGCTGCCATCTGCGAGCCGCCAAACCCGACCCGCGTATTTTTCAGGTCACGCTAACCCGACTCGGCGCTGAACCGCGAAACGCGATCTTTATAGATGACCGCCCGGAGAACGTGGCGGCCGCGGCCCGAGTCGGCATTCACGCCATTCATTTCACCAGCCCCGAGGCGGCACGAGCACAGCTCAAGGAAGCTGGCGCGATCATTCAGGCACGCTCGTGATGACGGCGAACGGTGCGCCGAACACGTCGATGAGCAGGGCCAGGCGGCCAACGCCCGTTACGTCCTCGGGCGGCATGGGCGCGGCGCCACCCTGCTCGGTGGCCCTGGCCACCACGGCGTCGCAGTCGGTCACCTCAAAGTACGGTTGCCACCGCGGTGTCATTCCCGCGCCAAGCATTTCGTTGCTGAGCGCCATAATCCCGCCGTGACTGGCCTCCGGCCCGCCCCCGGCCGGGCGGACAATGGTGTAGGTGAATCCTCCCATCTGCACGTCCTCGGTGGCCCAGCCGAAAACGGACTGGTAGAAGGTCTTCGCGGCGGCTTGGTCCGTGGTGTACAGCTCGGTCCAGCACAGGGTGTTCGGGTCGTTCACCGCGTCCAGGCCTTTGGTGTCGCCCGGCTGCCAGACGGCGAACTGTGCGCCTGACGGGTCGGTGAAGACCGCCATCCGGCCCTGCGTGAAGACGTCGAACGGTGCGAGGCGGACCGTGCCACCCGCCTGTTCGACTGCCTTGGCCGTGGCATCCGCATCGGGTGTGTGGAAGTAGAGCGTCCACGCCGATTCCGCCCCTTGCTCGGCCAGCGGGCCGAGGGCGGCGACCGTCTTGCCCTGCAGCCTGAACATGCCGTAACCCCCGGCGTCAGGTCCGGCTGACTGGAATTCCCATCCGAACAGGGCACCGTAGAAGCTGGCCGCCGCCTCGACGTTGGGCGTGCCGAGATCCAGCCAGACCGGTGCACCAGGAACGTAAGTGGTGGTAAGCATGCCGTCGATACTAGAGCCTGTTCGACAACCCGGGCTCGATTCGGCTCCTAAGCAGGCTCACGCGGGTCCCATGCCGATCCTGGCGAGCGCCATGCTGAAGGCGGCTTCCCACTCCGCCGGCGACTGGGTGGCACCAATTCGGGCCGGCTTGACACGGTCGAGGGCGGCGAGGGCGCAGCGGACAATATCCTCGTGCCCGGCTGAGGTCACACTCGCGTCGCCAAGTTCGAGCTCGTGCTGCAGGTTGTCACGGCCGTGGCCAGGTACGACATCGAGCAGCAGCACATGTCGGCCGACGACGCGCGCCTCTGAGCAGGTATCGCCGGAGCTTGTGATGACGAGATCGGACGCCGCCATCAGTTCGGGCACCCGGTCGGTGTAGCCGAACGGGTGCAGCCGTGGCTCGCGCTTGGCGACGGCCCGCAGCTTCGCCTCCAGCCTCCCGTTATGGCCGGCGACGGCGAGCGCGTGCAGTCCTGCCCGGCTCAGCGCGGTCGCGGCGGCCGCGAGCGGCCCGAGTCCCCACGCCCCAGACATGAGCAGCACGCAGCGCTCGCTGCTCGGCACACCGAGGCTGGCTCGTGCCTGCTGCTGGGTTGGCGGGTCGTAAAACCCAGGCCGCACCGGCGTCGGCACGACCGCTATCTCGGCATCGGGCTGGAACCTGAGCACCGCCGATTCGGCGGCCCGCGAGGTCACGAGATACAGATCAGTGTGTGGATGGACCCAGAGTCGGTGCGGCGTCACGTCGGTGCAGAAGACAACGTGGGCCATGCCGGGGTAGTGCTTGTGCAGCTGGCTGACGGCGGAAGCGCCGGTCGAGAAGACCGAGATGACCAGGTTGACCGGGTGAGCATCGAGATGCCGCCGCAGGGGCGGCACCACTCGTGAACGCGCCGCGGCATCGGTCAGCAGTGCGAGTCGGCTGCCCGTCCGCAGCGTGGCGAAGTGGAACGCGTCGTAGAGGCCCGGAAACGAGAGCATGGACCGGAACACCGCCTCGCCGGCGGTACTCCCGGTGCGCCCGAGCAGGCGCATGGCGTCCAGCGTGTGTGTCGACCAGCCGCGGGATTCGAGTGAGGTGGCGCAGGCCTGAGCCATGACATCGTGACCCATCCCGAGCGAGCCCGTGAGCAGCAGTGCCTTCCTCATGACGTCGGCTCCCGCGCTTCCGGCCGAGGCGGGCTGGGCGCGATGCTGCTCGCTTGGCACCAGTCCAGATACCTGCGCACCCCTTCGGTGAACGACGTGCTCGGCGACCACCCGAGTACGTCCTTGGCCAGCGCGTTCGACACGCTGCGACCGTCGTAGTCGGCCGGGCGGGCCGGTACGTGCTGCACGGGGACAGGCCCCGCCAGGTGAAGGACGGTCTCGGCAACTTCCCTGACCGATACGGGCGTGTCGCCCTCGAGCGCCAGTGTCTGGTCCTGCGCCGCCGGCGAGAGCGCGCGGACATGGGCGTCGGCAAGATCCTCAACGTAGAGGTAGCAGCGCTGCTGCTCGCCCGTGCCGGCGATCGTGATCGGCAGGCCCGCCAGGGCGGCGCGCGCGAACCTGGCCACGACGAGCGCGTCGCGCATCCTCGGCCCGTAGGGGATCCCGTACCGCAGGATCGTGAAGTGCTGGCCGTACATCTTCAGGTAACTGTGCGCGAGCAGCTCGCTGGCGAGCTTCGTCGACACGTACACGTGCCCGGCGCGGGCGAGTTCAATGGGTGCCTCCTCGGCCAGCTCGCCGGTGCCAGCCGCCGCGCCGTATACCCATACGGTGCTGGCGAGCAGCACTCGGCCGCAGCCCTGACGGCGCGCCGCGTCGAGCACGCAGGCTGTGCCGTCGACGTTGACCCGGATGGCGCCGAGTGGATCGGCGGCGATCAGGTCCACGTCGCTCGCTCCGGCGAGGTGGAAGATAGCATCGCTGCCGCGCACCGCGGCGTCGAGCGCGGTGCGGTCGAGGATGTCAACCTTGCGGTAGCTGGCCTTGGGATTCAGCGGATGGACCGAGATGTCGATCACGAGGACTTCGTGGCCCGCCCGGATCAGGTTATCGACCACGTGAGACCCGATAAATCCGCAGCCTCCGGTCACGACGACTCGCATACCCACCCCTCAGACCCCGGCGAATGAGCTGTAAGCGTGTGACACGGCGGCCAGCACGTGATCTACCTCATCCTCGCGCATGTCGGAGTGCACAGGCAGGCAGACATGCCGCGCACACAGATCTTCGGCTACCGGCAGTGGCGTCCCAGCGTAGGTCTCGAACACCGGCTGCTTGTGCAGCGGCAAGTCATAAACCGCGCCGGACAGCCGGACGCTGTGCCGGTCGGCGAGTTCGCGTTTGAAACACATCCGGTCTACTCCTTGTGGGAGGACGGCAACGTATTTGTAGAAGTTGCTCCGGCAGCCAATTGGCTCTGGCAGCGGTTCCAGGCCGTCGAGCTGGGCCAGCTCCTTGGTGTAGCGGGCCGCCACGCTGCGGCGGCGCTCGATCGCGGCGTCCATCTGGCGCAGGTGTACCAGGCCGGTGACCGCGTGGAGTTCGCTCATCCGCATGGCCGAGCCGAGCCGTACGTGGTGGTTGGCCCCGAAGGCGCCTTTGCCCTGGTCACGGTAGATCCTGGCCTCGTCCCGAACGTGCTGCGAACCGGTCAGCACCATGCCACCTTCCCCGCTGGTGACAACCTTGGTGGGGTAGAAGGAGAACGCGGCCGCCAGACCGAACGAGCCGGCGAACCGGCCGTCGTACGTGCTGCCGTGGGCGTGTGCGGCGTCCTCCACGAGCACGACGCCCCGTTCGTCGCATAGCCGCCGGATTTCGCCCACCTCCGGCGTGATGAGCCCGCCGATATGCACAAGCACGACGGCGGCCGTCGCCGCTGTGAGAGCCGCCTCAACTGTGGCGCGACTGAGCGCGAGTGTCGCAGCGTCGATATCAGCGAACACGGGCCGTCCGCCGGCCTGAAGCACCGCCGCCGCGGTCGCGAAGAACGTGTTCGCCGGCACGACAACGTCGCGTCCCGCGACACCGGCCGTGCGCAGGACAATGTCGAGCGCCGCGGTGCCGCTGGACGTGGCCACCGCGTGCGGTGCCACCCCGTTGGATGCAGAGTGCGCTTCTGCGAACGCAGTTTCGAACCGTTCGGTGTACGGACCTAGCGTTAGCCCTCCGCTGGCCAGGATGCTTGAAATGGCCGATGTGATCTCCGCTCGGTCTTCGTCACGGAACACCACCCGCGCCGCTGGCACTTCCACCCGTACCTCCCGTCCGTGGCACAACATGTTTCAGCCATGGAATGATCCCATGAGTTGGAGACGGGAAGGGCGTAGAAATGGCTATACCGCGGGCTTGCGTTGCGGCTGCGGTCACGGCCGTCACGGCAATGGCGCATGCCGGGCCGGGGGTCACCGCGATCGGGCCGCTGCGCCGTCGTTGTTTCCCCGCTCTGGCCGGCCGTGGCGCCGCCGATCACGTAGCCCTGACATTTGACGATGGGCCCGATCCGCGCTCCACCCCGCGTTTTCTCGACGCGCTTGACTCGCGCGGGACGCATGCGACGTTCTTTCTGCTCGGGTCGATGGTGGCACGGGCGCGGTCGCTGGCCGCGGAACTAAGCGCGGCGGGTCACGAGGTTGGCGTGCACGGCTGGGATCACCGCTCTGCGATCCTGCGCGGCCCTCGCGCCGCCTACGACGACATCGCCCGGGCCCACGATGCCGTGGCAGAAGCCACAGGAACCACCCCCGCCTTCTACCGCCCGCCGTACGGCGTGCTGAGCAGCGCCGCGATATGGGCCTGCGGGCGGCTGGGCCTGGCGCCGCTGCTATGGACGTGCTGGGGCCGGGAGTGGATCGCCGGAGCGACCAGCGAAAGGGTCTTCACCACGATCCGCCGGGATCTCGCCGGTGGCGCGACGGTGCTGCTGCACGACTCGGATTGCACATCCCCGCCGGGGTCAAGCCGGGCCGCGCTGGGCGCCGCCGGGATGCTGCTCGATGAGTGCGCCGAGCGCGGGTGGGAGGTCGGCACGGCCGCTGCGCACGGCCTTGGTGGCTGGAATATATCCCTGGGGCAGCTGCGTTCACGTGGCTGGGTGTGACATTTACTACTGATCTTCACTTGTTTCGGTGTCACATTCGGGGAAGGCTGTCAGGATGTGGTGGAGCCTTGGCAGCGCCTTGGCAGCGGCTTGCTGCTTCGGTGTTGCCGCCGTCATGCAGGCGCTTTCGGCTCGTGCCGCCTCGGTGGGCACGGCGGGCGTCAGCCCGCAGCTGGTCATGCGCATGCTGGGCCAGTGGCGGTTCATCGCCAGCCTCGGCCTTGACTTCATCGGCTTTCTCGCCCAGCTCATCGCGCTCCGTCGGCTGCCGCTGTTCGTCGTTCAAGCGGCCATCGCCGGCAGCCTCGCGGTAACCGCGGTAACCGCCGCCTGGTTGGCCAACCACACGCTCGCAGGCCGCGAGTGGGCCGCTGTGGTCGCGGTCACCGTGGGTATTGCCATGCTCGGGTCATCGGCGGGCGCCACCGGGGCGGTGAATCCCGGCGGTGAGTTCCGGCTCGGCCTGATCGTCGCTGTCGCCGGGCTGGGGGTCGCGGGAATAGCGGCGGCCCGGCTTCGCGGTCAGCAACGAACGCTTGCGCTCGGTATGGTCGCCGGGCTCGGCTACGGCGTCGTCGGGGTGGCCGCCCGGATTCTCACCGGCTTCTCGCCGATCGAGCTAATCCGCGACCCGGCCGCGTACGCCCTCGCTGCGGCCGGAATTGTCTCCTTCATGTTCTACACGGCCGCCCTGGAGCACGGCGATGTCACCGTGGCAACGGCCGCCACGGTGCTCACCGAGACGGTCCTTCCGGCGATCATCGGTGTCATCTTCCTGGGCGACACAACCCGCCGCGGCCTCGTTGGTATGGCGGCAGCGGGATTCGCGCTCGCCGTCGCGGGCGCGCTGACCCTGGCCCGGTTCGGTGAAACCGAGCCGGCTCCCGCGGCGGCCAGGCCGCGCGAAGACGCACGCCGCATGCCGGGGACGCAGAGCGTCCACTGACCGTCCGCCTATGGCTGCGCCGCAGCGCGACCTTAACGGCTGCCGCGCGCCGATCACGCCTTCCGTTTAGTGTCGCTGCCGGGCGGTATACCGGTCGGCTGTTATCCTGATAGCCCGTGGGTAGCACACGGCAGGCCGTCGGGTTTGCCACCGCCTCGACCACGGGAGCCACATCTTGGCTGCGTCAGCGCTCATATCAAGGTCAACCGCCACCAAGTACCTATTTGTCACCGGGGGAGTCGCGTCAAGCCTGGGCAAGGGTCTGACCGCGGCCAGTCTTGGGCGGCTGCTAAAGCTGCGCGGGCTCCGGGTCACCATGCAGAAGCTCGACCCGTATTTGAACGTCGATCCCGGCACCATGAACCCGTTCCAGCACGGGGAGGTCTTCGTCACCGACGACGGCGCGGAGACCGACCTCGACGTTGGGCACTATGAGCGATTCCTCGACACCGAGCTCAAGGGCGCAGCCAACGTCACAACGGGTCAGATCTACTCCAGCGTGATCGCCAAGGAGCGGCGCGGCGCCTACTTGGGCGACACCGTGCAGGTCATCCCGCACATCACCAACGAGATCAAGTCGAGAATCGCCGAAATGGCGGGCCCTGAGGTCGACGTGGTGATCACCGAGGTCGGCGGCACCGTCGGTGACATCGAGTCGCAGCCGTTCCTTGAGGCGATCCGGCAGATCCGCCACGAGATCGGCCGCGCCGACTGCTTCTTCCTGCACATCTCGCTGCTGCCCTACATCGGGCCGTCCGGGGAACTGAAAACCAAGCCCACCCAGCATTCCGTGGCGGCACTGCGCAGTATCGGTATCCAGCCAGACGCCATCGTGTGCCGGTCCGACCGCCCCATTACGCAGGAGCTCAAGCGGAAAATCAGCATGATGTGTGACGTCGACGAGGAGGCGGTCGTCTCCGCGGTCGACGCGGTCTCGATCTACGACATCCCGAAGGTGCTGCATGGGGAGGGCCTGGATGCCTACGTGGTGCGCAGGCTCGACCTCCCGTTCCGCGACGTGGACTGGAGCGACTGGGACGAGCTGCTGCGCCGGGTCCACCGCCCCGCCGATTTCGTCACGATCGCGCTGGTCGGGAAGTACGTCGATTTGCCCGATGCCTACCTTTCTGTGATCGAGGCACTGCGCGCTGGCGGCTTCGCCAACGACGCGAGAGTCAACATCCGCTGGGTTACCAGCGACGACTGTGCCACCCCCGAAGGTGCGGCCCGCCGGCTCGAGGGCGTGGACGGCGTCGTCATCCCCGGCGGCTTCGGCGTCCGCGGCATCGAGGGGAAGATCGGTGCGGTGAACTACGTCCGCGCGCATGGGATCCCGCTGCTCGGCTTGTGCCTTGGCTTGCAGTGCATGGTCATCGAGGTGGCGCGAGCGCTCGGCGGGCTGGCCGACGCCAACAGTACGGAGTTCGAGCCTGCCACCCCGCATCCCGTCATCGCCACGATGGACGAGCAGAAGGACGTGGTGGCAGGCGAACGGGACATGGGCGGCACGATGCGGCTCGGGCTGTACCCCGCGGTGCTCGCCGAGGGCACGATCGCACGGGAACTGTACGGCACCGAGGTCGTAAAGGAGCGGCACCGGCACCGGTACGAGGTCAACAACGACTACCGGGAACCGCTGTCGCGGGCCGGGCTCGTCTTCTCCGGGCTGTCGCCCGACGGCAGGCTTGTCGAGTTCGCTGAGCTGCCACGCAGCCTCCACCCGTTCTTTGTGGCCACCCAGGCCCACCCCGAGCTCCGGTCCCGCCCAACCAGGCCGCATCCGCTGTTCGCCGGCCTGGTGACGGCGGCGCTTGAGCACGCCAGGTCAGCGGCCCGGCCCGGTGCGGGGGAGCGGACGGGCACCAACTCACTCCTGACCAGCGCATGATGTCCCCGCCGAGCGACGTTCCCGCACAATGGCCAGTCTTGTCCACCGCGAGCCAGTACCAGGGCCGGGTGTTCAGCGTGCGGACGGACCGGGTCGGCATGCCCGACGAAGCAGCGGCGGACCGCGATGTCGTAGAGCATCCCGGCGCCGTCGCCGTGCTGGCTCTCGATGACGCCGAACGGGTGCTGCTGATCCGCCAGTACCGCCACCCGGTGCACCGGTACCTGTGGGAGCTTCCCGCTGGGCTGCGCGACATCCCCGGTGAAACGCCGCTGGCCACGGCGCGACGCGAGCTCATGGAGGAGGCGTCGTACCAGGCCAGCCAGTGGCGGACGCTCGTCGACTTCTTCACCACACCGGGCATGAGTAACGAGCGGGTCAGGATCTACCTGGCGCGTGACCTGAACGAAATCCCCATGTCCGAGCGGAACTTCACCGCGCGTCACGAGGAGATCGGCATGCAGATCGCATGGCTGCCACTGGATGCCGCGGTAGGTGCTGTGCTGGCCGGCCAGCTGCACAATCCCACCGCGGTGGTAGGTATCTTGGCCTCCTACGCCGCGCGGTCCGACCGGTTCGCCACGCTGCGGAGCGTGGACGCTCCAGAAGGCTGAACGGATCGTGGCGAGCGCGGTCATCATGGAGAGGGTTCGATAGCCATGAAGGTGGGCGTCCCCAAAGAGGTCAAGAACCACGAGTACCGCGTGGCCATTACCCCGGCCGGTGTGCACGAGCTTGTGCGGGCGGGTCACCAGGTCTTCATCGAGAAGAACGCGGGCGTAGGATCCGCCATCCCCGATCACGAGTTCGTTGCCGCGGGCGCAACGGTCGTCGGCGATGCCGACACCGTGTGGGAAGCAGGTGATCTCATCCTCAAGGTGAAGGAGCCGGTCGACGCGGAGTACGAGCGGATGCGCAAGGGACAGGTGCTCTTCGCCTATCTGCACCTCGCGGCCTCCCGGCCGTGCTCTGAGGCGCTGCTCAGCTCGGGCATCACGGCGGTCGCCTACGAGACCGTCCAGCTGCCGGACGGCACGCTGCCGCTGCTCGCGCCGATGTCGGAGGTCGCGGGCCGGATGGCGCCTCAGGTCGGTGCGCATCACCTGCAACGCGACGGCGGCGGGCGGGGCATGCTCATGGGCGGCGTCTCGGGCGTGTATGCCGCCAAGGTGGTGGTGCTCGGCGCCGGTGTGTCGGGCATGAACGCTGCCGCCATCGCGCTCGGCATGCAGGCGGAGGTCCTGCTCTTCGACCAGAACGTCGCCCGGCTGCGCTCGGCTGACGCGATCTACCAGGGACATTGCCAGACCGTGGCCTCCAACACCTATGAGATCGAGCGCGCGGTGATCGACGCCGATCTCGTCATCGGCGCGGTCCTGGTGCCAGGGGCGAAGGCACCGAGGCTGGTCTCCGACGACCTGGTCAGCCGGATGAAACAAGGGTCTGTCCTGGTCGACATCTCGATCGACCAGGGCGGCTGCTTCGAAGGCTCGCGGCCGACCACCCACGCCGAGCCCACCTACCAGGTGCACCGCTCGGTCTTCTACTGTGTCGCCAACATGCCGGGGGCGGTACCGTACACCTCCACCTACGCCCTCACCAACGTCACGCTGCCCTATGTAGTGGAGATCGCGAACCGCGGCTGGCGAGAAGCGTTGCGCTCGGACCATCCCCTTGGGCTCGGGCTCAACACGCACGAGGGCGTGCTCACCTGCCGGCCCGTCGCGGAGGCGCACGGCATGGCCTACGCCAGTCTCGAGGAGGTGCTTGGCTGACAGTCACCGGGGACCTCGGCCGTGAGGTGCGCGGTTACGTGGAGCACCTCACCGTCGAGCGTGGTCTCGCCAGGAACACGCTGGAATCCTACCGGCGAGACCTGCGCCGCTACATCGATGCGATGACGGCCCGTGGCAAAACGCGCCTCGCGGCGGTGAACGAGGAGGACGTCGCGGCGTTCCTGGCTGGTCTCAGGCAAGGCGGCGGCGGACATCCGCCGCTCGCGCCGGGGTCCGCTGCCCGCGCGGTCGTCGCGGTACGGGGTTTGCATGCCTTCGCGCTTCGTGAAGGCCTCTCCGTGACCGACCCAGCGCGGCACGTGCGGCCACCGGCGCCACCTCGGCGGCTGCCCAAAGCGATTTCCGTCGCCGAGGTCGAGCGCCTGATCGAGGCAGCAGGATCGCCCGCTGCCAGTGAGCCGGCCGCGCTGCGCGACCGTGCGCTCCTTGAGCTGTTGTACGGGACAGGAGCGCGGATCTCCGAGGCTGTTGGCCTTGACCTCACCGACCTTGAGCTGCGTGCGCCCGATCGCAGTGGCGCCGAAGGACCCGACCGCAACCCGCCGGGTGCCGTTCGGCTGGCTGGAAAGGGTGGAAAGCACCGGGTGGTGCCCGCGGGTAGCTATGCACGTGCCGCGCTCGAGGCCTATCTCGTCCGGGGGCGGCCAGCACTCGCCGCGGCGGGCCGCCAGCGGTCGGCCCGCGACCATGGGGCCGCGGTGTTTCTCAACGCGCGCGGAGGCCGGCTCACTCGGCAGGGTGCCTGGATGGTGCTGCGCGCCGCCGCGGGCCGGGCGCGCCTCGCCGATGTCTCGCCGCATACGCTGCGGCACTCGTTCGCCACCCACCTGCTCGATGGCGGCGCGGACGTCAGGGTGGTCCAGGAACTCCTCGGCCACGCGTCCGTCACCACGACGCAGGTATATACGCTCGTGACAGTGGATCATCTCCGCGAGGTGTATGCTGCCGCCCATCCCCGAGCGCTCTCTTAGGCTCTTAGACAATTCGGCACATACGGTGAGTCGGCTTGCCGCGGTACCGCGCAGGCTCTAGTGTCGCGTGCCAGAGGGTCGCAGGGTCGTCCGCCGGGGAGGTTTGCAGCTGGTGGCAGCAACCCAGGTAAGAGCCGCGCACGTCGGTCCCACGGGACGGCCGGTCCCGGCTCTTGCCGAGCCCGAACCGCCCACGACGCACGGACCCGCGCGGATCGTTGCCGTGTGCAATCAGAAGGGCGGCGTCGGCAAGACCACCACGACGATCAACCTCGGGGCCGCGCTCGCGGAATTTGGCCGCCGGGTCCTGCTGGTGGACTTCGACCCGCAAGGCGCCCTGTCGGTCGGCCTTGGCATTCATCCTCTGCAGCTCGAGTACACGGTCTACAACCTGCTCATGGAGCGCGGGGTCACCGCCGCCGACGTCGTATTGAAGACCGGCGTTGACGGCGTGGACCTGCTGCCGAGCAACATCGACCTGTCCGGGGCCGAGGTCCAGCTGGTGCACGAGGTTGGCCGTGAGTATGTGCTCGGCGGTGTCCTTGAGCCTGTGCTGCCCGAATACGACGTCCTCTTGATCGACTGCCAGCCATCCCTGGGCCTGCTCACGGTCAACGCGCTCGCCTGTGCGCACGGCGTGCTCGTGCCGCTCGAATGTGAGTACTTCGCGATGCGCGGCGTCGCGCTCTTGATGGAGATGATCGACAAGATCACGCGCAGGCTGAACCACAAGCTCGCCATCGAGGGACTCCTCGCGACCATGTACGACTCGCGCACGCTGCACTCGCGCGAGGTGCTTTCCAGCATCGTCGAGGGTTTCGGCGACACGGTGTTCCACACTGTGATCAGCCGCACCGTGCGGTTCCCCGACGCGACCGTCGCGGGGGAGCCCATTACCCGGTTCGACTCGGGGTCGATGGGCGCCGCGGCATACCGGGATCTCGCCAAAGAGGTGCTGGCACGCTGGCAGGTCGCCGCGGCAGACGGGTGAGACGGCCCAGCGGCAGCCGTTCGGAACCTATTTCGGAACCTGTAAGAGCCTGTTTGAGAACCCCGATCCGACTCTACGGTGACCATCTGTTGCGCTACGGGCACTGGTGGCTTCGGCTACGGTCGGTACCGTGAGCGTTTCGGCGCCTGGCGGCGCACCCGAGGGCGCGCCCGGCGGCCCACGGGGCGCGCACCGCGGCGCCGCGGTGGATGCGCGCGGCCGGGCCAGCGGTGCGCAGCGAGCCACCGAGGCCGGGGACGTGCGCGGCGAGATTCGCTTCCTGGTGCACCTCGATGTCTTCGAGGGACCATTTGACCTGCTGCTCGCCCTGATCTCCAAGCACAAGCTCGACATCACCGAAGTCGCGCTGTCGCAGGTGACCGACGAGTTCATCGCCCACATCTCCGCCTATCGCGGCGCCTGGGACCTGGATCAGGCGAGCCACTTCGTTGTCGTAGCGGCGACGCTGCTCGACCTCAAAGCGGCCCGCCTGCTGCCGGCCGGCGAGGTCGAGGACGAGGAGGACCTGGCCCTGCTCGAGGCCAGGGACCTGCTGTTCGCGCGGCTGCTGCAGTACCGTGCGTACAAGGAAGTCGCGGCCATGTTCGCCGGCCGGATGGCCGAACAGTCGCGCCGGTTCCCCCGCCGCGTGCCGATGGAACCCGCGTTCGCCGAGCTGCTGCCCGAGGTTCTCGTGGGTCTCGGCCCGGCCGAATTCTCTGCGCTCGCGGCGCGGGTGCTGGCGCCGAGACCCACGCCGGTAGTGTCGGTAGAGCACATTCACTCCCCGCGCGCCAGCGTGGCAGAGCAGGCGGAAGTGCTCGCCTGGCGGCTGCGGCGGCAGGGCCGCGCCACGTTCCGCTCGCTGACCGCCGACTGCGCGGGCACCTACGAGGTGGTCGCGCGGTTCCTGGCCCTGCTCGAGCTTTTCCGTGCGCAGGCGGTGTCGTTTGAGCAGATCGCGGCGCTCGGCGACCTGCACGTGACCTGGACCGGGCCGGCGGGCGACGAACCGGTCAGCATCGAAAGCGACGGTGAAGACCATGAATGATCCCGAACGGCTGCCGCTGATGCGGGCCTCCATTGAGGCGATCCTCCTGGTCGCGGACGAGCCAGTGGCGGAGGTGGTGCTCGCTCAGGTACTCGAGTGCCCCCGCGACGAGGTGGATGCCGCCCTGCGTGAGCTCGCTGCCGAATACGCGGCGCGGGGCCGCGGGTTCGATCTGCGCGAGGTCGCGGGTGGCTGGCGTTTCTATACCAGGTCCGAGTGCGCACCCCTGGTGGAACGTTTTGTGCGGGACGGGCAGGAGGTGCGGCTGACCCAGGCGGCTTTGGAGACACTCGCGGTCGTCGCCTACCGGCAGCCGGTGAGCCGTTCCCGCGTGTCGGCGGTGCGCGGGGTCAACTGCGATGGCGTGATCCGCACACTCGTGTTGCGCGGCCTGGCCGAAGAGGCGGGAACCGAGTCGGAGACCGGGGCCATCCTTTATCGCACGACCAGCTATTTCCTCGAGCGTCTGGGCCTGCCCTCGCTGGAGAAGCTGCCGGAGCTCGCGCCCTTCCTGCCGGACAACGTCGAGGAAATCGAACGTGAGCAAACCGGAAGCTGACCGCGCGGCGGGACAGACCACGGCGGCAGGTGGCATCCGGTTGCAGAAGATTCTCGCCGCGGCGGGGCTGGGCAGCCGACGGCGCTGCGAGGAACTGATCGGTGCAGGCCGGGTGGAGGTGGATGGCGAGGTCGTCCACAGATTCGGCGCGAGGGTCGACCCGGCTCGCCAGATCATCCGGGTCGATGGCAGGCGGATCCCGGCCCGTCAGGATCTTGTGTACCTTGCCCTCAACAAGCCTCCCGGGGTGCTCAGCACGATGTCGGACCCCCGCGGGCGGCCAACGGTCGCGGAGTTCGTCGGGAACCGGCCGGAACGGTTGTTCCACGTCGGCAGGCTCGACTACGACACCGAAGGACTGCTGCTGCTCACCAATGACGGCGAACTCGCGCACCGGCTGTCCCATCCGAAGTACGGCATCCGGAAGACCTACCTGGCCGACGTCGACGGCCCGGTGCCGCGTGACCTCGGCCGGCGGCTGCAGGCCGGCGTCAAGCTGGATGACGGCGTGGTCAGCGCGGACAGGTTCCGCATGGTGGAGAAGGCGGGTTCGCGCTGCCTTGTCGAGGTCACCCTGCATGAGGGCCGCAAGCACGTCGTGCGCCGGCTGCTCGCCGAAGTGGGGCACCCGGTACGGCGGCTGGTCCGAACGAGCATCGGCCCGGTCCGGCTCGGATCGCTGCGGCCCGGCGCGGTACGTGCGCTCAGCGCCGCGGAGATCGGCGAGCTGTACTGGGCAGTGGGTCTATGATCCTGTGGGCCGCTAACCTGGGACGGTGGTAAGGGCAATCCGTGGCGCCACCCAGGTGGCCGCGAACGACCGCGAGTCGATCCTTGACGGCACGACCGAGCTCGTAACCGAGGTCTTGACCCGCAATGACCTCACGCCCGACGACGTGATCAGCGTCATCTTCACCGCGACCCCTGACCTGGACGCCGAGTTTCCCGCGCTAGCGGCCCGCAAGATCGGTTTTCATGATGTGCCCCTGCTGTGCACCAGCGAGATCGACGTACCCGGCGCACTTTCGCGCGTGGTGCGGCTGCTGATGCATGTCGAGACGGCTCGGTCACGGTCGGAACTCCAGCACGTGTACCTGCGGGGGGCGACAGCTCTGCGGCTGGACATCGCCCAATGAGCGGCGGGGTAAGCCGCGCCGCGAAGCGCCTGGACGGCCGCCGGGTGGTGGTCCTCGGCACCGGGCTGATCGGCACCTCGGTTGCGCTCGCCGCGCGCCAGCAGGGTGCGGAGGTATGGCTCTGCGACGCCGACCCTGGTGCGCAGCGGCTGGCCGCAGACCTCGGCGCCGGGGAGATCCTTCCTCCCGGTGGCCCGCCAGGCGGCCGCGCGGACCTGGCGGTGCTCGCGATGCCCCCTCGCGCGGTCGCTGCTGCACTCGCCCACGCTCAGGCGGATGGCCTGGCCGTTGCCTACACCGATGTGGCCAGCGTGAAGCTGCTACCGCTGACCCAGGCGCGCAGCCTGGGCTGCGATCTGAGGTCGTATGTCGCTGGCCACCCACTGGCCGGCCGGGAACGATCAGGGCCGGCGGCGGCCCGTGCTGACCTGTTTCTTGGCCGGCCGTGGGCGCTGTGCCCGCTGCCGGAGACCGCGCCGGACGCGCTCACCATGGTCCGGTCCCTCGTGTTTGCGTGCGGCGCCGAACCATCCGTTGTGGACGCGGAGCGGCACGATCGTTTCGTGGCTCTCGTCTCACATCTGCCCCATCTTGTGTCCGCGGCGATGGCGGCCCGGCTGGCCGGCGCGCAGCCTGGTGCGTTGCGGCTTGCCGGTCAGGGGCTGCGCGACGTCACCAGGATCGCGGCCGGCGACGCCACGCTGTGGACGTCGATCCTGTCCGCGAATGCCCTGCCCGTGGCAGGCCTGCTCGACGAGACGGCCGCGGACCTGGCGGCGGCCGCGGATGCGCTTCGCGAGGTGGCGTCGGGCGTGGAGACGTCGGGAAAGCGCGTTGGCGATCTGCTGGCCCGCGCGGCCTCCGGCGTGGCGCGGATCCCGGGCAAGCGGGGCGGCCCGGCGCCGGACTACGTGATAGTTCAGGTTGTGATTGCCGACCGGCCAGGCGAGCTGAGCCGCCTGTTCCAGGCGGCAGGCGACGCCGATGTCAACATCGAGGATGTCTCGATCGAGCATTCGCCGGGGCTTCCCGTCGGTGTAGCTGAGCTGTCTGTCCGGCCCGGGGCCGCTGGCCGCTTGGCCGCCGCGCTTCGCGAGCAAGGCTGGCCGGTCCACGACTGACGGAAGGAAGGTCGAGCATGCCGGTGAAGCTCGGGCGCATCGGTGTCTGGATTCCCAGCCGCGCATTGCGGCCGGGTGAGGACAGGCCCGAGCAGGAGATCGCCGACCTTGTCGCCGAGCTCGCGTATTTCGGGTACGGCGCCCTATGGCTCGGCATGGCGGACGGAGATCTCGCGCAGGTCGCATGGCTGCTCAGCCGCACGGAACGAATTGTGGTGGCGACCGGTATAACGAGCATCTGGGCGCATCCACCGGAGAAGACGTCCGCCGCGTTTGCTGCCGTCTCGTCCCAGTACCCGGAACGTGTCCTGCTCGGCCTGGGTGCGAGCCACCGCCATCTGGTCGAGGCGATGGGCCAGCGTTACACCCGGCCGTACCAGAGGATGGTCTCCTATCTCGGTGCGCTCGACAACGCGACGCCACCCGTGCCTGTCCACGGCCGCGCGCTTGCCGCGCTCGGCCCGAGGATGCTGCGCCTGGCGGGCGAGCGCAGCGCCGGGGCACATCCGTATCTTGTGACACCCGAGCACACGCGGCGGGCACGGGAGATTCTCGGCGACGGCCCGCTGCTCGCGCCCGAGCAGAAGATCGTGCTGGAAACCGATCCGGCGAGGGCGCGCGAAATTGGCCGGCGGAGCGTGTCGTTCTACCTCTCCGCGCCGAACTACCTCCGCAACCTGCGGTGGCTCGGATTCACCGACGACGACTTCGCTGGCGGCGGGAGTGACAGGCTCATCGATGCGCTCGTTGGGTGGGGTGACGCGAACGCGGTCCTCGCCCGGGTGCGTGAGCATCACGACGCGGGCGCAGATCATGTCCCCATTCAGGTCCTAACCCCCGATGGCTCGCTGCCGCGCGCCGAGTGGCAGCTGCTCGCCGAGGTGCTCCGGGGTTGAGGAATCACTCGCGGGCGGGGGCGCACCTTCGTGCTTGGAGGTCGCGTCATGTGCCACACCTGTCTGCGGATACCATCACGGCGTGACGAGTACAGGCCCAGCCGGGCTCGTGATCGCGGTGGACGGGCCCTCTGGATCCGGGAAGTCGAGCGCGGCCCGCGGCGCGGCCCGAGCGCTCGGGATGCGCTACCTGGATACCGGAGCGATGTACCGCGCGCTGACCTGGTGGATGCTGCGAGAGGGCGTAGATGTGACGGACGCGAGCGCGGTCACTGCCGCCGCCGACCGCCCGGCGATCGTGATCGGCACGGTCGCGGACCGCGAGAGCGTGACTGTGGACGGGATCGACGTGACCCGGGCGATTCGCAGCCGCGAGGTCACGAACTCGGTCAGCGCGGTCAGCGCCGTTCCCGCCGTGCGGACCCGGCTGGCGGCGATGCAGCGCCGCCTTGTCGCCGAGGCCATCGCCTCGGATCGCGGCATCGTGGTCGAAGGCCGGGATATCGGCACGGTCGTGGTACCTGATGCGCAGGTCAAGGTCTTCTTGACGGCGAGCGAAGGAACCCGCGCGGCCCGGCGCGCCGCCGACCTGGCCGCCGATCCTGCGGTAACCGTCACGCTGACTCGCGAGGAGCTTGCGAGACGGGACAGGTTTGACTCCACGCGCACGGTCTCGCCGCTGCTGAAGGCGGACGACGCGGTCGAAATCGACACCACAGAAACCGGCCTGGACGACGTCATCGGCAAGATCGTGGAGCTGGCCCAGCGGCGCACGGTATCCGCATGACGGCACCAGATGACGTGCGCATACCTGTGCTCGCCGTCGTCGGTCGGCCGAATGTTGGCAAGTCGACGATGGTCAACCGGATTCTCGGGCGGCGCCAAGCCGTGGTTGAGGGTACGCCGGGTGTGACCAGAGACCGGGTGGCCTATGACGCTAACTGGCGCGGCCGCGCGTTCATCGTGGTGGACACCGGCGGCTGGGAGCCCTCCTCTTCGGGGCTGGCGGCGCGGGTGACGGCGCAGGCCCGGCTGGCCGCGGAAACCGCCGACGCCGTGCTGTTCGTGGTGGACGCGGCCGTGGGGGCCACCGACACCGACGCGGCCGTGGCGGATGTGCTGCTCAAATCGGGCAAGCCGGTCGTGCTGGCCGCCAACAAGGTGGACGACATCATGGGCGAGCCTGATGTCGCTGTGCTGTGGGGGCTCGGTCTCGGCGAGCCAGCGGCCGTCAGCGCCCTGCACGGACGGGGGAGTGGCGACCTCCTCGACGCGGTCCTCGAAGCGCTGCCGGAAACGCCTCCGGAGCCGCTGGGTGCGGGCGGTGGCCCGCGCCGGGTAGCGCTCATCGGCCGGCCCAATGTCGGCAAGTCCAGCCTGCTGAACCGGCTTGCCGGGCAGCAGCGGGCGCTCGTTGACGAGGTCGCGGGCACGACCCGTGACCCAGTGGACGAACTGGTGACGCTCGGCGGCTCGCAGTGGCGGTTCGTGGATACGGCGGGGATACGCCGCCGGTCCAGCCAGGCCCAGGGCGCCGACTTCTACGCCACGCTCCGCGCCGCGGCGGCGCTCGAGCGGGCCGAGGTGGCGGTGGTCCTGGTTGACGCGAGCCAGCCGCTGACCGAACAGGACCTGCGGATCGTCTCCATGGTGGCCGAAGCCGGACGCGCCCTGGTGATCGCTTACAACAAGTGGGATCTCGTGGACGAGGAGCGGCGCCGCTACCTGGAACGCGAGATCGGGCGGCAACTGCATTCCGCTCGCTGGGCGCCGCGGGTCAACATCTCCGCGGCGACCGGCCGGCACGCCGAGCGGCTCGTACCCGCGATCGAGGCCGCGCTCGCAGGCTGGGAGACCCGCGTACCCACGGGCCGCCTGAACGCATGGCTCGACGGCATCGTGGCCGCGACCCCTCCGCCGGCTCGCGGCGGCCGAGCGCCAAAGATCTTGTTCGCCACCCAATCAAGCGCGGCGCCGCCGCACATCGTGCTGTTCACCACGGGCTTCCTTGAGGCGGGGTACCGCCGCTTCCTTGAGCGCAAGCTGCGCGAGCAGTTTGGCTTCACCGGAACGCCCATCCACCTGTCCATGCGGCTGCGCGACAAACGCCGCACACGCCCCGCGCGAGCCGCAGGCTCGTAGCGCCCACCGCGCTATCCGCGCTATCCACGGTGGCCACCGTGGAGCCTGGCTGTCCAGTGACCCGCTGAGGCACTCTACGGGTCGGCGACGGGTCGGCTGTGGCCCGCTGAGGGGCTCTACGGGTCGGCTGTGACCCGCTGAGGGGCTCTAGGGGTCGGCGACGGGTCGTCCGTGACCCGCTGAGGGGCTCTACGGGTCGGCGACGGGTCGTCCGTGACCCGCTGAGGGGCTCTACGGGTCGCCTGTGACCCGCTGAGGCACTCTACGGGTCGTCCGGGGTTCGGCTGTCGGCGGTGCCGGCTGACGCTATGACTGGCAACGCTCTAAGATGTCGGCGTGACGAGCGATGTTAGCGCTAACAACAGCGCGCGGTATGTGGTCGGGATCGACTTTGGCACGCTGTCTGGGCGTGCCCTGGTGGTCCGCGTCAGCGATGGCGCCGAGCTCGGCACCGCGGTCCACGATTTCCGGTACGGCGTGATCGACGCGAAACTTCCCGCGACCGGCACGCCCCTCCCGCCCGACTGGGCCCTGCAGGATCCGGAGGACTACCGCGAGGTCCTGCGGCGGGCGGTGCCCGAGGCGCTCGCGCGGGCGGGAGTCGACCCCTGCGGCGTCGTAGGGATCGGGGTCGACTTCACCGCCTGCACCGTGCTGCCGGCGACGGCGGGTGGTACCCCGCTGTGCGAGGTTGGCGACCTGCGGGAACGCCCGCACGCATATCCCAAGCTCTGGAAACACCACGCCGCCCAGCCGCAGGCCGACCGGATTACCGATCTGGCCCATGACCGGGGCGAGCCGTGGATAGCCCGCTACGGTGGGCGGATCTCCTCGGAGTGGGAGTTCGCCAAGGGCTTGCAACTGCTCGAGGAAGATCCGGAGATCTACCAGCGCGCGGAGCGCTGGATTGAGGCCACCGACTGGATCACCTGGCAGCTGTGTGGCACCGAGACCCGTAACGCGTGCACGGCCGGGTACAAAGGGATCTGGCAGGACGGCAGGTACCCGTCGCGAGATTACCTGTCCGCGCTGAATCCGGGATTCGTCGGCTTTACCGGCAAACTGGAGCAGCCGATTTCTCCGCTCGGCACTCGGTCCGGTGGCCTGACGGCCCAGGCGTCCTCATGGACCGGCCTGCCGGAGGGCATCGCCGTGTGCGTGGGGAACGTGGACGCGCATGTCACCGCGCCTGCGGCTAAGGCGATCGCGCCCGGCCAGATGCTGCTCGTCATGGGCACCTCCACCTGTCATGTCATGAACGGGGACAAGCTCGCCGAGGTTCCTGGCATGTGCGGAGTCGTCGATGGCGGCATCATCGCGGGCAAGTGGGGCTACGAGGCGGGCCAGAGTGGCGTGGGTGACATCTTCGCCTGGTACGCGGCCCATGGCCTGCCCGCCGAGTACACCGAGCGTGCCGCCGCCCAGGGTATCTCGGTGCACGACCTGATGACCGAGCTGGCCAGCGAGGTCCCGGTAGGCGGGCACGGCCTGGTCGCGCTCGACTGGTGGAGCGGCAACCGCTCCGTTCTGGTTGATCACCATCTCTCTGGCGTGATCGTCGGCCTCACCCTGGCCAGCCGGCCGCCCGAGATCTACCGGGCCCTCCTTGAGTCCACCGCCTTCGGTACCCGGACGATCATTGACACCTTCGAGCGCTCTGGCGTGCCGGTGACCGAACTCGTCATCGCGGGCGGCCTGCTGAAGAATGCCTTCCTGATGCAGATCTACGCCGATGTCACCAGACGGCCGCTCAGCCTGATCGGCTCACAGCAGGGGCCGGCGCTCGGCGCCGCCATACACGCGGCTGTGGCGGCGGGGGCGTATCCCGACGTTGCGACCGCCGCCGAGGTGATGGGACGGTGCGAGCGCGCCGTCTATCAACCTGATCCGGCGAAATCATCGCTGTATGAGGCTCTTTACGCGGAGTACACGAAACTGCACGACTACTTCGGCCGCGGCCAAAATGAGGTCATGCACCAGTTGCGTGAGATCCGCGCCCGCGCACTTGCTGATCGCTGAGACCCGTTCGCCGGGTAGGGCGCCAGTATCTCAGTTGAGGTCCTGGGGTTCGAGGCCCCCACGTGAGCGCGCACCGGGGGAAGAGATTGTCCCCACCACCGGGGCGGCAGCACTCAGCTGATCACGATGGGTGCATGACCCGATCTCGCCGGCGGGCGACGGCGGGCCCGGCGGAGCCTGATCAGGCCGTACAGGGCGGCGATGGCTGACACGGCGGCCGCGGTGTAAGGCACGTATTCGCCGAGCCTGTCGTAGGGGGTGCGGGCGCTGGCGGACGGCAGCGCGAGCCGGGCCGTGATCACACCGTGCCGTGCGGTGGCGAACCAGGCGAGGTTGCGGCCCCGGCCGTCGAAGGCCGCGCTCACGCCGGTCAGCGCCGCCTGGACCACCGGGCGGC
>WNGE01004481.1_pt1 | contig 37435 bp, 37 predicted proteins | sample 5400651 | NCBI WGS metagenome assembly WNGE01 (sample SAMN13153370, study PRJNA577476) | soil metagenome | isolation source: 60 cm soil or saprolite under grassland replicate 2 | place: USA:California | collected 2016-06-15
TACCTCGATGACGGGGACGTCCTGGTGGTGCACTTCGGGATGTCGGGCCAGTTCCTTCGCGGGACCAAGCGGCAGTCGCTCCCGCCCCACACCCACGTGGTGATCGAGTTTCATCAAGGGGGGGACCTCCGGTACATCGACCCCAGGACGTTCGGGGAGATGTTCGTCACCGCCGGAGACGAGCTCGGAAAGGTCAAGGAGCTTGACCACATCGCCATCGATCCCCTCGAAGACACGTTCACCTGGCAGCAGTTCTCCGCCGAGCTGGCCCGCCGGGCCACCAAGTTGAAATCACTCCTGATGGACCAGAAGTTCGTGTCGGGCCTGGGGAACATCTATTCGGACGAGGTCCTGTTCGCCGCGGGGCTTCGCCACGATCGGATGTCGGACTCGCTGTCTTCGCAGGAAGTCAGGCGGCTTTACCGAGCGATCCGTGAGGTGGTGCAGGACGCCATCCGTTTCCGCGGGACGACGCTGGACGACGAGGCGTACCTGGACCTGTTCGGCAAGCCAGGAGAGTTCCAGGCAGAGTTAAAGGTCTATGGGCGAAAGGGCTCGGCGTGCCGCCGATGCCGCACGCCGATCGACGTTATCAAGATCTCCGGCCGCAACAGCTACTTCTGCCCCCAGTGCCAGAGCTGACTCTGCTTGCGGCTGGTGCCGCGTAAGGCAGGCTCGGCATGGGTTCGAAGCGGGTCCGTGTCTTGGTCTCGGGCCAGGTGCAGGGCGTGTTCTTTCGAGCGCAGTGCGCTTCCCGAGCTCGAGACCTCGGCTTGGGTGGATTCGTCCGCAACCTCCCGGATGGGCGCGTGGAAGCCGTGTTCGAAGGAGATGCGGCCGACGTCGATGCGCTCGTTGATTGGTGTCACACTGGACCTCGCTGGGCTCAGGTGGAGGACGTGGTGGTGGTTGACGAAGAGCTGCGGGGCGAGACCCGGTTTCGTGTGACGCGCTAGAGCCAGCGTCGAAATCACACCGGTGAAATTTTCTTGCTGCCCTTCCATCGGTTCGGGCCTGTCGGCGGTTAGCATCGAACCCCAATGTTCCTTCGGTCTCTCTCGCTGCGCGGGTTCAAGTCGTTCGCGGACAGGACTGCCCTGGAGTTCACCCCGGGCATCAGCGTCATCGTCGGGCCCAATGGATCCGGCAAGTCCAACGTCGCGGACGCGATCGCCTGGGTGCTGGGGGAGCAGGGGCCGCGGGCGCTGCGGGGCGGCCAGATGACCGACGTGATCTTCGCCGGGAGTCCGTCACGGCCGCCTCTGGGGATGGCCGAGGTCAAGATGGTCATCGACAACGCTGCCGGCTTGATCCCGGTGCCGGCCTCCGAGATCGAGATCAGCCGGACCATCTACCGCTCGGGGGAGAGCGAGTACCGACTGGGCGGCCGCCCCTGCCGGCTGCTGGACATCCAGGAGCTTCTTTCGGACACGGGCGTGGGCCGCACGATGCACACCATCGTTGGTCAGGGGCAGCTCGACGAGATTCTCAGTGCGCGGCCGGAGGAGCGCCGGCAGTTCATCGAGGAGGCCGCCGGCATCGCCAAGCATCGCCGCCGGCGGGAGCGGGCCGAGAGGAAGCTGGCCGGCCTGGAGACCGATCTCAATCGGCTGCAGGACCTCGTCGGTGAGCTGCGGCGCCAGCTCAAGCCCCTCAAGCAGCAGGCCGAGCTGGCTAAGAGGCATGAGTCGCTCAACCGGGAAGCTGCCGAGCTGGCTCGCAAGGTGGCCGCCGCTCGCCTCCGGAGCCTCAACCAGGATCGAGACTGCCGGCGTCCGTCCTGGCAGAAGGCGGAGGAGCGCCAAACCGAGATCCAGTCGCGCCTGTCCGACCTGGATGCCGAGATCGCCGAGCTGGAAGCCGAACGGGAGGCCGCAGAGGCCCGACTGCGCCAGGCCGAGGAGCTTCATGCGCGGTGCATCGAGGACAGGTCCGATGCCGAAGGCTGCCTCCGCGAGGCGATCCGTGAGGAGGCCGGCGCCCGCGAGCACATGGCCAGAGCCTCCAATCGTTCCGGGCGCCTGTTCGCCCTGGAAGACGAGCTTCAGAGGACTGAGAAGGCTTTGTCAGAGGTGCGCGCTACCCTCCAGGGCCGCGAGGCCGACCTCGAAGCGGGCGAGCGGTCGTTCCGACAGACGGAGCAAGCGAGGAGGGATGCCGAAGAGGACCGACGGAGGGTCGGAGAACAGATAGCGGCCAGACGGGCCGAGGCGGAGGCACTGCGGCGGAGCCTGACCAATCAGGACGCGGAGCTGGAACGACTGCGGGCGACGCTGCTCGACGTGACCGCGCGCAGGGCGGCAGCTGACACCAGGACCGTTGAGCTCGAAACGGAGATCGAGCGCCTGGACGGGTTGGCGACCCCACTGGTCGCCGCGCACGGGCGGCTGGAGAAAGAGCGGGCGGAGGTCTTCGCGGTCCTGCGCGAGATGGAGTCCCAGGAGCAGGGTCTGCTCGCTCGCCAGGAGGTGGTCGATGCAAGGCGGCATGAGCTCTCCGAATCGCCTGGGGCAGCCTTCGCCAGACGACGAGGAGATCACCCCCTCGGGATGCTCAGGGATCTCATCCAGGTGCCGCCGGATCTGAAAGCCGCTCTCGCTGCCGCCCTGGGCGCCATGGCAGACGCCGTCGCCTACGCCAGTTGGGAGCAGGCCGAGGCCGACGCGAGAGTCGAGTCGGTCGGCGGGGTGATGCTCGTGGTGGAAGGGGGGCCCGATCACTGCCTGCCCTCCCTGCACGGGGAGCGGAGCCTGCACCGGGCGGTGAAGGCGGACCCGAGGATCCGGCGGGTGGTCGGTCGGCTCCTTGGCGAGGTGTACGTCGTGAACAACCTGGCCGAGGCAATGGCCAAGCACCGCGTCCATCCCTATGCGACGTTCGTGACGCTGGACGGGACGATAACGGGGGAGACGTTCGTCAGGACGCCGCCGGGACAGGACACTCGCCTGGACCAGATCAGGCGAGACTCGGCGCGGCTGGAGCGTGAGCTCGCCGGGGTCAGGCGGGGGCAGCGCGAAAGCCGACAGCGACTGGCCGAGATCGGCTCCCACGCCGAGGCGATCCGCGTTCAGGTCGAGGAGAACGACATGAAGATCACCTCGGCTGCGGACGAGCTCGCGAGGATAGCGGCTGAGCGGGCCTCTCTCGGTCGTGAGGAGCAGCTGGTCGCCGAGCGCATCTCCTCTGTGGAGACGGCGATTCGGGGCGTGCAGGAACGGCTTGCCGAGGTTCCGGCCGCATTGCCGGAACCTCCGGCTCTCCCGCCAATGCCCGAGCCCCCGATCCATCTCCGGGTCGAGGTCGAAGCGCTCCGAAGAGAGCTCGCCCGGCTCGAAGCCGGTGTGCAACGGGCCCGGCGTGAGCTCGAGACGATCGCCTCGGAGGATCCCATCAAGCTCCGCGAAGCCCTCAAGGCCACCGAGGCCGGACGGGCCGAAGCCGAGGATGTCCTTCGCAATGCCGAGGGCAACCTCGACGGAGCGGTGGCGGCACACCGGGCAGCCACGGAGGCCGCCCGAGCCATTCAGGATCGTCACTCCCTGGCCAACCGAAGCTGGCGGGAAGCTGCAGCTGCGTCCGAGCGTATCCGCCAGGATCATCAGGAAGAGGACCGGGCCCGCCATGATTTGGAACGTCGAATCGCCGAGGCGGAGCGCCTGCTCCGAGAGGGCCATGCGGCCGATCCGGTCGAGGCCGTGGCCGAGCTGTCCGAGGAGGAGACGGTGCAAGAGCTGGGTCGGCGAGCCGACACCGTAGCCCGCCGACTCGGCCTACTGGGCAAGGTGAACCTGCTGGCCACCGGGGAGCTCGAGTCCGTCCAGCAGCGACACGACTTCCTCGCCCGCGAGCTGGACGACGTGAGGGCGGCACGCCGGGACCTCCAGGAGGTGATCAGGGAGGTGGACCGGCGGGTCGCCGAGATCTTCGCCACCGCTTTCGACGACGTGGCTCGGGAGTTCTCCGGGCTGTTCGGGCTGATGTTCCCCGGCGGGGAAGGAAGGCTCACGCTCACCGATCCGGACGACCTCCTCGCCTCCGGGATCGAAGTAGAAGCGAGGCCCGGCCGGGGCAAGGTCAAGCGCCTGTCGCTCCTTTCCGGAGGGGAGCGCTCGCTCGCCGCGCTGGCCTTCCTGTTCGCCATCTTCAAGGCCCGGCCGAGCCCCTTCTATCTGATGGACGAGGTCGAAGCGGCGCTCGACGATGTCAACCTGCACCGGTTCCTCGAGCTGGTGAGGAGCTTCGCCCAGGACTCCCAGATCCTGATCGTCACGCACCAGAAGCGGACGATGGAAATGGCCGACGTGCTGTACGGAGTCTCCCGCAGCCACGACGGCGCCTCCACGGTAATCTCTCAGCGACTGGCCGAGGTCTCAGCGTCCTTCTAGCGGCGCTCTGGACCGGATACCGTTCGAAGGAGCGAACCCATCGAGATCGTCTTCATCGTGATCGTCCTTGTGGTGCTGGCGGCTATCGCTGGCGTCTACCTCGTGACTCGGCGTGAGCGCCGGATGCCTCGGCGGACGGCGACCTACGGGCCGGGAGCCACGACGACAGGGGCCGTGCGGGAGCCGCTCCCGGAGGAGCGGCGACATGTCGCCTACGTGCCACCGCCGACCGGGCTGGCCGAACGGGTTCGGTCGCTGTTTCGGACGGGAACCACGCAGGAGACCTGGAAGGAGCTGGAGGCGGCCCTGATCAGGGCGGACGTCGGCCCCAAGGCCGCTGCGGACATCGTGGGACGCGTGCGCGACGCGTATCGCCCCCCCATGGACCCCGCCGAGGTGCTGATCCAGGAGATCGCCAAGACCTTCGACGGCGACGAGCCCTGGGAGGCCCCGGTAGGCGCTCCCGGCATCGTGATGATGGTGGGGGTAAACGGCACCGGCAAGACCACAACCATCGGCAAGATCGCCTACGCCCTGGGGCAGGGGGGGCGATCCGTGAGCCTGGCAGCGAGCGACACGTTCCGCGCGGCGGCCGGCGAGCAGCTCGAGACGTGGGCCTCGCGGTCGGGCTCGCACCTGGTGGCTCAGGCACGTGGGGCGGACCCTGGAGCGGTGGCGTACGACGCCGTACAGGCAGCCCGGGCCCGGGGAAGCGAGGTCCTGATCGTGGACACCGCGGGCCGCCTTCACACACGGCAGCCGCTGATGGAGGAGCTCCGCAAGGTCAAACGGGTGCTGGAGAAAGCGGCAGGACGGGTGGACGACGTCCTGCTGGTGCTTGATGCCACCACTGGGCAGAACGGGATCGCCCAGGCCCGTGCGTTCACGGATGCGGTCGGCGTCACCGGTATCGTGCTGGCGAAGATGGACGGGACGGCCAAGGGCGGAATCGTCCTGGCCGTTCGCGAAGAGCTCGGCGTGCCCGTGAAACTGGTCGGTACAGGAGAACGGCTACAGGACCTGGCGGCATTCGACCCCGAAGCCTTCGCCCGCAGACTGGTGGCCTGAAGAGGCCTACCTACTCTCGCGGGACTGAATGCTCACGGCCAGGAGAACCTGCACTGCCTGGCCGGCGACTGCGTGATGGTCCACAGCTTGCGGATCGATCGCGGCGTGGAGCGCCAGTCCATCGCCCGCAGCCAGCAGGAGCGAGGCCATCGCCGGCGGATCCACCCAGGCGGGAAGGAAACCCGTTTCTCTGAGCTCACCGATCTGCTCGGACAGGAACCCGCGGAGATCGCCCAGCAACACCTCTACCCCGCGACGAAGCGAGTCGCTCCGATTCGCGTGCACAAGAGCCTCCAGGTAGACGGGGAGGAGGTCCCTGGCCGTCTCGAACGAGCTCTGCAGCGCCCTCACCGCCTCCATCATCCGAATCGCCGCCGGTGCTTCGGCGCGCAGAGCGTCCAGCGCCGGATTGATCCAGCTACGAATGGCGACGAGGAGGGCCTGAGCCACGAGCTCCTCCTTGGACCCGAAGTGGTACGTGATGCCGCCCAGGTTCACGCCACTGGCCGTTGCGATCGCTCGCGAGGTGGTCCCGGCGAGCCCCCAGACCTTGAGCGACCGAAGTGTGCCCTCGATCAGCTTCGACCTGGTGTCTCCCTGCGGCTCCTCGCCGCCAGGCTTGGCCTTGACCGGCTCATTCATACGTTTGTATGATACCCGAGTGAAGGACCGGAACCAAGGAGGAGCGAGAGGGTTGGCGCTGGCGGCCTTCCTGCTCGCGGTGGCGGCCTCCGTCGTGTTGCTCTTCGCCCCACTGGGAACCAGTGTTGAGACCACTGCGCCCAGCCGGCAGGGCTCGTCATCGCCCGAGCAGCCGTTGAGGTCCGAACCCGAGGTCAGTCATGTGAGCCTCCTGGAGGAGCAGGGATGGAGCGTTGCTCTGCCGCTGAGCATCCCGGTCATCCTGGCCGGCGGCGGAGTAGTGGCCAGTGCATGGCGGGCCAGACGCTGGCTCATTGTGATGAGTGTGCTGCTGGGAGCGTTCGTCCTGTTGGGCGCGCTCTCTGTCGGGATCTTCTACCTTCCGGCTGAGGCAGCCATGATCGTCGCCGCAGTGAAGGAAGGTCGATCGTGATCCTCGTGGCGGGCGGGAGCGGCTTCATCGGGGCCGCAGTGGTGCGCAGACTGGTCTCCAGTGGCATCGAGGTCGCCGTCATGACCGCTCATCCCGACCGCTCGCGCGCGAGGATCGAGCAGATGGGCGCCAGGGTCGTCCACGGAGACGTCATGGATGCCGGCTCGCTCGACGACGCGGTCAGTGGCGCCGAGACCGTCATCCAGGCCCTGACCTTCCCCACCTTTCCGGTGGAGAAGTATCGGAAGCAGTACACGTTCGAGGAATTCGATCACCTGGGGACGGAGCGACTGGTCAAGGCCGCCGCGAAAGCCGGCGTCATGCGATACGTCTTCTCGTCAGGATCGGGCGCCGCCCCGGACGCACCCAGAGTCTGGTTCCGGGCGAAGTGGTTCGGGGAGGAGGCCATCCGGGCCGTCGGGATCCCCCACGCGATCATCCGTCCATCGTGGGTCTACGGGCCGGAGGACCCCGCGCTCAACAAGTTCGTGCTGTTCCACCGCCTGCTGCCGTTCGTGCCGGTGATCGGGGATGGCTCGCAGCGGCTGCAGCCCGTATTCGTCGAGGATGTGGCGGAGGCGATGGCGCAAGCGGCGGGTTCGAACGCCCCGACGGGGACGTTCGAGATCGGTGGGCCGGAGGTCTTGACCATGAACCAGGTGCTGCGAACCATGATGGAGGTCCGCGGCAACGTGAAGCCGCTCGTCCACTTCCCTCCGTTCCTGCCCAAGCTGGTAGGCTTCTTCCTCCAGATCCTTCCCAAGCCCCCGCTCTCACCGAGCGCGGTGGATTTCGCAACAGGAGAAGCACTGGCCGACACCGCGGAGCTGCTCCAAGAGTTCGACCTGAGGCTCACCCCCCTTCGCGACGGGTTGGCCACCTACCTCGCCCGGTGAAGGCATCCGGCCACGCAGAGGCGTGGCGGCCGACGAAGCGACAGATTGCCTCATCCGTCGGCGCCACCGTTCCCGACGTCATTGCTCCTCGGCTCAACGTGCTGTTCGTCGGAATCAATCCCGGCCTCTATTCAGGGGCCGTGGGGCATCATTTCGCCAGGCCGGGCAACCGGTTCTGGAAGTCGCTGCACCTCGCCGGGTTCACCGATCGGGTTCTGTCCCCGTTCGAGGAGAGGCAGCTCCTCGATTTCGGCGTGGGCATCACGAACCTGGTCGAGCGGGCGACCGCGGGCGCGGACGACGTCACCCCCGATGAACTTCGCCGCGGCGCAGTCCGTCTGGAGCGAAAGGTGTGCCGGCACGCGCCCGCGTTCGTGGCCTTCCTCGGGCTGGGTGCGTACCGGACGGCGTTCGGGAAGGGCGTCGCCGAGGTCGGTCCTCAGCCCGAGCCGATCTGCCGCTCGAAGGTGTGGTTGTTGCCCAATCCCAGCGGCCTCAACGCCCATTATCAGATCGCGGATCTGGCTCGCGCTTTCGCCCATCTTCGGGAGATTGCTATTCGGCCGGCGTGATGCCGCTGGGTTCGGCCGCACGCCGGCCGGTCCGATCTCCATCCTCCTGGCCGGCTGCGACCTCGGGATCGCCGAGCTCCCCGTCGGCGCCCTCAATGTTGGCCGGAAGCCAGATGCGGAACGTGGCGCCCTGGCCCGGTACCGAGGCTACGGTGATCGTCCCTCCCATCGCTTCGACCAACCGCTTCGTTATGTAGAGGCCGAGACCGGCCCCCTCGGTCTCCCGCGTCATCGCCTGCCCAACCTGGTGAAAGCGATCGAAGATCCTGGGAAGGTCCTCCGCTGGGATGCCCGCTCCTTGATCGGCGACGGCAAGCTGGAACCAGTCGTCCCGAACCATTGCATCGATCCGAACGGGAGCGTCGGGGGGTGAGAACTTCAAGGCGTTCTCCACCAGGTTCCTCAGGATCTGATCGAGACGATGAGGGTCGGTCCGCACGGTGGCCCCCGGGGGTTGAACGTCGACATGGACCCGAGAGCGTCCCTCGGGGCCGAGGGACTCCGTGGTCTCGGCGAGGAACCGAGCCAGTTCGACCTGGTCCGTCTGGAACCGAATCGTTCCGGCCTCGATCCGCGACACGAACAGGAGGTCTTCCACCAGTCGTGCCAAGCGAGCGCTCTGGCGGTCGATGACCTGCATGAAGTTGGTGAGCTGCTCGGTGGTCAACCGGTCCTGATTGCGCTGGAGGGTGTTCACGAACCCACGGATGGCCGTGATGGGCGTCCGAAGCTCGTGGCTGGTGATGGCGATGAAGTCCGACTTCATCTGGTCGAGCTCCTGGAGGCGGCGCATCATCTCCCGCTGCTGCGAAAGCAGCCTGTTGCTGCGGGCGACCAGCGCGATCTGGTCGGCCAGCCTGTTCAGCACTCCAAGAGACGGCTCGTCGAACGCGTTGGGTGTCCTGCTCTCCACGTCGAGAACTCCGACGAGCTCATCGCCGATGCGCATGGGCGCGGCCATCTCCGATCGCATCTCAGCATCGACCAAGATGTAATTGTCGTGCTTGGTCACGTCCGGAACGATGAGCGCCCGGCCCGTAGCGGCCACGGTGCCCGTGATGCCCTTGCCCAAGGGAATGCGTTCCTCATAGAACGGCATTCCGTACATCCCCTTGACCATGAGATCGTCCCCGTCCCGGAGCAGGATCGTGAATGCCTCGTACTGGAGGTCCCGGCCGATGGCTCCAGCCATCAGCTGGATCGAGGTGTCTAGGTCCTCGGCGGCCACCCCGGTCAGGATGGCCGTGTTGAACGCGGCCAGCTCTCGCCGGGCGGATGCTTCCCTCCGGGCCGCCTCCTCCGCCTGGTGAGCTTCCCAGGTGGCTCGCTCCGCCTGACGGGCCAGCGAGCGCGACATGAACCCGGCCACGAGGGCGATGATGAACTGGATCCCGACCCGGAAGGCGACGTTGGCTACGAGAAAGGGGTACTCGGGGAAGCGAACAGCCAGATAGGCCTCGCGGCCGACCTCGTTGACCATGGTGATGGCGACCGCCATCAGGGATCCCTCCAGCTGGTATCGAAGGGCTCCCTCCAGCGGGAGGATGTAGATCACTACCCAGGTCGAACCCTTCGGGTCGTAGCTGAAGATCCATGCCACGGAGAAGATGACGACGGCGTCCATGAGGAATGCGCCCCACCCCAGCCGTTGGAGAGCGAGGAGCGTTCTGCAGCGGTTGGCCCCGATCCAGATGAGGACGTTTCCCACGCCGAGCGCGGCGATGATGAGGTAACCCAGGAGCAGGACGGTCTTCGAGGCGTAGGGCGGAAGCCCTGAGTTGGTCTCCCGGATCAGGTAGAGCCCCAGGACGACGGCGAACCACCGCACCCGGATCAGGCCTCGCTCCAGGCGCCTGGCCCGGTCCAGCTCCCTGCTTGAGCCAGCTTCCATCGATTCCATCCGGCCTACGCCGCCCCGGTCGTACAATGGCCGTTCGCGGCTAGCATACGCGTAGCTCATAGCCCATCCCGGTACATCACATGTTTGACGCATTGAACGACCGCTTGAACGCGGTCTTCCGCAAGCTTCGGTCGCGGGGCAAGCTCCATCCCAAGCAGGTGGATGCCGCGCTCGCAGACATCCGCACGGCCCTGCTCGAGGCCGACGCCGCGCTCGACGTGGTCGAGGACTTCCTCTCCCGCGTCCGAGCGCGGGCGCTGTCCGACGAGGTGATGCGTAGCCTCACCCCCGCCCAGCAGGTCATCAAGGTGGTCCGAGACGAGCTCACCCAAACCCTCGGCGGCGAACACCGCGCCTTCAACCTCCCGGGGGCCAACCCGGTCGTAGTGATGATGGCGGGAGTCCAGGGGTCGGGGAAGACCACGGCCTGTGCCAAGCTGGCCCTGTGGCTGAAGAAAGAGAAGGGCCGGCAGCCGTTGCTGGTCGCCGCGGACCTTCAGAGGCCTGCAGCCATCGAGCAGCTGTTCACTCTGGGAGGAGAGATCGATGTTCCCGTGGTCTCGGACGGTAACCGGCCGGAGAAGGTGGCCAAGAGCGCTCTCAAGCAAGCCATCCGGGAGGGACGCAACGTGGTCATCGTGGATACCGCAGGGCGCCTGCACGTCGACCCGGAGATGATGAAGGAAGCTCGTCGAGTCAAGGATGTCATCCGGCCGCATCACGTGCTGATGGCATGTGATTCGATGACCGGCCAGGATGCCGTGGTCCAGGCGAGAGAATTCATGCGTGAGGTCGACGTCACCGGTTTCATCCTGACCAAGATGGACGGTGATTCCAGAGGCGGGGCGGCGGTCTCCATCACCCACGTCACCGGACGCCCCATCTTCTTCGCCGGTATCGGGGAGAAGCTGGGCGATCTGGAACCCTTCTATCCGGACAGGATGGCCTCCCGGATCCTCGGCATGGGCGATGTGCTCACGCTCATCGAGAAGGCCGAGAAGGAGATGGACCAGGAGAAGGCGGCCGAGGCCGCCGAGAAGATGGCCCGGGCGCAGTTCACGTTGGAGGATTTCCTCGAGCAGATGCGACAGGTCAAGAAGCTGGGGCCGATCCAGGACCTTCTGGCCATGCTGCCTGGCATCGCCGGCGCCAAGGAGCAGCTCAAGGATCTGCAGGTGGAAGAGAGCGAGATGGCGCGGACCGAGGCGATCATCTGCTCGATGACTCCGGAGGAGCGCCGGAACCCCGCTATCATCGGCGGGAGCAGGCGACTGCGGATCGCCCGGGGCTCGGGCACCACCACACACGAGGTGAACGCCCTGCTGAAGCAGTTCGCCCAGGCCAGGAAGATGATGAAGTCGATGATGGGGATGGCCGGGTTCGGCGGGAAGGGCTCGAAGGGCTTGAGGCTGCCGAAGCTCCCCCCAGGTATCAATCTTCCAGGCGTATAGGGACAGGGACTTGTCTGAGCGAGAGACGAGGTCTCTCGGCGGCCGAGAGGAGAAATGCACGTGGTGAAGATCAGGCTGATGAGGATGGGGGCCACCAAGCGCCCCTTCTACCGTGTCGTGGTGGCCGATTCGCGCAGTCCCCGAGACGGCCGATTCATCGAGAACATCGGCAAGTATCATCCCCTGGCCGACCCCTCGCTCATCGAGATCGATCAGGACCGAGCACTCTACTGGCTGTCGCAGGGCGCCCAGCCCACCGGACAGGTCGTCCATCTGCTCCGGATCCAGGGCATCTGGGATCGGTTCGAGGAGACGAAGCCGAAGTCGAAGACGAAGAAGCCACCGAAGAAACACGCGAAGAGCGCGTCCGCCTCTCCCAGCTCGGCCTGACAGGCCTCGCCGGTGAAGGAAGTCCTGGAGTACATCGCTCGGAATCTGGTGGACGACCCCGACGCCGTCCAGGTGATCGAGGAACGGACTGAGGGGACGGTGATCCTCAAGCTCCTTGTGGCACCCGAGGACGTCGGCAAGGTCATTGGGCGCGGTGGTCGAACCGCTCGCGCCATCAGGGATGTGGTCCGCGCGGCGGGGACAAGGGGCGGCGTGACCGCTCTGGTCGAGATCGTGGGGTGAACGACCGGCCCCGGTGGGTCGCTGTCGGGCGGATCACCAGGGCCCACGGAGTGAAGGGTGAGGTCGCGGTGCTTCCCTTGTCGGAGGTGCAGGCGCGCTTCGAACCCGGATCCACGCTCTTCCTCCAAGAAGGAGAGGACCGGCCGCTGACGATCACCGAGTCCCGTCCTCACCACCGGAGGCTGCTCCTCGCCTTCCGCGGCATCGAGGACCGTACGTCGGCAGAAGCCCTTCGAGGCCAGTACCTTTTCGCCCTCACCTCGTCGGCTCCGCCTCTTCCCGAAGGGGAGTATTGGTCGCACGACCTCGTGGGCTGCGACGTGTTCGCACCGGATGGGCGCGGGATCGGTCGGCTTCGCGAGATCCTGCACACCCAGGCGAACGACGTGTGGATGGTGGTCGGACCCGACGGCGAGGTGCTCATCCCCGCGCTGAAGGAAGTGATCCAGGATGTGGACGTGGCTTCTCGGAGGATCGTGGTGCGCGAGGTCCCGGGGCTGACAGCACCGTGACCGGCCCCGTCATCCGGATCGACATCCTGACCCTGTTCACCGGCATCTTCGAGGGACCGCTCCGGGCAAGCCTCCTGGGGAGAGCGATAGGGTCAGGCCGGGTGGACGTGCGCGTGCACGACGTGCGGGAGCATGCCCTCGACAAACATCGTCAGGTGGACGATTACGGATTCGGTGGAGGGCCTGGCATGGTCATGAAGGCCGAGCCGATCTTCAACGCGGTGGAGTCCCTCGGCGAGGGAGACAAGAGGATCATCCTGCTGTCTCCGGCCGGCCGGCGCCTGGATCAAGCTTTGGTCAGGGAGCTGGCCAAGGAGAGCTGGCTCGTTCTGATCTGCGGCCGTTACGAGGGAGTGGATGAGCGAGTGGTGCAGGGCCTCCCCGCGGAGGAGGTCTCGATCGGAGACTTCGTCCTTGCCGGTGGCGAGGTCGCCGCCCTGGCCGTCGTGGAAGCGGTCACCCGCCTGATCCCGGGGGTGGTCGGGAACGAAGAGTCCCTGTCCTCCGAGTCGTTCGAGGAAGGGGTGCTGGACTACCCCCACTACACACGGCCGGCTTCCTTCCGGGGGATGGACGTTCCCGAGGTGCTCATCTCGGGAGACCACGCCAAGATCGACGAGTGGCGCCGACGGACCGCTGTGGAGAAGACCCGGAAGAACCGTCCCGACCTGGTCCCTGGAGACGAGGGCACGCCGTAATAGCTTTCCCGCGGTCCGGCCCGGCCTGTCGAAGGCCAAGTCGGGAAGCCAATCCGCCGATGCTATGATTGCCGGCTGCATTCAACAGGATCCCCGGAAGCATGCAATGAATAAGGTCGACCTCGTCGAGAAACCGCGCCTACGCGAAGACTTGCCCGACTTCAGGCCGGGCGATACTCTGCGTGTCCACGTGCGGGTCGCCGAGGCCGGCCGGGAGCGCATCCAGGTGTTCCAGGGCGTTGTGATCCGGCGCCAAGGCGGCGGGCTCCGAGAGACTTTCACCGTCCGCAAGGTCTCCTTCGGTGTGGGGGTGGAACGAACCTTCCCCGTGCATTCCCCCACGATCGCCAGGATCGAGGTCGTCACCCGCGGACACGTCCGCCGCGCCAAGCTGTACTACCTCAGAGAGCGTCGTGGGAAGCGGGCGCGGATTCGGGAGCGGAGGGAGCAAGTCCCTGCTCGAGGCGCCGTGGAGGAGCCCGAGGGAGCCGAGGCGGAGCAGGCATAGCCGCATGTCCTCAGGTGCGTCGCAAGGCCCCGGTTCGGATGAAACACCCATGGACACGACCGGGAGGCACCTCAGTACCGAACCCCCTTCCAATGCCGAACGGGCGGGGCCCGAGGTGACCGAACGGCCCGCGGCCAGCGAGAGGCCCTCCAGCGACTCCATGGAAAGATCCCAGCCCGGATCGAAGCCGAAGGCAAAGGGCGGCGCGTTCGGGTTCGTCCGGGAGCTTCCCTTCCTCCTCATCGTGGCGTTCGCGCTCGCCCTGCTGATCAAGACGTTCCTCGTCCAGGCCTTCTTCATCCCGTCCGAGTCGATGCAGAACACCCTCAATCCCGGGGACCGCGTACTGGTAAACAAGGTGGTCTACCATCTGCATCATCCGAGGCGGGGCGACATCATCGTCTTCTCCGATCCCAACCCGGCGCCGCACGGCCACAGGAACCCCGTCCAGTCCTTCTGGCACTGGCTTATTGAAGGCCTGGGGGTCTCCACGAGTCCCGAGAAGGACTTCATCAAGAGGGTCGTCGGGCTCCCCGGAGAGACCCTGGAAGGCAAGGATGGGGTGGTCTACATCGACGGAAAACCATTGAACGAGCCCTACACCAGGGTGGAGGACGTCCGGCCATTCGGGCCCGTCCGGGTCAACTGCGAGTGCCTGTTCGTGATGGGCGACAACCGAACGGATTCCAAGGACTCGCGGTACGGGCTAGGCTTCATCCCATACGACAAGGTGATCGGCCGCGCCTTCGTCATCATCTGGCCGCCCTCGAGGATCGGGTGGCTTCACGCGACCTGACGAAGGCCTCGAACAACATGAAGCCCATCGACCATTACGAGCGCCAGCTCCACGCGGAAGGATTCCGCCTGATCGCCGGTGTGGATGAGGCGGGGCGGGGAGCCCTGGCCGGTCCGCTTCTCGCCGCCGCCGTGATCCTTCCCGGGGGCTTCGAAGTGGAAGGGCTGGCGGACTCCAAACTGCTCACCCCCTTGCAGCGCGACATGTGGTTCGACCGGATAAGGGACGGCGCGGTCTCGGTCGCGGTGTGTCGCTCGTTCCCCCGGCGGATCGACAGCCGGGGGCTTCACGTGTCCAACCTGCGGTTGCTTCGCCTTGCAATCAAGGCACTGGATATCCGGCCCGATTTCGTCCTGACCGATGGCTTCCCGCTGCCCGGAGTTCGTCTGCCGCACCTGTCGATCAAGAAGGGCGACGCGGTCACGGCTTCGGTGGCCGCCGCCTCGGTGGTGGCCAAGGTGACCCGAGATCGCATGATGGAGCGGTATCACCGGCGATACCCGCGGTACGGCTTCGATCAGCACCGTGGGTACGGGACGGCCTCTCACCGCGCCGCCATCGCGGCGTACGGGCCATGCCCGATCCACCGAATGTCCTTCAAGGGAATGGGCCTGTACATGGAGGACCGGGAGACCTACCTTCGCCTCTACGGGAGGGACTTGCCCCAGCCGAGTGTCACGGTGGAGGACGAGCGTCGTGGCGGTTTGCCCGACACCCTTGAACCCGAGGACGAGCCTGCGGTGATCGATCTGGGGAACTTGTGAGCGACGAGGACATCGAGCGGTTCGAGGACGACCTGGAGATCCGCCTGTGGCGGGAGTACCGGGACGTCGTGCCGATGTTCTCCTACGTCGTGGAGACGGAGCGCCGGTTCTACCTGGCCAACCACGTCGACCTCCAGAAGCATGAGGGGTCCGGCGGGGTGTGGTTCGAAGTGGAGTTGACCGACGCTTGGGTCTGGGACATATATCGTCCGGCCCGGTTCGTCAGCCGCGTGAATGTGGTCACTACGAGGGACGTGAACGTCGAGGAGCTTTCCCACAAGGAGGTCGCCCCCGACGACGTGCTCCGAGTCACCCGCGAACGCGGCGACCCGCTCGAGTAGCGTTCGCTGCGAGTCCCGCGCTCGGTCCCCTACCCCGACGATAGCGCTGGGCCCTCTGTCGTTGGCACTGTTCACAATGGGGGGGCGTGAGCAGCCCACCTTCGCGGAGCGAAGTCGGCAGGGCCGGTGAGGCCGCGGCCCTCACCCACTACCGCCGCGCCGGCTATCGCGTGGTGGCTCGGAACTGGAGGTGTCCGCTCGGTGAGCTTGACCTCGTCGTGGCCAAGGGTTCCATGCTGGTCTTCTGCGAGGTCAAATCCAGGCGTGGCGTGGGGTTGGCCGGCCCTTACGAGGCGGTGAACTGGAAGAAGCGTCGAAAGCTCAGGGTGCTGGCCGAAGCCTTCCTCGAGGCGTCCGGCCAGGAACCCTCGGGGATCAGGTTCGACGTAGCGAGCGTGACTGCGGACGCCCGTGGAAAACCATTCGTCTTCGTCTTCGAGGACGCGTTCTGACTCGTGGGGGTCCATGGCTGCCTCATCAACGTCGAAGCCCACGTGGGGAGAGGCCTGCCCGCGCTCACACTCTCCGGGCTGCCGGGGGCTGGCGTGCAGGATGCCCGGGAGCGAGTGCGGCCAGCGGTGGAGAGCTCCGGTCTGGAGTGGCCGCTTCGCCGAGTCGTCGTCAACCTGTCGCCGGCCGGGGTCCGCAAGGACGGTCCGGGGTTCGACCTCCCGATCGCTCTCGGCGTGGTTGCCGCGTCTGGCCAGGTCCCGGGCCGGCACCTTTCCCGTTACGCCTTCGCCGGAGAGCTCTCGCTCAAGGGTGAGCTGGTGGCGACGGCTGGGATCCTTGCGGTCGCCATTGCGGCGGCCCAGGGCGGGCTCCGGGGAGTAGTCGTCCCGGAGGCGAACCTCACCGAGGCGGAGCTGGTGGAAGGGCTCCATGTGGTGGCGGCCCCGTCACTGGCGGCTGTGGTGGACTTTCTCCGGGGAGAGTGGGTCCCGGAGCCGCCCCGGGCTGCGCTCGCACCGCCGGACGATCGATCCTCGACGGTGGACTTCTCGGAGGTACGGGGCCAGGGAGTGGCCCGCCGGGCTCTGGAGATCGCCGCGGCGGGAGGACACAACGCGTTGCTGATCGGTCCGCCCGGGGCGGGAAAGACCATGCTGGCCAGGCGCCTCCCCTCAATCCTTCCCACCATGACCAGGCAGGAGGCGCTCGAGGTGACCAGGCTGCACTCAGTGGCCGGCATCCTCGCTGGCGGAGGGCTGGTCGACTCGCGGCCGTTTCGGGCGCCGCATCACACCATCTCGCCCGCGGCGCTTCTCGGTGGCGGGTCGGGTTTCCTCAGGCCTGGTGAAGCGTCCTTGGCCCACAACGGCGTGCTCTTCTTGGACGAGTTCACGGAGTTTCGCCGGGACGCCGTGGAGGGGCTGCGGCAGCCCCTGGAGGATGGCCGGATCGTGGTGGCCAGGGCTTCTGGCGCGGTCGAGTTCCCGGCGCGGTTCGCCCTGGTCGCCGCGTCGAACCCGTGCCCGTGCGGGTTCGACGGCGACCCTCGGCGGAATTGCCGCTGCCTCCCGAACCGCCTCGACGCCTTTCGGCAGCGACTGTCCGGCCCCATGCTGGACCGGGTTGACATCCAACTCTCGGTTCCCCGCCTGACCCGGGCCGAGCTCCTTGGATCCGACCCTGGAGAGGCCTCGTCGATCATCAGGGCCCGCGTGGAGGACGCCCGGGATCGACAGCGAGCAAGGATGGCCAGTTCCTCGTGGAGGTGCAATGCCCACATGCCGGGTGCGATGGCTCGCCGCGAGGCCCGACTGACCGATCGGGCAGAAGCCCTTCTGTCCGCGTCGGTGGAAAGCCTGACGTTGACCGGCCGGTCCTTCGACCGGGCGCTGAAGGTTGCGCGAACGAACGCCGACCTCAGAGTTGCCGGCCAGGGGCTGGCCCAAGGCGTTCGCCTCAGCATCGGGAGATCGGGAGGCGCTTGCGGTCCTCCTGAGCCTCGCCTCGCTCACCCCCCGTCGTCTCCTGGAGGCGGCTCGAGGGCGAGGCTCTGCCTCTGCGTGTCTGCGTGCTGTGAGGGCCGGGCGGCTCGGCAGTGACGGAGACCGCGCGTACTCGCAAAAGCTGGACGGCGCCGTCATACTCGACAAGCTTTCGTCAGCCGGCGCCCGCCTTGTGGCCGTGCACGAGGACGAATATCCCGGTCAGCTGCTGGATCTCTTCGACCCGCCGGCGGGGTTGTTCGTTCGGGGCCTTCCGTTGGGACGGCTTCAACCTCGCGTGGCCATCGTGGGCGCCAGGAATTGTTCGCCGGGAGGCCGAGAGATCGCGTCGCTGCTCGGGGCCGCCTTGGCTCGGGCTCGTGTATGCGTGGTGAGCGGCGGTGCCCGGGGCATCGACGCGGCCGCCCATCGGGGAGCGCTCGACGAGGGTGGGGCGAGTGTGGGCGTCCTCGGGTGCGGGATCGATGTCGCCTACCCGAGCCAGAACAAGCGGCTCCTGGAGCGCATCGTCGAGTCGGGTGCGTTGGTGAGCGAGTATCCGCCCGGCGTTCGGGCGGAGCCGTTCCGGTTCCCCGCCAGGAATCGCATCGTGGCCGCTCTGTCGAAGGCCGTGGTCGTGGTGGAGGGAGCGGCAGGCAGCGGATCGATGATCACGGCCGATCACGCCCTGGACGTCGGGCGCGATGTGCTCGCCGTCCCCTCCGCGGTGACCAGCCCACTGTCGTGGGCGCCTCACACCCTCATCCGCGATGGGGCGACCCTGATCCAGGGTCCAGAGGATCTTCTGGCGGACCTCGGCCTAGAGGAGGCCGACGAGGCGTCGTGTGCGGAGGGCCACTGCATAGCCGCCGGCCTGGCCGGAGCCGAGCGCCAGGTCTGGGAGGCACTGACGGCGGCCTCGCCTCCGGACTCGTTGGCACGGCGTACCGGTCTCGCGCTCCCCGAAGTCGTTTCCGCGCTGGTGGGGCTGGAGATGCGAAGCCTCGTCCGGCAGCTTGGCGGGAGATACGAACGCCGGGCTCAGAAGAGGGGAAGCTCTTGACGCTCGATTCGGTTGTGCTACAAGTCAAGAGCGGATTCCACCAACGGGAGGACGGATACGAGCTCCAGCGCAGCAGTCGTCGTGCCCGCCGATGCCAGGGCGATCGACGCGTTCGTGGACCACCTCCATCTCGAGCGCGGTCTCTCCGCACACACCGTGCACGCCTACCGGAACGACGTCACGTCGCTCTCGATCTTCCTTGCGCGCGGGGGCCGCGGCCTCATCGACTCGGATCATGCCGCGCTCCGCCGCTGGCTGGCCCACCTCCGCACTCGAGGGTATGCCCGAACCAGCTTGCATCGCAAGGCCGCTGCCGTCCGAACCTTCTATGCCTGGGCGACCAGGCGCGGGATCGTGTCTACAAATCCCGCGACCCTGCTCTCCGGCCCTTCTCCGGCTTCCCGCCTCCCGGCCGTGCTCAAGCCGGCCGAGGCCGGACTCCTGGCTACTGCCCCGGCACTGAGCGGACCGGCCGGAGGGAAGGAAGGCGCCCCCGATCCCGGCAGCGGTACCAGGGCTTCCGATCCTCCGCGGGCCCGGACCGACGGTGCCGACACAAACAGGAAAGCCGAGACATCCGAGACGCGGCTGCTGCGGGACCGGGCCGTTCTCGAGCTCCTGTACGGGTGCGGCCTCAGGGTGGCCGAGCTGTGCGGATTGAACGTGGAAGACGTCGATGTCGACGGGCAGTGGGTACGGGTGATGGGGAAGGGCGGGAAGGAACGGGTGGTGCCCATGGGCGATTTCGCGGCCAAGGCTGTCGCGGAGTATCTCCGTGCGGGAAGGGCTTCCTCGATGCCTTCGGCCGACGAGGAGGTGAGGGGATCGCGTTCCGGCGACGCGGACCGGTCCGCGCTCTTCTTCAATCGTCGCCGGAAGCGTATGGGCTCCCGCGATGCCCGGGCAATGGTGGACCGGTACGTGCAGGCCGTCCTGGGGGGTCGAAAGGTTAGTCCGCACACGCTCCGGCACTCCTTCGCCACGCATCTGCTCGAGGGCGGAGCCGACATCCGGACCGTGCAGGACCTGCTCGGGCACTCGAGTCTGGCCACCACACAGAGGTACACCCACGTTTCAAGGGGTAGGCTGTTCGAGGCATACCGACAAAGTCACCCCAGAGCCTGATGCCGAGCCGCTCCTCCTCTCGAGCTTCATCCTCCAGCCGGGTCACCGGTGTGGGGCAGGTCAAGCAGGGCACCTCCCTCGAAGAGCTCTGGGAGCGGTTCAAGGAGACGGGTTCGCTGCCCGCTCGAGAACAGCTCATCGTCCATTACGCGCCGCTGGTGAAGTACGTCGCCAGCCGGGTAGCAACGGGACTGCCTGCGAACGTCGAACAGGCCGACCTCGTTTCCTACGGAATCTTCGGGCTCATCGACGCACTGGAGAAATTCGACCGCTCGCGCGAGATCAAGTTCGAGACTTACGCGATTCCGAGGATCCGGGGCGCCATCATCGACGAGCTCCGCTCGCTCGACTGGGTGCCGCGCTCGGTTCGGTTCAAGGCCCGCGAAGTGGAGAAGGCCCACACAGAGCTGGAGGCCAAGCTGAAGCAAGCTCCCTCTGACGCCGAGGTCGCCGAGCATCTCGGAGTGAGCCTCCCCGAGCTTCACGAGATCGTGACTCAGATCTCGTTCGTGACCGTGACGGCACTCGAAGAGGTCGTTTCGACCGGGGCTGATCGAGGTGAGTCGCTCTCGTTGCTGGATACCTTGGCCGACATGGCCGCGATCGACCCTTCCTCGGGCATCGAAGGGAACGAGACGCGCATGATGCTGTCGGCGGCGATCAACTCGCTGTCGGAGCGGGAGAAGATCGTCATCACTCTCTACTACTTCGAGGGCCTCACTCTCGCCGAGATCGGGGAGGTCCTGGGCGTCACGGAGTCTCGCGTCTGCCAGATCCACACGAAGGCCGTGGGCCTGCTTCGGAACAACCTCAAGGAGCAGGAAGGGATCTGAGCGCGGGGGGCTCCCCGGGGCACGGACGTGAGCCCCCTCACCTGTGCAGGTTTGGCGAAGAAATGCCCGTATTTGTGAGCTTTTTCATGGCGGGCCGGGGCTCCTTTCGCTTAACCTCGTCCTGCTGACCTCCGGGCGTCAGGAGAGTGGAAGATGACGCCCGTCCGCATGTACGTCGCTACCCTGGTGGCGCTCTTCGGAGTGCTCATGGGTTCGCCCGCCGGTCGTGTGCCGGCCGTGCCAGGTCGCGTCGGGGCCGTATCCGAGCAGGTGCCGGACTACGGTTCGTACTCGTGGCCTCTCCGGGGACGGGTCATCCGAGGATTCGAGCCCCCTCCCAGCCCGTACGAGGCCGGACATCGGGGCATTGACATCGCCGCGCCGTTCGGAAGCAATGTCATGGCCTCTCGCGAAGGGACCATCGCCTTCGCTGGATGGGTGGCGGGCGACCTGTTCATCTCGATCGACCATGCCGACGGCGTGCGCACCACGTATTCCTGGCTCTCGGAGGTGCTGGTCCACAAGGGCCAGTCGGTTGCCCGTGAAGAGCTGATCGGGCGAAGCGGTCACGGGCACCCCGAGGTTCCCGAGCCGCACCTTCACTTCGGGGCCAGGGTGGGCTCGGACTACATCGACCCCATGCTGCTTCTGGAAGGAGCCGATGCGTCGGACCTGATCCATCTGGCGCCTCTGGCCCAGGACTCGATACTCGAGCGAGGTGGCATGGAGCCTGCCCGCCCTTCTTGGCCATGGATGCTAGCCGTCTCCCGGCGTTGACCGGTTCCGGTACCCAGGGATCTGCGCGCGGCCATCCGGGTCCTCCGGTCGGGCAGCGCAACCTAGAATGAGCGGTCTTGAGTCGTCGAGATTCGACCCCACGCCGTGCCCGCCGGTGCTCATCCACGCGATTGAATTGGGTGAAGAGAATCGCTGTCGCGTGGGTTGTCGGGAGTTCCTGCTGGCCGGTGATGCAGGCCCTGGCGCAAACTCCCCAGACGGAAGGGTCATGGCCGACTCTGCAAGGAGGGCCGGCTCACGAAGGCGCGGCCCCTCGGGATGGCGTGGGCCCTCCACTCGAGCTCGCCTGGCGGGGCCGCCCCGATCGTGACGCGAGGATGTCGAGCGCCGTCCTGGTGCCGGGGCTGGCGGTGGCCACCGGTGCCACGCGGCTGTTCGGATTCGATCCAAGGAACGGAAGGGTGTTGTGGAACGACGTCGAGCGCCTGGAAGGTCCGCTGGCGCCGCCGGCGATCGATCCGGTCTCGAACGTAGTGGCGTTCACGGAAGGGAGCGGCCCGGGCAAGAGCGCGGTGGTGGCCGTCGACCGAACCTCGCGAGAGGAGCGGTGGCGGTTCGCGATCGAAGACATCTCGCGCGGTGGGCCGACGATCGCCAACGGAACCGTCTTCGTGGGCTCGCGCGGCCGGTTCGTCTACGCGATCGATGCCGAACAGGGGACTCTCCGCTGGAAGAGGCGGCTGGAGTCCGCTGTCGAGGTGGCCCCGGCCGTGTCCGAGGGACGGGTCTACGCAGTGAGTGAGAACGGAGCGAACGGGAACACTCGTCTCTACGCGCTCGACGCGGCGAGCGGGAAGAATGTGTGGAGCTATTCGCCGAAAAGCGTGGCCATTGGTGTGTCCTCGCCAACCGTGGCTGCGGGGATGGTCTTCGTCGGGTTTGGCGACGCTCAGGTGAGGGCGTTCGAGACGACCACGGGGAAGCTGGTGTGGTCCGCACCGGTCCGCGGCTTCTTCAGCTTCCACTCCTCGCTCGCGTACTCGGGTGGTGACGTCTATGCCGTGGACGAGAACGGAGGGGTGTATCGCCTCGATGGGAAGACCGGTGAGTCGAGGTGGGACTTCCAGTTCCCCTCGTATGTGTCCTGGTCCTCCCCGCTCGTCGTGGGCTCGACCACCTATGTCGGGATGGACGACGGAACCGTGGCCGCGATCGATGTCTCCTCCGGTCACCTCGTCTGGAAGACCCGCCTGGTGACCGGCCCCATCGGCGCGCTTATTCCCGCAGGGAACCTGCTTCTCGCCACGAGCAACTCCTCCCGTGGAGCGCTCGTCGCCTTTCGGCACGATCCGTCCGGCATCCTCATCGATGACCCCTCGCCGACGGAGCTCGACCTGCCCGCCGCACTCCTCAACTTCGCGGGGAGCTTCGTGCTCGTCCTGGGATTGTTGACCCTCCTGTTCCGGCTGGTGATCCCGCCCCGTCCCACGATGGAGGTCGGCGACCTGCCCGGATCGACCTTGGGAGAGGGCGATCTGCCCGACTCCGACGCCGAATCCCATGTCGGCACCCCTGACTCGCTCCATCCCGAGATGGATGAGGAGACAAATCGCCCAACCACTGACTGAAAGCAGACCCATGGCCAAGAAGAGGAAGCGCAGGCGACCCGCGGGCTATCGGACAGATGGCGGCGAGGTCTCATCTGGTTCCAGACCCGTGCGAGCCAGGGCCCGTTCCACGACCGCCCGTCGCTCGTCGGTCCCGGCACGGACGGTGGCCCGGCAGAGGGCATCATCCCAACCGTCCCAGCCATCACCGTGGGGCTCGCTCTTCGGCAAGCGTGGCCCAGGAGGCAGACGACCGCCCTCGCTCCAGCCGCCGGTCGCCGTCTCACTCGCCCGTGGTGTGTCCGTCGTCGGGCGTTCTCCCCTGCTGCTCGTCATCACCTTTCTCGCGGCCCTCGGGCTGTGGCTGGGCTTCTCCGGCTATGGCACGGTGACGTCGGCGGCGCCCCAGGCCATGGTTCTCTTGACCTCGCTTCCGCCCATTCGCAGTTCCCTCGACGTCCTGCTCCTTGCCAGAGGGCGCCCCGGCGGGCCCACACAGGTCCTGGCCTTCTCGCTCGGGCTGGTGCTCGTTCATGCGGCGCTCGCGTCACTGTGGGCCAGTCTGATCCTGGACTCGTATCGCAGCTCCGCCGGGCCCCTGGATGTTCGTTCCTCCCTTCGTAGGGCCCTGCGCAGCCTCGTGCCGATGATCGGCATCGAGCTGGGATTCCTTACCCTGGCCACCATGTCGATCTTCCTCGCGGGATTCCTCGGGACCCTCGGGGCGATATTGGCCCTGGGGGCGGGGCTGTACTTCTTCTCCTACGCGCCAGTGATCGCCGTGGCCGAAGGGGTGGGTACGGTCCGAGCGGCCCAGCTGTCGATCAAGGCGGCCCGCGTGCCCGGGCCGCAGCACATGCTGCTTATCACGACCTATCTCGTGGTGACATTGCTGGTGACCAGCGTTACGCCGGGGAGCCGGGTTGCCGCGGCAACGCCCTCCGTCGTGGTGTGGGCGTTCGCGCTGTTCGTGGGATTCCTCCACGTCGCTGTGCTGGGGGCATTCGTGTATCGCTGGCTTCTCATCCGGGAGCATGCGATCGCGGCTGCTGGTGAAGCGCGCGGGAACCAGGGGACGCGGACCGGCGCGTGAGTCCAGACCGCCCCTGATCCGGCAACTGTTAGACTGGCCATTGCGGAGTTTTGCTCCGCAAATCCACACGTCCAGGGACTTGCCCCGGGTCCCGCGCGCGGGTCGGGGTGGGGAAGAGCTGGACGGAGGTCATAACCGGAAGGAGGGAATTCACGATGCCCGTCGCAACCCGGCGGGAGCTCCTCGAGGCCGGTGTGCACTTCGGCCATCAAACCAGGCGATGGAACCCGAAGATGCGCCGGTACATCTTTGGTTGGACTCCAACGTTCCTACGAGTTCCTCATGGACGTTGGCCGGCGGAATGGCGTTGTCCTTTTCGTGGGCACGAAGAAGCAGGCCCAGGAGACCATCCTCGAACACGCTGGCCGGGTGCACATGCCCCACGTCACGACCCGCTGGCTGGGCGGCATGCTCACGAACTTCCAGACGATGCACACACGCCTGAAGCGGCTCAAGGAGCTTCGGGAGATGGAACGCTCCGGGGCCTTCGAGTTCCTCCCCAAGAAGGAGGTCCTCAAGCTCCGCCATGAGAAGGAGAAGCTGGACCGGAACCTGTCCGGCCTCCAGGACATGGAGCGGCTGCCGGACACCATCTTCGTCATCGACACCAAGCGTGAGCACATCGCGGTGAAGGAAGCGCGGAAGCTCGGGATCCCCGTGATCGCCATCGTCGACACGAACTGCGACCCGGACGAGGTCGACTACGTCATTCCCGGCAACGACGACGCCATCCGGGCGTGCGCCCTGATCACCAAGGTCGCGGCCGACGCCATCCAGGAAGGTCAGTACTTGGCGTACCAAGGGATGGCGGGAAAGACGTTCGAGCCGGAGTTCGAGAAGGAGCCAGCCCTCGCCTCCGCCGCGCCGGTTGAGGAGCGTCGGGCGGTGCAACTGTCCAAGGAAGAGCAGGCGTACCTGGGCGCTGTGGAATCCGAATCGACCGGGGAGTCGGAGGCCACAGAAGAGCAACCGGCGGCAGCGGATACGTCCGCCACGTGGGCGGCTCCCGCGGCGCCGTCCGAGACAGAAGCTCAGACCCACCCCGATCCCGCAGGAGCCGAGGCCGCCGAGAGCGAAGTCCTCGAGGATGAGATGGATTCCGTGACGGAGCGTGAGCAAGAGAGCGCGGGGAGCGAGGGATCCAGCGAGCCCGACCGGGCCGGCCACGGGGCCTGAGCCCCGCCTGCCAAGCGAAGCCCAAGGAACGTGGGAGGAGGACAATGAGCGAGCCCGATCGGATCCCAGCCGATGTGGTCAAGCGACTCCGCGACGAGACGGGTGCGGGGATGATGGACTGCAAGAAGGCTCTAGTGGAGTCCGGCGGCGACCTCGACCGCGCCCGGCAGATCCTCCGCGAACGCGGCAAGGCAGGGATACCGAAGAGGCTGGGTCGGCAAGCTCGTGAGGGACTGGTCCACGCCTACATCCACGGCGAGGGGACAGTCGGGGCTTTGATCGAGATCAACTGCGAGACCGACTTCGTCGCTCGGACCCCGGAGTTCCGGGAGCTGGCGAGGGAAGTGGCGATGCAGGTGGCCGCGCGCGATCCCAGATGGGTGTCCAGGGACGAGGTCCCGAGCGAAGTCGTCGAGGGGGAGCGGAAGATCTACGAGGAACAAGCCCGGGCTTCGGGCAAGCCCGACCATATCATCTCGAAGATCGTCGAGGGAAAGCTGGAGACCTTCTACAAGGAGACCGTCCTGCTGGACCAGGAGTATATCCGGGAGGACTCCAAGAAGGTGAGCGACCTGATCGAAGAGGTTGCCGCGAAAGTTCAGGAAAACGTCCTGGTCCGCAGGTTCGCACGATTCAAAGTGGGCGAGGAGGCCTAACCACCCGGTGGAGCAACCCCCACCGCTGTACCGGCGGGTTCTCCTCAAGCTCTCCGGCGATGCCTTCGCCCCGCCGGGCGGTGAGTTGGGCATCTCGGCGGAGTCCATCGCCCTGATGGCGACGCAGCTGCGAGAGATCGTCTCTCTCGGGGTGCAGGTGGCCGTGGTGGTGGGTGGTGGGAACATCTGGCGGGGTCGGCAGGCCCCGCGGATGGACCGGGCCCGGGCCGACTACATCGGGATGCTGGCAACCGTCATGAACGCCCTCGCTCTCCAGGACGGTCTGGAACAGGTCGGAGTCCATACGCGCGTGCAGACGGCCATCCAGATGGCCCAGATCGCCGAGCCGTACATCCCTCTGCGGGCCATCCGCCATCTCGAGAAGGGACGGGTGGTGATCTTCGCCGCCGGAATGGGCGTCCCGTTCTTCTCCACCGACACCACCGCGGCCCAGCGCGCTCTGGAGATCAAGGCGGAGGCCATTCTCAAGGGCACCAAGGTGGACGGTGTGTACGACTCCGACCCCAACCTGAACCCCGAGGCCAGGAAATTCGAGAGCCTCGAGTACATCGACGTGCTCAAGCTCGGTCTGACGGTGATGGACGCCACGGCCATATCCCTGTGCATGGAGAACGGCCTCCCGATCCTCGTGTTCGACTTCCGCAAGGAAGGCAACGTGAAAAGGGCCCTCCTGGGAGAGCCCATCGGCACACTTGTGCACGCGGCAGGCTAGCCCTAACCGGGACAGAAGCCAGGGGAGTGAGTAGGCTTCGCGGGGAGCTCGCAGGTTGGTCGCGAAGCCGGGGGACATTGGGGACATGACCACTGAGGAGACCCTTCACGACGCCGAGCAGAAGATGCGCGGTGCGGTGTCCTTCACCCAGGACGAGCTCTCCTCGCTGCGCACCGGCCGGGCCAACCCGAAGCTGCTGGACCGTGTGACGGTCGACTACTACGGTACACAGGTGCCTCTCAATCAGCTCGCATCGTTCTCTGTGCCCGAGCCGCGCCTGCTGGTCATCCAGCCCTTCGACCGGAACGCGATGTCGGCGATGGAGAAGGCCCTCATGTCTTCCGACCTCGGCCTCACACCGTCGAACGACGGCAATGTCATCCGCCTGGCCTTCCCGCCGCTCACCGAGGAACGCCGGAAGGACCTGATCAAGCTGGCCCGCGACCGCGGTGAGGAAGGCCGGGTGTCCGTGCGGAACGTCCGCCGCCACGCGAAGGAGCATCTGGAACGAGAGGAGCGCGACCACGCGATCTCCGAGGACGACCTGCGGAGGGCGGAGAAAGAGCTTCAGCGCCTCACCGACCTCTACGTGGCCGAGATCGATCATGTCCTCGAGCAGAAAGAGAAGGAGCTGGGGGAGGTCTAGATGGTTCCGGAAGGCGAGGAGCGGAGCGGAAAGTTCGAGGACCTCTTCGAGGACCTTGACAACTTCTTCGCTCAGGGAAATCCGGGGCCGGGCCGCCGCGGTTCCGGAGCCAACGAGGTCAACGAAGAAGAGCCCGCGGAGGAGCTTCTCCCTCCCGGTTGGGAGCCGGACATCGGGGGTCTCGAGCTCGGATCGGATCCGGGCGCCGACCCCCACCTACCCCCGGAAGATGAGGCCCCCGCGGGAGTTGGCGACGATGAGGCCGAGCCCCCCACCGACCGGGGGAAGATCGAGCACCCCGGGGAGATGGCGGGCGAGGACTGGGCCAGGCTGCGAGACGCCCTGGGCGACGAGGGGAAGCAGGGCGAGGATGAGGAGCAGGTCGCCCAGCCCGGGTACGCGGGCGAGCAGTCGATCGACCAGATCGGAGAGGAGCTCTTCGGCTTGGAAGGGGACGAGGAGCTGGGCGAAGCGGTTGCCTTGGATGCCGGGGAGGACCGGGAGGGGAGAGACGAGCTCAGCCTGGAGGATCTCAAGAAAGCTCCTCCCGAGTACCGGGACCTCCCGCGGTCCGACGAGGAGGAAGAACCCGAGGAGCTAGCGGAGCCCGAGGGCGAGGAGGGAGGGGTGCGAGCCTGGACGGAAGCCGATGAGGGCCAAGCGTCCGAGGCGCCCTCGCCGGAGGAGCCCTACTGGGATGAGCCCGACATGGCCGATGTGGAGGCTGCGGCCGACAATCTCGCCGCGTCCTTCGAGAGGTCGCCCGGACCGGGCCAGGTCGAGGAGGAACTCCTCGCCGACATGGAGGAGCCGGAGGGTCCCAGAACCGTCCGGGTCGGCGGAGCGGAACCCATGACGGGCCCCACCTGGGAGGAGCCCACGTCTCACCCCCTCATGGCGGACCAGGCAGCACCTCCGGAGCCAGCCAGGAACCTGCCCGCGGCCGTCCTCACCGCCGCCGTCCTCGCGGCGGTGGCTTTGATCTCCCTGGCGGTCGCCAAGGCAGCGTTCGCCGTGGTGGCCGGCGGGGTCGTCCTGCTCGGGCAGGCCGAGCTTTACGCCACCATGCAGCGCAAGGGCCACCAGCCGGCAACGGCTCTGGGCCTGGTCATCGGGGGCTTCACGCTGGCCGGGGCTTATCTGAAGGGCGAGCAGGCCATAGCCTTCTTCGTGGTTCTCGGGCTCACGCTCTCCTTCCTCTGGTATATGGCTGCGGCGCCGAAAGCTCGAGAGGGGGCCCTGGCGCACATCGGCTCGACTCTGCTGGGCGTGCTGTACGTTCCCTTCCTGGCGGGGTTCATTTTGGTCATCCTGGCTCAGTCGCAGTCCGGCCGCGCCCTGATGCTCGCCGTCCTCGGGCTGACCTTCATCTACGACATCGCAGCCTTCCTGTTCGGCTCCTTCTGGGGGAGCCGTCCGCTGGCGCCGACCATCAGCCCGAAGAAGTCCTGGGAGGGCCTGTTCGGGGCCACCGTGGTCATCTTCGCCCTCGCCGTAGCCATCCTTCCCTCGATCGATCCCCTCAACTTGGTGAAGTCCGTGGGGTTGGCCACCATCGTGGCGGTGTTCGCGCCGCTGGGCGACCTGGCCGAGTCGGCCATCAAGCGGGACCTCGGGGTGAAGGACATGGGCTCGATCCTGCCCGGACACGGGGGCGTGCTCGATCGGATCGACTCCGTCCTGTTCGTCGCCCCAGCCGCCTTCTACTTTCTCAGGCTGATCTTCTGACCTCCGCCCTATATTCGGCGCCTATCCCGACAAAGTCGGTATCGAGGGGTAACCTCTAAGCCGTGCGTTCCTTGGCCATCCTCGGGTCGACCGGCTCGGTAGGTGCTCAGGCACTGGACGTTGCCCGGCGGAATCCGGATCACTTCCGGGTGGTTGGGCTGGGCGCAAAAGGAACCAGCCACCAGCTGCTGATCGGACAGATCCGGGAGTTCATGCCGCCGCTCGTGGCCGTCGCCGACGAGCACGCAGCTGACGAGCTCAAGAAGAACCTGGGGCCCATCCGGGCCATCGACATCATCTCCGGTCCGGGAGCCATGGAGACCCTGGCCAGGGAATCGGACGCCGATATGATCCTGAACGCCACGGTCGGGGCGGTGGGGCTGCCGCCCTCGCTGGCCGCTCTCCAGTCGGGAAAGATCTTGGCCCTGGCCAACAAGGAGTCGCTGGTGGTCGGGGGCGAGCTGATCATGGACCTGGTGAAGGGCGAGCCCGATCGGCTGGTCCCTGTGGACTCCGAACACTCGGCTCTCGCCCAATGCCTTCGAGGTGAACGGCGGGAGGACCTCAAGCGGGTCGTCATCACGGCCTCGGGCGGGCCGTTCAGAGGCTGGTCACGCGACGAGCTGGCCAGGGCCTCGGTGAAGGAGGCCCTGGCCCATCCCACGTGGCAGATGGGCCCGAAGATAACCATCGACTCTGCCACCCTTATGAACAAGGGCCTCGAGGTGATCGAGGCGCACTACCTGTTTCGCCTCGAGTACAACCACATCGACGTGGTCGTGCACCCCGAATCGATCATCCACGGCATCGCCGAGTTCACGGACGGCAGCATGATCGCCCAGATGGCCGCGGCCGACATGCGCTTGCCCATCCAGCTCGCCCTGGCCTTCCCCGACCGCTTGGGGACAGGGATCCAGGGTCTCGATCTGGCAGCGCTGGGTCGGATGAGCTTCGAGCAGCTGGACCGAGACGCATTTCCAGCGGTGGATCTAGCCTATCGAGCGGGAAGGCTGGGCCTGACCTACCCCGCCGCGCTGAATGCAGCGAACGAGGTTGCCGTCATGGCATTCCTGGAAGGGAAGATCCGGCTAGTTCAGATCCCTGAAGTGGTGGCAGCCGTCCTCGACGAGCACGATGCTGCTCCTGTCGTCTCCGAGGTTGCCCTTGACCGGGCAGACCGTTGGGCTAGGGCCCGAGCCGCCGAGATCATCGAGTCTCTGTAGGGCCTCCGGGAAAGGGTCGTCGCCAGTGTCCACAACCGTCGGCGTGACTCTCTTCATCGTGGTCCTCATCGTGGTGGTGATGGTCCACGAGGCTGGCCACTTCTTTTCCGCCAAGCTTTTCGGGATCAAGGTGGAGGAGTTCTTCGTGGGGTTCGGGCCTCGGCTGTGGTCCTTCCGTCGAGGGGAGACAGAATATGGATTCAAGGCCATCCCCGCGGGCGGGTACGTCCGGATCGCAGGGATGAACCCTTTCCAGGAACCCACCCCAGAGGAATATCCACGGACGTTCGGGGCCAAGCCGGTGTGGCAACGCGCCATCGTCATCCTCGCCGGGCCAGTGACGCATTTCGTGATGGCCCTCCTGTTCCTCATCTTCTTCTTCGTGGCCATCGGGGCCCCGAACGAGCACCGGCCGAGGATCGAGACGATCGAACCGACCCTGAACCGGGAGGTCTCCCCCGCGGTCATGGCGGGGTTGCGGCCCGGAGACGAGATCGTGGCCATCCAGGGGATCGCGGTCCATTCCCCGGACACGATCATCCAGTTCACCCGGAAGCACGTCGGCCAACCCGTCCAGGTGACGATCCGCCGAAGCGGCCGAACGATCACCGTCACCGCGACGCCGGTCTTGGCCGCGGTGCCCGGACTTCGCCAACCGGTAGGGCGCCTGGGTATATCGCTTGGGGCGGTCCGTGAGCGAGCCGATCTGTTCACCGCAATCGGACGGTCCGCCATCATCACCGGGGAGAGCACCAGGGACGTCGTCCTCAAGCTGGGAGATGTGTTCGGCCCCTCGGCCCTCCGGCGGGTCGGGCGGCTCCTGGTGGGCTCAGGGGAGCGGACGCCGAACGACGCGATCGGGGTGGTCGGGGCTACCCGCGTGGCCGGCGCCGCCGTCAAGGCAGGGGCGTGGGACTTCTTTATCGGGCTGCTCGTCGGGTTCAACATCTTCGTGGCCATCCTGAACCTGGCTCCACTGCCGCCTCTCGACGGCGGCCATCTGGCCATCCTCGGCTACGAGAAACTCCGTCGGCGAAAGCCCGACATCCGCAAGCTGCTTCCGCTCACCGCGCTCGTGACCAGCTTCATCATTCTGTTCGCTCTTGCCATTACCTATCTCGATATCGTCAACCCCATCCCCACGCCGTTCCGCTGAGTAGGGCTGCTCGGCCCGAACCAGGCGTCACGCCCCATGGGATTCGGCTTGCTACAGCTTCTCCACACCTGCCCGAAGGGGCCGCAAGAAGCAAGGGCTAGGATTGGTCTGTGAACGGATCCGTTGGGCTCGCGCCGCGGCCTGCTCGCCCGTGACGGTCTGGCCATGACCGACAGGAGAATCCTCGTGGTGGAAGACGAGGAAGCGATTGCCGAGGCCGTCCGGGCCCGCCTGGCCAGCGAGGGATATCACGTCAAGGTAGCCCACGATGGGCCCGAGGCTCTCCGCGCGGCCGGAACGGAACCCCCCGATCTGGTCGTCCTCGACCTGATGCTGCCCGGTATGGACGGGCTCGAGGTATGCCAGGAACTCCAAAAGAGCGCCTGGGTACCGGTGCTCATGCTCACCGCTCGGACGGAGGAGGCGGACAAGGTGGCCGGGTTCGCCGTTGGCGCCGACGATTACCTGACGAAACCGTTCAGCCTGCGCGAGCTGGCGGCTCGGGTCCGAGCGATCCTGCGCCGGATGGACCGCATTCAGCATACGGACCCGACTGAGCCGGTAACCCGCTTCGACCTTAGCATCGACCCCGCGCGACGGCGGATCACCCGGGGCGACCACGAGGTCATGCTCACTCCCCTCGAGTTCGAGATCCTGCTCACCCTGGCCAGAAGCCCGGGCGTGGTGTTCAGTCGGGATCAGCTGATGGACAGGGTGTGGGGCTACCGCGACTACGCGGGCGGGCGGGTCGTCGATTCCCACGTTGCACGGGTCCGCCGCAAGCTCGGGGAAGAGGCGGCCGAGCCGAAGTACATCCGCACCGTGCACGGCGTCGGGTATGCCTTTCAGGAAGAGGGACGAGAGATGGCCGAAGGGGTCAGGTAGGCCTCGTGGCCATGCGGCCGCTCGACCGTCTCCCCTCGATCAGGGCCAAGCTCGGCTCGGTGATCGTGTTCGCTGTCGCGGTGACCATCTTGATCATGTACATCGCGGTCGGCTTCGCTCTTCGTCAGTCGGAGCGAGATCGCGAGCTGCGCCAGCTGCTGGGCGAGGCTCAGGGAGTGGCAGCTCTTTCCTTCACCCCGGCTGGTACCCCGTCGAAGTCGCTCAATCGGGTGATCGGGCAGGTGCCAAATCCTGTGGTGGTCGTGGATCACTTGGGGACACGGCTGGCCGGCGACCTTGACGTTCCTGCGACTGCTCTGCGAGCTCTTGCCGGGGCGGTCGATACCGGGACGAAGGGGCAACTCGAGTATCTGGGCGTGCCGGTCCTGCGGGGGGGAACCGTGGTGGGCGCCGTGTACCTCTCTCACCGCCTGGAGGGAAGCGGTCCCGCGGGAGCGATTGCAGGGACGGCCCGGTTCGTCCGAAGCGTCTGGTGGCAATTCCTCCTGGCCGGAGCGATCGCCGCGTTCATCGCGCTGTTCCTGGCCCGCATCCTGGCCCGAGGGATGACCCAGCCGCTGCGCGACATGGCGCAGGCGGCCCGACAGATGTCCAGGGGTGACTACAGAGCCAGCGTGGCCGTTCGCTCGCGCGACGAGGTCGGCCAGTTGGCCCAGGCATTCAACCGGATGGCCGGGGAGATGGAGAGCCTGGAGCGCCTCCGGCGGGACCTCGTGGCCAACGTGTCGCATGAGCTCAAGACGCCTATCTCGGCCCTCCGGGCGCATCTGGAGAACCTCCTGGATGGAGTGGAGGATCCGAATCCCGCTCTCATCTCGGTCATGTTGCAGCAATCCGAGCGTCTGTCCAGGCTCGTCGATCAGCTCCTGGACCTCTCGCGCCTGGAAGCGGGAGACAGTCCGCTGGAGATCGAGCCCGTGCCCCTCGGCCTGCTGGTGGAACGGGTGATCAAGGAGGTCGAGGTGGCCCGGCCCGACCGGGCCCGGGACCTCGCCGTCCGAAACGAGGTTCCCGCCGACCTCCCTCCGGTGGAGGCCGATCGCGAACGGATCCACCAGGTGTTGTTCAACCTCCTGGAGAACGCCGTTCGCTTCACCCCCTCCGGGGGCGTGATCACAGTTCGAGCAGTCCGGGAGAACGGCGGGTACGCGGTCTCTGTGGAGGACACCGGCCCGGGGATACCGAAAGAACACATCCCGCTCGTGTTCGAGCGGTTCTACCGGGTAGACCCATCGAGGTCCCGCGATGACGGAGGGACCGGGCTCGGCCTCGCCATCGCTCGCTCGGTCGTGGAGGCCCACGGCGGAAAGATCTGGGCAGAGAGCGAAGAGCAAGGAGCCCGTATCACGTTTCTTTTGCCCGCAACGGGAACCGAAGACGCAGGGCCGAATGGAGCACTGTGAAGTGGCCTGAAGGACAGGCGGTGGGCCCTTGAAGGAGGAGGCGTGAAGTCGAGCACACTGACCATCCAGGTGCGCCCCGAGCGTCGGCATCATTTCGTCGATGTGACCGATGACCTACGGCGGGCGATCAAGGACTCGGGTGTCACCGATGGATGCGCTGTGGCTTTCTGCGCTCACACCACGTGCGCCCTCCTGATCAACGAATGGGAGGACGGAGCGCTGGACGATCTGCGCAAGAGGATAGAGGCGCTGGTGCCGGGAGACGCCTATTACGCCCACGACGACCTGGAACGGCGTACCCAGAACCTCCAAGAGGGTCACGAGCGGGCCAACGGCCAGGCCCACGTGTCCCAGATGATCCTCGGCGCGACCTCCCACGCCATCCCAGTGACCGCGGGAGAGCCGATGTTCGGCCAGTGGCAACGGCTGCTACTTCTCGAGCTGGACGAGCCGAAGGATCGATCGATCGTCTTTCATGTCTTCGGCGACTGACGTGCCCGGCTCGGCTGACATACTTGATGTGACGATGCTCGGCCACCGACGAAAATCCAGAAAGATCAAAGTGGGCTGGGTCGAGGTCGGGGGCGACGCCCCCGTGCGGGTGCAGTCGATGACCACGACCAAGACGGCCGACGTCAACGCGACGCTTCAGCAGATGGCCTCCCTTGTCTCGGCGGGTTGCGAGCTCGTCCGGTTGGCCGTTCCCCACTGGGAAGATGCCGAGGCCCTCAAGACGATCGCGGAGCACGCCACGATCCCGGTCATAGCCGACATCCACTTCCAGTGGAAATACGCCATGGCCGCGCTCGAGGGCGGGATCCATGGCCTGCGGATCAACCCCGGCAACATCAAGTACCAGGACAAGGTGCGCCTGATCGCTCGCGAGGCCAAGGCCCGAGGTGTCCCCATCCGGATCGGAGTCAATGCGGGATCGCTGGAGAAGAACCTGCTGGCGAAGCACGGCACGCCGACGGCCGAGGCCCTGGTGGAGAGCGCGCTCGGCGAGGCACGGATCCTCGAGGACGAAGACTTCTTCGACATCAAGATCTCGGTGAAGCACTCCAATCCGCGAGTGATGATCGAGGCTTATCGGGTGCTCGCGGAGAAATGCAACTACCCGCTGCACCTCGGGGTCACGGAAGCCGGCCCCATGCCCTCCGGCGGCGTGAAGTCGGCGGTTGGCATCGGCACGCTCCTCGCGGAAGGGATCGGGGACACCATCCGGGTCTCGTTGACCGACGATCCTGTGGAGGAGGTCAAGGTCGGCAACTGGATCCTGCAGTCGCTCGGCCTGAAGAAGCGTGGGCTGGACCTGGTCGCTTGCCCCTCCTGCGGCCGGGCCGAGGTCGATGTGCTGGGTCTGACGAAGCAGGTGAACGAAGCCCTGGAACGCGAGGGTATGAAGGCCCCAATCCGGGTGGCAGTGATGGGCTGCGTGGTGAACGGCCCGGGAGAGGCCCGGGAGGCCGATCTCGGGATCGCCGCAGGAAGGGGATTCGGCCACCTGATCGTCAAGGGCGAGGTCAAGGGGAAGATTCCCGAGTCGAAGTTCGTCGACGTCCTCATCGAGGAAGCCAGAAAGATGGCCGCCGAGAAGGAGCTCGAGGCCACCGCCGCCGAGGCCCAATAGACAAACCTCCGGAGCCAGCGCACTCCATCCCGTATCCTCCCTAGCCATGCGGATGTCCAAGCTCTTCGCCCGCACCCTTCGGGAGGCCCCTGCGGAAGCCGAGATCGCCTCCCACCAGCTTCTGCTTCGAGCGGCCTACATCCGCAAGGTGATGGCCGGTGCGTATACGTGGCTTCCCCTCGGGTGGAGGACGCTGCGCAAGGTGGAGCAGATCGTGCGGGAGGAGATGAATGCCTCAGATGCCCAAGAGGTCCGGATGCCAATCATCCTGCCGGCCGAGCCATGGAAGATTACCGGGCGTTGGCAGACCTACGGGGACCTGATGTTCAAGCTCAAGGATCGTCACGATCGGGAGCTGGGCCTTGGTCCCACCCACGAAGAAGTGGTCACGCCGCTCGTGGCCGGGGAGTTCACTTCCTACCGAGATCTGCCGGTGAACCTGTACCAGATCGAGTGGAAATACCGCGACGAGTTCCGACCTCGATTCGGGCTGCTCCGGGGCAGGGAGTTCCTGATGAAGGATGCATACTCGTTCGATCGTGACGAAGACGGGATGCGGGCCTCCTACGATGTCATGTTCGAGGCCTACAAGCGCGTCTTCGACCGCTGCGGACTTCGGTACCGGATCGTCGAGGCCGATCCGGGGCAGATCGGCGGCGACGTGAACCACGAATTCATCGCCATCGCCGAAGTGGGCGAGGACCAGTTCGTGTATTGCGACAACTGCGACTACGCCGCGGACCTCGAGGCTGCGTCGGCCCGGGCCCCTGAGGCGGCGCCTTTGACGGACCTGGAGGCCCCGGCAGAGGTTGCCACTCCCGGCCGTTCGAGCATCGATGCGGTGTCGACGTTGCTACGGCGCCAGCCCGCCGAGATGCTGAAGTGCATGCTGTACGACGCGGGTGGGGAGACGGTGGCAGTGCTCATCCCTGGGGACCGGGAGGTCAATGAGGAGAAGGTGGGCCGAGTCATGTGGCCGGCGCCGGTCCGGCCCTTCTCCGACGAGGACTTCGAGCATCGCGGTATCGTCAAGGGCTACGCGGGACCGCAGGGGTTGTCCGAGGACGTGACGATCATCGCGGACCACTCGGTGCGGGCGGGGAAGAACTGGATCACCGGAGCCAACGAGGCCGATTACCACGTGACAGGAGTGAGCCAGGGCCGCGATTTCCGGGTCGACCGGTGGGAGGACGTGTCGCAGGTCCGGGAGGGAGACCCCTGCCCCGTATGCGGAGGAAGGCTGATCCTGTCGCGAGGGATGGTCGTTGGGCACATCTACCAGCTCGGGGCGCGGTACTCCAAGCCGCTCAAGGCAACGTTCGTGGACGAGGATGGTACCGAGCAGCCATTCCAGATGGGTTGCTATGGGATCGGGGTGGACCGCATCGTTGCGGCCGCGGCCGAACAATTCAACGACGAAACAGGACTGATGTGGCCCAAGGCGCTGGCTCCGTATGACGCGATTGTGGTCCCGACGAACATGGACCAGCCGGCCGTTGTCGAAGCGGGGGAGCGCCTGTATGGGGACCTCCAGGATCAGGGGGTGGATGTGGTCCTAGACGATCGCGAGGTCACTGCTGGCGTGAAGTTCGCCGACGCGGATCTGATCGGTTACCCGGTCCAGGTAGTCGTGGGCAAGCGTGGCATCGAGTCGGGCACGCTCGACCTCAAGGCTCGCGCCACCGGGCAACGGGAACAGGCGCCTCTGGACGACGCCGTTACAGCAGCCCAGCATCTTCTCGCGACGGTACCCTAGACCCCTTTCGTTCACGGAGGCGCGAATCTCTGCGAGCTACGGTGAAGCCCTCCCGTCCTCGAGTACCGACCCGTCGGGTCGACTGAATACGGGTTTCCCTTCCAGCATCTCCAGGCGAAACCCACCCTCATGCACCAGGCGATGATGGGGTCGGCACAGCAGTACCAGGTTGTGCAGAACGGTCTGCCCCCCGTCGGCCCAGTGGATCACGTGGTGGGCGTCGCACCAGGCGTGGGGTCTGGTGCAGGCAGGGAATCCGCACTGCTGGTCCCTGAGCGCCACCGCCCGGCTCAAGCCCGCCGAGACCACCGGGGTTCGTCGTCCCACGTCCAGGGGCTCGGAGGGACCGCCCATCACCACCGGCAACACCTGAGCGTCGCAGGCCAGGCGGCGGGCCGTGGCCGGGGAGACCGCCCCGACATGGTCCAGC
>WNGE01002036.1_pt1 | contig 37414 bp, 32 predicted proteins | sample 5400651 | NCBI WGS metagenome assembly WNGE01 (sample SAMN13153370, study PRJNA577476) | soil metagenome | isolation source: 60 cm soil or saprolite under grassland replicate 2 | place: USA:California | collected 2016-06-15
ACTTTCCATGACCAGGTATTGCGAAACCAGAGTGTTGGCAGCAGGTCAAGCACAGCCTCCTCTGGCCCGCGGTTGATGATCGTGAAGCGGATCAGAATATCTTCTGGACCAGCCTTGGCATATTCGACAAACACATCGAAATAGCGATCTTCGTTAAAAATACCGGTGTCAATTAATTCGTATTCGGGGCTTCCACGACCACGACGCCGATTCTCCTCAACAAACTGGGCATAAGGATACTCAGCCTGAGGATATTTATAGAGGTATTTCATATAACTGTGGGTAGGGGTGTTGTCAAGATAGTAGTAGTACTCTTTCACATCTTCGCCGTGATTGCCCTCTTCGCAGGTCAAGCCAAAGAGACGCTCTTTTAGAATGGGGTCGTGACCATTCCACAAGGCAAGGGCAAAACAAAGTTGCTGGTGGCGGTCACTAATACCCGCCAACCCATCTTCTCCCCAGCGGTACGCTTTGGAGCGCGCGTGATCGTGAGGGAAGTAATCCCAGGCTGTGCCATTGGCACTGTAATCTTCACGAACTGTTCCCCAGGCACGTTCACTCAGATAGGGCTCCCATCGTTTCCAATAAATGGTGCGTTCTCGTGATTGTTGAAGCCTCTGTTGCTCAGCTGTCATGCATTGAATCCCTTCTCCAGGTAATAGTCGTAATGCTATTCTTGAGTATAGCGCCAGGAGCGCACGTTGTGTTACGTTACATTGCGAAAGGTATGGCAATTAAGATGTAAGGATGCGTTAACATGTGTTATAACGAATTTGGTCGCGCAGGCACTGGTATCTTGTTTGGCCTTAGAGAACGTCCTGCTCTTAATGGGTACCAAAAAATTGTTCTGCTTTATAATTGCGTAAGTCTCCAATGTGCGGGACAGTGATATCTGGGGCGAAGCCAGACGGCAGAGGACCTGCCGCATATTTACCTTGCTTGATGAAAACTGTTGTCAGGCGGTTTCCCATGATTGCTTCGGAGTCGTAAAGTATCTGTGGTTTATCATCAATCATCGCGTAGTGATCGGCAGAATATTGTGCCGTGACTTCGTCTAAGTGTTGTTGTTTATGAATATAGAGTAATACACGTCCTTCAACAGCATCGGCCAGGTTACTGGAGAAAATCTTCTCTGCCTGGAAGAACATGTCGCCATCTGAAACGATAACTGTCAGTCCAATGCTGCGGAGGTATGCTAGTGTTTCGAGCGTGTAGGGATAGAGCGCCTTGAAGAAGGGATAGTTGTCAAAAATGGAATGAACGTGTTGATACGTCTGTTCATCTAATTCCGCTAGCGATGTTTGTTCACGGAGTCTTTTCAGCGCAAGTGGAATATTGACGACTTCGCCCTCCAGTCGCACCTGCTCATAAATATCCCAAAAGCGAGCAGTCAAGGTCGGTCCCAACTCAACTTGAATATGTGCATCGAAGTCGTTTTTTACATCATCGTTAGCAATCAGCGTGTTGTCGACATCTATCAAAAACACGAGTGTTGGCATGTATGTTATCCCTTTCTCATAGCTGCGTGTAACAAAAGTATGTTGTTTACAGTATAAGGCGCTGTCAAGCCACGACACTTGAAAAGAATAAGTCAAAAAGGTTTTGTGTACTTATCATACACTTTCTCTATCTTTCCGTCTAATGTGAGCTGGCTCCGGTTGAGTTGCGCCGGGAAAGCTGGTATATACTGCTAAAGGCTAATGCAAATGTAGGATGAAGGATACTGAGGTCTTTTCTGTTGCTGCAAGTGAGAAAGCATGGTACACTCTTGAAGTGACAACTCCCCCTGCGTTTACGCAGGGGCTTCTCGCCCAACGCTGCATCTATTGATGTACGTTAGCGGACGAAGGCCGTGCCCCGGCCTTAAGAATATTCTGAGCGGCATTCACGTCACGATCAGCGATATAGCCGCACGAAGGACAGATATGGGTACGAACCGACAAGGATTTCTGGACAATCTCACCGCACTGGAAACATTTCTGAGAAGTGAAGCGTGGGTTCACTCGAATAACCTCATGTCCAGCATTTCCAGCTTTGGCAGAAAGGATAGCGAGGAATTGTCCCCATCCAGCATCACTAAGCGATTTGGCGAGATGATGGTTCTGTACCATATTGGTGATCTGCAAGTCCTCCACGGCGATACGCTGATAGGACTCTGCATACTGTTTGGCAACTTTGAAATGGAAATCACGGCGTTGACGGGCAATCTTGAGATGCGTTTGAGCCGCGCTCTTGGCGGCTTTGCGTTTGCGATGAGAGCCTTTCTTGCGATGGCACATCGTACGCTGCTTGCGCCTCAAGGTCTTCTGCGAGGTACGATAGAAACGTGGGTTCTCAACGGTGTGACCCTCACTATCCGTCAGGAACGACTTGAGCCCAACGTCAATGCCGATGTCAGGATGTTCGCAGAGAGTTGGCTCATGTTCGGTATATGGCTCCGTCTCACAGACGATGAGCGCGTACCAGTGCCCATCGGCACGCAAGACGAGGTGTACTGTTTTAGGAGCGCCCTCAAGAGGACGATGCAACTTGATCTTGAGGAAATGTCCCATCTTTTTAGGAACGATGAGATGTTTCTTGTCTTCGTGCAGATAGCAATCTTTGCCGTACTGTCGAAGTTGGATAGAATGCCAACGGTTCGGCTTCTTGAAGCGCGGGAAACCAATGCCAGGAATGTTATTCTGCTTGGCGGCAAGAAAACGTTTGAGCGACTTACTCAGGCGGTCGGCAAGCATTTGCACAGTGGTGGCGGGAACATGTTCACCTTGCCCCTTGAAAGCACCCTCAAGGTCATATTTGCTTGGAAACGTTTGCTCTTGCTCGTACTGCTGCTTGACCGTCTCAAGCATGCCATTATAGATGACGCGAGACTCACGCAAGCAAGCCATGAGCAAGCGGGACTGTTCCTTATTTGGGTATATCCGATACTCAAACGTTTTCATGTTTTCTACTATACTCCATTAGAAAATGGAAGTCAACCGTTTAGGCCGCCTGCGGGCGGGCGGCAATTCACCCACATAGCTGAAGCCAGTGGCCCTCTTGCCGCTTATTGGTAGATTTGTTCCCTGGAAAAATTACGGTGATATCTTTTTGAAATAGAAAGAGTGGTCTTTCTAGTAGAGTGAATGGTAACGAATAGAGATAGTATGAAGGTGATCTTTCGCAGTAGAGATTTTGCCAGTATAGAAGGTATTGGCTATGGCTTCAACAACCGGCGTCCAGCTGTGCAAGCCTGGCATTATCTAGGAAGGGTGCAGCACATGAAGTGGGGGCCTCGCCGCAGCCCTTAAATCAAAAGGTATTGGGGTTGAAGTCAAAAAGGATAACGAAGCTAGCGCTTCTACCTAGGGTCAGGACGGATGTAAGGAAGTGTTTGAAAGCCATCCGTCCAACGAAGCTAGCGCTTCTACCTAGGGTCAGGACGGATGTAAGGAAGTATGACTGATACGAACCTGGGAAACGAAGAAAAGAAACGGGTTATATTATTGATGTCTCCTGCTACCTATCGAGGAGGAGCGTTTTTAAGTGCCGCCAAACGGCTAAATCTCGAAGTAGTAGTTGGCATAGATCTGCCTGAGACGCTTGCTGAATATTGGCATGTTCCTCTTGGTGTTGATTTTACGGCACCAAAGGCATCTGTACAAATAATTGTTGAATACGCACAAGAGCATCCTATTGCAGCAATACTCTCTGTGGATGATGCTGCCAGTGAACTGGCTGCCTTCGCCAGCGAGGCTTTGGGGTTGGCACATAACTCACCGAAAGCAGCTGAGGCAGCGCGCGACAAATTGTTAATGCGCTCATTGATGTCAAAAGGTGGTACGCCATGTCCCGTTTTTCGTCCCTTCTCTCTGAGCGCTGACCCCGCCTGGGTCGCTACACGAGTGACCTATCCTTGTGTGGTCAAACCTCTGCGCCTCTCTGGCAGTAGAGGTGTGATCCGTGCCAATAACCCCGATGAACTTGTGGCGGCCTTCAATCGCACAAGGCGTCTTCTGCTTTCTGAGGGGTGTTCAAAGCATGACTCCTTGTTAGTTGAAGACTTCATTCCCGGTTTTGAGGTTGCCCTGGAGGGTATACTTACGCGGGGTCAATTGAAAGTGCTGGCCCTTTTTGATAAACCGGACCCGTTGGATGGCCCTTTTTTTGAGGAAACTATCTATGTCACGCCATCACGTTTGCCTGTAAAGGTGCAGGAAGAGATTGCCAGGTGCGTAACGATAGGAGCAGCTTCTCTTGAGCTGAGAGAAGGTCCTGTGCATGCTGAGCTTCGTGTCAACGAGCAGGGGCCCTGGATGCTTGAAATTGCCGGCCGTTCCATTGGTGGTCTCTGCTCGACGATACTGGAGTTTGGTGCTGGTATGTGCCTGGAGGAACTTATATTGCGCCAGGCAATAGGAGATGAAATCACCTCTATAGAGCGTGAGGGGTATGCAGCTGGCGTGATGATGATTCCTATTCCAACAGCTGGTATGCTCAAAGCTGTGTATGGAGTAGATGATGCGCTGACTGTACCCCAGATTACTGGCGTCGAGATTACCGCGAAGCTGCATCACCCTCTTGTACCACTGCCTGAAGGAGCAAGTTATCTCGGTTTTATCTTTGCACGAGGAGATAGCCCAGCCGATGTGGAAACGGCAATTCGTCGAGCACATAGTTTATTGAGGTTCGATATCAGAAGAGAGATTCCTGTACTCAACAGTATGGCAACTGCTCTTCCGTAGAGAAACATCTACCAGGCTCAACATCGTCTTGTTCGTGCAATTACGACCTGTTACTGGCTGCGGTGAAGGAACTGTTTTCGGCGACACCCCTCCAGCGATGTCTCTTGCTCAAGCAGCGCAACATCCTGAACGCCGTCCCCAGGCGAGCGCGCCGTGAAGTAGAGGCAGAACTTTTGGGCATCTAGGCACAGCCGAACAAGGAGGGGGCCTTGGTGCAAATTCCCGCCTTCAAAGCCGAATATGGCAAGCTCTATCCAGAGGCGGTGAGAAGTCTGGCTGAAGAGGTAGAGAAACCCCTGACCTTTGACGAGTTTCCTCAGACGATGCGCCGCTATATCCAGATAACCAACACCATCGAGAGTCTGTTCAGCAACGTTTGTCAGGGTATCGACCAGATTGACCTGTTCACGACCGAGATGAGTTGCTTGATGATCGTCTGGGCGACTATCGAATGGAGAGATAGCAGGTTTTCTCTCGTCGTGCTTTATGCAAAGTCCCCTCACGGGAAGTCGCCTGGTGGTGCTTCCATTCACTGATACTGCTTGGATACGCACGACCTCCAAGCCCACAATACCGTGAGCGCGAGGTTGGGTTCTAAAGCGAAGGGTAGAGGCAATATTTTCACACTCCAGGTGTAAAGGCTTGATCCATTCGATTGACAAAAGCTGCGGTCTGTTTGTGTGTTCATGTTAACCTTTCCAATTGCATTTAACCATTTCTCCATGAACATACGAACCAGTTATACACCAAAGTTGGCTAAGCTGTTTAAAAGGTTAATCTTGATGCAAACAATTAGATGTAAGCTAGGGGAGTGTATTATGGCAGTTCAGTCAGCGCCCATAGAAACTATTCGTCTTAATCCTGGCTATTTACTGTCCAAACGCGTTCTCGATGTGGTGTTTACTTTACTTTTCGCAGTACCCATTCTATTTATTAGTGCTATCGTTATCCTATTAATTCTGCTTGATTCGGAAGGTCCCATCCTTTTTCGGCAGAAACGCGTTGGCCGCAACGGTGAGGAATTTGAGATGCTCAAGTTTCGCTCTATGTATGTCAATTGTGACGACACTAAACACCGTGAAGCCATAAAGCACTACATGAATGGCTGTGCATTAAATAATGACGTAAGTGCGCCTTACAAAGAGCATAATGATCCCCGCGTCACGAGAATCGGCAAGTTAATTCGTGCCACCAGTTTTGATGAGCTTCCCCAATTTTGGAATATCTTGTGCGGTGACATGTCGCTCGTTGGACCCAGACCGCCTCTTCCTTACGAAGTTGAACTGTATAGTCTGCGCGATAAGCTTCGTCTCTCAGGCTATCCCGGCTTAACAGGACCCTGGCAGGTCTTCGGTCGCAGTCGGGTGACTTTTGAGAACATGGTCGAGATGGACATTGCTTATCTTCAGCAACAATCTCTCTGGGAGGATATCAAGCTTATTTTTCTTACTGTTCCGGTGGTAATCCAGAAACGCGGGGGGGCGTAATAATGTGAGTAGGACAAACATGCTCTAATTGATGCTGATGTACCCTTCTCTATGAGTACTTACTACTCCTGCAACTCAGAATTGGATAGAATGTACTCGAGCATTGAGTGCGCGAGAAACCAATGTATGTAATAGGGCCAATTCAGAGAATGCCTGTGCCGCTCGTAAGATTCTTTACGGCGAATGAACAGGCGTATTTTAGCTGGAGCGACCAAAACGGGGAAAATTTTGCGTCCTGTCAACTTCTCTAGTGCACCAATGACGGACTTACTCTGTTGTGCAGCAAAGGCCACAGTTAGTTCACCCTGGGCAGCACCAACTACGATACATTGATACTTCTTCATCACCTCTAAAGGCAAGATTCCCCTGTAGCGTAGTGACACCCAGCGCAATGTATCGAATCGTGGCCCATTGAAACTGTTCACATAAGATGCCATCTCTTTCGCCATCGTCAGCCTAAGGATCTATCAGATTGAGAGATGATGAATGCTTTGATCATTCTTGGAGGGAAATACCAACTAAATGAAGTTTAATAAATCAGTATGGAGATATGATGCTGATAAGCACGAAAGTATGGTGTCATAAATATATACATGTGAAGAAGTCTCCACATTTCGGCACTAGAAAGGGTTGAAGTCATGGGCACTCATAAAAAAAGCCTCTACTCTACGCTCAAAACGAGCAAAAATATAGAGTAGAGGCGTTTTCTATGGGCGCTTTATGCTCCTGGAGGTAATTTCAGATACTGGTGCTGTTTAAGGCGTTAAAGTAGAATATGAACTCACCCTGAAACGACACGTAATGTATGTAATACTTCTTTGGCACGGCCCTCCTCTACAGGACGGTGGACTAATGTATAGCCCACGCCTGGAACGGTAAGAATGTAGCTGGGTTTATTTGGGTCTGGTTCTACTTTCTGTCGTAAATGACGTATGTGCGCCTTGATCAAACAGGTATCTCCGTCGTTACCAAATCCCCAGACATAAGAAACAATTTGATTAGCTGTGCAAACATTATTTGCATTAATAGCAAGTAAATGAAGAAGTTTACTTTCGGTTGGTGTTAAGCGGGTATTATTTCCACTGATAGTTACCTCGTTATGCAGTGAATCAACACAAATAGGCCCAACCGTGATGATGGAAAAAGGTCGTTGTTCAAGAGTGGAACGCCCTCTGCGGCTAATTGCATGAATACGCGCTAAGAATTGATTAGGAAAAAAGGGTTTACGCAAGTAATCATCGGCGCCTGACTCCAGGCAATGAACCTCATTTTGTACATCTTTTCCGTCCGTCATGACCAATACGAGTGCATCATGCTTATTTTGCATATCGCGACACATTTTCATTGCATCGACATCCTTCAAAATAGGATCAAGGATGACTATGTCCGGTCGCTGTTCTTCCCATTCAATCTTCGCACGTTCACCCGTATACGCACGGTGTACATCAAATCCTAGAGTCTTGAGCCAGGTGGTAAGCATCTCGACCAAATCACGGTCACTATCAACGATTAAAAGTTTCATCGTCCGTTCATTCCCTTCTCTGCGGTACTCTGTCAACTTTCATCTTTAGAGATGCCGAAGAACTATAACAGTTCCAAACTACGAACACATCCAAACTACGAACATATCAATAGCAATTAAAACATGAAAAAGGGTAAATAATCAATCCTCAAATGAAGTATTTAATAACCCACATTCCGAAGTTTTTTGTGAACCTGGATGAAAAGCCAATTCATACTATAGAGTTTTCACAAATCTCTACAATAGCAATCTGCTCTGCAAGCGATTTTGTGGAAATTCGTAGGCGAAGACTGCGGAATGTATGTACAATAATATAAAGAGAAAATATCTGGTTGGGAGTTATTCAACCCCCTCAAATGAGTTATATGATACAGCCTGGGTACGGTTGGTCGCACCAAGTTTGTGTAGAATATTCTGTACATGCTTCCCTACTGTAAACCGTGAAATAAAGAGCTGAGAAGCTATTTGTTTATTACTATATCCTCGACGCATTAACTGGTAGACTTTTTCTTCTTGCGGGGTTAGATTTGGCAGGGGTATGTGCGGCGAATGTGTTGGGGGGATTATGTTAGGAGTCGGTATCTCGGATGTAGCTCTATCAAACGCTTTTGTCTCATTTTGCTGATATATGGTTAATGCAGTTTCAAATGCATAATACTTTTGGACCAACAGTTCCACCAGCCGTGTTAATACAGGAGGTATCATCGCCAATTGGCCCTGTAGAAACCCTTTTAGGGCCTTGACGATATCAGCGGCAGGGGTGTCTTTTGTGAGATAACCAGATATCCCCGCCAATACCGATTCCAGGAGTATGTCATCATCCAATGTTGCCGATAGGATAATGACACGAGGTTGAGGAAATACCTTTCGTACTTGATGTACTGTATCAATACCTTCGACGTCCGACAAATAGAGGTCTAACAGTACTAATTCAACGGGCACCACTTCTAATTTTGCCAGGGCTTCTTGACAAGTACTCGCTTCGGCAACGACCTGGAAACCGTCAATATTGTTGAGCAGATCGCGTAATCCACAGCGAAAAACTTCATGATCGTCAACAATCAAGATATTCAGTAAATCAACTGCTTGCAATTTCGTAGACTTACTAGAACGCGATACCATTGCATCCTTCTTCTCTACCATTGTTACATATTCTAAAGTATCTACACATATCTACACAAGTAGGTATGATAGTAAAGGCTGTTCCCAGGTCAGATCATGGGGTATTCTCCTCATCATCGTCTTTGATTCGTCTGGCTTTGGATGGGGAGTGAAACGAGTACCAGAGTATTTATGTTCCATATAGGCTGAGGAGTTTTTAAGTCTTGCATTATGTTACGAGCCTCAGCGACCACTCGGCGTAATGATGCCTCCAATCTGGCGGTCTCTTCTGCATTCAGTTGCAACGTTCCATCCGCGGAACTGTGCATCAACATCATGCTGATTTGCAACAGCACAACACTCAGTTCTTGCATAAGTCTATCATGAAGTTCGCTGCTCAAAGATGAACGTTCAGACTGGATGGCCCTGGTAAGCTCCTGGTAATAGCGTAGTTGAATACTCATAAGCTCATATTTACTCTGTTCAGAGCTTTTCGCATCGCGACTAATACGCTCTACAAACAACGGTGTTGTACATGAAGTAATTGCTAGAACCGCGAGTAAAAGTAAAGTGCTGCGGCTGCCAAGGATACATGCACACATTACCGCCAGTAGTACACAAATATCGGCCATGCATAGCATAGCTATGCCAATGAGGCGTGGTCTACGTTTGCTCGCTAAAAAGAATCCCAGCAGAAGTAACAAGCTGAATGCACAGATACTCAGTAAGGCTATTATCCAGTGGAGTAAAGCGAAGCCGAAAGAAGAGGGATCTATGGATTGTATTCTCAAACCCACCACACCCACGAGTAACAACAGAGCACTTTTGAGCATAATATAAAGAGCAAGCAAGCGAAAACGCGCAAGCCATACAAAGTCGGATGGATTCTCTGGTTTCTTCCAATTACGTGGTATAGAGAGAAGCCAAGAATGGATGTTTTGTAATGCTGTTTGCATGCTACACCTTCAAAAAGCATAAGCATCAGGTTGCTAAAAAATAGTATGGAACCTCGTTGGAGCATTACACACGATTACATTGGTTAACGTGTGAGTAAGGAGCAACTACCCTTGTATAAGATACCTTATGTGATGAAAAATGTCAACCGTCAAAAATCAGAAACTGTTTGCATTTGAAGGCTATTTCTTATGAACTGCTGGATGATCTAAGGCGTAGTTCTAGATGATTTGCGCCTCGAAATAAGGAATGACCTTTCTCAGCGGGTGCAATTCATCTGCTTAATGAGGCAGATCTAACTGATCTGCGGTAGGCTCTGCTCAGCAGAACCACGATTCGGTGAGGTGGGGCAGCACTCTGGGAGTGCCGTAGTGTTCCACCGCCTCGGGTATATGCAGATCTTTTCCGATAATAGACAGCGTCAAAGCTTTAATGTGGAAGAAGGTTTCGATGGTGTTGAATTTTGCAAGTTCGGCCTCTTCCGTCAATGAGGCAACCTTCTGGTGAAGAGCGTCTAAACGGGGATCAGGATGTTGCCACTTGTAGGTGAAAGCAGCGGCGTCGAGTTCTCGCAGCCACAACTTGCTATCGGGTGAAGCGAGAAGTGCTGAGCCTGGTGGGATGAGCAGGCGAATCGAAAAGTGGACGGGATCAATCTGTTCGATGAGGCGACGATCTTCAAAAAAGTTCAGCAGCGTGATATAGCTCTCAAGTGTCTCCCAAGGCGAAAAGGGCATCAGCGATGGGCGCAGAGGTATGCCCACTTGCTCCATCAAATCAAAGGCTTCCGCAACGTCTACGGCTGTGTGGCCTTTGTTGAGATTGCGCAGGACATTGTCGTTGAGCGATTCGACGGCAGAGACAATAAAGGCGCAGCCCAGGCTTTTCAGTTCTGGCAACAAATGCTGATGCTTCAGTAAATGCTCGATTTTGATAGTGGCATCAAAAGTGACGCCTGGGAACTCATCATGAAGAGCGCGGGTGATGCGCATGGCGTGTTTGGGACCGTTTAAGAAATCGGGGTCACCAAAGGTGATGTGTCGAACACCTTGTTCTAGCTGTGCGCGGATATCAGCCAGCACAATCTCGGTTGGTATAGCGAAGAAACGCCCGTTATAGACCGGAGTAATAGGGCAATGCAGGCACGTATGTTTACAGCCGCGGGTGGTTTCGGTATAGCCAGCCAGCCGCATGGTGCCATTGGTCTCCAGGTGAGCGTAGCGTTCAGGTGAGGGCAATTGTTGGCGTGTTGGAACGATGTATGGAGTGCGCTTTATCCAGGGGTCGCTATTGAATTGGTGGGTAGTGACTCCTGGTATAATCCCAGTTTTGCCTTTTTCTAGTGCGGCGACTAAATCGAGGAAGGGGCTTTCATATTCGCCACCAATGGCAGAATCGATGGTATCATGTAACAAGTAATCAGCATTGAGAAACGCGTAGAGACCGTAGAAACAGATATGAGCGGACGGGTTAATCAAACGCACGCGCAGCGCAATGCGCTGCCCCAGTCGTAGTGCGGTGTGCATTGGCACAGAAATAGCGACTAATCGTGCTCGACTAATCGCTTCTTCGGTCAATGTATCAACAGCGGTATCTACGGCGGCAGGTGCGTAACCGGCCTGTTGAAGCATTGCAGACAGTGAGGCAAGATGAAATGGCTGGTGACCTAGTTCATAGCATGAAACAAGTAAGATATCGCCGGGGGATCTCATTTCTTGCGTGAAGCTCCGCCGCCGCCTTTACTACTCGGTGCGCCACCTTTGGCGCCTGCTGTTGCGGGGGTCTCCGTACTTTCTGTTTCCGGCACCCAACCTTCTGGCATTTTAGCCTCGGAGCCAAAGAAGAATTCTTCCATTTGTTCGCGCAGTAATTTGCGCGCTTCCGGATCAGCCATATTCAGGCCATAGTGGTTGATAATGAGCGTACTTTGAGCTGGCCACATGTCATAGGCTTGTTTTGATATATTCTCATAGATGCGCTGGCCCAGTTCACCAGGAAAAGGAGGTTTATCCAGACCTGGTAGCTCGAGTCCCAGTTTGACACATTTCACGATTCGTGCCATGATAGATACTCCTAAATGCAAAATGCGATATGTTCTGTCTGGTATAGATACTACAAGATGTGGAGACTTCTGTCAAATCAATGAAACGTCCGCCCCGGGTAATGTTTTTCGGGATGCCAGGGAGTTTTTCGCAACCTTCTCTACGCGCACTCTTGAATAACGGTATAGAGGTCTGCGCAGTAATTATCCCCGCTATTCACGATCGCGGTGCAAGTGCTGATCAGCCAGCACTTTATCGCCGAGAACGGCTTCGTCCAGCCAGTTCTACGCTACCAATGCTTCACTCATCGCTCGAAAGCACTATTGTACAACTGGCATGGCAGCGAGAAATACCCTTGTGGGAAGTTCATCGTCTGTCAGATCCTACCACCGTCTCAACTTTTGCAGATTATCAACCAGATGTCGTGTGCGTAGCCTGCTTTTCGCTGCGTATTCCACGTGCCATTTTGGAGATACCGCGCCTGGGCTGCCTCAATGTCCATCCCTCACTGTTACCTGCAAATCGAGGTCCGGTACCTTTGTTCTGGACATTCAGACAGGGATGCGAACACACAGGAGTGACCATCCATCTTATGGATGAAGGTATGGATAGTGGTGATATCCTGGCGCAGGAGGTGATAGAGGTATTGAGCGGTATGAGTTATGCGCAGTTGGAGTTGGAGTGCGCCTTGCACGGCGGAGATTTACTTGCCGATACTATCTGGAAACTCTATCAGGGTGATACAAAACCAATGCCCCAGGACGAGAGCATGAGCAGTTATCATGGATTTCCCGGTGATGAAAATTACATTGTGCCTGTCGCCGAATGGGATTGTGTCCATGTGTATAACTTTATATGTGGTGTAGTGGGCTGGGGTGGACCGATTGTACTGCAAATCCAAGGTGAATATATGATAGTACGAAAAGCTATTTCCTATAGCCATCAGAATATATGCGAGACATCTGGCGGAAATTATTGCTGGCGCGGTGAAGAATTATGGATTCGCTGCAAAACGGGATGGGTTGCGGTAGAGAGATGAACGTCATTGAGTGATGGATGATATTTCGTCTGAAACGTGGTCTGGAGATTCATCTAAAAGAGCTACTCGACGGAAGCAGCGCTCTATGGTATCATCATGCAGCATGACATGGATACTGTTTTTCTTGTGGAAGTAGAGTAGGATTGCGCTGTGTATCTCAAACGTTTGGAAATGCTGGGTTTTAAAAGCTTTGCTGTAAAGACCTCGTTGGAGTTTAGTACGGGCATTACGGCTGTAGTAGGGCCGAATGGAGCGGGTAAATCGAACGTCGCTGACGCAATGCGTTGGGTTTTGGGCGAGCAAAGTATGCGTCAGCTGCGCGGCAAGAAAAGTGATGACATAATCTTCTCCGGAGGTCATGGCAAAGCCGCGCTAGGTATGGCGGAAGTGTCGCTGACACTGGATAATAGTACTGGCTGGGTACCCTCAGAATATAGCGAAATTACTGTGACGCGCCGCAGCTTTCGCTCAGGTGAAAATGAATACCTCATCAATAAGCAAAAAGTTCGCCTAAGAGACGTGGTACTACTCCTTGCTCAAGCGCGTATTGGCCACGATTCGTATACCGTAGTTGGCCAGGGTTTGATCGATGCCGCTTTGAGTTTGCGTGCGGAAGAACGTCGCGGCTTATTTGAAGATGCCGCGGGTATACGTCCGTTCCAGGTACAACGTGCAGACGCGGAGAGTCGACTGCACCAGACTGAACATAATTTAGAACGTCTACGAGATATCGTAGGCGAGATTGAGCCGCACCTGGGACCTTTAGAAGAGCAAGCGCGCCGCGCCGTTGAGTTCAGGCAATTGCAGAGTGAATTGCAAGAAGTACTACTGACCTGGTATGCCCTCCAATGGAGACGCTTGCGCGCAAACAAAGAGCGAACAGAGTTAGCGGAAAAAGAGCAGGAGGTGAAAGTACGGAATCTGGAACTGGCTATTCAGGCTGCCGATGAGAGAGGAAATGACCTCCGCGCTCAACGACAACAGATCCTTACCTCCATAGCAGAATGTCGTAAGGTTTGTGCCGAAGCGAACGACAGGGTGCAGAAGATTGAGCGCGAACTGGCTGTAGGTGAGGAGCGTATTACTGGCTTAACCCGTCAAAGTAGCGATCAGCAGCAGGAGGAGCGCCGCCTAAGAGAACTTTTGATTACGCTACAGCAGTGGATTATTGACCAGGAAGAGCAGTGTGATTTAGCTGATGAGGCAGTAGATACCAGAGCTGCCTCTGTTGCCGGTCTCGAACAACAGGTGGTCAGGGTACAAAAGGACTACGAGGTTAATGAGCGGCGATTGCGTACGGCGCAAAATGAATTCTTTCAGGTGCAGGCGCGCCTGGGAGCCAGCCAAACGGACCTGGGACGCCAACAGAAACAACTTGGAGAGCGTAATCGTACCCTTGCTGCTCGTAGAGATAGCATAGCTCAAACTCAACAATCGTTACGCACCCTTGAAACGCGACTTGTTGAGGAACGGTTGAGCCTGGAAACGGCGCGCAAAGAAGAGCAACAGATAGCAAAGCGCAAACAGGCTTTAGGACGGGCTATTGCCGATGCACAACAGGAGTTTGAGCGTTTACAATCTGCTGTTACTGAAGCAGAGAGGCAGAGGCGTAGCGTTGCTGACCGCCTGAATATGTTGAAAAACTGGCGTCAGAGTTTGAGTGGATATACAGATGGAGTCCGCGCACTCCTGCGTGCTCCAGCAGATAAGGTAAGCGGACTTGTTGGCCCTGTTCCTCAACTTGGTATCGCTGCTTCTGGTTTAGAGATAGCGATGGAGGCAGCGCTAGGTCCATATGTACAGGCGGTTGTTGTACAAACATACGATGATGCTCAAAACTGCCTCCATTATTTGCAGGAAGCCAAACTGGGGAAGGCGATGGTTGTGTGGATGGAGGGAATGGGAGGGGAGGATGAAGTGAGTGAGGTAGAGATTCAGGCCGCAGAGGAAGTGCTCAATAGTTATCTCGCAGAAAGACAGGGACCGGGCGACCACAAGGGATCGCCCCTACTATGGACGATGAAGGGAAGCAGGGATGAAAGGGAGTATCGGGTCCCTACAGAGCGTGTGGTTGGCTTAGCCTGGCGCTGTATAGAATGTGATCAGCAGTATCTGCCTCTCTTTCGTAGATTGCTACTGGGAGCCGTGCTGGTGGAAAATGTGCAGGTAGCTCAAGAACTGCTAGCCTGGACGGTATCACGTGGTTCCTCCCAGGGCGAGGCAAGCCCGGGCGGGGCAAGCTCGGCCTCTACAGGTATTTCCAGGGATGCAAGGAGGTATCTGCCTTTCCAGATGATGGTAACGCTCAAAGGTCAAGTGCTGCACCGCGATGGTTGGTTGGTGGGTGGAAGTGGTAAGGATGGTAGTCAACAAGGGTTAATGGCCTATGAGCGAGAACTGCACGAACTTCCTCAGCTACTGAGTGAGCACGTTGCGCTCGTTAATCAACTGAATAATATGCTCGATGAGGTGCAGTATGCTCAGGATGGGCGTCGTATAGAGCAAACCACTGTGGATAAAGAGCTGCAGAAAATAGTGGCTCGTATCAACGAACTGAACAGAGTGGTGGTCTCCACACAGCAAGAACAGCAACGCTTGCAGACAGAACTACGCCTGGCGAATTCTATAGAACAACAGTTGGCAGCCGAAGTAATTGGATTGGAGCAGGAAGTACAGGCCGCCCAGGAGCGTGTTCGGGTGCATGAGAAGTCACAGCGTGAGATAACGGTCCAGGTTGAGGAACTTCAGCACGAAATAGAGGAACGCGCTATTGCCTATCGACGCCAGCAAGATGAACTTGGGCAAGGGCGTACTGCTCTAGCAGTGAAACGGCAAGAAGCCAGGTCTTTGCGCCAGCAACTGAGCATGTTCCAGGCGCAGGCACACGACCATAAATTGCAGATAGAGCAACAGAAGGGACGAATAGCAGAGACTGAAAAGCAGCAACACCTGGTAGAGGAGACAATAAAATCGTGCCGCCAGGAACTGGAAAGAGATGCTACAGAGGCCCGTGCTTTCACTCATGAGTTGCGACAAGTAGAGGAACAGTCAAGTGAGATTGAACGACAGCTGATGGATTTGGAGCAACAGACGGCGCAATTACGACACACGTTGACGGAATTGGAGGGAGTATACCGTCGTTGCTTACTGGAGAGTCAGAAAGCGCAGGACGCTGTAGATATCTTATTGGAACAATTGCACGAAGAGATGGGCGTCACGGACCCTCACGAACTGAGCGGTTATGCTATGGGGCGGCCACAGGGGATCGCCCAGGGCGGGGCAAGCCCCACCCCTACTATGGACGGTGTCAGGGACCATAACAATCCAGAAACTGGAGAGTCGATGTTGCATCATGAGGAACGCACGTCCGCTGATCCAGAAATATTGTCTGAGGAGGAGGAAGGGCAGTTGCGCAAACTGAGGCGGCGGGTTGATAGTTTGCGAGGGCGTCTCAAGGTATTGGGTGGCTGTGACCCTGATGCGCCCCAACAATATGCAGAAACACGCGCGCGCTTCGAGTTTCTTTCGTTACAGATTGTGGATATGGAACAGGCGACGCTGCATCTGCGCTCGATTATTGGGCAGCTTGATGTGACGATGGCGCGACAATTTGAGGCGACATTTCAATCGGTAAATGCACGTTTCCGCGAACACTTCATTACGCTTTTCAATGGTGGTAGCGCGCGCCTTGAGCTGACAGTCGCGAAGCCTGACGAAGATGAGAGCGTGATGCCCTCAAGCATGCCCGCCGGCGTGGAGGTCATTGTGCAGCCGCCTGGCAAAAAAATCCAGGATTTGTCGCTCCTCTCCGGTGGGGAGCGGGCCCTTGTCTCAGCAGCTCTGCTCTTTGCGTTGTTAGAGATCAACCCCCCTCCATTTTGCTTGCTGGACGAGGTAGATGCGGCCCTTGACGAATCTAATGTGGTGCGCTTCTGCGACATTCTGAAATGCCTGGCTCAACGTACGCAATTCATCATGATTACCCATAATAGGGTGACAATGACGTCGGCACAGGTCATCTATGGAGTTTCCATGGGCGGAGATAGTATTTCCCGGTTGCTCTCAATGAAACTTGAAGAGGCTCCTGCTGTTGGCGATAGGTAGAAATAGCCATGTAGCTATAATTCCTCTAAAGCTTTGACCAGGGTATCTATCTCTTCCTCTGTGTTGTAAAATCCCGTTGAAACGCGGAGGGATTTCAATGAAGGGATATTGCGGATATAAATATTGTGTTTCTTTTGAAGTTTGGTTACGACGTCTGTCTCATCCCGTCCCTCTAATCTAAATGAAATGAGACCGCTATCGCCTGCTACTGGTGTAAGCATGGTGAGGCCAGGAATAGCTTTGAGTGCGGAATAAGCGTATCTACTCAGCGAGGAGATGCGGTTGAATAGCCACGGGTAGCCGACTGTTTCCTCCAGCCATTGCAATGCTGCTGCCTGGCCCGCTATAGCTGCCGGGTGGGTGCCGCCCATTTCGAAGCGCTGAGCATTCTTTTTCAATGTCCACTCGACTCCCTCTTCATGCTCGATAGAGGGATATCCGACGTAAGTGGAATGGATAGCGTTCAGAGCCTCGCGACTGACATACAGTGCTCCAGTGCCATCTGGCCCACAGAGCCATTTCTGCATCGGAATGGCATAGTAATCAGCTCCAAGCGCTTTCACATCAACTGGTATTGCTCCAGCGGACTGGGCGCCATCAACTAAGACGGGTATACCATATTCGCGACCAATAGAACAGATTTCGCTCACATTTACCAGCGCGCCAGTTGTCCAGAGGACATGGGAAAGAACGATTAAGCGCGTGCGGGGAGTGACAAGATCTGCGATGGCTTTGAGTGCCGGTTGCTCGCCGGCAGTTCCTATATCGGCAAAGCGGAGTGTAATGCTGAACCTATCACGTATCTGGTAGAGTGGCCCGAGTGCATTATAGTGCTCATGGTTGGTCGTAATGACTTCATCGCCCTGCTGCCAGTTCAGGCCATAGCTGACAATATTCATGCCTTCCCCAGTGTTTCCGGTGAGCGCAATCTCGCTTACATCTGCATTAAGCAGGTGTGCAACACTCCTGCGGGCGTTATCGTAAATGGCATGAATAGCCTCCCAGGCGGCTGCTCCAAGCCGTCCTTGAGTGTACTCTCCCTGGAGACGTTGCTGCATGGCCTGAAGCGCACTGGTCGGCAGTGGACCAAAAGTTCCTGCATTAAAATATAGCTGTGAAGTGGTAGCAGGCATTTCCTGGCGAATGCGACAGATATGTGTATCATGTGTTTGATGTGTTTGGTCGGGCAATTCAAGGCTCCTTTGTTGGTTCTGGTAGAGGTTGTTGTTATATGTTAGCATGTAATCGTAGACTATGCTGACCTGGCTACACATATTATGATTATACTTTATCGAAAGGTCTAAAGCACACTTTCATGCGCATACGAAATTATCGACAGGTAGATATCCCTACCCTCAATGAGTTGCTGCAACTGTCAGGCGAAATGGATGGCTTTGAAACGATAGACATGCTTGATTTTGAGACATGGTTGATGGATCCTGAACTCGAGGCGGCATACAAAGTATTTGTGATTACCGACGATGATGAGTCGAACGAGTGGGGACAGGGCGGGACTCTGGAGGGTGTCGAAGGTGAAATTGTCGGTTTTACGGCTCTACGAATGTACGAAGATACTCATGCTTACCATTTTCTTTGCCGGGGCACGGTACATCCACAGTATCGAAGACAAAATGCTGGTCGCTCGCTGTTGATCTGCGCGCTTAACTATGCACGAATCGCTTCTGCAGAATTTGAGTTTGAGGCGGAAGAGGAAGGACGGCCTATTTACCTTGAAGCACTGCTTCCTCTTCGTGACCCAGCTTCAGTCAACTTGGCGATGAAGTGCGAAATGCACCCGACAGACGAGCCGTTGGTAAAAGGGATGAAACTGTATCGCCGCGAGCTATAAATTGCGATACCACTGTTAACTTCTATCGAAAAATTCCTCTCGGCTCGTGGGATCTGGTTTCTTCAACAATCGCATTGCAGAAAGATACGGATCAAACGTTGCCAGAAGTTGGTTAGCTTCATAGGCAAGAGCACGGTAGTTGATGTGTCCACCAGGGCGGGAACGCTGCATGGTGAAATAGGACGCTTGCTTTGGATCCCCATGCATCCAGAGATCGACCTGGTGAGCAAGTGGCAGAAGGTTGAGCACAAATGAATAATCGATGGTATCGCGATACGTGGCAGAAACCTTCTCAAGAAACTTCTGTAATTTGATATAATACGAAACTAAATCTCTCTCATACGCTGTTTTGTAGTCTGAAAACGCCTGAATATCTGTTAAGTACAAGGGCAATCCGAAGCCACGAGCGACAATTTGCTCCACCGTGTTCTTCGTCAATCGTTCTCCGAAAACCAGAGGCAGTGGAAAAAATCTTCCCCAGGCACGATGGCGATTCAGGTCACGTAATTCTCCTAAGAAACTCTCGATTACCAGGGTCATGCGCGTTGTGCGTCCAAATCCAGGCATTTCACAATAGTTGGTATGGCCCGAAAAAATAATAGCGCTGATGGCATTTTTCGTTTCATCATTCTGGGTATGTATCCAATTGAGAAGCTGCTCTCTCTCAAGCCCAGGCCAGAGTAGAAGGACGTATGCTGCAACTAGCCTGTCCCCCTCTGTATTCAATGGGTCAATCATGCTCACACGTTGATCTACGCGTATTGGGAAGCCGCTGTGTATCGGGACACGCTGCAACAAGTCTGTTTTATCTTCAAGGAATTGTTTTAACGTGTGCAAATTAATATTCGTGGTAAGCAGTGGAGCAGTATGCCGAATCAGCCCAGGCGCTTCTGCTTTATAGTGAAGTATTTCTTCCTCTTCAGTTGTGGGAGCAAGCAATTTTTCAAGTTGCGCAGCAACTTTCCGATAATAGGGAAGGGGGGAAGCCCGCAATTCCGCAATAATGCGTGACCAATCGCGAGCAGACGTTTCAAAGGACATCCCACTCCACTGGCCAATAAGTAAAAAGTACCTCACACAATCAAGTACGCGGGAGAGAAGAGCGCTCTTCTCAGCGGGTTTTGTCGTATCTGCCTGATAGTACTGCTCAAATGCACGGAGTAGTACAGCTTTATACTTTGCAAACAACTCCAGTGATACAACTCCGAATGATTGATATTCTTCTTCTAAGGGTTCTACGTCCTCTTTCAGAAGACCCTCGGATACATAGTGTCTTATCGGGTGAAGGACTGCTTTCCCAAATGATGCCTGGTAACGTGTCGATTTTTCCTGACCGGAATTGAGATATCCCTCATTAAACAACGCCAAACACAAGTGCATAGGGATTTTTCCTAGATCCACAGCGAGCCTTGCCATGTCGCCGACCGATGCGTGCCCGTATCCACGGAACATTTCTTCAAGTTTCTGGTCTGGATCAACCCCTTTCTCGCCCATTTCATACAAAATCTCCCAGGGCATGCCCGCTGCACGTGATTGGCGAGCGCCAGCCCATGCCTTATGGGCCGCTGTACGTTTAGTAGGGTTTGCGATTGTAGTGGTGGCGATGGTACCTGTAGTGAGATCCTCTAAACAAATGAGCCGTAAGCCTGTCACATCGGCAGAATAGGTAAACCATCTATTAGAGCCGGCAATGAAATCTTTTTCCGGCTGTATTTCTGTTTTTGCTTTCTGGTGAGATTGGTTCATAGGCTTTCTTGTGTGGAATACTCTTAACAAACCTGACCTGCGATCTTACACAATTGTGTGCCGTCGGGCGGTTTTGTTGGATCGTCTATATACTCTCCACGGTGAAGTGATAGATCCAATCCACCCAGGAAACCTGTCAGCGCCCCCAAGTGTACGTTTGGACGTGCAAGTAGTGCTACTCCTGGCTTGGGTAGATAGAGAACACCCCTGTGGAGTGGGGGACGGGAGAGAGTGTCTCACAGTCGATTACAGACACCGATGTCTCCTTGCTACTAACTGTGTGCTTTTCCACCAGTCTAGCAGGTTAGAAGTCATTTGGCTACTAGTTCACCGGCAATTGAGATGGCTCAAGCAAGGCATCCAATGTGGAGCGACGGATTCGGTACGCCTGGCGTGTTCCGCGATGAGGCAGAGTGATTGCCTCCAGGACCCCATTTTTAATCCAGCGCCGCACAGTGGTGTCGTCCACCCGCAACTTTTTTGCTACCTCACGGACCGTGAGCAAATCCGCTTCGTCTTGTACCACTTCGTCCTCTTTCTGATCTTGTACAAAAGTGACTTCAAATTGATATATAGCACAGGAGTGCATACGTACCTTCTATTTGACTATAACGACGAACATTCTCTTTTTTGGTAACTCTGTCCTTAAAAGCCTGTTATACTGTAATTGTAGGTATTGCACTTTGATCGTTAAACACATGCCCATGATAAAAAATGAAATTACACTCTCATCACGTATTAGCCGCCAATCATTGACATGCTCCGATTTGCTCGCTTAAATCGCTTGTCGCCAATGTAATGTTTGAGTTCTTTATTCCAAACTGCGCGGCGGATTGTGGCTGCTAAAACGTCGTCAGAGGCATCAGAGCGGATGACGGCACGCAGGTCAGTCTCTTCGGTAGCAAAGAGGCAGGTGCGCAATTGACCATCCGCGGTCAAGCGGATACGGTCACAGGTGGAACAGAATGGTTCGCTGACAGGGTTGATAAAGCCAACCTCACCGATCCCATCACTAAATGTGTAACGGCGCGCTGTTTCGGAGGGGTCACCTGTGGTAATCTGCACAAGTGGGCCATACTCTGCTTCGATAATGGCCTTCATTTCGGCGCCTGTTAAGATATCTTCTTTGCGCCAAATCTGATCAGCGTCGAGCGGCATAAATTCAATCCAGCGAATAACATACGCTTTACGCCGTGCCAGACGTGCAAAGTCGAGGACTTCGTCCTCGCTATAGCCACGCATGGCGACCGCGTTCACCTTTATGGGGTGAATTGAGGGATATTTTTCGAGTTCTTCCAAACCCTCCAGTACACGGTTAAGCTGATCGCGCCGGGTGAGTTGCGCGAACTTCTCGGGAACCAGTGAGTCCAGGCTCACATTAATGCGATGAAGCCCTGCCTCAGCCAGCGCGCCTGCCTGTTGTTTCAAAAGGACACCGTTGGTAGTCAGGCTGAGGCTGCGCAATCCCTCGATTTTGCGCAGCTGTCGTATAAAATCAGGAACATCTCGTCGTACCAGTGGTTCTCCACCTGTCAGGCGAATCTGCTCTATACCGATGCTGACAGCAACGCGGGCGATGCGCTCTAATTCTTCGTAGGAAAGAATCTCAGCTTTTTTCAGCCATGGCAAACCATCGGCAGGCATGCAGTATGTACAGCGAAATTGGCACTTATCGGTAATTGAAATACGCATACTTTTTATGCGGCGTCCGTAGCTATCGAAGAGTAGTTCCATCTGTGTTGCCTCTTTGCGGTTTTGTGTACACAAGCTTTTTGTATCATTAACTATAGCATATGAATACATATTTTGTCATATCCGCTATGCTATGTGCCTTTGAGTGCTATGTGGGAATGTAATAGTGACAACTCCCCACGGCTAAAGCTGGGGGCTTCTCAGAGGCGCGTCCTCTGAACGCTCCGTCCGAGCGCGGGACTCTTGTTCGAGGGCTTGCAGTCCAAGCCGGAGAATGTTTTTCGCGGCGTTGTGGTCCCGGTCCAGAGAGCAGCCGCAGGAGCATTCATGCCAGCGCTCCTCTACTGTTTTCTGGACAAGCGCACCACAACCGCTACATTTCTGGCTGGTGTACTTTGGGGAGACCAACAGCACACGAGAACCGGCGCATGCTGCCTTGCTCTCGACAATCTGTTGGAACCTTCCCCAACCAGCGTCTAAAATGGATTTGTTCAGACCAGCTTTGGCGCTGGCTCCATTGGGGAGGTATTGCCCGGTTGCCTCATCCTGCTTGGGCTTTGGCCGCTTGCTCATGTTGGCAGACTGAAGCTTTTCAAACACCATGGTCTGGTACTGCGTGACCAGCTTGCGAGCTTCTTTGTGCTGAAAATCTTTCCTTTGGTTACGGATATGCCGATGCGTCTTGCCCACGTGTGCTGCGGCTTTTCTCCGGCGCTTCGATCCGCGCTTCTTTCTCGCCAATGCTTCCTGCAATTTCTTGAGCTTGTTTTCAGCTTGACGCAAATGGCGCGGGTTTTCGATGGTGCTTCCATCGGAGAGAGTGGCAAAGTGCAAGAGTCCGAGATCAATGCCCACCGCTTCTTCCGATGGGTGATAGACGACCTCTGGCTCCACTTCACAGGTGAAAACGATGAACCACTGATCTGCCTCTCGCTTGATGGTACAGGTTTTCATTCTCCCTACGGGTGGGTTTGCTTTCTTCCCCTTTGGCATCTTCACTTTGATGGTGCCGATTTTGGAGAGGCACACTCGGTTATCCTCCGTCAGCGAAAACCCCGACTGGGGGAACGTGAAAGACTCATAGCGCCCATAGCCTTGAAATCGCGGATACCCTGCTGTCTTGCCTTCCTTGATGCGCCGAAAAAATGCCTGGTATGCTTTGTCCACACGCCGTAATACATCTTGTACCACCTGAGAGTGGATCTCGTTGTATTCTGGCCGGATTGCTTTGACCTCTGGAAGCTGTGTCGCCTGCTGGTTGTAAGTGAGGGCGTGTTCTGGAGTGAGGAGCTTGCGAGTCGTCTCATCATAGTAGTTGGGATGTCGCTTCACCAGCATCTCATAGGCGTCCCGGCGCTCTTGTAAAGCACTATTATACAGTTCTCTGCAATGATCTACCACCCATTGTAGTTGCTCTGCTTGTTTCTTCTGCGGGTAGAGTCTGTATTTGTATGCTTTCAGGTTAGACATGCTTTTGATTCTCAATGTACTGCTTCATGACCGAGAGCGGCGCTCCCCCTACCGTACTCACGAAGTAACTATTGGTCCACAGCGTCGGGAGCTTGCGCTTCAAGACTGGAAACTCCTGACGGAGGAACCGCGAGGAGCGACCCTTCATGAGTCGTACCAGTCGATGGATTCCGAACTGTGGATCACATTCAACGAGCAGATGGACATGATCGGGCATGATCTCTATGCTTAAAATTTCTGCTTGATGCTCCTGACAGACTTCAAAAATGATCTGCTTCAATCGTTGTGCTATGCCCTGGATGAGCACCTTGCGCCGATATTTGGGACACCAGACGACATGATACTTGCACGAGTAGTAGACGTTCCGGTTCGATTTGTACGCTATTGCATTCATGAAAATAGTATACAGCATCAAGCCATATAGTGTCAAGGGTTAGCGTTCCCCCACCTCCCAAGCCACCTTAAAAGGAACGCGCCTGATATCCCTACCGCTGAAGCGGAGGGTTTTACGGCGCGGTTTGATAAAAAAAGCCGGGAAGTGCACTTCCCGGCTTTTATCTTGTTTAACTTAGGACCTAAACATCGTAGTAGAGTGCGAACTCTATCGGAGACGGGTGTAAACGCGCCTCGTCCGCTTGAGCGCGTTTTAATTCCACATAATGTTCAAGCACATCTCTCGTGAAGACATCGCCTGCGAGCAGGAAGCTGTGGTCATCCTCCAGAGCATCCAAAGCTTCGTATAGTGAGCCAGGGACGGAGCGGATCTCGCTCAGTTCCTCTTGTGACAAATGGTACAGGTCTCGATCTATCGGTCCAAAGCCATGATCACTTGGCTCGATTTCTCGGCGAATGCCATCGAGACCTGCCATCAGCAGGGCTGAGAAAGCAAGATATGGGTTCGTGGCCGGATCTGGCGAGCGGAACTCAACACGTTTTGCCGATGGACAATCGGTGAGCGGGATACGTACGGCGGCACTCCGGTTGCCCTTGGAGAAGACCAGGTTAACGGGCGCTTCGAAGCCTGGTACGAGACGCTTGTAGCTATTGGTGGTAGGTGCCACAATTGCCATCAATGCCGGGGCATGGGTCAACAGACCGCCAATATAGTAACGAGCCAATTGGGAAATGCCTGCGTAGCCCTCGCCATCATAGAAAAGAGGTTTTTCGCCGCTCCACAGGCTTTGATGAACATGCATACCGGAGCCATTATCGCCAAACACGGGCTTGGGCATGAATGTGACTGTTTTCCCATGCTTGCGCGCCGTATTCTTTGTAACGTATTTGTAGAACATTATATTGTCTGCGGTCTTGACCAGCGTATTGAAGCGAATGTCAATCTCTGCTTGCCCAGGGCCACCTACTTCATGATGATGTGTTTCAACCGGAACACCTATTGCTTCAAGGGTCAGCACCATCTCAGAGCGAATATCCTGGAGGGTGTCATTGGGGGCGACAGGGAAGTAGCCTTCCTTTGTTCGCATGCGATGGCCAAGATTGGGAGTGCTGTTGCGTGAATTATTCCAGTGAGCCTCATCTGAATCTATTTCTGCGTATTGGATGTTTTCAGCGGAGTTGAAGCGAACATTATCAAAGATGAAAAATTCTGCTTCAGGGCCAAAGTAGCTGGTATCAGCAATACCGCTTGATCGGAGATAAGCTTCGGCTTTACTGGCAATGTAGCGGGCGTCGCGGCTATAAGGTTTTTTGTGACCACCCGGACCAGGGTGAGCAATATTACAAACCAGGCTCAATGTTGGTACGGTGGTGAAGGGATCCATAATAGCAGTATTGGCATCAGGGATGATGAGCATATCACTTGTGTCAATGGTCTGGAAACCGTGTACACTCGAGCCGTCGAAAGCTTTACCCTCAATAAAGGTATCCACTTCAAGTTCGCGTAGAGGCACACTGAAATGTTGCCACGTCCCCGGTAAGTCTACAAACTTGAAGTCAACCATTTTTGCGCCGTGTTCTCCGGCAAATTGCATTACGTCTTCCGGTGTCATGCCTTCTATTCTCCTTGTCGATCTATCCCGGCCACGTTGCTGGAATAGCAGGCATCTATTGCCTTTTTTAATTTTTAGCTGTTTTGTACAATTATCGTAAAATGATCAGCAACCTGCTGATCTTAATACCTTCTTCATAGGATAATATACTCTTCTATCTGTTACTATAGATAGTTTGTCAGAAAGTGGCGCTATGAAATTTGGGCAAATTGCACAAATGACTGGAGGTAATCTCAGTTTGTGCTGAAAAAGCTGGGATAACTTTGGTAGCTTGCGTAAACATTACGAGAGTAAGTTATGTCTGAGTTGCTTTCCCATGCAGAACGGGAATCACAACCTCTCCATAGGCACGAATAAATTCGGTCTGGTTTCGTCCTACATGATGAACATGGACTTCATCGAAACCAAGATCATAGAAGCTTTGTAAATGTCGACGATGTTCTTCAAGGTCGGTTGATATAAAGACGCGGCCCTTGAAGTCTTCGGGTCGTACAAGTTGCCCGAAAGCGGCGAAATCCTCAGGTGAACGGATGTCCTGTTTAGGAGCTTTTATACCTCCGTTTGGCCATTCCTTCATGGTCTGCTGTACAGCTTCATCGTAGGTGTCAGCCCAGGAGACATGCAGTTGTAACAGTTTGGGCATAGTAGCTGGATCTTTGCCTGCCTCTTTCGCCCCTTTCTCAAAGCTTTCAATAAGCATTTTCAGCTTCTCTGTGGGTGCCGCAGGAGTGATGAGGCCGTCGCAGAGGCGCCCGGCAGTCTCGGCGGTTTTTGGGCCGGAGGCGGCGATAAAGATGGGGCAGGGAACTTCTGGACGTGTATAGAGGCGAGCACTTTCCATCCGGATATGCTTTCCAGCGTATCGAGTCTTTTTGCCCGTAAATAATTGTTTAATTACTTCAATTGATTCGACCATGCGCTCCAGGCGTACAGGTGCGTCTGGCCATTCTCCGCCGACGACGTGTTCGTTGAGTGCTTCCCCGGTGCCGATGCCAAGCCAGAAGCGTCCGGGAAACATGGCGGTCAGGGTAGCTGCTCCCTGGGCAATGATTGCAGGGTGGTAGCGATATGAAGCACAGGTGACACCGGGGCCAAATGTCAGATGTTTCGTGCTACTGCCAAGCGCGCCCATCCATGACCATACCAGTGGACTTTGTCCCTGCTGCGGTACCCAGGGGTGAAAGTGATCAGCGGCCATGACGCCACCAAAGCCTGCCTGCTCAGCTTCCTGGCACCAGCGTATGAGATCAGTGGGGTGGAATTGTTCCAGTGCTGCTGAATAACCGAGTATTGGCATAACAAATCTCCTTTGTGTGATTGATGTAACGTATTTTCTCTCCCATCCTATCCCTCCAGCATCGCTATGTCGGCTCCGCTCGACATACGCTCCCCTCCCCCTCTTGTGCCACTCAGGACTAGTAGCTCGTACAAGTCATCAAGGTCATCAACCGTATCAATGTCCAGTGCCAGTCCTATGCTATTATATATAGTACTGCTCAGGTGCCACTCGTTAGCCGCCCGCCGGTATCTTTGCAGGCTGTTGATGCCAAACAGGTACGGTAGGGCTAAGGGTGGACGAGTGAGGAGTGCGTTTGTGCCACTACCATCGCGTGATGGCGCGAGAACAACTGGATATTTGTGAGATTGTTCAAGGAAAGCGCGAATGTCGCCAACTTGAAGTAAGGGCAAGTCAGCGGCAATGGTTAATAGGGCAGGAGTCCCAACCTCCTGTTCCTTGAGAGCAGCGACGTGAAGGGACGCATTATGACCTGGTAACTCTTCGGCAAGTGCCTGCGCGCCACATGCTCGAGCATAATCCAGAACCTGCGGGTCTGGGCTGACTACAGAAATTTGTTCCAGCATATTACTATCATGTAAGGCACGCAATACGTGATGGAGCATATCTAAAACCAGGGTATTGCGTTGTTCCTGGGTCAAATGTGGTATAAGACGGCTTTTCGCCGCGCTCAGTGCTTTTACTGGTACAAGTGCACTATATCTCATGTTACTACTACAAACCTGCCGCCTCTAAGACTTCGCGTGCCAAAGCAGCCTTGGCCTCACTATTGTGCATGATGGTGTTGGTTGTCACAGTTGGTATTCCCAAATCCTCGATCTCGCTCACGAGTTGGGCATCCTGCTGGTCAATTATCATAACATCCAGGAAATCGCGGTAACAACGAGCTACACCAACTGCTGAAACTTCCATACCAAGACCACTCATGAGTTTATCCGCCGGGCCTTTGATAGGCGCTCCGCCAATGATTGGGCTTACAGCAACGATCATTCCACTGGCTTCGTGGAGCGCGTCATGAATGCCAGATACAGCTAAAATACTGCCGATGCTAACGATGGGATTGCTTGGTGCAAGCAGGATAGCATCAGCCCCTTTGAGTGCATCGAGCACACCGGGTGCGGGTCGTGCCTCTTCAACACCAACAAATATGACATCCTGCACTTCGTCTGCGCAACGACGTTTGACCATATATTCCTGGAAGTGGAGCAGGCTGGGACATGGTATAGTAGGTATCGAGCTGTATGCCCCAACCATGGGTTTCATCGACCACGCCAGCGAGTGTGTAGGTGATGATGTCAAGGTCCGGCGAAACATGTAGACCGTAAAATTCGCGATCATCTCCTGTATTACAAATGACAGTAATGTCATTTTGGGGTACGACTTGTACCAATCCCTGTAAAAAACGTGCTGCGCCAACACCGCCAGCAAGAACAACGATCATAACATCCTCTAGTTAATCGAAACGAACTATCAAAGTGCTCAGAGGGAGGCGTTCGTGTCGCTGCGGATAAGCAGCGGCATATCCCACGGTGATCAGCGCATGGGGAATAAGACGAGTATCTAACTCAAGAGCCTCGCAAACAACTTCTGGGCAAAAAAGCGGAGCGCACATCCAGCCAGTATCCAGTCCCAGGTCGTAGGCCATCAGGAGCATGTTTTGAATGGCTGCGCCAAGGCTCTGGATAGCCATTGTTGTTTCGTCGTTCTGCCGCTTTTCATCAGGGTAGCGATCCAGATCTTCGAGATACAAGCAGGGAATGATAATCGCGGGGGCGTTGAGTATGCGCTGACGTGACTTTTCGAGACGAATATTCACAGTCTCTGTATCTTGCCTATCCATTTCCAGGTTTTGTCGCCATGTTGTACCCATCTGCTCCGCAAGTCGTGCCTTGGGTTCTGCCGCAGTGAGTATAACAAAACGCCAGGGCTGCCTTCCATGTGGGGAGGGAGCCCAGCGTGCGGCTTCGACAATTTGCTCTATATGCTCACGTGTAACAGGGTGCGCTTGATATTTACGGACACTGCGCCTGCCCTGCAAAAGAGCGGCCAGATTATCTGCCCGCGCCGGTAAAGTGGCTTGTCGAACGGAGGAATCAGTTGTCACGTCAGCGATATCCCTTTTCTCTACCCCTCCCGCATCGCTATGTCGGCTTCACTCACTGCGTTCCGCTTCCCTTGCCGACATACGCTCCTTTCCCCATCAACGAAACATGTCTGTTGAGCTATCTCGCAATAAACACTTCGCGTCGCTTTCGCTGGGTAAATATGCGTAACCACGGATGAGCGCAACCGGGATGCGATCAATCTTGCCCATCACTAGCTCCGCTGCCGCTGCCAGTTCGTCAGCCACCGCTATCGCACTGGCTTCAAGTTCGTAGCCATACGGATCACGTTGACCCCGGTAGTCAACGATTGATTCCAGACCAGCAACACCTATTGCCATATTGACCTGTCCGTTGCGCCAGGGACGCCCCCAGGTATCAGAAATAATGATAGCGATATCAAAAGTGCTATCTTCTTCCACGAGCTGTTGCATGCGCCTGCGCAAATCGTAGGCAGAGCGGTCGGGATCGACAGGTAAAAGGGTCAGCCCGCGATCGCCGTTGACATTCGATTCGTCAACACCCGAGTTGGCACAGATGAAACCATGGTTTGTTTCTGTAATCATTACACCATGGTCCATACGCACAATGCGACGGCTCTCACGCAGCACCACCTCCAGATGTTGAGCGTCTTTTTTGCTTTGTACAGCGGCTATGCCGGCGAACTCTGATGGTTGCACCTCTTCAAGATTCACGATTCGCCCCTCGGCTTTGGAGACGATTTTCTGGGTCACAACGAGTATATCGCCTCGCTGAAGCGCCAATTGACTTGTTTGCATCGCTTCATAGATGACGATACCCAGGTCTGTGCCTGGGGAAATCTCACCAATGCCTCTGATAGGCAGAATACGTAGTTCTTCGCTTATCTCATAGACCTCCTCTCTTGCTGATGCCATCATTATAACGTTTGCATTGCAATACTGCAAATTGTAAAGTATTGTATTGCCAGGCCTTTGGACATCTCATGCGATGCCAAATGTGCTGAAGAACCAGAATGCAGAAGTGAGCCACAACCCCAAGAGGATGGAGAACAGCACTCCTCCTGCTATTGGCAGTGCCCAGCCTGGGAAACCCTTCGTTCGCACGATGAGCAACTTAGCGAGAAATGCGTCGTAGAGGGACGATCCGAAATGCGCACGCCTCTTCAGTATAGAGGGAAGTGTTATCCTTCGGATAGAAATACTGCAGTACTTGCCCGAGGCGCATTGCCAGCACCAGATCTTGTCGGTCTCCGGCGTTTTTTAGATGTGTGTTCACTCGTTCGACGCGGGCCATAGACGCGTTCGGCCATGGTTTCGACCGTCTCCATTACTTCTTTGAGCACGGGCTTGTGTTGGAAGAAGATGACCTCACTGGCGACATCCTGAAAGGCTTCTTCTGTGACGTTCAGGCCGTGATAGACTAAGAGCAGCAGGTGGGCACACTGGGCCGCACGCACCTTTTCTACTTTCCTCCGCAGGTAGTTCGGGTGCCAGAAACCGACCAACTCGACCAGAATCCGTCGATTCGCATCTCCGGTATCGGTCAGCACAAAATCGGGCACCATGACCGTATCTCCGAGCAGCAGCACCTCGCTTTCGCGCGTCAGGTGCCAATGCCCTCGTTTGTCCCCAACCTTTTGCTCAAACTCACGGGCAAAATCTGCTTCGAGCCGGCTGTCGAACTCGCCTGAACGCTTGAAGTGGGAATGGAGGGAACAGGTATGATCGAGTCGGTAGAGCATTTCTCCTCGCCCCTGGGGTGGGTGGACGTAGGCATGCATGCGCCACTGGTCGCACAGGAATAACGCGGGCAGAAACGCTGCCAATTGCCTGCCGTACCTGAGGGTGGACGAGACAAAGGGCGAGATCGGCCCATCCAGGTCGATGCGGTATCCTCCCCCTCGCTTCGGCTCGGCCCAGAACATCAATTTGAACAACTTGATGTATTTCCATAGATCTTTGTAGTTGCTCGCGACTTCAATGGTGATATGGGAGGCCCAGTAGAGCGCCCCGCGCGCTAATTCCAGGTTGTAGCGGGCGAGTAACCCTGCTGGGGTCCACGCTGGCCCCGTCTCGGTGAGACGATACGAGGCACCCTGATCGGCAAAGAGCAACGCGTCAAGCTCTCCTGGTGCAACCCCAAGCGCATCTGCAACTTCTCCGAGCACCTCCTCTCGCGTCGTCGCATGAAAGAGGTCAGGTGTTCCGAAGACGGGACCGTACTCAAAGACCCGCTCGCGAAGCGTTGCCGGAGGCAGCGGTGTCGACAGCGGCGTGAACGTTGCAGCGTCCGCCAGCACTTTGGCCAGTCCGCGAATGAGCACGTAATCGACGCCTGTTCCTTCGTATGCGCGCACCGCCTCCTCCCACGCTGCCTGCGATTGGCCTCGATGGTGATGGAATAAGGAGATGAGATCCTGTGCGGTTTGCTGCAAGGACGGGTCCTGCTCATGCACCATCTCGACGTGCAGGGTTGAGCCGTGCATGCGTAATCTGGGCCTGATCAGTTCACTGGTCAACATCAGCCGTCTCCCGGGGCACGTACCGGCGTTGTACTTTCCCCTCTTCGATCGTATGGCGGACGAGGACCTCGATGAGCACCGCCTGCAACGGTTCTTTTTTGCGCAGGATGCGCCCGAGGCGCTGGAGGTATTCGCGCTTACTCGCCCCACCCCCCAGCACGATCGCCACCTTCGCTTCCGGCACATCGACGCCCTCATTGAGCACCCTGGACGTGACGACCACACGGTAGTGCCCCTCTTGGAAAGCGTCGAGAATGTGCTTGCGTTCAGCGACCCCTGTTTCATGGGAGATCACAGGCACGAGATACTGCCGTGCAATGGTGTAGGCGACGGCGTTGGATTCGGTGAACACGAGGATGCGGTCACCTGCGTGCTCACGCAGTAACGCCTCAAGGGCTGCCAATTTTCCCTGGCAGCTGTCAAGCAGGTTCAAGATCTCTCGCCGGGCGAGCCACGCGCGCCTGGCGTGAGGATCCCGTGTCGAGAGGCGCATCAGTTCGCGCAACCAGCCGGCACCATGCGTCCGCTGCAACCCCCGCTCGCGGACAAAACCAAGGTAGGTCTCATACAAAGCCTCATAGGAGGCTCGTTCTTCACGTGTCAGGTCCACGCGCACACGCTGGGTGCGATACTCGGCAAGCTGCTTCCCCAGGAGCGTCTCGAGCCGCTGGGTGTAGACAATTGGCCCGATCAGCGCATCGAGCCGCCAGCGCTCGCCGCTCTGTTCATGCTCTTCGGGATAGGTCGCGGTCAACCCGAGGCGATAGGGGGCAGGTGCCATGAGTGCGGCTTCTCCCCACGTTTTGGCCGGTAAGTGGTGGACTTCATCGCAGATGAGCAATTTGAAGGTATTGCCATATTCGGCGATCAGATCGCCTGCGGAGTGATACGTCGTGACGGTTAGCGGGAGGACGCGTTTCTCACCGCTGTAATACACGCCGATCTCCGTCTGAAAGGCATTGGTTAAGAGGGCATACCACTGGTAGACCAGGCTCATCGTCGGGACGAGGACAACCGCTGAGGAGCCCACGTGATGGATCGCGTGTATCGCCACCAGTGTTTTTCCGGCCCCGGTGGGTAACACGATGCTCCCTCGTCCTCTGGCCTGTTTCCAGGCATCAAGGGCCTGGACCTGATACTCGTGCAGCTCCCGTGTATCAGAGAGCTTCAGTGTCAGGCGTTGCCAGCGAGGGACAGCGTTACGAATACCCTGTTCTTGCATCCAGGGGAGCACTGCATGATAATGATAGGCTTCGCAGCGCCAGCGACTCTTGACAAATTGAAATGGGACCGGAACGTGCTCTATCTCGTCGGTATGCTGGAGGACCAAGGTTCCCCCTTGAAAGAAGACGGATGCGCGCAGAGACATCACTAAATCAAGCGTCTCACTTCTCCTCACTGTTTCAGACAGATCCTGTGAACATCAAAAAGGAAAGGCGCCACGCGAAAGGTTGGATCGTTTGAGCACCATGATACTCCTTTCTCCCCGAAATGCCTTTCAGCAGTCAACGAGGGATGACGGATAACTAGAACAAGTATACCAGAGAAGATACCCATGTCAAGCATCACGTCTCATCTCAAGTGAACGGTCATTCCTCTCGCCTTTGGACCCCTCATGGCTCTTGCCGTTTTTGTCCGCCTCGGCAAGAATAGTTCCCACATGAAGCAGCGACGTGGGCTGGTCTGTGAGAGACGACCAATGCCGCAAGGAGAGAGAAAAAAGGATCGCAGGCTGAAGACCATGTTCCTTCGTACAATCGACGCATGATTAAGAGAGAAAATACAAATGCTATCATGAACTCGCAGAAGATCATAGGAGTCCTCACCGATACCGAGGTGCTCCTGGTTGATGTTGTCCAGGGAAAGCGCGTACTGCGCTCGATCCTGCTTCCACCTGACGTGAGCGAGCTGAGCGGATTGCTTGAACACCTGTGGCAGGCCGCCTTGACCGAGGTCTGGATACTGCCAGCCACCACACTCGCACGTACCGCTACGTGCGCCTGGTTTGAGCAGGTGAACAGCCACTGGATCGCTGTCGTCCACCCTGATCCGCGTGAGCCCACCAGACCCATCTGTGCTCTCCTCTGGCCAAAGGGGAGCGGCCAGCGGGAAGAACGCCGCCTGGCGTTCGTCTTCCCAGAGCAGGCAGGGTGGGGCTGGACGCTTCCCGATGCGAAGAGCCTGCTTGCCACCGTGACCTATCTGGATCAAACGCTGGCCTGGCCCGTGATCGACTCGCCCGATCTGGTAGCGCATCGGTTGCTCACCGACCTCACCCTCGACCAACCCGCCTCGTGGCTCCAATCCTCCCCGCTCGATCTGCACACCTTGTCCAGGAGCGATGGGACTCCAATCCCACTAATGGAGAGCGCACGAGATCTGGTCTGGATGCGGCCATTGACCCGGGTGGAACAACAACAACGATACCTGCACAAATACACGCACCTCTCTCGGTACCTGGAGGCATGCATGGATGTCCAGCTAGGAATAGGAGTGCCGCAGTATTCCTCACATGGACGAGCCTGCGATGACATCCATCCGGGCATCTGGCGCGTCAGCGCTGAGCGAGCTGGCTCCCTCTTCGATGGCAAGTGGCTTCCGAGCTGTCTGGATAGGGAGTGGATGAGTACGCCACAGGTCAGGTGCTGCCGGAACATCGGTTACCAGGTGCATGTGCGGGAGGGCTCCTACTGGCAAGAGTCGCATGAGTTGCTCAAGCGGTGGGCAACGACCTTGTGGCAGGCCGGTGAGCGATTGTACACGCACCCTCAGAGCTTCAGGCATGGGCAGGGGCGAGCCAATGCCTCACATTCCATCAAGCTGCTCGCCGAGCTCGGTGTGACCATCCTCGCCCAGGAGAAGACGTCTGGGGGCTGGTTCCGTCCCGATTGGTGGACGCAGATTATCGGTCGGTGTCAAGCCATCCTTTTTGATCACGTAGCCGCCCTCGCGAGGAAAGGCACGATGCCGGTGTTGGTGGACAGAGATTCGCTCTGGGTGGTGTCCAATGACCCCAACCCGCTCACGGCAGTGCCTGGCCTGGTGACGGCTCGCAAATGGAAAGGGTATACGGTCGGCTATGAAGTTCCTCTGCTCCTCTCAGGTGAGGTGAGAGAAGCCTTCAGGACAGTCAGGCAGGCTGATCAGATGGTGATGGCGCTCGATACCCTGGCAGGTGAGGTGGTCTCATAGCTAGTACCAGGTCGCCCGTGGCAATAGTCCACCTGAAATGGAAGATCTGTTGCGCCGCTTTTCCTGCTGCCCCGTGATTGATGAGAGGATCATGTGAGAGGATAGCCTGGAGAATCTTCTCCCTGCCTGCTTTATCGTTTGTGATAGCTGTAAGATCATCGGAATCAGCCCACCCAATAGCGACACACTGATGCTCTCGCATCATATCCCAGTAGTCTTTCGGTTGATTCCCTCTAATATTCCCTCGTCCATCGCCCCAACCTCTTCAACCCCAACTTTTTCGAGTACTCTCTGTAACTCGGTTACCTGTAATATCGAATCGTCATTTCCTAACGTACCATCTAGATCACGGATTCGCTGCACTATCGGAAATACTTTCGTCATGTAAGCCTTCGTCAAGGAGTTATATTCTGTGATCGTTCTATTTAGGGTACCGCGAAATATATCCCATTGCGTACGTAATGCAGAGAGTTCTTTATATAACGATTGACTCTCGTTTACGATCTGCTGCACACTTAAGTTTGGTTCACATTCTAAAGCAGCGCGAAACATTGCCTCGTTCGGCAAAAATAACACAACTAACGGTGGTGTGGGTTGAAATTGCTGCCAATATTCTTTTTTGGCTAAGTCATTAATGTGAAACTGGATTCGCCTGGTGTATGACTTCAATCCATTCATTCGGGCTGCGTCATCAGTAATTGCCATTGCATCAATATATGTTGCGTATGGCGCTTTTGCATCTACAACTATGACTCGCTCATTAGGGAGGCGAATGATCATGTCCGGTCGTTGAATTCCGTTTTTCCCCTGTACGGGCACCTGTGTCTCAAAGTCACAATATTGCTGCATACCCGCCATCTCAACAACTCGCTGTAGTTGCAACTCACCCCACTGGCCTTGCTGATTCGTTGACCGTAAAGCACGGCTCAGATTTGCAGTCTCCTGTTGTGAACGTTCAAGTAAATTCGTAGTTGCATTGGAAACATTTTGTAGCTCATCCACGGATTTCTGCAACTGTCGCATTGGCCGAGCTACAATCCAATAGACAATACCTGTAAAGATGACCAATGCTAAAACAATCCATATGATCTCAGTTATCATTGTGCGTACTCTCCTCGCTCACTGGCCTGATCTGTTAATGGGCCTTTCACATGCATTTTCACAAAACAATGAGAGTTAACGGTAGTTCCTTGCATTCAATACAACACCCCAAAAACCGCACTACAGCAACCTCAACCCCCGCGAAACCTCCACCAAAAGCCCATTAAACGCCTCCACCTTCTCCCTTTCAGCATTTGTCTTCGGCATAATCTCAATCCGCAGCGAAAACTTCGGCTCCACTCCAAAGAGGTCAGCACCGGCCTTCGTCAAAGCCGCTATTTCATCCCCTAAATTTTGAATCTCTCCTACACTCATCACTGCGTCAGCTACCAGCAGACCTGGCTTAAAGTCGGCATCTGGATGATGAACTTCTTTAGCCGCCCCTTTTTCCCCATCCCCAGCCTCTTCCGTTCTCTGCCGCACCAGCACCATACCCGCCCCGGCATAATCACAGGGCCACTGCCCGCTCGCGCGTTCCACGAAGCGCGCATTGAATGCCGCAGTAAGCGCATCCCGCACGATCAGCCACGGTAACACCTTCCCCATATTACTCGAAAGCGCCTCGGCAATCTCTCGCGCTGTCGTCTCCGTTATTCCCTTCCACGCCTCCGACAAATTGTCCGGGATCACATCCCTTGCAGCCAGCGGTGGCGGCGGTGCCTGTATTGTCGCATCATCGGTGAGCAGATCAACGGGCACATCTTCTGCCAGCAGGCTCGCCCGTCCAGAGAGTAACCACAACCTTTTCTCTTTCACCGCCGCCTGGATAGCCTCGTTGACCACGTTGCGCTCCGCCCTTGGTACCGCCTTGGTCTCTCCCTCAAACTCACCTTTGATCCGCCTCGTGCCAGAGAAGTAGCTGTACACCTCTTGCAACCTCAGTTCAGCGCCGCTCCACAACTCCGGTAAGACACCCGGCGAGAGCAACCTGGAAGGTATTCCTGTCAGCTCGGCTTCTTCTGGCAGTACGACCACCAGGTTCAGATCTTTGACATTCGTCGAATCCGGCGCGTCGTACCAGAATGTTTTGCAGGAATGGTCGGCACGCGTTGAACGCAGCACAAATAATCCGTCGCGGCAGCCATTGAGCAGGGTCTCGATAATGGCTTTGCGGTTCAACATCTTTGGTAGGCGATAGAACTGCGCGAAGGCTTTCTCCATGTCATTGACCCGGTATTCCGTCTCCCCCTCGTGCCACAGGTTATATGGCCCCTCCGGCAAGAGCGCCTCGGCGGTCACCGCCCCTTCCAGTATGCGCGCCTGCGAATCTGCTTTGATCACATTAAAGAGCGAGGTGTTATCGCGCAAAACAACCTTGAAGGCCGTAATCTCGTTCTTATCGGAGACGGTGACGACGATCGTATATGCCTGCTTGACCAGTTCGATTGACCGCTCCTGTGTTTTCTTCTTCTCTAACTCAAGCAACTGCCTGCGGTTATTGTCGATCTCCTGCCCCTTGAGCTGGCTCTCAACCTGTAACCAG
>WNGE01000996.1_pt1 | contig 37392 bp, 30 predicted proteins | sample 5400651 | NCBI WGS metagenome assembly WNGE01 (sample SAMN13153370, study PRJNA577476) | soil metagenome | isolation source: 60 cm soil or saprolite under grassland replicate 2 | place: USA:California | collected 2016-06-15
GCCCTCCCAATGGCGAGCGGCTTTCGTCACCAACTTCGACACCGAGAATCGGACTACCTCCACGTAGCACCGCATCTTGGCCCTAGGATCGATCGGCGCTCGGTATATAGATGAGAGGTATCCAGTTACCCATTGAACCACCGGAATCACAAGCACGCTTACCCTGTTGAGTGGGCTGAGCAATCTCTCTCGACGCGCGACACGCCACCATTCGACCATCCGCCGCCTGGAAGGCGACAGGACGTATCTGCCCGCGTGCCATCGGTGCTGGAAGAGGGGCTCCTCGATCTCGACGAAACGACCGTAGAGGCTGAGCTCCGCCAGCAGGACGTGATCCCCATGCGGGTAGGGCGGCTGCAGGCGTGTCTCCTTCAATACCTCGGACCTGATGAGTCCCCAGATCGGACCCCCGCCGCGGCTGTCCATCGCCATCGTACGGCGGAAGCGGACGCGAGGGTCCGATGAGGAAACGTCCCAGGAGGCGTAGCCGCGACTTAGCTGCCGCCCGTCTTCGTCGATCGCCGCCCAGCTCGGATAGGCCAGCACGACGGTGGGATCATGGTCGAGCACGTCGACGCATCGCTGGAGGAACTCCGGGCTCAGCAGATCGTCGTGCGCCACCCACTTGAAGTAGCTGCCCGAGGAGAGGTGGAAAGTCTGGTTGAAGTTGAAGGCGGCGCCATAGTTCTCCCGGTTCCGGAGGAGAGGTGGAAAGTCTGGTTGAAGTTGAAGGCGGCGCCATAGTTCTCCCGGTTCCGCACGTACCGGATCCGCTCATCCTTCTCCGCGTACTGCCGGCAGATCTCCTCTGTCCGGTCCGTGGAGGCGTTGTCCGACACGATCAGCTCGAAGTCCGTGAACGTCTGCGCGAGGATCGAATCGATGGCCTCAGCGACGAAGCGCTCTCCGTTGAACACGGGGAGGCCGATGCTCACCCTCGGGCGACCGTTCATCGATCGCTTCTCGCCCCGGCCACGGATGGTCCCTTGACCACCTCGACCTCGGCCTCGGTCCCTATCTCACCCAGCATCGCTCGGATCTCGTTCTCGTAGATGGGGTTCATGACCACTACCGTGTCGGGGCGCACCCGGCGAAGCTCTTCCGGCCCCACGATGGGCTGCCCCGTCCCCGGGATGTAGCAGCCCTGCTTCCTCGGATTGATGTCGACGACGTGACTGATCTGGTGACCGGCCTCGACCGAGTTCAGGAACATCACACCTTTCGACCCCGCCCCCCACACCACGACCTGCCTCCCCTGCTCGATCGAGCCGATCAGACGCTCGCTCCAGGCTGCCAAGGTGCGCCGGTAGATCTCCGCGAACCCCGCAACGACCGACGGCAAGACATCGAATGTTGAATCCTCCTTCCTGAGCGAAGGCCCGGGACCCGCAGGCGATGCCTCGATGCAGAGGAACTGGTCCCGATACGCCGTGTACAGGTCGAGGACGCCGAACCCTGTCGCCTGGAACAGGTGCGCCAGGGAGCCAGTAGTGAAGTACGAGCAGTGCTCGTAGATCAGGTCCCAGACTCCTGCGTTCCGAAAGGTCGTGAGAGCGTTGGGGACCTCGAAGAACACCACCGAGTGGGGCGCCCGGTGGAGTGAGCGGTGCACAGTGGTCATGAACTCGTTGGGCCGGTGGAGGTGCTCCAGGACGTGCCGGCAGCACAGGAGATCCACCTTCCGATCCGAATAGGCCTCGGAGTAGAAGTATCGGACGATCCGGACGTCAACATTCTCGGGATCGTCCGGCCGATGGCTGGGCTCGAACCCCACGCCTCGGTTCCCGCCCATCCGGCACAGCAGTGCTAGAAACCGACCATCCCCCGAGCCGATCTCCACGATGTCCTTGCCCCGCAGGTCGTATCGCTCGGTCAGCCGCTCGGCAAGGTCTCGGGCGTAGGCCTGGAAGCTCGGTGAGAAATGGAGGGAGTTCTCGTAGCTCCCCGCGTATTCCAGGAGGGCGGGATCATTGGCCAGGTTGTAGATCATGCCGCAGGTCCGGCAGAACCCGAGGCGGAGGTCGGCCAGAGGGGCGTTTAGCGCCTCCTCCTGCGTCTCCCACCGGAGGTTGCAGTGGACCGGAACCGCCTCGATGGTGAGGAATTCTTGCATCCGCGGCGAGAGACATGCGGGACACCCATAGTTCTTACGAGTGTTGGGATTCTGCCCTGCCGGGTCCATGGGATCTTCTTTCCGGTGAGGCTCAGACCGCTACCAGCTCCGGCTGGAGGCCAAAGCCGTCCAGCTGACGCCGAATCTCGTCGAGGTAGATGGGGTTCATGACGACGATCACGTCCGGCCGGGTTCCGAGCAGGGACTCAGGAGCCACGATCTCGTGGCCCGTCCCGATCATGAACTTGCCGTTCCGGAATGGATTCACGTCCACCACGCACTCGACCTGGTCCCCGATCCCGAGCGTTGTCAGGAATGCCACTCCCTTCGACCCGGAGCCCCACACGATGGCCCGCCGGCCCTCCCGGTGCCATTGGTCCAGTCGCTCGGCCCACACGCCCATTTCAACCTGGTGGTTCAGCCGGAAGTGCTCCACTTCCACGGCCAGCTCCGCTACCCCTTCCTCTTGAAGGAACCGGCCTCCGCCACCGTTCGAGCTGGGTCGGGCATCGAGCAACAGGTACTGGTCGTCGAAGGCCGTCGCTACGTCGAGCACCTCGAACCCACTGGAGCGAAAAAGGTTGGCCAACGACCCCAGGGTGAAGTACGAGCAGTGCTCGTGGTAGATGTCCCAGAAGGCGAGCTCTCGGAGGACCCGACGCGTGTCGGGGACCTCCAAGAACACGGGCGTCCCGCGCTCCCCGATCGCCCTCCGGATCAGCCCAACGAAGTTCGCAACGTCCGGGATGTGCTCCAGCGTGTGCCGGCAGCAGATGAAGTCCGCCTGGAGGTGCCGGTAGGCCTCGGTGTAGAAGTCGCGGATGAACGCGATGCGGTCGGCCGCCTTGGTGTGGAGCCGCTCCGGAACGTAGGCGGGGTCTATCCCCGTGCCCCGGTTCGGGCCGAGTTCGCACAGCAGGACCAGGAATTCCCCTTTCCCGCACCCGATCTCCAGGACCTCTTTGTCCCGAAGGTCGAACCGGTCGATTAGCCGTCTGGCCAGCTCCCGGGCGAAAGTCATGAACCGAGGCGAGAAGCCCTGGGTTTCCTCGTAGTCCTGGGAGTAGTCGAGCAGGGACGGATCGAAGGCAGCGTTGAAGATGAACCCACAGGCGGCGCAGAAGGCCAGACGGATCCGCCCAGTGGGGAAGCTCAACGCCTCCTCCCGGGAGGAGACGAGCACGCAGGAATGAACAGGGACGCGGCCGGCCTCGTAGAACGTCGTTACCTCGTGCGATCTGCACGCCGGGCACCCGACCACAGCTTCCGTGGTCCCCGCGCTCGGTTCGGCGGCCGTTCGCTGCGACATCAGACCACCGTCGGCTCGGGAACCGGGACCACGAACCGGCCCCCTCTGCGCCGATACTCCTCCTGTTGGGCCAGGATCTCGTCCTTGAAGTTCCAGGCAAGCAGCAGCACGTAGTCCGGGAGTTCCCGGACCAGCCGGGCCGGATCGTCGATTGGGATCCGGACGCCCGGCATGAGCCGGCCCTGCTTGTGCACGTTGCGGTCGACCACGAAGTCGACCAGATCCCTGCCGATGCCGGTCGAGTTGAGGAGGATCGTCCCCTTCGCCGCGGCCCCGTAGGCGGCGATGGAGTGCCCCTCCTCCTTGAGCCCCCGAAGGGTCGACAGGAGATCGGCCTGGATCGACCGGACCCGGGAGGCGAAGTCGCGATAGTACCTCGGTCCCGTCAGCTCGCACTGTCGCTCGGCCTCCTCGCAGCTCCGGACCGAGCCTTCGACCTCCTCGCTGGTGCCCACGTACAACCGAAGCGAGCCCCCATGGATCGGGTAATGCTCAACCCGGTTGAGGGAGAGGCCGTGGCGCCCGAACAGCGGGATCAAGGCCGACACCGAGAAGTAGCAGAGGTGCTCGTGGTAGATCGTGTCGAACTCGCACCGGTCGATGAGGTCCTTCACGTACGGGACCTCGATCACGGCCATCCCCTCGTCCTTCAGTATGATCCTGATCCCCTCGACGAACCCGTTGAGGTCCGGCACGTGGGCGAGCACATTGTTGGCGATCACCACGTCGGCCCGCTTCCCTTCGGCCCGGAGGTTCCTGGCGAGCTCGGTGCCGAAGAACCTTCGGAGGGTAGGGATGCCGATGGCCTCCGCGGCTTGGGCCGGTCCGGGCGCGGGGTCGATCCCGAGCACTCCGATCCCCTGCTCCGCGAAGTTCCGAAGCATGTACCCGTCGTTGCTGGCGATCTCCACCACCAGGGACGCCTGCCCCAGCCGCCTGGATGCGATCAGCCGCTCCGCGTTCTCCCTGGAGTGCCGCAGGAGCTCGTCGGAGAAGGACGAGAAGTAGACGTAGGTGTCATCGAACAGCACCTCGGGAGAGATCGTCTCAAGCAGCTGGACCAGCGAGCACCCGGCGCAGAAGACCACGTCCAGGGGATAGCGGGGATCGGAGCCATTCACGCTCGACGGGTCGACCAGTCCGTCGGCCAGCGGGCATTCCCCGAGCGACAGGATCGGCTCGAGGGCCGTCGAGCCGCACGATCGGCACCCCGAGATCACCTCATACACGGATGGTCTCATTCCCTGGGGTCACCTGCGTCGTCCGCCACCGGAGGCTCTCGTCCAATGACCCGTCCTCCATGAGGTCCTTGATCCTACGGATCCGCATCAGGCCCGGCCCGCTGAACTCTTCGTACGTCAGGCGGTGCCGCCGGAAGGCCTGAGAGAGCTCCTCGACGCCCTTTCGGACCGTCCATTTCGGCCGGAACGCGGGGAGAGTACTCATAAGCTTCTCCGAGCTGACCCGGTAACACCGCTTGTCAGGACCGCCGCCGGGGGCGAACACGACCTTGCTCCCCGGAACGACCTCCTCCACGATCTGTGCCACCTCCCGGACCCGGTAGTTCTCATCGGGCGGGACCACGTTGAAGGCCTGGTTGTGAACCAGCTCTCGGGGAGCCTCCATGGCGGCCAGGAACGCCCGAGAAATGTCCTCCACGTGGACCAACGGCCGCCACGGCGTCCCGTCGCTCTTGATGTACACCTCCCCGGTGGTGAAGGCGAACCCCACCAGGTTGTTGACCACCAGGTCCCCTCTCAGTCGGGGCGAGACCCCGTAGGCCGTGGCGTTGCGTAGGAACGTGGGACTGAAGTCCTCGTCGGCCAGCTTGCTCAGATCCTCCTCCACCCGGATCTTCGAGATGCCGTATGGCGTGACCGGCGCTGGCGGGCTCTCCTCGCTCACCGGTTCGTCGCCGGCGGCGCCGTAGAGGCTGCAGGAGGAGGAGAAGAGGAACCGGGTCACCCCCGTTCGCCTTGCCTTCTCCGCGAGCCGAACCGAGGCTGAGTGGTTGATGTCGAACGTACAGCTTGGGTTCAGGTCGCCCAGTGGGTCGTTGCACAGCCCGGCCAGGTGAATCACAGCCTGGTACCCTTCGAGGTCGGCCTCTTGCATGTCTCGGATATCCTTGACGATCGAGGGAACGCTCGGGAGCTCCTCCCCGAACAGGCATCCCGAGAACAGATAGCTGTCCAGCCCAACCACGTCGTGCCCGGCAGCCTGGAACAAGGGGACCAGGACGCTTCCGATGTAGCCGTGGTGACCGGTGACGAGGACTCTCAGGAGATCACCTCCAGACCTTCCAGGGTGGATCCCCGCTCTCCCAGAGGTCGTCCAACAGCTTCTTCTCCCTGAGCGTGTCCATGCACTGCCAGAACGACTCGTGGCGATAGGCCATCAGCTGGCCGTCCTTGGCCAACCGCTCGAGGGGTTCCCGCTCCCACTGGGTGTCGTCGCCCTCGATATAGTCGAAGACCCCCGGCTCGAGGACAAAGAACGACCCGTTGATCCAGCCCTCTTCCAGGGGCTTCTCCGAAAATTGGCCCACTTGGTCTCCCTCCAGGTCCAGCCGCCCGAACCGGGCGGGTGCACGGACGGCGGTCACCGTGGCCAGTTTCCCGTGAGACCGGTGGAACGCGAGCAGATGGCGCAGGTCGACATCGGAGACCCCATCCCCCCAGGTCAACATGAAGGTTGCGTCTCCCAGGTGAGGCGCAAGGCGCTTGATCCGGCCACCGGTCGCGGTCATGAAACCTGTCTCGATCAGTTGGACGGTCCAGTCTTCGCGATCCGCATCGCCGTTCTGGGCCACGGTGACCGAGCCATCCTGGAAGTTCACGGTCAAGTTGGTGTGGCTGTAGTGCGTGTACTCGACGAAGTATCGCTTGATGAACTCCCCCTTGTACCCGAGGGCGATCACGAATTCTCGGAACCCGTAGTGGGCATAGTGCTTCATGATGTGCCACAGGATCGGCCTGCCGCCGATCTCGACCATCGGCTTGGGGCGGATCTTCGTCTCCTCGGCTAGGCGCGAACCGAGCCCACCGGCCAGGATGCCTACTTTGATCTGGATTACCCCCGAGTTCTCGATGCTCTCCCGCCAGCCACAGCCAGCGTCCGGATCGGGGGATACTGTACCGAGCCGCGACCTACTCGACTACGGTCCTACGGTGTACTCCTGGTACGCCCAACGTATGACATCCCGAGGACTTTTGGGTGCGCCCACCGAAGAGGGCGCCTCGCGGCGCCCCCTTCCGTGCATTGCGATCATCCCGGTCAGGCGAGGAGTCCGTGCCAGAAGTACCAGCCAAAGACGCCCGAGACCAGCAGCATCAATGGGTGCACCTCCCTCCACTTCCCCTGGAGGAGCTTGATCACCGTGTAGGCGATGAACCCGGCCCCCACGCCGTTCGTGATGCTGAAGGTCAGAGGCTGAACCAGGATGATCAGGAGCGCGGGGATCCCGATGTCCGCATCCGCCCAGTTCATGTCCCTGACGATGGTCATCATGAAATAGCCCACCATGATCAGGACCGGCGCGGTTGCCTCGTTCGGGATGGTTCCGGCGAGTGACGCCAGGAACAGCGCGGCAAAGAACAGCAACGCGGTCACTATGGAGGTCAAGCCGGTTCGGCCACCTTCCGAGACTCCCGCAGCGCTCTCGATGTACGTGGTGTTCGAGGAGACCGACGCTGCGCCGCCCGCGGCAGCTCCCAGTGAGTCCACGAGCAGGACCCGCTGGATGCCGGGCAGGTTGCCCTTGTTGTCGAGGAGCCCCGCCTCCCCGGCGATGCCGACCACTGTTCCCATTGTGTCGAAGAAGTCGGAAAGCATCACCGAGACCACCAGGGCGATCGCCGTCCCGATTGCGACCCCCTTGAGACTCAGCGAGACGTTCCCGATGATCCCGAGGTCGGGAGTGGACACGATCTTGCTGGGAAGCGACGCGATCCCCTTCGCGTACAGCTTCGAGTGAGCAAACCCGACATTGATGATCGACGCAATGATCGTCGTGATCACGATGCTGCCGAGGAGGGCGCCCCTCACCTTTCGCGCGACCAGGGCCATGGTGATCGCCAGCCCGATCACGAACACCAGGATGTGGAGGTCCTTGAAGTTCGGGTTGAGCGTGACCAGCGTCGCATCGCTCTTCACGACGATCCCGGCGTTCCGCAGGCCGATGAACGCGATGAAGGCACCGATGCCCACGCCGATGGCGCGTTTCAGGTCCAGAGGGATAGCGTTCATCACGTATTCGCGGAAGCGGGTCAGAACCAGGACCGTTATGCAGAGGCCCTCCCACACGATGACGCCCATCGCCTGGGGCCACGTGAGGTGGAACGTGCCCACCAGGGTGAAGGTGACGAAGGCGTTCAGCCCGAGCCCGGCCGCCATCGCGAAGGGGTAGTTCGCGTACGCGCCCATCAGCAGAGTGAGCACGCCGGCCACGAGCGCCGTGACCGCGGCCACCTGGGCCGCATCGAATTGCTTCCCACCGGCCACGAAGTTGCCGAGGCGATCGGGTATCGAGCCGATGATCGCCGGGTTGACGAAGATGATGTAGGCCATCGTGAGCCAGGTGGCCGCGCCAGCGATGACCTCGGTCCGGGTGGTGGAGCCTCGCTCTGTGACGTGGAAATACCGATCGAGGCCGCCGCTACCGGTGGTGCTCGGTCTAGGAGGCGACCAGATCGCCATAGGCGCTCCTTTCACCTAGAGGTCCGGAGCGTCCCGGCTCATGGTGGGCCCCAGACCACCCAGCGGGGAAGACACTTGAAGGATAAGGAGGCGTGATCGTCCACGCAAGGAGCGGCCGGGTATCTCCCCAGGTCAACTGCCCTTTCGGAGGATCGCGGGCCGAGGCGCGGGCGGGAACATCACCTCACCTCGGGCATGACCTTCCCCACGAACTCCTCCACCCGTCCCCACCCCTCGGAAGGCCAGCTCACCACCAGATACGTGAATCCCGCCTCTCCGAGGGCGTCCACCCGCTCGCGGACCTCCTCCCACGGTTCGGAGATCGACAGGTCAGTGGCGCGGACGATGGAGACGGGGTCTCGCCCCGCGGCTTCGGCTGCCCGATCGAGGACCGTGGCCTTCCGCCGGAGCACCTCGACCGATCCGAACGAGTGCCAGACGTCCGCGTGCCGGGCGGCGATGGGAATGGTGCGCCGCTCGCCACCTGCACCGATCCAGATCGGGGGATGCGGCTGTTGGAGCGGCCGGGGATGATAGGTGGCGGCGTCCAGCCGGTAGTGCTTGCCTTCGAATGTCACCCCATCCTCCGTCATGAGGAGGCGGATGACCTGAACGGCCTCCTCCAGCCGTTCCGTGCGCTCTCGGGTCGTAGGGAACGGGATGCCGAGCTCCCGATGCTCGCCCTCGAACCACGCGGCTCCGACAGCCAGCTCGAGCCGGCCGTCCGAGACCTGGTCCACGGTCACTGCTTCCGCAGCCAGGATCGAGGGATGGCGGTAGGTCACACCCGTGACGAGCGTGCCGAGCCGGATGCGTTCGGTCGAGGAGGCCAGGGCGGCGAGCAGCGTCCACCCCTCCATGCAGGGACCACCTCTGTCTCCGTATAGGGGCTTGAAGTGATCGAAGACCCAGGCGCCGTCGAAGCCAGCGTCCTCGGCGAAGCGGGCCCTTCGCAAGAGCTCCGGCCATTCGAGCTGATGCTGCGAGACGTCCAATCCCAGTCGCATCTTCCGTGACCTACCCTTCTCAGGTGTTCCCGAGCTCGTTGGGTCTCGGAAACGGATCCTGGTCGGCCGTGCGCTCGAACAACCGCTTGGCCTTGCCAGTCTCTTGCCGAGGAATCGTTTCCGGCTCTCCCACGATGACCTGCACCCGAAGTCGGAGTCGCTGAGCCAGCCGCTCCCGCAGCCGGCCGGCTATCTCTTCCTTTCGAGCCGTGAGCTCCACCGAGGCAACCTCGGCCCTCACCTCGAGCTGGGGAAGCGTTCCCGTGCGGTCGATGACGATCGCGTACTGGCTCCCGAGCGCCGGATCGTCCAGGAGGACAGCCTCGATCTCGCTGGGGAAGACGTTCACCCCGCGGATGACCAGCATGTCGTCGACCCTTCCGGTGAAACGAGCGATCCGCCGATGAGTCCGGCCGCACGCACAGGGCTCGTCGACGAACCTCGTAACGTCGCCGGTCCGATACCGGATGACGGGGAGGGCCTCCTTCGTGAGAGTGGTGAGAACGAGTTCGCCGTAGGTGTCCTCGGCGGCGGGCTCCAGCGTGTGCAGGTCCAGGACCTCCGGATAGAAGTGGTCGTCGAAGACGTGGAGAGCGCCTTTCCCTTCTCGGCACTCCATTGCCACCCCGGGGCCGATCACCTCGGACAACCCGTAGATGTCGCACGCGTCGTACTCGCCGCCCCAGGCGGCCTCGAGCTTCTGGCGGAAGGATTCGGACCAGGGCTCGGCACCGTGGACCCCGTACCGGAGGTGGATCTCGTCGAGCACACCATCGGCCGTGGCTCTCTCGGCCAGCAGCATGGCGAACGAAGGCGTGCATGCCAACCCGGCCGCTCTCAGGTCGGCCAGCATCTGGACCTGGAAGCCGGCGTTTCCTCCCGACGCCGGCACGACCGTCGCCCCCAGGCGCTCGCCTCCGTAGTGAAGTCCGAGACCGCCTGTGAACAGTCCATAGCCGTACGCAACGTGCAGGACGTCGTCTTGCCCGCCGCCTGCGCAGGCAATCGATCTCGCGTTGACCTCGGCGAACAGTTCGATGTCCGCTTCGGTGTAGGCGACGACGGTTGGCTTCCCTCGGGTGCCGGACGAAGCGTGGATCCGGATCGTCTCCTCCAGCGGCATGGCCAGCATCCCGAAGGGATAGGCGTCCCGGAGTTCCGACTTGACCGTGAACGGAAGACGCATGATGTCCTCGATCCCGCGCAGTCCATCGGGATCGACCTCTCGCAACTTCTCTTGCCAGTACGGCGACTCGCTCTTCTGCAACCGGCTGACCAAGCGGGACAGGCGCTCCAGTTGGAGCGCCTCTCGCTCGGTCGGCACCATCGCCTCGAGGTCGGGTTGGAACATCGCACCCACTTCAAGGTCCGAGTCTATGTCCGCGTTCTTGCCCCCGCTTCGACCGGATCTGGCGGCGGGGCTAGCATGAATTCGAGGCGCCCCGTTCGAGCCGGGAGGTTGCGCGATGAACATGACGGATTACGAGGAGACCCGCCGGACCTTCCATTTGGCGGTTCCGGAGGACTTCAACTACACGCGTGACGTGGTCGGCGCGTGGGCGAAGCGAGAGCCTGACAAGCTCGCCCTCGTGGCCGTGGACACCAGCGGGGAAAACCGGCGCCAAGTCTCGTTCGGCGAGATGTGGCGCGCATCGAATCGTGTGGCCAACGCGCTGAACGGCCTGGGGATCGGGACCGGGGAACGCGCGTTCGTGATGCTCCCCAGGGTTCCGGAGTGGTACGAGGTGCTGCTCGGCATGTTCCGCCACGGAACCGTCCCGATGCCCGCCACCATCCTGTGCACCCCGCGGGACATCGAGTATCGGGTGAACCGTTCCGAAGCGACCGTCGCGGTGACGGACGCCGAGGGTGCAGCCAAGCTCGAGGAGGTCCTTGACCGCTGTCCCACGCTGAAGCATCTCATCGTGATCGACGAGGCGCTGCCCTCTGGGAGCTGGATGACCTATCGAGGGATCCTGGAGCATGCCTCGGATGCCGAACCGGACGGGCGCCCGACATCGAAGGACGATCCGCTGCTCATCTATTTCACGTCCGGGACCGTCGCCTATCCCAAGATGGTCCTTCACACCCACGCCTCGTGCGGGGCCGGACACGAGATCACCGCCCGATTCTGGCAGGACCTCACGCCGGCGGATCTGCACTGGACGATCTCCGACACTGGATGGGCCAAGGCGGCGTGGGGCAAGCTGTTCGGCCAGTGGAAGATGGGGGCGGCGATCTTCATGTGGGACCAGCGAGGGAAGTTCGATCCTCAGCAGGGCCTGCGCGTCCTGGAGCGGTCCGGGGTCACGACGTTCTGCGCCCCACCCACCCTGTTTCGGTCGTTCGTCCTGTTGGACCTGCCGAAGTTCAACCTATCTCGAGTGAGGCACTCGGTTTCCGCAGGGGAGCCGCTGAACCCCGAAGTGATCAAGGTGTGGAAGGAAGCCACCGGGACCACGATCCACGACGGCTACGGGCAGACGGAGACCGTGAACGTCGTCGCCAATTACCCGTGCATGGCGATCAAGCCGGGCTCGATGGGCAAGCCCACCCCGACATTCGACGTCGACATCGTGGACGACGACGGCAACCGCCTGGGAGTGGGCGAGGAGGCCCATATCGCTGTCAGGACCGATCCCGAACGCCCAGTCGGCCTGATGAAGGAGTACTGGAAGGACGAGGAGGCCACGGCCTCAGTGTTCCGTAATGGCTGGTACTACACCGGCGATCGAGGGATTCGCGACGAGGATGGATACCTGTGGTTCGTCGGGCGGGCTGACGACGTGATCATCTCCGCCTCGTATCGGATCGGTCCCTTCGAGGTGGAGTCGGCGCTGGTCGAGCACATCGCGGTGGCCGAGGCGGCTGTCGTTGCCAAGCCGGATCCCGAGCGAACGAGCATCGTGAAGGCCTTCGTGGTGCTGGCCCCAGGGCACCAGCCCACCGAGCAGCTGGTGAAGGAGCTGCAGGACCACGTGAAGAAGGTGACCGCGCCATACAAGTACCCGCGGGAGATCGAGTTCGTCTCCGAGCTGCCCAAGACGATCTCGGGAAAGATTCGCCGCGTCGAGCTCCGGCATCGGGAGCAGCCCGAGTAGCGCGACATCCCCCCAGAGCGCCGCGAGCGGGCTAGTAGTTTCGAGCCAATCTTATAATCCTTTTGGTCTATGTCATGTTCAGTATCCCTGTCGGCCGGGAAGAGGATAGAGATGCTAACCTGGCGCGCCAGACGTAGAAGGAGTTTCATCGTACCGTCCGTACGGCCCGATGTCTCAGGGAGCGGATCCTGCACGAGTGCCCGGCCTTCCGAAAGGGTATGCCGAGGGACGCTTCGGTGGGGCCCCATTGAGGGCGCCACCTCTCTCTCCTATCCACGCAGCGGGATCGGCAGTCATCGGTTTCGAACTTCGTGCCGGGGGATCACTCAGTCTTTCGGCACAGAGGCTTTGGACAAAGGGCTTACCCAATTCAAGCCATGCGGTCGATGGCACTACAGGTTCGGGGTCCCATTCTGGAGACCGCCATGAGTATGGGCCGACCGGAGCAGGAAAGGGACCTCGCGGCGCTCCGTCCCGCCGAGGACGTTCGTGTCTTGATCGTGGAGGATCACAAGCTGTTCGCCGACGCACTCAGATGGATCCTCGAAAGACACGGGATGGACGTGGTGGGAGTCACGACGTCCGGTGAGGAGGCGCTCGAGATGGCCCGCCGCGATAAGCCCGATCTGGTCCTGCTGGACGTGACCCTGGCCGGTATGAGCGGCCTTTCGGTTGGTAAGAAGATTCTCCAGGAGCTCCCCCAGACGAAGGTCGTGGCGGTCACAGCCGTTGCGACCCCACGGACGGTTAAGCAAGCGATCGGTCTTGGGTTCCATGGTTACTTGACCATGGACACCCCCATGAGGCAATTCAGCGCATCTATGCAGGCGGTCCTGGCGGGCCAGGTCGTGATCCCCAGGCGGCTCGCCCAGGCCACCTCGGGCGTCCTGCCCCCAGAGGAGCAGGCAGCCCTCGCTTTGGCCGAGCAGCTCAGTCAAAGGGAGAAGGAGATCCTCGCGTTGTTGGTAGAGGGACTGAACAACACGGAGATCGCCAGGCGCCTGGGAATCGCGCAGAACACCGTCAGGGCGCACGCGCAGAGGGTCTTGACCAAGCTCCAAGTGCACTCTCGCTTGGAGGCCGCCGCGTTCGCCATACGACACGGATTGGCAGGACCGCCCGACAGGGGTCCTTACGGGTAGCTGCCTCCCCCGCGGGGTGACTGAGGGTGGCCAAGTTACTCCGAATGCATTAATACAATTAGTGCGAACGGCCACTAGCGCAACCTAAGATGTAGCCCGTACCTTAACGGCCACGCCAGTTGGGGGGATCGGCCCTCAACCCCATTTGGGGGGAAAGATGGATGTCCCAGAAACAGCCGAGAGTTCGAATCGTTCTTGGAACCGAGCAGATCCTGCTCCGCGAGGCCATGCGGTCCGTCATCGAGAGCCAACCGGACCTCGAGATGGCCGGAGAGGCGTCTGACGGTTATCAGGCGGTTAAGGAATGTGAGCGGACGTGTGCTGATGTATTGATCCTCGACGGGCACCTTGGCAATGGGGAGGCAGTTCGCACCACTGCTCTCATCAGGGATCGAATTCCTCGCTGTCGAGTACTCATTCTTGCCGACAGAGACGATCACAACTCCTTGCTGAAGGCGCTGGAAGCGGGCGCCAGAGGATACCTTTCAAAGGACAGCGTGCTCGATGAGTTGATCGGGGCAGCGCGGGCCATTCACAGTGGCCGGACCCTCGTACCTGCTCACATGCTCGGTCCCCTCCTCTCCACCCTGATCAACACGAAACGGGAGCGAGAGGAAGCGATCCTCAAGATGTTCCGGCTGACCCAGAGAGAGAGGGAAGTGCTGGCCATCCTGGCGGATGGCGGCGACAACACGACGATCGCGGGAAGGCTGGTGATAAGCCCTCGGACCGCAAAGACTCATATCCAAAGCGTCCTCACGAAGCTCGGAGTCCATTCCCGGCTGGAGGCAGCCGCCTTCGTCACACGAAACGGACTGCTAGTCGATCTCATGCGAGAGGGCCGATGAGGGACAAGGTGGACCGACCAAGCGAGGCCATTCGAGAGGCCATTCGATTGGAGGCCCCGTCATTGACTGAGGTCACATCGGCCAACGGACAGCGGATCGATGCCGACGGCAGTGTGCTTACGGATACCGAAAAGGCCTTTGCTCGGCAATCGGCCCTGCGTGGCTTCCGGCGAATCAGCGCAGCTCTTCTGGTCTCCGACGCCGGATGCGTGCTCGTCGCTCTGCTGGTCGGCCACGTGATCCGCCACAGCGGGTCCATCGCTTCTCCGGAATTCCTCGGGGTGATGGCCCTCGCTCTCCCGCTCTGGGTCGCAGTGTTCCACTCGTTCGGTCTGTACCGGATCAAGCAGATCTCGGCCTGGGACGAGTTCAGGGGCATCATCAGCGCCACCACCGTGGGTATCGCTCTGATCATCTTCTGCACCTTCTGGTGGAGATCTCCATCGCGCGTCTGGCTCGGATGGACCTGGGCGTTCGCTCTGCTTTTCGAGCTGATCGTCCGGCGACTATGGAGATGGCACGTGCGAAGGTCGAAGAGGCTGGGTCGATTGGCCTTCAGGACGCTCATCGTAGGGACGAACGAAGAAGCGGAGCATCTGTCTCGGACTCTCAGCGCGCCCGTCCGTGGGTTCGCCCCAGCGGGCTACATCGCCACCTCCGACAACTCTCCCAGCTCGGCGGAATGGCCCATCGTGGGCAGAGTCGGCGACCTCGAGAGGGCGATCAGCGAGCATGCCATCGAGTGCGTCTTCGTGGCAGCCACGGCGGTGACCGCGAGGGATATGGTGCGAGTCTCCCGGGCGTGCCGGCAGGCCAATGTGGAGATGCGGGTCTCGGCCAACCTCCCGGAAATACTCACCTCTCGTCTCACCATCCAGCCAATCGAGGATGTCATGGCTGTGTCCGTGAAACCGGTGCAGCTGACAGGAATGCAGGCCCTCGCCAAGCGATCATTCGACGTGGTGATGGCCTCGTTGTCCCTGATCCTGACCCTTCCCGTGATGGCGGTCATCGCTCTGGCCATCCGAATAACCTCGGACGGACCTGTCCTCTTCCGGCAGCCCCGCGTGACCAAGGACGGCAGGCTCTTCGGGATGTACAAGTTCCGAACCATGCACCTGGACTCCGATCGAGTGCTCGAGGAAAACCTGATCGATCTGACGAAGCCATTCTTCAAGCTGAAGGACGATCCCCGGCTGACCCGCGTGGGCCGGTTCATCAGACCCCTCAGCCTGGACGAGCTTCCTCAGCTCTACAACGTCATCAGAGGCGACATGAGCCTGGTCGGCCCAAGGCCACTTCCAGCTGAACAGGTGGCCGCAAATGCGCAGCTGCTGGCCCCGAGGCATGAGGTGCGGGCGGGCATAACTGGCTGGTGGCAGATAAGCGGGCGCAGCGAGTTGGACTCGGATGAGGCGGTCCGCTTGGACCTCTTCTACATCGACAACTGGTCTTTGAGCCTCGACCTCTACATCCTGCTCAAGACCCTGGGGATCGTGATCGCTCGTCGAGGGGCGTATTGATAGATGAGTGTCGCCCTGGTTACTGGTTCTGGTGGCCTGGTGGGCTCGGAAGCGGCAACGTACTTCGCCGGCCTCGGACTCGACGTTGTCGGCATCGACAACGACATGCGGGGACGCCTCTTCGGCCACGAGGCCTCCACCGCATGGAGCGTGACGCTCCTGCAGGAGCAGCTCGGCTCCCGCTACCGGCACCACGACATCGACATCAGGGACCGCCAGGGACTACTCGGCATCTTCGAGCGCTTCGCGGGAAGTATCGAACTCGTGATCCACGCGGCGGCCCAGCCGTCTCACGACTGGGCGGCCCGAGAGCCCTTCACGGACTTCGACATCAACGCGGTGGGCACGCTGAACGTCCTGGAGGGAGCTCGGCGCCACGCGCCCGACGCCACGTTCATCTTCACTTCCACGAACAAGGTCTACGGAGACCGCCCGAACTCCCTGCCTCTCGAGGAGTTGGAGTCCAGGTATGAGATCGAGGCGGAACACACGTATGCGGGCGGGATCCGCGAAGACATGCCGATCGATGACTGCCTGCACAGTCTCTTCGGAGCTTCCAAAGTCGCAGCCGACCTGATGGTGCAGGAGTACGGCCGCTATTTCGGGATTCGGACGGCGTGCTTCCGAGGGGGCACGCTCACCGGCCCCATGCACTCCGCCACGCAGCTCCACGGCTTCCTGGCATACGTCATGAAGTGCGTGATGACGGGCACCCCGTACACGGTGTTCGGGTACAAGGGTAAGCAAGTGCGGGATGCCATCCACAGCCACGATCTCGTCCGCGCCTTCCATGCCTTCTTCGAAAAGCCCCGGGTCGCCGACGTGTACAACATCGGCGGGGGGAGATTCAGCAACTGCTCGGTCCTCGAGGCGATCGAGCTCTCCCAGGAAATCGCCGGGAAGAAGCTCAATTGGTCGTACATCGATCGGAACCGGATCGGCGATCACATCTGGTGGATCGGGGACAACGGCAGATTCCAGTCCCACTACCCCGATTGGCGGATCGAATACGACATCGAGCGGATCCTCAAGGAGATCCACGAGGCCGGCTATGGCAGATGGTGGTCGTGAGAGATCTCGGTAAGAGGAACGTGATCGGGATCCTGGTCGATGCAGTGGACTACGAAGCCGCCGTCGACAGGATCGTTGCTGCCGCGACGGAGCGGCGTGGCTATGCTGTTTCCGCGCTCGCGGTCCACGGGATCATGACGGGAGTGAGGGATCGGATTCACGGGTACAGGCTCAATCATTTCGACCTCGTGACGCCGGACGGCCAGCCGGTGCGGTGGTCGTTGAATCTTCTCCACGGCACGAGGCTAACTGACCGTGTTTACGGTCCCACGCTCATGCTCGAGATATGCGCGGTTGCTGCCGGAAAGGGCCTTCCGATCTACCTGTACGGGAGCACCGAGCCCGTCCTCGATCGGCTTCAGACTTCCCTTCGTCGGCGATTCTCGGGGCTGACCGTGGCCGGGTCCGAGCCTTCGAAGTTCAGGCGAACCACGGCCGAGGAGAAAGCCGAGATCGCGGACCGTATCAGATCATCCGGAGCCGCCATCACGTTTGTCGGCCTGGGTTGTCCTCGCCAGGAGGTCTTCGCATTCGAGTATCGCGATGCGCTGTCCATGCCTGTCGTCGCAGTTGGGGCAGCCTTCGACTACCACGCGGGCGTCCTGCGAGAACCGCCGCCTTTCGTGCAACGCGCGGGACTGCAGTGGCTCTACCGTCTGGCTCAGGAGCCGCAACGGCTGTGGAAGCGCTACACGGTGATGAACGCCGCGTATCTAGGTCGCCTCGCCCTCCAAAGACTCGGGCTCGCGCGGGTGGACCCGAACGTGGCCGAACCTCCTCGTTCCGAGGTCTTGTATGGGTAGTGACCTCGTCGAAGGTCGGGGGGGTGGAGAACAGTGAAGGGAGCAGGAGAATGCGGGTAGGAGTCATAGGAACCGGCCACGTGGGCCTCGTGACCTGCGCGACTTTGGCTTCGTTGGGTCATGACGTGGTCGGGACTGACTCCGACCAAGAGAAGATCCGGCTCCTGCAGGCCAATGTGGTCCCGTTCCACGAGCCTCAGCTTCCAGAACTCGTGTCCGAGGGGATGAGCTCGGGCAGACTCCGATTCACCCCAGACCCAGCAGAATCGGTCACGGCCGCGGAGGTCGTGTTCATCTGCGTCGGTACTCCCCCCCGGGCAACGGGGGAAGCGAACCTGGAAGCCGTGGAACGCGCAGTCCAGGAGGTCGCCCGTCACGCTCGCCGGAGGACAGTGTTAGCGGAGAAGTCGACGGTACCCGCAGGGACCGCCCAGCGGGTCCGCCGCACGCTGCTTCGGGAGCGGGGAGATGCGATGCACGGACTCGAAGTTGCATCCAATCCCGAGTTCCTGCGGGAGGGAAGAGCGGTGGAGGATTCTCTTCGCCCAGATCGCATCCTGGTCGGGGCCGAAGCGCCGTGGGTTTTCGAGGTCATGCGCGGGCTCTACGAGCCTCTCATCCGGAACGGATCCCGGATCATCCAGACGGACATCAATACCGCCGAGCTGGCCAAGCACGCCTGCAACGCCTTTCTTGCCCTCAAGATCTCGTACTCGAACGCGCTGGCCCGGATCTGTGAGCGGGCGGGCGCCGACGTCGTGGCCATAGCCGATATCATGGGGGCGGATCCCAGGATCGGTAGAGCCTTTCTCGATGCCGGTCTGGGGTACGGAGGCTCTTGCTTTCCCAAGGACCTTCAGGCGTTCGACAAGCTGGCTGCCCAGCTTGGCTACGACTTCGCCCTCCTGCGCGAGATCGCCCGCATCAACGACGAGGCCCTGGAGGCCACGCTGGAGAAGGTCAGGGACGCTCTGTGGAATCTCGCGGGCAAGCGCATCGCCTTGCTCGGACTGTCCTTCAAGCCCGGAACGGACGACGTCCGATTCGCCCCCGCCGTGGCCCTGGCCCGGAGGCTTATCGATGGGGGCGCCTTTGTGGTCGGCTATGACCCTCAGGCCATGTCCAACGCGAAGGAGGAGGTGGCCGGGCTGGAGGTGGCCGCCGACCCGTACGAGGCTGCTTCGGGTGCCCACTGTCTCATCGTGTGCACGGATTGGCCCGAGTTAAGAGACCTGGATCTGAAGAGGTTGAGCGAAGCTATGGCTTACCCGCTGGTGGTGGATGGCCGGAACATCTTTCGTCCGGATGAGTTGGAGGCTGCCGGGTTCAGCTACTATCCGACCGGCAGGCAAGCATTCAGCTGATCGGCCGCTCGATGAGTGTCCCCGCAGCGAGTCTCGTCGCCGACCTGACCTCACTGATTGGCGATCGAGTCCTGGTGCTCCACGCCCCGGCGATGGACGAGACGGATGTCGGCGTGAGCGGCCGTGACGTCGACTGCGCCATCGTGAACCTCGACCCGATGTGGCCGCTTCGGCTGGCCGGCGGATGGAGGCTCTGCCAGAGCCTCCACTACGACCTCCGAGGTTGGTACTGGGTCCTCGAGAGAGACGGGCAGGTACTGGCTCTTGACGGCATCGAGGATCCACTCGGTCTCGGGCGGGACGCCATCCCCACGACGTCGTTCGTCGAGGATCAAGAGAAGCAGCCGTCTCCAGCGGCCCGAGCGGCCTACCTGACCGTCAAGCGGCTGAGGAAGGGCATGCTGGAGCCTCGCGAGTGGGCTCGGATCGGCCTGCTCGCCTCCAGGGATCCTGATAGTTATCAGAGGGTCCTGGCTCGCATCGCGGGAGAACGTTTCGCAAGTGTGTTTGCGTCCTTCGGTCTGGAGGGGCACTCGCCGAGCCGCCCCCTTGTGCTCCGAGCCGAAAGGATGCTGCGGAGGAAACGATTTGGCTCCGCCACCAGGGCCACATCTGCACTCACTCTCGCCGCCCGGCGGTATGCCGAACGAGCCATGCGGCCCACCGGGATGGTCGTGCTGGTGTCCGGGCCTGACGGGTCGGGAAAGTCGACCCTGGCCGAGGACCTTCCCGGCCTACTCGAGGGAGTGTTCAAGCGCTACCAAAATCAGCACTGGCGTCCCAATCTGCTGCCGAGGCCGGGTTCCTTGTTGGCGAGGGCTGCGAACGACCCCACGAGACCCCATGCTCGCCGCGCTTATGGCCGGGTAGTCTCTCTCGCTCTGCTCGGCTACTACTGGGTGGACTTCTTCCTGGGAGGGTGGTTCCTTCATTGGGAATTCAAGATCAGAACGGGGCTGATGGTGAGGGAGCGCGGGTGGTGGGACATAGGCGTGGACCCCAAGCGCTACCGGCTGAACGTCCCTGCAAGGCTGGTCCGCGCCCTCGGAGTGACCTTGAACCGTCCCGACCTTGCGGTCGTGTTGGAAGGTCACCCCGACGTGATAGCTGCCCGCAAGCAGGAGCTGAGCAGCGACGAGATCGAGCGGCAGAGCTCAGCCTGGCGGAAGATCCTGCCCCCGAGCGTACCGGCCGTGTACGCAGATGGTGGCCGTTCTCACGAGGAGGTGGCCTCCATAGCCCGGGAGGCTGTTCTCCAATGCCTCGAACGCCGTGCGGTCTCCCGACTTGGTGCGGGATGGACCATCTTCCCCGGCGGTCGGTCGGCCCGTTGGTGGATCCCCCGCGGCTCCCGGCCCGTCGCCATGGAAGCGATCACCGTTTATCAGCCGGTCACAGTCAGGGGACGCGTCGGGTGGGAGGTTGCCCGGATGCTCGCGAGGCTCGGAGGGTTCCGCCTCATGCCGCGAGCCGACCCGCCGCCCCGGGCCCTGCGCGAGCTCCTGGGGCCGCATCTGCCTCCCCGGAGCACCCTGGCCGTGACCAGAGCGAACCATCCGGGTCGGTACGTCGCGCTGGTGCTCGGACTGGAAGGAAAGACCAGGGCCATGGCCAAGGTGGCCACAGACGAGCAGGGGATCGAGGCTCTGGAGCGGGAGGCCAAGGCCATCGGGTCGATGGGGCCACTCCTCTCCTCGCCGATCGATCCTCCTCGGATTGTGGCCTCCGAGCCGGGGCTCCTCCTGCTCGAGGCCATCCCGTGGCGGCCACGGGCCCGGCCATGGGAACTGGAGGACGAGGTCGCCCGGGCTATGGGTTTCTTCTTTCACGCGGGAGCCCGCCAAGGCGAGACCGCCCTGGTCGGTCCCATCCACGGGGACTTCGCTCCCTGGAACCTGCTTCGTACCTCCACCGGTTGGGGTCTCGTCGACTGGGAATCAGCGGATGAGGAGGGTCCACCCTTCCATGATCTGTGCCACTACATGGTCCAGGCCCACGCCCTTCTCGGGCGTCCCTCCCGGGGCACTCTACTACGAGGGTTCCGGGAGGGCAGGGGGTGGGTAGGCACCGCCATTCGGGCATACGCCGACGCGGCAGACATCGACGCGAAGAAGGCGGAGCCCCTCCTTCGTGACTACCTGGTCCGGAGCCAGGTGGGATTGAGAGCCACGACGAAACGGGAGTGGCTTGGCTTGGAAGCCAGGCGCAACCTCCTGCACGAATTGGAGGGCTAGAGTCCATGCGAATCCTGGCCCTCGCGTACGCGTGCGAGCCGGGAGAAGGGTCCGAGCCCGGAGCTGGTTGGGCGTGGGCCCGGATGTTGGCCCGCATGGGGGACACCTGGGTGATCACGCGATCCAACAATCGGGATGTCATCGAGAACGGACTGATCGGCCTTGCGGAGCGTGATCGCCTTCACTTCGCCTACACGGACCTCCCGGCCTGGGCACGCTTCTGGAAGCGTGGACGCGTGGGTATCCAGCCGTACTACCTGCTCTGGCAGGTGGCTGCGCTACGGAAGGCCCGACGGCTCCAGGCCGAGGTGGGCTTCGATCTCGTGTGGCACTTGACGCTCGCCAATGCGTGGCTGGGCTCGGCCGCCCCTTTGGTCGGACCTCCCTGTGTGTACGGTCCGGTGGGTGGCGGAGTGCGAGTGCCCAGGCGCCTCCTGCCGGCCCTTGGGGTACGGGGTGCTGTCTATGAGGCCATTCGAGCCTGCGCTCGAGGGGCCGGACGTTACCTGAATCCGCTCGCCTGGGTCGCCTGGCGGTCACAGCTTGTATTGGTCCAGAATCCCGAGACGCGAGACTGGTTGCCGCGTCGGTACCGTTCGAAGGCCGAAGTCTTCCCGAACGTGGCGCTCGATGAAACCCGGTCGGCTCTTGCCTCCTCCCGACCCTCCCCCCAGCCCCGGACCGCGCTCTTCGCCGGCCGGCTGATCCCATGGAAGGGAGGCGCGCTGGCGGTCCGGGTCATGACCCACCTGCCCAACTGGAGACTGCTTATCGCGGGGACCGGGTCCGACGAGCAGAGGCTTCGGCGCCTGGCCCGACGCTGGGGCGTGGACGGGCAGATCGCTTTCCTCGGGCACGTCCCTCGTGACGCCCTGCTCTGGCTGATGCGAGAGGAAGCGGATGTTCTCCTATTTCCGAGCCTCCGCGAAGAGGCGGGATGGGTGGTCGCGGAGGCCCAGATATCTGGACTCCCGGTCGTCTGTCTGGACTTGGGTGGTCCCGCACTCCTGGGCGCTCAGCTGGTGTCCCCGGCTGGTGTCGGCCGGGAGGTGGCCCGCTCTCTCGCCGCCCACCTGGCTCGCGGCGGTATGACGTCAGGGGGCTGTGGCTTCGGCCTGGAGGCGCGCGCGCGCCAGCTGGAGATGCTTGCGGCGGAAAGCGGTGTGCTGTCCAAGGGGGGTGGATCGCCCGGCCATCGTCGCTAGTTCGCACCGTAGGAGCGGTAACGAGCGTCACGGCTCGGGTAAGTCAGTCGTCGGCACGGTCATCTGGCCCGTCAGCTGGAGGGCGGTCATCAGCCTCATCCGAGTCAGGGTCCTCGGGGCCAGAGGGACGGTGCGCATCGGATTCACGAGGGGGGCGGAGGGATAGGGAGGGAGGCGGAGTGTCGGTTTCGTCGTCCGGCGCCTCCCGATCCCTCACCAGCTTCCTCAGCGAGGCTTCGACTCGAGCCGGGTCGAGAAAGTTCGTCACCGCCTCGTTGCTCCGTCGAGGGAGGACGGGCACTTCACCTTTCCCCTTCTCATTCGATGGTCCTGGTCTACGCACCGGTCCCCCCGGGAGCTCCCGGAGGGACCCTCCGCCCTCGGTCACTCGTCTCGCGGAGGACGCCTGGGACAGCCTGGAGGCAAAGTCCTCCAATGAAGCAGGCCTTGCATGAGGATCCTGGGCGAGTGCGCGGCTGCATAGATGTGCGAGGTCGCCAGGAACATCGCCGAACACTCGCCGAATGCGCTCGGTGGCTCCGAGGCCACCCACTCTCGAGGGCACGCCGGTGAGCATGGCAAAAAGGACCGCCCCCACAGCGAACATGTCCGAGCGGGACGTCGGCTCTCTTCCCGCCAGCAGCTCGGGCGCCAGGTATGGCGCGAGCTCGGTGTCGAGCTCCGCGAGAAGTGGACCGTAGGCCGCCGCCACACCGAAATCGAAGACCTTGACCGTTCGCCGCGAATCGATCAACAAGGTGGCAGGAGTGATCGCTCCGTGGACGAGGCCGACCTCGTGAGCCGCATGGGCGGCGCCGGCCACGGCGATGGTGATCCGAACAGCCGCGTCCGCATCGAGCCTCCCCTGTCGACTGAGGAGCTCGGCCAGCGGCTCGCCTTCGAGTCGCTCCATCACCACGAACGCGGGCGATGTGCTGTTTCCCAGATCGAAGTTGAAGACCCGAGCGGCATTCGGGTGAGAGATCGGAGGCCTGAGGGCTCCATCCATCCAGACCGGATGAAGGAGTTGCTCCGTGGTTGAGGCAAACGCCTCGGTGAACCGGTCGTGAGAGCGAAGCGATTCGACGATGACTCGAATCGTTACCGGCCTGCCGAACGCAATATCCTCGGCTGTCCAGACGTTGCCCACCTTATCCTCGCTGATCTTTCGGATCAGCCGATAGCGAGCGTCCGTACCGAGCCGCGGCGCCCCAGCCAGGGATCTCCTCATCAGAGCTCTATGTAATCACTTCCTCCTCCCGTGAGAAGATGCATTCGGACCAGATCCATCCCGGCGACCGCTGGCGTCGTGAGTGCCGATGCCGGCGGGATCATCCCGCGATGGCGAACTCGGCCAGCCGCTCGGCCGCCGCGCGCAGGGTCTCGAGCTGCTTCGGGAAGGCGAGCCTGATGAGGTCGCGGCCGGCAGACGGCTCGATGAGGAAGCTACTGCCGGGAACGGCGGCGACGCCTGCCTGGACGACCATCTCGCGGCACAGAGCCACATCATCGGAGAGGCCTCGCCGAGCCCGCAGCTCCCCGACATCGACCATGGTGTAGTACGCACCCTGGGGGCGAGATGCCCTCAGCGACGTGCCCGCCAAGCCACCCAGGAAGAGGTCCCGCCGCTCCGCGTACGCCCGCGCGAGGTCCTGGTAATAGGAATCGGGAAGGCTCAGGGCAACGACGCCGGCCTCCTGGAGTGGCGCCGGTGCCGCCACGGTGAGGAAGTCGTGGACCTTGCGGATCGCCGCGATGAGCGGGGGGCTGGAAATGGCCCACCCCACCCGCCATCCAGTCACCGAGTACGTCTTCGAAAGCGCGCTTATGGTCACCGTTCGCTCGCGCATGCCTGGCACCAGTGCGATCGAGAGATGGCGAAGCCCGTCGTACAGAATGTGTTCGTAGATCTCATCCGTGAACACGAGGAGGTCCCGCTGGACGGCGATCTCGGCGATCGCGGTGAGCTCTTCAGGCCCGAATACCTTCCCCGTCGGGTTGTGCGGCGTGTTCAGCACGATGGCTCGGGTTCGCGGGCCGACGGCCGAGCCGAGCCGATCCGGATCCAGTTCCCAGGAAGGAACAGAGAGCGGCACCATCTTCGGCACGGCTCCGGACAGAAATGCATCCGGGCCGTAGTTCTCGTAGAAGGGTTCGAAAAGCAGGACCTCATCGTCGGATTGGACGAGCGCCAGGAACGTGGACGCCATCGCCTCGGTCGAGCCGCACGTGACCACGATCTCGGTCTCCGGGTCCAGGTCGGGCCACCCAAATCTCCGGTACTTGGCGGCGATGGCCTCTCGGAACGAGGGCGATCCCCAGGTCACCGGGTACTGATTGACCCCTGCCTCGATGGCCCGAACCGCGGCTACCTTGACCTCCTCCGGCGCGTCGAAGTCGGGAAAGCCCTGGGCCAGGTTGATGGCGGCATGCTCGTCGGCCAAGCGCGTCATCTCTCGGATCACCGACTCGGTGAACCGCTCGGTACGTAGGGCTGCCACCAATCTCTTGGAAACGGTGCCGCTCACTCCTCGCTCCGCTTCGCCTCGATCATCCGTCGGGCCCGGGCGAAACCTGAATCTTGGCCACCGCTTTCCCGATCACCCGTCGGAGCTCCCGAGCGTACGTGAGGTCTCGGTACGCCGCGAGCTTCTTCGCGGCCGCGTCGGGGTCAAGCCACGCAGTGGGCCGCTCTGCGGCCCGTTGGCTGCCAACGGCGTCGACCTCCATCAGGTATGCCTCCACGCAGACCTCGCCGAGGAGACCCGGAGGCTCCCACACCGGATACCGGTACCGCGTGAACGGCGTGGGTTCGATCCGTCCGGTGGCGACCGCCTCTTCCATCGCCTCCCGCTCCGCAGCCTCCATCGGCGACTCGCCGGGCTCGATGTGGCCCTTCGGAAAGGTCCACGCCCGGCCATCGCGTGTTCGCACCAGGAGGAACTCCACGCTCTCGGGCGTCCGCCGGTAGCAGACAGCCGCTGCCCGCATGGGCATTCGAACCCGCCGAGACGGATCGTCAGGGCACGGATCGGACGTATGGCTCGCGGCTATGCTCGTCTCCTCGCTCCAAGGGAGGCCTCAATGAAGGATACGGACGCCAGGTCGGGCGCACGAACGAACCCTTCCCGCTCCGAACCGCTTTCGGATGATGATCTCAGACTCATCGACGCCTACTGGCGCGCGGCAAATTACCTGTCCGTCGGGCAGATCTATCTCCTGGACAACCCCCTGCTGACCGAACCTCTTCGGCCGGAGCACGTCAAGCCCCGCCTGCTGGGGCACTGGGGGACCACGCCCGGCCTCAACTTCATCTACGTGCACATGAACCGAGTGATCAAGGCTCGATCGCTGAATGCCATCTACGTGACCGGGCCGGGACACGGAGGCCCCGGGCTCGTGGCCAACGCGTATCTCGAGGGCACGTACACCGAGGTGTACCCGGACATCTCCCGGGACACCGCCGGGCTGACCAAGCTGTTCCGCCAGTTCTCGTTCCCGGGCGGAGTGCCCAGCCACGTGGCCCCAGAGACCCCGGGATCCATCCACGAAGGCGGCGAGCTCGGCTACGCCCTGGCCCACGCGTACGGTGCGGTCTTCGACAACCCTGACCTTCTCGTGTGCTGCGTCGTCGGAGACGGTGAGGCAGAGACCGGCCCTCTCGCCGCAAGCTGGCATTCGAACAAGTTCCTCAACCCGGTCACCGACGGGACCGTGCTGCCGGTCCTACATCTGAACGGCTACAAGATCGCCAACCCGACGATCCTCGCCCGGATCCCCCGCGACGAGCTGGCCTCGCTCCTGGAGGGTTACGGGTACGCCCCCCATTTCGTGGAGGGAGACGAACCTCGGGCGATGCACCAGCAGATGGCGACCGTCCTCGATGACGTGATCGATGAGATCCAGCGAATCCAGCGAACCGCACGGGAAGACGGGAATGGGCAGCGGCCCACGTGGCCGATGATCGTTCTGCGGACGCCGAAAGGATGGACCGGCCCGAAGGAGGTCGACGGCAGGCCGGTGGAGGGTACATGGCGAGCACACCAGGTTCCTCTGACCGAGGTGCGCACGAACGCCAGGCACCTCACCCTGCTCGAGACCTGGATGAAGACGTACCGACCGGGTGAGCTGTTCGATCAGGGTGGGTCGCTCGTGGAGGAGCTGGCGGACCTGTCCCCCAGGGGCGACGCGAGGATGAGCGCCAACCCGCACGCGAACGGCGGCGTGCTCGTTCGAGATCTCTCGCTCCCGGACTTCCGCGACTACGGCGTCGAGGTCGTGAAACCCGCCACCACCTTCAGCGAGGCCACCAGGGTCCTCGGACGCTTCCTGACCGACGTGATCAGGCGTAATCCGGACACGTTCCGCCTGTTCGGGCCGGACGAGACCGAGTCCAATCGACTCGGCGCGGTGTTCGATGCGACCGACCGGGCCTGGACCGCGCAGATCCTCCCCACCGACGAACACCTCGCGCCTCGAGGCCGGGTGATGGAAGTGCTCTCCGAGCATCTGTGCCAGGGCTGGCTCGAGGGATACCTTCTCACCGGCCGGCACGGCCTCTTCAACTGCTACGAGGCGTTCATCCACATCGTCGACTCGATGTTCAACCAGCACGCCAAGTGGCTGAAGGTGACCCGGGTCATCCCGTGGCGCCGCCCGATCCCCTCGCTGAACTACCTGTTGAGCTCCCACGTGTGGCGCCAAGATCACAACGGCTTCTCTCATCAGGATCCGGGGTTCATCGATCACGTGGTGAACAAGAAGGCGCAGATCATCCGGGTCTATCTCCCCCCGGACACCAATACCTTGCTGTCAGTAGCCGACCACTGCCTGCGCAGCCGGCAATACGTCAACGTCATCGTGGCCGGGAAGCAGCCCGCGCTCAACCTTCTGTCGATGGATGACGCCGTCCTGCACTGCACTCGGGGGATCGGCATCTGGGAGTGGGCCAGCAACGACGAGGGCGGCCAGCCCGACGTAGTGATGGCGTGCGCAGGCGATATCCCCACGCTCGAGACACTGGCGGCCGTCGACCTGATCCGCCAGCACCTCCCCGATCTCAAGGTCAGGGTGATCAACGTCGTGGATCTCATGCGGCTGCAGCCCGACACCGAGCACCCCCATGGCATGCCTGACACGGAGTTCGACGCGTTGTTCACCACCGATCGGCCGGTCGTGTTCGCTTACCACGGGTACCCGTGGCTGATCCACCGGCTGGCATACCGGCGGGCCAATCACCGCAACCTCCACGTCCGCGGGTACAAGGAAGAAGGCACCACGACGACGCCCTTCGACATGGTCATGCTGAACGACCTGGACCGTTTCCATCTGGTGATGGATGTGATCGACCGCGTGCCCGGGCTTGGGCAGAGGGCCGCCCACGTTCGCCAGCTGCTGGCCGACCGGCAGGTGGAATGCCGCGCCTACACTCGCCAGGCAGGCGAAGACCCGCCCGAGATCCGCGATTGGACCTGGCCCTACTAGGAACGATCGGTCGCCTGGATCGGGCCCGGGCTCGACCGCCGCTCCCTCCGGACGCGGATCACGTGGACAGTGACCGCGGAGATCAGCGCAACCGACGTGCCGAGGAGGACCCCGGCCACGGCATCGGACAGCCAGTGCGCGGCGAGGTACGCGCGGGAGAGGGCCATGACCATCGAGAAGACCGCCGCCATCACTCCCCACAAGTAGCGGCGACCCCCCTCGGGGAACAGCGCGATGACCGCTGCTACCGCCGTAACCGACGCCGCCACAGCGTGTCCCGACGGAAACGAGCCTCCGCTCACCGCGACGAGCGATCCGGGGGGCCTGGCTCTGTGGTAGAGGGTCTTGAGCGAGCCGATCGAGAGTTCCGACAGGAGGACGGCCAGGACGAAGGCCGAAAAGTGCCACCACCGGCGCTTCAAGGCGAGGAATCCAGCCACGAGCAGCCTCACCGGAAGCGTTATGACGACGAGGCCCAGGAGGTTCAGGACCTTGGCAACTGCGGTCAATGGTTGGGAGCGGATGGACAACATCCGGCGGAGGAAGGCCTGGTCGAGCGCTTGGATGGAATCCCTGGCCGGCGAGGCCATGAGTACGAAGAGCAGCGCGGTCACGACGCTCAGGAGGACAGTGGTGGACAGGTCTCGTCGAGGGAAGCCAAGGAGGGGGTGCTCGTCGCGCCTCGCAGCCCCGATGCTCTTCTCGATGCCGTCGCTGGTTGGGGTCATCCGGAGCACGATACGCTCGCCTTCCCACTCATGGAGTGATGAACAAGCTCTAGAGTCTGCGCATCATGGTCAAGGTGAAACGAGCTCAGGCATGGTGGCCGCTCCTGGTCCTGGTGCTGGCGCTGCCCCTCACCACCTGCGTCTCGGTTGGCCTGGGTCCGGCAGGCGCGCGAACGGCCGTCTCGGTCACGGGCGACGACGCGGTCACCATCGCCTCGTTCGACTTCCCGGAAAGCGTGCTGCTCGCCCAGATCTACGCACGGGCCCTGGAGGGGAAAGGGTTCAGGATCAAACGGGCGCTCGATCTCGGACCGAGGGAACTGGTCGAGCCGGCCCTGGAGCGAGGCCTGGTGGAGTTCGTCCCCGAATACCTGGGGACCGCCCTGGAATTCGTCGACCCCGGATCGCACGAGGCGTCTGCCAACCTGGAGACCACGCGCCAGAAGCTCGCCGAGGCCCTCCGGGGTCGACGGATCGAAGTCCTCGCGTCGGCTGAGGCCCAGGATGCCAACGCCCTAGCGGTGACCGCTCAGACCTCCGCCGCGTACAAGCTGAGGACGATCAGCGACCTTGTTCCTGTGGCGCGAAGTTTCGTCCTCGGGGGCCCGCCTGAGTGCCCCAACCGACCCCTGTGTCTCGCCGGCCTTCGATCGAGGTACGGGCTGAGGTTCAAGAGGTTCATGCCGCTCGACGCGAGCGGCCCGCTGACCGCCGCGGAGCTCGCCTCCCGGCAGATCGATGTTGCGGTGCTCTTCACGACCGACGGCGACATCGCGGCGAAGGGCTTCGTGGTACTGGAGGACGACCGTAGCCTCCAACCCGCGGAAAACGTCACGCCCGTCGTCCGGGAAGAGGTGGTCGCCCGATACGGCGCGCGGTTCACCAGCGCCGTCGACGCCGTTTCGGCAAGGCTGACCACCGAGGCGCTCCGCGAGATGAACCGGGTCATGAGCCTCGGCTCGAAGTCGCCCGGCCAGGTAGCCCTGGAGTGGCTTCGGGCGAGTGGCCTCCTCCAGGGCTGACTTCCCGGTAGGGCTTGGGTAGAGTCGGCGCGTGGGGACGATAGGCCGTGAGGCCGTGCCTGCGACCGAGCGCCTGGCCGGAGAGCGCGGCCTTCATCGATCCAAGCGCCAACGGCGCCCGTCCGGGCGACCCCCTCCCCTGCCCCGGGAGCTCGGGGCGGGAGGGATGTTCTGGATCGGAGCGCTCATGTTCCTCGTGGCGCTGACGATCCTTCTTCTCGTCACGCAAGTGGGTAACTCCTGGGAGCACCAGGAGGGCGTCTTCTCCAGATGGATCGCCACATGGCGGTTGGGGTGGTTGAACCGCCTTGCTCTCATCGCCAACGGCCTGGGCGCGACGGCCTTCACGCGGACGCTGCGGCTCGGCACCCTCGTGGCCCTCATGGTTTTCCGCCGGTGGAGGCACCTGATCGTCCTCGTGATCTCGATCCTGTTCGTTGCCTGGCTCACCAACAAGCTGGGCACGTACTTCCTCCGGCCGCGCCCCTTGGGAGCTCGGATCATCGGGGGATGGGAGGGCTCGTCGTTGCCCTCCCGTCCGGTGGCGGAGCTGTCGGTGGCGCTCGTCGGTGTTCTGTACACGCTGGTCCCGCGGGGCCGATGGAGGGACCTGGGCAAGTTCATAGCTCCTGTGCTTCTCGCAGCCCTGGCTGGCGCCGAGGTCTACCTGGCACTCAACCACCCCGGAGACATCATGTTCGCCCTGATCCTCGGGGTCGGCATCCCGCTCGTGGCCTTTCGGACGTTCGTGCCGACCTCGGTTTTCCCCGTGCGGTACAAGAGGGGCAGGGCCGCGCATCTGGATGTGGGCGGGGTCAGAGGGACCGCCATCCGCCAGGCCGTCCAGGATCAGCTGGGTATGAGCGTCCTCGACCTGAAGCCGGTCGGCCTGGCTGGTTCGGGAGGATCCACTCCGCTCCGCCTCACAGTGGCCGGAGATCCGAATCGCTATCTGTTCGCAAAGCTCTACGCTCAAACACATCTGCGCGCCGACCGTTCCTACAAAGTCGTGCGAGCGATCCTGTACGGCACGCTGGAAGACGAGAAGCCGTACAACTCGGTGCGGCGGCTTGTTCAGTACGAGGACTACATGCTGCTGGTGATGCACGACTTCGGCATCCCTTGCGCGAAGCCGTACGGCTTCGTCGAGATAACCCCCGAGCGCGAGTACCTCCTGGTGACGGACTTCCTGGAGGGCGGGAAAGAGATCACCGAAGCCGCAGTGACGGACGACGTGATCGACGATGCGCTGGCAACCATCCGCCGCATGTGGGAGGTCGGCGTATCCCATCGAGACGTGAAGCCAGCCAACATCATGGTGAAGGACGGGAAGATCATCTTGATCGACCTGGCCTTCGGGGAGATCCGACCCTCACCGTGGCGGCAGGCGGTGGACCTGGCGAACATGATGATCGTGCTGGCGCTCCGGAGCGACCCCGATCGCATATACCAACGAGCGCTGCAGTTCTTCTCCCCTGAGGAGATCGGTGAAGCCTTCGCCGCAACCCGCAGCGTGACCATGCCCTCTCAGTCGCGAGCGATGCTCAAGCAAGATCGGAAAGCCGGGCGCGACATCCTCGCCCGGTTCCGGGAACTGGCCCCGGAGTACCCACCCATCGCCATCCAGCGGTGGAGCGTGCGGCGGATCTTGCTCACGATCTCGGTGGCCTTCGGCTTCCTCATTGGACTCAGCCTGGTGATAGACAACATCCGAACGGGAGCGCTGTGAGGTCGACCCGATTCGCTCTGGCCCTCGTCGCTGGTACGGTCGTGCTTTCAGGGTGTCAACGGCTGCAGAACACATCCGTTCCTCTTTGCCCGGGGCCAAACCGGAACGCTGCGGCTCTTGTTCTCATGGCCCAGGCAGTCCCCTCGGCCGCCTACGTTCCGTGCATCTCTGACTTCCCGGTGGGGTGGAGCTTCGGCGGCGAGCGCATCCGCAACGGGCGATCCGAGTTCTGGATGCATTCCGACCGTGCCGGCTTCCGAGCCCTGACCGTGCTCCTTACTCCGACGTGCGACGTCTCCAAAGCCGTCGAGGTCCCGCCCCAGGGGGCCAAACCTCAAATGAAACAATATGAGGAGCCGAACGCGCTTCCTCCCACGTTCTCCGGCAACCGCTACTACGTCTTCCCCGGCGGGTGCGTGACCTATCGCTTCGCGTTCGTCCACGGAGCAGTCTTCGCCCAAGCCGTGGAAGCCAGCCAGGCACTCACGTTCGTCGCCAGGGCCGAAGGTGTGACCGCCCTCGCCCAGGAAGGCCTGATCCTTTGCGGGCGCGGCGTTCGCTGCCCCGGCTGATCGTCGCCGAGACTTCGGATTCCCCTCGCACTCCGATCCGATTACGCTGCCGGGGGAACGCACCGGGGGGTCACCAATGCTCGAAGCCCTGTTCGGAATCCTGATCATCGTCCTCGCCGTATGGGTTGTCCGGCGGCTCCTCGACGTCGAGCGGGGACGATGGGTGGTGACCCTGCTGGCGGTCCTGATCGGAGAAGCGTGTACGGTCCTCGTCCTCAAGGTTGTCACCAAGAACGTGACGAATCTTCACCTCCGGGCGGTCTTCGGCGTCTACGCCCTGGTCACCGTGTTCGCGATGTTGGCCGTCATGCTCGTGGAGCTCATCGCCCGGCCGGCAGGTCGCCGACGCCATCGCGGCATCCCCCACCCGATCCAAGGCGTCCGTCGGCTGGCAGGCCGCACCGTCCGCTACACACAGGTCAGCATGATCGCGATTCGACACGGCCTGGTCCATACGGGGGGTAGCGATCCCCAGGTGAGGGGTTCCCGACTCGGGCGTTCGCTCGGCGCCGCCCTCGAGGATGCGGGCGGGCTGTTCGTCAAGTTGGGCCAGGCCATGGCCGCTCAGCCTCACATCGTCACCCGAGCGGTGGCGGCCGAACTGGCCAGGTTGCAGGACCAGGCCGCTCCTGCGGACCCGGTGGCCGCCCGAGCCGTGATTCAGGAGGAACTGGGCCCCCCGGAGGAGATTTTCGACGAGCTCTCCGCGGATCCAATCGGGTCGGCGTCGATCGCCCAGACCTATGTCGGCCGGCTCCGCTCCGGGCGTGAGGTCGTGGTGAAGGTGCAGCGTCCAGGCGTACGCGAGTCCGTCGAACAGGACCTCGACATCCTGATCCGTCTCACCGACCGCCTGGACCGCCGGACGACGTGGGCGAAATCGCTGGGCCTCAAGGAACTGGTCGCGGGGTTCGCAGAGGAGACCCGCGAGGAGCTCGACTTCCGGATCGAGGCCGCGAACGGCATCGCCGCAAAACGTAACCTTCACGACTCCGACCCGATCACAGTCCCCGACGTGATCGAGGAGGTCTCCACCGGTCGTGTCCTGGTGCAGGAGCGAGTCGACGGCCGGAGCGTCGGGGCACCCGGCATCCTGAATGGTCTGGACACGGCGCAACGCCAGGCCCTCGCCGATGCCCTCCTCTCGCTGATGATTCGGCAGATGCTCGAGGGCCTGCCGTTCCACGCAGACCCGCATCCCGGCAATGTGTTCCTGCGCCCGGACGGTCGGCTCGTGCTGATCGACTTCGGGGCCGTTGGACGACTCGACCGCTTCGAACGTTCCGGGCTCATCGACATGATGCGGGGCCTGCAGAGTGAAGACCCCTCTCTCGTCCGCGAGGCAGCCCTGCGCATCGGCTCCCACACGAAGCGGATCGATCAGGAGGCCCTCGACCGGGAGCTGGCCCACTTGCTGTCCCGAGCCATCCGCGCCGAGGCCAGGATGAATCCCGAGGTCTTCGAGGAAGCCCTGTTCGTGTTCCGAGACTTCGGGATCGTCCTGCCCCGGTCCACCACCACGCTGTTCCGAACCCTCGTCACCTTGCTGGGGACCCTCGATGTGATCGCTCCGCGCTATGACGTCGCCGAAGGGGTGCGAAGGATGGGCGGGGAGGTGCTGGCCAAGCAGGTGGCTCCCCAGAACCTCCAGGAACTCGTCATGCAGGAGGCGGTCAGCGCGGGCCCCGTCCTCAGCCGCCTTCCCCGGGAGCTCGACGAGATAGCTCGAACGCTGCTGAGCGGCGAGCTCCGCACGCGAGTGAGCCTCTTCTCCGAAAGAGACGACGTGCACGCGGTCCGGACCATGGTGAATCGGCTCGTCACGGGCCTGATCGGCTCCGCCTTGGCCCTCTCCTCTTCGATCCTGTTGACCGTTCAGACTCCGCCTGGGCCGGGCGGGGTGAACCTGCTCAATCTTCTGGGTGGGATCGGGCTGTTCTTCTCGGTGCTGCTGTTGCTGCGGCTGGTGGTGCAGATCCTGCGCGAGCGCGATTGACGTCAGCCGACAGCTGGAGTCGCCGCGACGGCCGGCTCCGCGGGTTCGGTCGGTACCGGCTTGCGCCAGCTCTTCTTCCGCTGCCAGATCACGTAGGTGAGGGCTCCCACGGGGATCTGAAGGATGAATGTGAGCGTTCTGAACACCAGGACGGCCGCCGCCACCTGCGCCTTGAACAGATCCAGAGAGACGTCGGCGTGGGCCTTGCCCGCCACGTAAAGTCCGCCGATGTACCCCAGCTCGACCAGGCCGAGTCCTCCTGGCGTGATGGGGAAAGCAGAGATGAGGCGTACGAAGGCGAACACGCCCAGGACCTGGGCCCAGCTGATCTCGTGCTCAGCGACTCCAACGTGACGGAGGGCGAGCAGCAGAACGAGGTACAGCGCGAAGTGGCTGACCAATGCCGAGACGGTGAGCGCCGGCCAACGCTTTGCGATGAGCCCGATCGTCTGATGGCGAAACCGGGCGGCGGCTTCGCCCCAGTGGACCGGGGGTTTGTGGAACGGCTTCCGGACAAGGGAGGCCAACTTGCCGAGTCCCCCACCGATGGCCCGGGCCATGGACTTCTTCCACAGCATCCCGGCGAACAGTCCGACAGCACATAGAAGCACCGCGATACCGATCGCAGTGGGGATGATCAGGGCCGCGTTCGTCCTCCCGGTGGCGGCCAGCGCAGCGAGGGCGATGATGGGCATCCCCAGCTTGATGAAAGTGTTCCAGACACCAGTGATGATCGTGGTGAGGCCGATCTGCGCGTTCGTGAAGCCCCATGACCGGTACATGGTGTAGGTCACACCGTTGGCGATGAACCCGCCGAAAGGAATGGTGTTGGCGATCGAGGTCGACGACTGATTGTTCACGGCTGCCTGGCCCATTGTCAGCCCCGGCATCGAGGCCACCATCAGCGGCCAGTAGGTCACGATGTTGAGGACACTGACCAGGATCAGGCTGATGATTTCCACCCAGGTCATGTCGCTGACGGCACGCCAGACGTCGCCGTAATTGGCGATCTTGGGGATGGCAAAGGCGAAGATCCCCACCACGATGACGACGGAGATCACGACCTGCGCGATGCGGATCAGGCGCTTCCGGGTCGACTTGTCCACGAACCACATCCCCCGAGGGCAGCCTAACTCGAATCGCCGCAGGACACGAGCGCCACCCTTTGGATGCTGGGATATCAGACCGACGTGCTTGAGGGGCTACTGAGGAGCGCCGCAGGACTCGTACTTGTCGGCCCGTGTTACGAGCCACCCCGCCTTTTCGACGCGGAAGACCTCGTAGGCGCCAATCTTCACTGCGCCCTGGACCTCCTCCACGAGAGCGCGGTCCGACCCCAGGGTCTGGATCCGAAGGTCTCGAGCGCCTGGCCGGTAGGAACGCACCGCTGCAAGCGGCGTTGCCTCACCTCTGGCCCCTTCGGCGTAATCGACGAATGCCGTCGAACCACACTCATATCGTGGGAGTTGCTGGCCCCGGTCGGGCTGTGGGAGTTGCTGGCCCCGGGTGGTCTTCTGGACGTGAGCTGCAGGCCGGGCGTCGGTGCGGACAAGGGAGGCGACGAGGACCGGCCTTCGCGCCAGGCTGATCGTGGAGACGAGCGCCACTCCGACGACCACGGCAAGGGCCAAGCTGACGACGCGCTGGTTGATTGGTGAACCCCCTTCGGACAAATGATACAACCAAACCGAGCGCCGCGGCTAGGCCCCATTGGGGCCATTTTGGACGGCGGTGCCCGGGCCAGACCGCCGCGTGCCCCAAGCCGAATTCGTCGCCGCGGACCACGCCCCCTTCGATCCTCGGGTGCGAACCTCCGCGGCCTTCCAGGTCGTCACCCGATGATCAGTCTTCGGAGGCGTCGCCCTTGTGTTCCGGTTCGTCCTCCGCCAAGAGGCGATACAGGCTCTTTCGAGCCTCGGTGAGGATCTCTTTCGCTCGGGCGATCTGTCGCTCGGTCCCGGTCTGGGCCACCTGCATGACGGCCGCCGCCATCCCGAACCCAACTTCTCGAAGGTCGATGAGCGGGCCGGCATCGCCGAAGGCATCCCACGGTGGAGGAGTCTCCTCGCCGCGCTTCTTCACCTCGGCCGTCCCAGCGTCGGTCAGATGGAACACGCGGCGCCCCTCGGTCTCCTCGCTCCTGATCAATCCCTCGTCTTCCAGGAGTTGAAGGCTCGGGTAGACAGACCCGGGGCTCGGCCGCCACACTCCCCCGCTCCGCTGCGTCAGCTCCTGGATGATCTGGTACCCGTGCATTGGGCCTTCGGCAAGCAGAACCATGATCGCCGCGCGGACGTCGCCGCGACCGACTTTCGGTCCGCGCCCGAAGAAGGGCCCCGGGATCCTGACCGGGCCGCCCCAGGGATCGAAGCCCGGCCCGAACCTGCGCCGGCCGTGGTGACCGCCATGGCGACCGCTGTGCCGCCTGGCCGCAGCCGCCATCGCCATCCATCTCTTCCGCGCCCACCACCACTCGTCCCCGCGATTCCCGGCGAAGGGACCGGCTGGGTACGACATCTCCGCGTGCATGGATCGCTCCTCCCTTCCTCGGTGCGGTTCTCGGTGCGGTTCTCGGATCCGGTTCTCGCGTTGCATCACGATATATCGCGAGCGGTCTATAGTCAAGCTGGCCCGGCGAGGCAGGTGGCCCTTGTGTCGACGAAACATAGCCACCATCCGTTCGGTTCACTCCCATATACTCTCCGGCTCGCGCGACGAGGGTAAGGAGGTTTGCGATGTCTGAACCGGCCATTCTCGCCGAGGGCTTGACGAAACGGTTCGGCAACGTCTTGGCCCTGGACGGGATCGATCTGGAGGTTGAGGAGGGCTCCGTCCTGGGACTCCTCGGCCCCAACGGCGCCGGCAAGACCACGGCGATCAGGATCCTGGCCACACTCCTCAGGCCCGATGCGGGACGAGCCCTGGTCGGCGGATTCGACGTGGTCCGGCAGCCGGCACAGGTTCGCCGGCTCGTCGGGCTGACCGGCCAGTACGCCGCGGTCGACGAGCTGCTTTCCGGCCAGGAGAACCTTTACATGCTAGGGCGCCTGCTGGGGCTTCCGGCGAAGGAAGCACGAGCTCGTGCAGCCAGCCTCCTCGAGTCGTTCGAGCTGGGGGACGCCACGCTCAAGACGGTGAAGACCTACTCAGGGGGCATGCGGCGACGCTTGGACCTGGCGGCGAGCCTGGTGGGCCGGCCCCGCTTCCTCTATCTGGACGAGCCGACCACCGGACTTGACCCCAGGAGCCGCCGCCAGCTGTGGAACATGATCACCGGACTGGTTCGGGAGGGGACGACCGTCCTGCTCACCACCCAGTACCTGGATGAAGCGGACCAGCTGGCCGACCGCATCGCGGTCATCGACCACGGCCGGGTCATCGCCGCCGGAACGTCGGACGAGCTCAAGTCGAAGACCGGCGGCCAGGTTGTGGAGGCGCGATTC
>WNGE01000965.1_pt1 | contig 37381 bp, 39 predicted proteins | sample 5400651 | NCBI WGS metagenome assembly WNGE01 (sample SAMN13153370, study PRJNA577476) | soil metagenome | isolation source: 60 cm soil or saprolite under grassland replicate 2 | place: USA:California | collected 2016-06-15
CACCGGCCCGGCGGCTCGGCTTGAACTCGGCCGCCTCAACGTCCTCGTCGCCAGCCCGCAGCGGCCCCAACCAGCCTCCGAGGTCGAGCACCGCGCAGTCGTCGTGTCCGAAGTGGCGCAACAGCCACCAGAGCCGCTCCGCGCCGCCCATCGAGCCGTACGCCACGACGAAGACACTGTTGCCGATGCCGGCTCGCCCGGTTGCCTCCGCGAACTGCGCCTCGCTCGGCAACGGGTGCCGTCCGCCGGCACTCGGCGGCGAGGAAAGGTCTTGCTCGACGTCGAGGAAAGACGCACCGGGGATGTGCCCCTCGAGGTAGAGCTCGCGGCCGCGCGCCGGATTCCCGAGCTCCCACCGGCAGTCGAGGAACTTGTACCTCACCCGGCGACTTTAGCCGCGAGCTTGTGATCTAGATCACACGGCGGAGCGAATGGCGGCAGGCCGGAGTCCGATCGGGCGCTTGCAACGGCCGCAGAAGCTCTCGGAAACGCCCTTCTGCTCGGCCCGTTCGCGCAGGATCGGCCGTTCGCATTCGCATTTCGGTTCTTGGTTCATGCAGCCTCCTCGGCCGGTTGAGCGGGGACAGGCGCCGGCTCTTGCGCCGGCGCTGGGCGATGCATGTGCGGGGCGCCGAGATGCCCGTGCGCCTCGGTGCCGTAGCCGCCGGGGACCGGGATGTAGAACTCGGGGTAGCCCCACATGCCGTGCTCGGAGACATCGAGGCCTGCGGTCTCCACGTGCTCCTCGACGCGGATTCCCCAGAGCCGCTTCAGCGTCCAGAGACACCCGAACGACGCGGTGAAGGTGAAGGCGCCGACCGCGACCAGGCCGAGCGCCTGGACGCCGACCTGGTGGAACGAGCCCGTGTAGACGAGTCCGCCACTGCCGGTGGCGAGGTTCGAGGCGAGCGCCGGGACGGCGAACAGCCCGGTTGCGAGTGTCCCCCAGACGCCTGCGAGGCCGTGCACCGCGACGGCGCCGATCGGGTCGTCGATCCCGATCCGCTCGACCAGCGGCACCGCGACAACCGCGATCACAGCGGCCAGGAACCCGATCACGATCGCGGCCCAGGGCGCGACGAAGCCGGAGGCGGCCGTGATAGCGACGAGCGCGGCGATGACGCCGTTCAGCATCATCGAGACGTCCGGCTTCTTCAGGACGAGCCAGGCGGTCGCGATACCGCCGAGCGCACCGGCCGCGGCGGCGACGTTCGTCGTCAGCGCGACGTAGCCGAAGTAGCCGATCTTGTCGCCGGTGATGACGGCGAGCGTCGAACCCGGGTTGAAGCCGAACCAGCCGAACCAGAGGATCAGCGTCCCGAGGACGGCGTAGGGCATGTTGTGGCCCGGAATCGGGTTTGCACGGCCGTCGTGGCCGAACTTGCCGATCCGCGGCCCGAGCAGGATCGCTCCCGCGAGCGCTGCCAGCGCGCCCTGGTAGTGGACCACGGTCGAGCCGGCGAAGTCCTGCATCCCGAGCCCGAACAGCCAGCCGCCGGAATGCCAGATCCAATGCGAGGTGACCGAGTAGATCAGCGTGAACGCGACGCCGAAGACGAAGTAGACCCACAGCTTGGCCCGCTCGGCCATTGCGCCCCAGACGATCGCCAGCGAGACGCCGGCGAAGACGACCTCGAACAGGTACGCGCCCGCGCCGGGGATCGTCGTGAAGAACGAGTACGGGGCCTTTCCGACCGCCAGCAGTGAGTCGACGGACGGCGCGAACCCGTGTGTGCCGATGATGCTGTTTCCGTCGCCGAAAGCGATTCCGAAGCCGACCAGCCAGTAGACGAGGGAGCAGATCCCGAAGATGAGGACGTTCTTGCCGGCGATGTGCGCGGCGTTCTTCATCCGCGTCAGGCCCGCTTCGAGGAAGGCGAAGCCCGCCTGCATGAACATGACCAGGATCGCGGCGATCACGACCCAGACCGTGTTGGCTGCGATCAGGAGGTTCGCGTTGCTCATCTCGTCTCGACCCCCTCGAGCGCGCGGCCGGAGCGGTTGTGCGTGACGTTCTCGACGCGGCTCGTCCAGACGAGCCCGTCGCCGGACTCGTTGCCCGAGCGCGCCGAGTCGGCGATCGCTTCGACGACCGCAGTTGCGATCTCGTCCTCAACGATGAACGTCAGGAGAGCCTTCGGCAGAAAGCGCGACTCGAACACCCGCCCCCGGTACTCGTGGGTGACGCCGCGCTGGCGTCCGTGGCCGATCGCCTCGACGACCGTGACGCCGACGTGGCCTGTCTCCTCCTCCACGGCGTCGATCACCGTCTCGACACGCTCGCGGATCACTACGGCTTCGACCTTGATCATTCGGGCACCTCGCTTCGTCGTTCCAACAACAACGTGTCCCGCCAACGGCCGTCGAGCTGTCCGATTCGCTCGCGCCGGCCGACGACGCGGAACCCATGTCTTTCGAGCAGTCGCAAGCTCGCCTCGTTCTCCGGAAAGACGCTCGTCTGCAGCGTCCAGATCCCTGCTGCGTCGGCCTCGTCGACGAACTCGCCGAGCAGCGCGGTTCCGACGCCCTGGGCGCGGGCCCGCTCCTCAACGTAGAGGCTGATCTCGGCGACGCCGGAATAGACCGGCCGCGGCGAGACAGGCACCACCGCGGCCCACGCGACCAGCTCGCCCGCGACTGTCCCAACGAGACGAGGGTGATGTAGGTGTACACCGTCCCATACGTCCCACGAGGGCACGTCCGTCTCGAAGGTGGCGTTGCCGGTTCGGATCCCTTCGGCGTAGATCCGAGCGACCTCCGGCCAGTCCTCAGGCCGGAGGTCGCGGATGTCGACGGCGGTGGTGATCAAGCCGTCAGCAGTCGTAGTAGAGGGCGAACTCAGCCGGATGCGGGCGAAGCCGCACGATGTCGATCTCGTTCTCGCGCTTGTAGTCGATCCAGGTGCGGATCAGCTCCTCGCTGAAGACGCCGCCGGCGAGCAGGAACTCGTGGTCGGCCTCGAGTGCGTCGAGCGCCTCGGCGAGCGAGCCCGGCACCTGCGCGACGCCGCGATCCTCGTCGAACAGGTCCCAGTCGGCCGGCTCACCGGCGTCGAGTCCTTTCTCGATCCCGTCGAGTCCGGCCATCAGCATCGCCGAGAACGCCAGGTACGGATTCGCGGCCGCGTCTGGGCAGCGGAACTCGATCCGCTTGGCCTTCGGCGAGTCCGAGTACATTGGGATCCGGATGCAGGCCGAGCGGTTCCGCTGCGAGTAGACGAGGTTGACCGGCGCCTCGTAGCCGGGCACGAGCCGGCGGTATGAGTTCGTGGTCGGCGCGCAGAAGGCGAGCAGCGCGGGCGCATGCGCGAGCAGGCCGCCGATGTAGGTGCGAGCGAGCTGCGACAAACCGGCGTACCCGGACTTGTCGGCCATCAGCGGCGTGCCCTCCTTCCAGAGGGACTGATGCGTGTGCATCCCCGAGCCGTTGTCGCCGAAGAGCGGCTTCGGCATGAAGGTGACAGTCTTGCCGGCGGCGCGGGCGACGTTTTTGACCACGTACTTGTAGGTCATGACTTCGTCGGCCATTCGGGTCAGCGTCTGGTAGCGGAGGTCGATCTCGCACTGGCCGCCCGAGGCGACCTCGTGGTGGTGGAACTCGCAGGGGATCCCGAGCCGCTCGAGCGTCAGCACCATCTCTGAGCGGAGGTCGGCCAGGGTGTCGTGCGGAGCCGGCGGGAAGTAGCCCTCCTTCGGCCGCACGGTGTAGCCGAGGCCCGGGTTGCCCGAGTTCCAGTGACCCTCCTCGGAGTCGATCTCGTAATGGGCCTTGTGGTCGGCGAGCTCGTACGAGACCGTGTCGAGGACGAAGAACTCACATTCGGGCCCGATAAAGGCGGTGTCTGCGATGCCGGTCTCGCGCAGGTGCTCCTCAGCGCGCTTCGCGATCCGGCGCGGGTCCTTCGCGTACGGCTGACGTGTGACCGGATCGACGATCTCGCAGAGCAGCGAGAGCGTCGGCGCGGCGGCGAATGGGTCGAGGACGGCACTCGAGGCGTCCGGCATCAGCAGCATGTCGGACTCGGAAATCCCCTGCCAGCCGCGGATCGAGGAGCCGTCGAAGCCGAGTCCGTCGTCGAACGCCGACTCGTCGAACGCCGAGAGCGGCAGCGTCATGTGCTGCCAGGCTCCGAGCAGGTCGCAGAACTTGAGGTCGACCATCTGGGCCCGCGTCTGGCCCGCCCACTCCAGCGCTTCCTTTGGCTCCGGTTGCTCGCCGCTGCCGTTGACCAGGTAATGCCGTGCCTCTGCCTCCATCTCTTCTCCTTCCGTTGGACCAACAAAAAAAGGCCCAGGACTCCGCGAGTCCTGAGGCCTCATTGCCTCCGCAGGCGCCTTCCGCGACGCCTACTGGATCAAGAAGATAGTCCGCAGACCGGACGTTGGCAAGGGAAATCCGTTGACGCGGCGGACCGGAGGCGGCTAAGGTGGAGGCCATGCTGCTCGTCGGCTGACACAGCGTCTCGCGCGCACCACCTCGGCTTGTGGTGCGCTGTCTTCGTGTCCCGATTCGTAGGAGAGCAACGTGACCGCCGTAGAAGTCCACAACCTGCGCAAGGAATTCCTCCGCCGCGACGCGGAGCGTTCCGGTCTACGCCGGCGCCGGCGGCGCGTGCCCGCGCTCGAGGACGTGACGTTCTCGATCGAGCGCGGCGAATGCGTCGCGATCCTCGGCCAGAACGGCTCGGGCAAGTCGACGCTCGTTCGGCTGCTGTCGACGCTGCTGCTGCACGACGGCGGTAGCGCGCAGGTCTTCGGCCACGACGTCTTCCGCCAGCCGCGTGCGGTGCAGCGGCTCGTCAATCGCGTCTCCGTCGAGGCGTCCTTCTTCAAGAAGATGTCCTCGACCGAGAACCTGAGCTACGCCGCCCGGTTCTACGGGATGACTGCCGCCGAGACGCGGGAACGGATCCCGGAGATTCTAGGTCGGGTCGGATTCCCCGAGAAGCGGCGTCACGAGTCGATGGAGCACCTCTCCCGCGGGATGCAACAGAAGGTCTCGCTCGCGCGAGCGCTCCTCACCTCGCCGGTGCTGCTGCTCCTCGACGAGCCGACCACGGGTCTCGACCCACGCTCGAAGCTCGAGGTGCAGGACTTCATCCGCGAGGTCTGGGCGGCCCACGACGCGACGATCCTGCTCTGTACGCACGACCTCGCCGAGGCCGAGGCGCTTGCCGACCGCGTCGGGATCCTCGACCGCGGCCGCCTGCTCTGCCTCGAGCCGGTCGACGAGCTCAAAGCGCGGTTCCGCTCGGAGACGCTCGAGGAGGCGTTCTTCGCCGCGACCGGACGCGAGTTCGAGCAAGAGAGCGAGGACGTGGACGCGGAGAGGGGTGTGTTCGCGTGAGAGGCGCAGCCACAACCCTCCGGCACGAGCTGATCGGTCTCTCCGGCGTCTTGGAGCGAAACGCCTACCTCGTCAAGCGCTACGCCTGGTGGGAGCTCGCCTTCTTCGTCTGGTCGCTCGCGAACACGCTGACGATCGTCTTCATCGCGAAGGGGATCGACGCTGCAGGCGGGAAGATCGACGTCGATCGCGCGACGACGACGCTCTTGATCGGCGCCGTGATCTGGTCGTACCTCGGGGTCGTCTTCGAGATCCTGACCGAGACCGTCGCCTGGGAGCGTTGGGAGGGCACGATCGAGTACACATTCATGGCGCCGCTTGCCCGGCCGATCCACCTGATCGGGATGGGCCTGTTCGCGGTCGTCTACGGCGTCATTCGCACCGCCGTTTTGTTCGCCGTGATCGCGAGCTTCTTCTCGCTACACCTCGGCGGTGCCAACTTCGTTGCGGCTCTCATCGTGCTGGCCGTTGCCTCCGTCTCGTTCATCGGGATCGGGATGATGACGGCGGTCCTGCCCCTGATCTCGCCCGAAAAGGGAATGCAGATGGGCTTCATCGCGCAGGGGATCCTGCTCGTGATCTCGGGCGTCTACTACTCCGTCAGCGTCCTACCGCAGTGGATGCAGTGGCTGTCGACGATCTCGCCCGCGACCTACGCTCTCCGCGGCATCCGCCACGCGATCCTCGACGGCGACGGCGTCGCCGCCGTCTGGGGCGACATCTGGCCGCTGATCGTGATCGGCGTCGTCGCAATTCCGCTCGGGCTCTGGATCTTCGGCGTGGGCGAGCGGCACGCGAAGCGGCACGGGAAGCTGAAGCGGTCGGGATAGCGATGACCGAGGACTACTTCGCGGGCCCGGTCGCCGAGCGCTACGACTCGACGCTCGGCGAGTGGGGAGATCCGGACGCCGTGGCTGCGACTGCCGACTTTCTCGCCGAGCTGGCGGGGGACGGCACAGCACTCGAGCTGGCGGTCGGGACGGGGCGCATCGCGCTGCCGCTTGCGGCGCGCGGTGTGGGCGTCCACGGGATCGATCTCTCGGCCGACATGGTCGCGCAGCTCCGCGCCAAGCCGGGCGGCGAGGACATACCCGTCGCGATCGGCGACTTCGCGACGACGTGGGTCGGCGAAGGCTTCTCGCTCGCGTACCTCGTCTTCAACACGATCGGCAACCTGACCACGCAGGACGCGCAGGTCGCGTGCTTCGAGAACGCGGCGGCGCAGCTTCGGTCCGGGGGTTGCTTCGTGGTCGAGGTCGGCGTCTCCGTTCGCGAGCCGCTTCACGTCTTCGCCCTGAGCGAGACGCACGTCGGGATCGACGAGTACGACGCGGCGACCCAGCGGCTCATCTCGCATCACTTCAGCCTCGTCGACGGGGGGTGGGAGCTCCGGTCTATCCCCTTCCGCTCGGTGTCCCCCGCCGAGCTCGACCTGATGGCTCGTCTCGCGGGCATGCGCCTGCGCGAGCGTTGGAGCGGCTGGAAGCGGGAGCCGTTCACCGCCCAGAGCCCCAGGCACATATCGGTCTGGGAGAAGCCGTGACACTCGGCCCGCACACAAAGACAGTGCGGGCCGGGTACGACCAGTTGGCTCCCACCTTCGGCCGGTGGAATGCGAGCATCCACGGGGATCCCTGGGAGCGCTTCGTCGCCGAACTGGGGATGAGGCTCGACGCCGGGGCTCGGGTGCTCGATCTCGGGTGCGGCGACGGAACCAAGACTCACCGCCTGGCTGAGCGCTTCGACGTCCTCGGCGTGGACATCTCCCCGGAGCAGCTTCGGCTCGCGAGGACAGCGGCTCCTGAAGCGTCGTTCGTCGAGGCCGACTTCTCCGAGCTCGTCTTCGCGGCCGAGACTTTCGACGCAGTCACAGCTTTCTACTCGTTCATGCACCTGCCGCGCGAGCGCCATCTCGAGCTGTTCGGGACGGTGCTGCGGTGGCTGAAGCCCGGCGGGCTCTTCCTGGCGTCACTGAGCACGATTGGCGGCCCGGACCGGACGGAGAACTGGCTCGGCGTCGACATGTTCTTCTCGGGTTTCGACGCCGAGACCAACAGACGCCTCGTCCGGGAGGCGGGGTACGAGCTCCTCGTCGATGAGGTGGTCCCGATGCTCGAGCCCGGGGTTGCGACATCGTTCCTCTGGGTGCTCGGGCGGCGGCCGGCGTGAAGCGGCTCCCGGGCAGGCCGCTCTACTACGGCCTGTCCTTTGTGCGTGCGATGGCGGTCGGCTGGGTCGTCTTCGATCTCTTCCTCGTCCGCGTCCTCGAGTTCACGCCGCTCGAGCTGATCCTGATGGGAACGGCGATGGAGACGACCATCTTCGTCTCCGAGGTGCCGACGGGCGTCGTCGCCGACGCGTACAGCAGGCGGCTGTCGTTCATCGTGGGTGTCATCGGGATGGGTGCGGCGGTCATCGGCGTCGGCCTCGCGTCGGAGCCGTGGCTCGTGATCACGTTCTGGGCGCTCTGGGGGCTCTCGTACACGTTCACGAGCGGGGCGTTCGAGGCCTGGATCACCGACGAGCTCGGCGTCGAGAACGTCGGCAGCGTCTTCCTGCGCGGAGCGCGGTTCAGGATCGTCGGGTCACTCACTGGCCTGCTCGTCTTCGGCGCGGTCGGGTTGCTCTCGCTGCGGGCGGCAGTAATCGGCTGCGGTGCCCTGGAGGCCGCGATCGGGCTTGCCTGCATCGTTCTGATGCCGGAGACGGGCTTTCGGCGCAAGGCTGCGGCGGTTCGCGAGCGGGCATTCGTCGAGTTGCGGACGACGGCGCTGAACGGCATCCGCTTCGTTCGCGCGCAGACCCTCGTACTACTGCTCGTCGCGACAGAGCTGTTCGCAGGCTTCGGAGCTGAAGCGTTCGACCGGCTGACCGAGGCGCACGTGATCCGCGACGTCGGCTTCCCCGCCTGGCTCGACCCGATCGTCGGCTTCGGCGCCGTCAGCGTGGTAGTGATGGTCTTCGGCTTCTTCGCCGTCGGACGCGTCATCCGCCACGTCGATCAAGGCGGCACGCCGAGTGTCGCGCGCATGCTCGTCGTCTTCACGCTGGCGACGGTTTGGGGACAGATCGCGTTCGCGCTGGGCGGCAACTTCTGGTTCGTCATGGCCGTGTTCCTCGCAGCGTTGCTCGCACGCGGGTTGCTCGCTCCGCTCTACACGACCTGGCTGAACCGGCAGATCACGGACTCGAGCGTGCGTGCGACGGTGCTCTCGATCAGCGGCCAGGCGAACGCGATCGGGCAGGCGACGGGCGGGCCAGTGCTGGGCGTGATCGGCAACGTCTTCGGGATTCCGGCTGCCCTCGTCGCCGGAGCGCTGACGACGCTGCCCGCGGCGGCTCTGTACGGGCGCGCGCTCCGGTACGGCGGCATGGAACCGGAGCTCCGGCGGCTGCCGGCGGCGGCCAGGGCGGGCTGATGGAGATCCGCCGGGCCCAATCCGACGGCGACCTCACCGGCTACGCGCAGGTGTGGAACGCAATCACGCCGAGCGAGCCGATCACGGTCGCGGAGACGAAGCGGCGGCTTGCGCAGCAGCCTTGGCGGCTCTACCTCGTCGCCGGGGAGGCCGGGCGGATCGTTGGTTCCGGCTTTGCCGGACGTTCTGATGCGGCCGAGCGCGCCTTCCTTGCAGTGCGCGTGTTGCCCGAGTGGTGGCGGCGAGGAATTGGCATTGCGCTCTACGAGGCGTGCCGCCCGCACGCTGTCGAGCTCGGCGCGGCGATGATCTCAGGGCGAATCGCCGAGCACGATTCGGACTCGCTACGGTGGGCCGCGAACCTCGGCTTCGCCGAAGTCGGGCGCGACGTCGAACTCGTTCGAGAGCTCGGCGACGAAACGCCGGCCGCCCCGCTCGACGCGATCGAGATCAAGGAACTAACGACGGCCGACCACGACGCGATCTACGCCATCGCGGTCGAGTGCTGGCCTGACATGGCGACGCCGGAGCCGATGCCGGCACCGCCCTACAACGACTGGGCCTACGAGGAGCTCCGCGGCCCCGTCGTCTTCGGAGCCTTCGACGGCGAGCGGCTGGTCGGGTACGCGGCGCTGGTCACGCGCCCCGCGAGGCCGGACGTGCTCGAGCACGGTTTCACCGCGGTCGAGCCACCGCGGCCGAGGGATCGCGACTGCACTGAAGCGGACGCAGCTCGCCTGGGCGGCCGAGCACGGCTACCGCGAGCTCGTCACCTACACGCAGGAGGGGAACAAGCGGATGCGGGCGATCAACGAGAAGCTCGGCTACCGGGAGCGGCCTGCGTGGATTCTGGTGCGTCGAGGCGTGTAGACTGCCGCCGTCTGTAGGCGATGCAGCCTCAGGCGCCGCGGGCGCCTGAGGCTTTCGTGGTTTTCAAGGGAGGTTTTGGCATGGCGCAGGTCGAGAGCAGGGCAAGGGCTACGAGCGACCCGGAGGCAAGACGCGAGGCGCTGAAACGGCTGCAGGACGAGAACGTCGACTTCCTGCTGCTCTGGTTCACCGACATCGAAGGACATCTGAAGAGCTTCGCTGTGACGCCGAGCGAGGTTGAGGAAGCCCTCAACGACGGGATGGGTTTCGACGGCTCGTCAATCACCGGCTTCAACGCAATCGAGGAGTCGGACATGGTCGCGATTCCCGATCCGAGCACGTTCCAGCTGATGCCGGCGCGCGAGGGCGAGATGAAGATGGCGCGGATGATCTGCGACATCGTCACGCCCGACGGGAACCCCTACGAGGGCGACCCGCGCTATGTCCTGCGGCGTGCGCTCGAGCGGATGCGGGCCCTCGGCTTCGAGACCTTCAACGTCGGCCCCGAGCTCGAGTACTTCCTGTTCGAGAACGACAAGGGCACAGAGACGCTCGACGAGGGCGGGTACTTCGCGATGACGACTCTGGACGCCGCCTCCGGTCTGCGCCAGGAGACCGTCCACGCGCTCGAGTCGATGGGGATCCCGATCGAGTACGTGCATCACGAGGTCGGCCCCTCGCAGCACGAGATCGACATGCGCTTCGCACCGGCGCTCGAGATGGCAGACCACACGGTCACCTACCGCCTGATCGTCAAGGAGATCGCCAAGAAGGCCGGCTACCACGCGACTTTCATGCCGAAGCCGATCTTCGGCGAGAACGGCTCGGGCATGCACACGCACCAGTCGCTCTTCACCGACGGGCGCAACGCTTTCTTCGACGGCGACGACCAGTGGCACCTCTCGACCGCGGGCAAGGCGTTCATCGCCGGCCAGCTCCGGCACGCGCGCGAGATCGCCGCGATCTTCGCGCAGTGGGTCAACTCGTACAAGCGGCTCGTCCCGGGCTACGAGGCGCCGGTCTACGTGGCCTGGTCGCAGCGGAATCGCTCGGCGTTGATCCGGATCCCGTTGTACAAGCCCGGCTCTGAGCAGGCGACGCGCGCGGAGATCCGCTGTCCCGACCCGGCCTGCAACCCCTACCTCACGTTCGCAACGCTCCTGCACGCCGGCCTCGAGGGAATCGAGCAGGGCTACGAGCTGCCGGAGCCGATGGAGACGAACCTCTACCACCTGACTCCGGAGCAGCGCCGCCAGCGAGGCATCGTCTCGCTGCCGGAGACACTCGGCGAGGCGATCGACGCCTTGGCCGAGTCCGACCTTGCCCGCAAGGCGCTCGGCCCTCATATCTTCGACCGCTATATCGAGCTGAAGCGCAAGGAATGGGACGAATACCGCGTCCAGCTGACCGGCTGGGAGCTCGATCGATATTTGTCAGTCCTCTAGCGCGGAGGAGCGAAAAGAGGGAAGATTGCGGGGCTTCGCCGCTGCGGCTGGCGAAGTCAACTGACGGCCGATCGCGAGGTGCTGAATTCGCACCTCGCGGTCGTTAAGGCGTCGCTTGCGATGCCGACCTGGAGGCCGTGGCGGCTTTGCCGCCGCGGCCGTCTAAACCCGGCGGATAGGTCAGGGGCCGACTCATTTCGCAAGTCACCCTCGTGTTTAGCCGGGAGTTGCCAAAGCGGCCGCTCGCACCCGCATCTGCGGGGTGCGTCCCGGGGCGGCGGCTACGACTTAAAGAAAGCTCTTGAGCGAGTCGCGCCCGACACGGAGGCCGATCACGCCGGCCGCGTCGTCGACGTCCTCGATCGCCTCGGCCGGCACAACGCGGCGCCGGCGGGCGAGGAACCCCGAGCGAACAGCGAGCGCATCCGGCACGTCGGGGGCGGTCCCGTACATCGGACACTCGACCCGGCCGACAACCCGACCCTCGTGATCGGCGACGAGAAATCCGTTCAGCCAGCGAAGGTCAGTAGCGGCGACGGCCATCCCGAACCAACCTATCGGTGTCCTTTAAAGGGAAACTGTGACAGCTGTAATTGTTTTGTTAACAGCGGGGTCCGCTGTACCCTCGGGGCATGAACCCCTTCACACGGCTGATCGCCTGGTTCCGGCCCGCGCCGAAGACGGCCGAGGAGCTGCAGGCGGAGCAAGACGCCGCTCGGATGCACGACGAGCTGGAGACGACTCGGCTCAGTCAGCGTTCGCTGGCGGGCTCGAACTACGAGACTCGCCGGGGCTCGGATCCCGACAATTACTGAGCTCTAGCCGTCCGGCTTCGCCGACATCGCGAACCAGGCGACCGCGAGCCCGACGAGCAGGATCGAGGCGAGCCAGGGAACGGCGACCGCGCTGCGGGACTTCGGGCTGCGCGTGAACCAGGCGAGGATCACCATCACGATCACGAGGAGCGCTCCCGGCTCGGTGACGATGAAGCCGACGTCGACCCAGCCGGGCTCGTTATGTCCGCCCGGAAACTCCTTGTCGACGATCCACAGTGCTGTTCCGCGCATCAGGATGAACGCCGGGACGAGCACGACGAGACCGACCCAGAAGGCGATGCCGCGGAGCCACACCGAGCGGTCGGGATCCCCGCGCTGGCCTGCGAAGCCCAGCAGGGCGACGGTTGTTGTCGCGCCGAACGTCAGGGTCGCCCCCAGCACGTGGAGGAAGAGTGGCAGGTTCCAGGAGTCGGGGCGGATGAGCGCGAGCACCATCAGGCGCCCGGCTTCCAGATCATGAGACCGAGGACGGCGAAAGCCGTCAGCCCGCTTGCGTAGCTGATCACGATTGCCAGGGGGTTCAGGAGGCGCGCTCGCAACTCCGGGCTCGGGGCGTCGCTCTCGGCCGCCAAACGTTGCGCGAGCTCGCCGGTCTGCCGCTGATACTTGCCGTCGATGTTGCCGAGCGCGCTCCCCACCACCCAGAGCACGATCGCGGCCACGATCCAGATCTGGCCGTAGCCGTAGCCGACGTTGTGGACCAGCCAGAGCCCGATGACGAGCGTCAGGAGCAGGCCGGCTCCGATCAGCGGGACCGCGAAACGGATCAACCCGTACAGCGCCGCTACCTCGCTCGGCCGTCGGTCCTTGACGATCGCGGCGAGGTTCAGGATTCCGGCGACGACGATGCCGCCGATCAGGAAGAACGCGCCGGTGACGTGGAAGAAGAGCAGCCACTGATAGAGGCTCATGGGAGCGGGAGACTAACGCTCCTACAATCGATGTGATGGACGCTCCCGCCCGGCACCTTCGTCTACTGACCGAGACGATCGCCGCCGTCAACTCCACGCTCGACCTCGAGGAGGTCCTCGGTCTCGTCGCACGGAAGGTCGCAGAGGCGCTCGAGGCCGACGCCTGCTTCGTTTACCTCTACGACGCGCGGGCGGACGAGCTCGTGTTGCGCGCCACGCACGGCACCCGGGTCGAGGAGATGACGCGCCGGCCGAAAATGCGCCCGGGCGAAGGGATCACTGGCAGCGCCGCGGCACAGCGCTCGTCGATCATGATCGCGGCCGAGGCGCATCTCGACCCACGGTTCAAGAGCTTCTCCAACCTGCCCGAGGACGAGTACGAGTCGATCCTCGCGGTGCCGATCCTCGCGCGCGAGAAGTTGGCGGGTGCACTGAACGTCCGGACGCGCCGGCCGCGCGAGTTCACGGACGCGGAGGTCGAGCTCCTCGTCGCGATCGCCGGGCAGGTTGCGCAGACGATCGAGCACGCCCAGCTCTACGCGGATGCGCAGCGGCGTGTTGGCGAGCTCGAAGCGCTTGCCCGCATCTCGGAGGCGGTTTCGGAGTCGCTCTACCTCGAGGAGTCGCTCGAAGCGATCGTCAACGCGACGATGGAAGCGGTCGACGCCACGGGCGCCGCCCTCGTGCTGGAAGACGGCGGCGTCGCGAGGCCGGAGGGACGCGCCGGCGCGTTCGCGGTGCGGATTCCGCTGCGGTGGAAAGGCCGCCAGATCGGCGAGCTCGTCTGTGACCGCGACACCGACTTCACTGCCGACGAGCGTGCGCTCCTGGCCTCGATCGCGCACCATGCCGCGGTCGCGCTCGAGCACGGACGCGCGGTGATGCGCGGGGTGCTCGCTCAGGAGATCCACCATCGGGTCAAGAACAACCTCCAGACCGTCGCCTCGCTGCTCCGCCTCCAAGCTCGGGCCGAGGACGGTGTCGACCCTCGGAAGGCGCTCGACGACTCGGTCAACAGGATCCTCGCGATTGCGGCCGTCCACGAGGTGCTGACCGAGCAGCGCGAGGAGGAGGTCGATCTCGGCGAGCTGCTCGACCGCCTGCGCGCGATGCTCGTGCAGGGGATCGGTGCCGGCAAGCGCGTCGAAGCAGACCTATCGCCCGTCTCGCTGGCGGGAAATCGTGCGACCGCGCTCGCGCTGGTCTTCAGCGAGCTCTTCCAGAACGCCCTCGAGCACGGTGGCGACGAGGTGCGGATCGAACTCGCGAGCCGAAACGGAAGCGCGCTGCTCGCGATCACGGACGACGGCGGCGTGGAAGGGGATGTGCCCAGCGGAACCGGTCTCTCGATCGTCCGGGCGCTCGTCCGCGACGAGTTGGGCGGAAGCTTCGAGCTGCGCAGCGACAGAGGCACGCGGGCTGAAGTGGTGTTCCCGGCCTGACGAAGCCCCTTTAGATGTTCACGCGCGTCACCCGGGAGCCCCTGTCCCCGCCCACCTAGCCGTCAGGCTAAAGCCGAAACCGGCGCGTGTCCGTGCCGGGTCCGTATCGAATCCGTGACACTTTGGCGGTGAGGATCCTGGTCGCCGAAGACGAGACGATCATCAGGCTCGACCTGGTCGAGATGCTTGGGCGCGCCGGGCTCGAGGTCTGCGCCGAGGCCCGCGACGGCGTCGAGGCTGTCGAGCTCGCGCATGAGCACCAGCCCGATCTCGCGATCATGGACGTGAAGATGCCGCGCCTCGACGGGATCGAGGCCGCGCGGCGGATCCTCGACGAGCGGCCGATTCCGATCGTGATGCTGACCGCCTACGGTCAGGACGAGCTTGTCTCGCGTGCAGTCGAGGCCGGCGTCTTCGGCTACCTCGTCAAGCCCTTCCGCGAGCAGGACCTGCTGCCGGCAATCCGCGCGGCGCGTGCCAGGCACGAGGAGCTGCTGGAGCTGCGCGAGGAGGCCGAATCGCTTGCCGACGCGCTCGCCGCGCGCAAGGCGATCGAGCGGGCCAAAGGCCTCTTGATGGAGAAGGAGGGCCTTTCCGAGCAAGACGCGTTCGCGCGCTTGCGGAAGGCGAGTCAGGTTTCGGGACGACCGCTGAAGGTCGTGGCCGAGGCGCTGATCGCAACGTTCGCCGACGAGGGCTAGACCTTCGCCTGTTCGAAGAGCTGCTCCCAGCGCGCCAGCAGCGCTTGCAACTCGTCTCGAGCCGTGCGATGGGTAGCGACCGCTTCCGCGTCCGCCCAGTCGTCGGCAAGACGCTCCTCCAGCTCCGCGACGGCGCGCTCGCGGGTCGCGATCTCGGCCTCGATGCGTTCGAGCTCACTCGGGCCGCTCTGCTTCGGAGCTTGGGTCTTCGGCCTCTGCTTGCTCTTCGGCTCGGCGACCTCGATGGCGACGACCGGCGCGGCGAGCTCGTCTCGCCGGCGGACGTAGTCGGCCCAGCCGCCCTCGTAGGAGCGGATCGTCCCGTCCTCGACAGCGAGGGTCCGATGCGCGACCGCGTCCAGGAGCGCACGGTCGTGGGAGACGAGCAGCACCGTTCCCGGGAACGCCTCGAGCGCCAGCTCCAGCGCCTCGCGACTCTCGAGGTCGAGGTGGTTGGTCGGCTCGTCGAGCAGGAGGAAATTCGCCCCGGAGGCGACGACGAGTGCGAGCGCGAGCCTCCGGCGCTCGCCGCCGGAGAGCTTGACGACTGCCTTGTCCTGCTCCTGCCAGCCGGAGAAGAGGAAGCGGCCGAGCAGGTTCTGCGCCTGGGGGCGCTTGAGGCCGGTCGCTTTTTGCGCGCAGTCGAGCACGCTGCCGGTCTCGTCCAGCTCCACCTCATGCTGGGAGAAGTAGGCAGGAATCACGCCGTGTCCCAGCCGCACCGAGCCCGCGACCGGCTGGCGTAGCGCGAGCATCGTTTCGAGCAGCGTCGTCTTACCGGATCCGTTCGGGCCCACGAGCGCCACGTGCTCCCCGCGCTCGAGCGCGACGCGGACGCCGTGCAGCAGCTCCTTGGTGCCCGCGGAAACCTCGAGGCCGTTTGTTTCAATCACGGTCCGGCCGCTTCGCGGCGGGTCGAGGAAGTCGAAGCCGAGCCGTTTCTGGCGCATCGTGAGCGACTCGAGCTCGCCGCTCGCCTGCTGCCGCTCGCGCTCGAGGCGGCCGATCTGGGTCAGCTTTGCCTGCGCCTGCTTTGCCTTGCTCTTCTTGTAGCGGAAGCGCTCGACGAAGCGCTCGAGCCGCTCGATGTCGACGCCGAGGCGGTCGGCCGTTTTCCCGGCGGCCGATGCACGCGCCGCCTTCTCGATCCGCCAAGCGTGCCAGGGGCCCGCGAACGAGATCGAGCGGCCGCCGCCAAGCTCGAGCACGCCGTTCGTGACCGCTTCGAGGAACCAGCGGTCATGCGCGACGAGCATGATTCCGGCGTCGAGCGATTGCAGCTCCTGCTCGAGCCACTCCAGGCTCGCGACGTCGAGGTGGTTGGTCGGCTCGTCCAGCAGCAGCAGGTCAGGATCGCCGCCGAGGGCTCGGGCGAGCGAGGCCCTCGTCAGCTCGCCGCCGGAGAACGTCTCGAGCGGTCGGTCGAGATCCGGCTCGGCGAAACCGAGTCCACGCACGACCGAGGCCGCACGATCGCGCCAGGCATAGCCGCCGGCGTGCTCGAGCCGCGCCTGCGCGTCCGAGTAGCGCCGGAGCGTCGCGGGGTCGTGCTGTCCGGCCGCCATCTTGTGTTCCAGGTCGCGAAGCTCCCGCTCCGTGGCGACGAGGTCGGCCGCACCCGAGAGCACGTACTCACGCAGCGTCAGCCCCTGGTCGAGCGGCGGCCGCTGGTCGTGCAGCGCAACCCGCGTCCCTTTGGAGAAGACGAGCTCGCCGCCCTGGTAGTCGGTCTCACCGTTGAGAATTCGGAGCAGCGTCGTCTTGCCGGCGCCGTTCGGGCCGGAAAGCGCGATCCGGTCGCGGCGCTCGACTTTGAACGAGACACCGTCGAACAGCTGCCAGCCGGAAAGCTCCTTGCGGAGCTGGGATGCGATGACGAGAGCCATCGCTACAGGGTATGCAGGAGCTAGGCGGAGACGGCAGCGCCGACCAGCCGCCGAGCGGCATCCGCGATGTGGTCGGCGTCGATCCCGGCCACAGCGAGCAACTCCGCAGGCTTGCCGGAGTGCGGCATCTCGCGAACGGCCAGCAGCTCGACCCGAGGCCGCTCGTCGGAGTCTGCGAGGGTCGCGAGCACGGCCTCGCCGAGCCCGCCTTCGGCCCAGTGGTCCTCGACCGTGACGATCGGCATCGCCAGCGAGCGGATCGTGTCCTCGTCGAGCGGCTTGATCGAGTAGAGGTCGATCACCCGGGCTTCGATACCCTCGGCAGCGAGCTCGTCGGCCGCCTTCAGAGCCTCGTGCACGGTCACGCCCGCGGCGATCAGGGCGACGTCGTCGCCCTCTCGCAGTGTGCGCGAGCCGCCGATCTCGAACTCGTCGTCGGCGTCGTAGATCACCGGCGTGTTGGGCCGCAGGGTCCGCAGGTAGACGATTCCGTCGCGGTCCGCCATATTCGCGACCAGCTTCGCCGTCTGGTTCCCGTCGCAGGGGTGGAGCACCGTCGAGCCGTGAACGGCTCGCAAAGCCGCGATGTCCTCGAGCGCCATCTGCGAGGGCCCGTCCTCGCCGATCGAGACGCCGGCGTGCGAGCCCGAGAGGCAGTAGTTCGCGCGGCTGATCGCGGACATGCGGACGAAGTCGTAGGCACGCGAGATGAACGCCGCGAACGTCGAGGCGAACGGGCGCCAGCCGGTCACCTGCATGCCGACCGCGGTGGCGATCAGTTGCTCCTCGGCGATGTACATCTCGAAGTACCGCTCGGGGATGGCGTCCCTGAAGATCTCGGCGAAGGTTGAGTTGGAGACCTCCCCGTCCATCGCGACCACGTCTCCCCGCGCCTTGCCGAGCGCGGCGAGCGCCTCGCCGTAGGCCTTGCGCGTCGCGACCTCGTCGCCGACCTCGTACCGCGGGAGCTCGAGCTCACTGTGCTCGATCTCGACCGTGCGGCCGCTCGTCTCCGGCTTGGCGACCTGGACGACGATGTTACGGATCCCGCCGAGCTCCTCGATTGCCTCCGTGGGGTCGTCGAGGGCCTTGCCGTGCCAGCCCAGCTTGTCCTCGACTGCCTTGACGCCCTTGCCCTTGATCGTGCGGGCGACAATGGCCACAGGCCTGTCGCTCGAGATCGCCTCGCCGTAGGCCTGGTCGATCTCCTCGACGTTGTGGCCGTCGATCTCGATCGCATGCCAGCCGAACGCGCGAGCGCGGTTCGCGTAGGAATCGAGGTCCCAGCCGTGCATGGTCTCGCCGCGCTGGCCGAGCCGGTTGATGTCCAGGATCGCGACGATGTTGTCGAGCTCGTAATAGGCAGCGTGCTCGAAAGCCTCCCACTGGGAGCCCTCGGCCATCTCGCTGTCACCGACGAGCACCCAGGCCCGCATCGGCGTCCGGTCGAGCCGCTTGCCGGCGATTGCCATGCCGACGCCGTATGGCAGGCCCTGTCCAAGCGAGCCGGTGGCGACGTCGACCCACGGGATCCGCGGCGTCGGGTGGCCTTCGAAGATGCTCGAGAACTGGCGGTACGTCAGCAGCTCCTCGTCAGAGATAACGCCGGCGGCCCGGTACATGGCGTAGAGCAGGGTGGACGCGTGACCCTTCGAGAAGACCAGCCGGTCGTTGGCGGGGTCCTTGGGGTTGTCGAAGTCGTAGCGCAGATACTTGGCGAGCAGGACCGCCATCAGGTCGGCCGCGGACATGCCGGAGGTGGGGTGACCCGACTTCGCCTCCGCCGCGCAACGGACGGAATCGACCCGAAGCTGCTGTCCTAGCTCACGCCCGAGTTCAGGACCCTGCATCGGGGGTAACGTAACGGTTCTATGAGAGTTGCAGTCGCGTTCGATCACCGGGGCGTCCGGCTACGGGACGCCGTGCTCTCAGAGCTCGATGCGCTCGGCCACGAGACGTTCGATCTCGGCGTCGAAACCGCCGCCGTCAGGATCGACTATCCCGACAAGGCGCTAGAGCTTGGAGAGCTGATCCAGAACGGCGACGCCGAGCGCGGAATCCTCGTTTGCGGCTCCGGCGTCGGCGCTTCTGTGGCGGTGTCCAAGCTGGACGGAATCCGCGGCGCCATGTGCCACGACGTCTACTCGGCGCACCAAGGGGTCGAGCACGACGACATGAACGTCCTCTGCCTCGGCTCTGAGGTCGTCGGCCCGGCGCTGACCGTCGACCTGATGCGCGCTTTCTTGCACGCACGCTTCGACGGCGGTGAGCCGTACACGACCCGGCTGCAGAAGATCGAAGAAATCGAGAAGGGAAAAGCAAATGTCTGACTCACGACTTCATCAGCTCTCGGCGCTTGGCCAGAGCGTCTGGATCGACTTCCTGTCGCGCGAGATGCTTCAGACCGGCGAGCTCGAGCGGCTGATGCGCGAGGACGCCGTCGTCGGCGTCACGTCGAATCCGACGATCTTCCACAAGGCAATCTCCCAGGGAGATCTCTATGACCAGCAGATTCGCGAGCTCCTTGGGGAGCTCGACGATACCAAGGAGATTTTCTGGCGCCTTGCCGAGAAGGATGTCGGCGACGCTTGCGATGTGCTTCGACCGATCTGGGACGAGGGCGACGGTCGGGACGGCTACGTCTCGATCGAGGTCGACCCGAACCTCGCCGGCGACACCGACGGGACGGTCGCCCAGGCGCGGCGCTTCCATGCCGAAATCGACCGGCCGAACCTGTACGTGAAGATTCCAGCCACGAAAGCGGGCTTGCCCGCGATCGAGGAGATGATCGCGAGCGGCAAGAACATCAACGTCACTCTGACGTTCTCGCTCGAGCGCTACGCCGAGGTCGCGGAGGCTTACATCCGCGGGCTCGAGCGCTTGGTCGAGGCCGGCGGCGACCCCTCGCAGGTCACGTCGGTCGCGAGCTTCTTCGTCTCGCGCGTGGACACGGAGACCGACAAGCGCCTCGACGAGATCGGCGGCCATGACGAGCTGAAGGGGAAGCTTGCGGTCGCGAACGCCAAGCTCGCCTACCAGCGCTACAAGGAGCTCTTCTCGGGTGGTCGCTGGGAGGCGCTCGCCGCGAAAGGCGCGACGACGCAGCGCTGCCTCTGGGCTTCGACCTCGACCAAGAACCCGGCCTACAGCGACGTGATGTACGTCGATGAGCTGATCGGCCCCGAGACGGTCAACACGATGCCCGAGGAGACGATCCGCGCCTTCCAGGACCATGGCGAGGTCGCGCTGACGCTCGAGCAGGGCGTTGACGAAGCGCGAAGGCTCTTCGACCAGCTCGCGGAAGCAGGCGTCGACTACGACGACGTCGTCCGCGTGCTCGAGGAGGAAGGCGTTGAGAAGTTCGCCGACTCGTTCGCCGAACTGCTCGACGGCATCCGCGCCAAGCGCGGCGAGCTCGCGGCGGCGTGAACGCGACGCAGCAAGCTGAGCTTTATCGGGAGGTCGCCGGCGAAGGGCCGCCGGTGGTGCTCGTTCACGCCGGGATCTGCGATAGCCGGATGTGGGATCCGCAGTGGGAGACGTTCCCGCGAGCGCACCGCGTCGTCCGCTACGACCTGCGGGGGTTCGGGCGCTCGCCGCTCAGGCCGGGACGGTACTCGCCTCCTGCTGACCTGATCGCGCTTCTCGACGAGCTCGCGCTCGGGCCCGCCACGCTCGTGGGCGTTTCGATGGGAGGAGGCATCTCCCTTCAGGTTGCGGTGGCACGCCCGGAGCTCGTCTCGGCCCTCGTCCTCGTCGGTTCCGGCGTGCGCGGGCACGACTGGTCGGACTACGTCACACGAGCCTGGGCGGAAGAGGAAGCCGCGTTCGAGCGCGGGGATCTCGATGCGGCCGTGGAGGTGAACTTGCGGACGTGGGTGGACGGGCCCCGTCGTTCCCCCGACGAGGTCGATCCCGAGATCCGCCGCAAGGTGGGCGCGATGCAACGCCGTGCGCTGGAGCTGTATGTCGAAGGGGGCGCGAACGCGCAGGAAGAAGCGCTCGTTCTCGATATCGGTGATCGCGTCGGCGAGATCTCCGTACCCACGCTCGTGCTCGTCGGCGGGCTCGACGTCCCCGACATCCATCTGCTTGCCGATCGGCTGGAGCGGGAGATCCTCGGCGCCCGCCGCGCGACGATCGAAGGCGCGGCCCACGTGCCGAGCATGGAGCGGCCGAACGAATTCGACCGGCTCGTGCTCGGATTCCTCGACGAGGTCGAGGCCGCCTAGTGCCGGTTGCGACCGAACAACTCGTCGAGCGGATCTGGGAGCGCGACCCGACCGTCTGGACCGGCTCAGGCGAGGAGAAGTGGCTCGGCTGGCTCGACGAGCCGCAGCGGATGCGCGAGCGGATCGGCGATCTGCAGCGGTTCGCGGACGAGGTCGGCTCCCCGGGCGTGATCGACACCTTCGTCCTGCTCGGCATGGGCGGCTCGAGCCTGGCGCCGATCGTGCTGAAGCAAAGCTTCGGCGGGGGCTCGCTCCACGTCCTCGACACCACGCACCCGGCCGTGATCAGACACACGGCCGAGTTGCTCGACCTCGACCGGACGCTCTTCATTGCCTCGTCGAAGTCCGGGACGACGCTGGAGACCCGGTCCCACCTCGATTTCTTCTGGGAGCGAAACGGCGGTCGCGGAGAGTTCTTCGTTGCGATCACCGACCCTGGCTCCGAGCTCGAGGGCCTCGCACGCGAGCGGGACTTCCTGGAGGTCTTCGCCGGCGAGCCGACGATCGGCGGGCGCTACTCGGCGCTGTCGCCGTTCGGGATGGTGCCCGCGGCGCTGCTCGGGCTCGATCTGGAGGGGTTGTTCGATCGAACCGCCGAGATGGTCGAGGCCTGCAGGGCCGCCGACGGGAATCCGGGGCTCGAGCTCGGACAGCAGCTCGGCGAGGGCTCGCGCGCAGGCCGAGACAAGGTCTGCATCGACGAGACCCCAGGCGGCTTCGGACTCTGGGCGGAGCAGCTGATCGCGGAGTCGACCGGCAAGGACGGCAAGGGTCTCGTTCCCGCCCCGGGTGAGTCGCCCGAGGGGCGGGACCGCCAGCGCGGCGAGGTGCGACTCGAGGATCCGTACGAGCTCGGCCAGGAGTTCTTCCGCTGGGAGTTCGCCGTCGCCGTCGCCGGCTCGTACCTCGAGATCAACCCTTTCGATCAGCCGAACGTCCAGGCCGCCAAGGACAAGACGAACGAGGTACTCGCGGCCGGCGACGTCGAGCTCGAGCCTGAGTCTTCGCCTGAGGAGCTGTTCGCCCAGGCGACGGAGGGCGACTACGCCGCGATCCAGGCCTTCATCGATCCCATGCAGGAGGCGAAGCTGCAGCCGCTGATCGAGCGGGCCCGGCGCGAGACGGGCTGCGTCGTGACGCACGGACTCGGCCCGCGCTACCTGCACTCGACCGGCCAGCTGCACAAAGGCGGCCCGAACACGGGCCTCTTTCTGCAGGTCGTCGACGATCCGGGCGAGGAGCTCCCGATTCCGGGCAAGCCCTTCGGGTTCGCCCGCTTGATCCGCGCGCAGGCGGCAGGCGACTTCGAATCGCTCAAGGAGCGCGGCCGCCGCGTCGCGCGTATCCGATTGGAGGACGTCTGATGGAGCTAGGGATGATCGGCCTGGGCCGAATGGGGAGCGGGATGACCGAGCGCCTGACCGAGGGCGGCCACGAGATCAAGACCTACGACCCGAAGGTCCCTTCGACCGCGGGCTCGCTCGAAGAGCTGGCGCAGCAGCTCGAGAAGCCGCGGGTCACCTGGATGATGATCCCGGCCGGAAAGATCACCGAAGACACGTTTCAGGACCTGCTCGGGATCCTCGACGAAGGCGACACGATCGTCGACGGCGGCAATTCGAACTTCCACGATTCAAAGCGCCGCTATGAGCTGGCGCAGCAGAAGGGCATTCACTTCGTAGACGTCGGCGTCTCGGGCGGGATCTGGGGGCTCGAGGTCGGCTTCTGCCTGATGGCGGGCGGCGATGACGAGCCGGTCAGGCGCCTGGAGCCGATCCTGGAGACGCTCGCGCCCGAGGACGGCTACGCGCACGTCGGGCCGAGCGGCGCCGGCCACTTCGTGAAGATGGTCCACAACGGGATCGAGTACGGGCTGATGCAGTCCTACGCCGAGGGATTCGAGCTGATGGACCACTGCGAGTACGAGCTCGACCTGCTCCAGATCTCCGGCATCTGGCGCTACGGCTCGGTCGTCCGCAGCTGGCTGCTCGAGCTGCTCCACTCGGCCTTCGAGCAGCACGGCTCGCAGCTCGACGACATTGCGCCCTACGTCGAGGACTCGGGCGAAGGCCGTTGGACCCTCGACGAGGCGATCAGGATGAGCGTGCCGGCGCCGGTGCTCGCAGCATCGCTATTCGCCCGCTTTGCCTCCCGCGACGAGATCAAGTTCTCGGCGAAGGTGGCCGCGGCGCTCCGAAACGAGTTCGGGGGCCACGCGATCCGCGCGGTCGAGAAGGCCAAGGGAAGCCCGGACCCGCGCTGATGGCGCTCGCCGAGGACAAGCGGCAGGAGAACCCCCTGCTCGAAGGGCTCCAGCTCTCGCGGCGTCCCGAGCCGTGCGTCATGGTGATCTTCGGCGCCTCGGGCGACTTGACCAAGCGCAAGCTCTTCCCGGCGCTCTACTCGCTCGCGTACCGGCAGCTTCTGCCTGAGAAGTTCGGGATCGTCGGTGTTGCCCGGACCGAGGAGTCCGATGACGATTTCCGTGAGCGGATGAAGGCCGCGGTGCAGGAGTTCGGCCGCGACGACTTCCGTGAGGACGTCTGGGAGTGGTTGGCCGACGGCATGCACTATGTCGCCGGGGAAGACAAGCTCCCTGAAGCGCTGCGCGAGCTCGAGCAGCACCGAGGAACGACTGGCAACCGCGTCTACTACCTCGCTGTTCCTCCGCCCGCTTTCCCGTCAATCGTGGAGTGGGTTGGCAAGCACCGAGCCAGGAAGGGCTGGACACGTCTGATCGTCGAGAAGCCGTTCGGTCACGACCTGGAATCGGCGCAGGAGTTGAACGCGCTTCTCCATAGGCACTTCGACGAGAGCGAGATCTTCAGGATCGACCATTACCTCGGCAAGGAAACCGTCCAGAACATGCTGGCGCTGCGGTTCGCGAACGGGATCTTCGAGCCGATCTGGAACCGCCAGTTCGTCGACCACATTCAGATCACCGTCGCAGAGACGCTCGGTATCGAGGGGCGGGCCGAGTACTACGAGCAGGCCGGTGCGATTCGCGACATCTTCCAGAACCACCTGTTGCAGCTGATCGCGCTGACGGCGATGGAGCCTCCGATCGACTTCTCTGCTGATTCCGTTCGGAACGAGAAGGTCAAGGTGTTGAAGGCAATCCATACGCCCGGACCGAAGCACGTCGTGCGCGGGCAATACGGCCCCGGCTATATCGAGGGGCAAGAGGTGCCCGGCTACCGGGAGGAGGAGGGCGTCGATCCGAGCTCGCTGACGGAGACGTTCGTCGCGATGAAGCTGTTCGTCGACAACTGGCGTTGGGCCGACACCCCGATCTACGTTCGGGCGGGCAAGCGGCTGGCGCGACGCGAGACGACGATCGCGATCCAGTTCAACCGTGCGCCGCACCCGCCGTTCGAGGAAGCGGCTGCGGAAGGAATGCGCCCGAACGTGCTGCTGATCCACATCCAGCCGGACGAAGGCGTCTCCCTCGCGATCGGGGCAAAGGTTCCGGGCCAGGGACTGCAGATCCGGACCGTGCACATGGACTTCCTCTACGGCGGCGCCTTCCGCACCGACCTCCCCGAGGCCTATGAGCGGCTGCTGGTCGATTGCATGCGCGGCGACGCCTCGCTCTTCACGCGTGAGGACGAGGTGATCGAGCAGTGGAAGCTCGTCGACGCGATCGTGGCCCACTGGCGGCGCGACCGGCCGTCGTTCCCGAACTACGCCGCCGGGACGTGGGGTCCACCGAGCTCCGACGAGCTCTTACACAGAGACGGGCGGTCATGGCGTCGACATTAATCGCTCAGATGGATCGGGTTGACGATTTCAGACGGATGCACGGGCAAACCCCGCGCATCCTGAGATCGGCATCGCAAGCGGAGCCTCAGTGGCGACGGCACTAGACAGCGTCTCGGAGATCGAGCGCACGCTCGCGGCCCTGCGCGTCGGCGACAGCGGCGTCCGCCTGCGAACGAACGTGATGACGCATATCGCGTGGGTGCCGGAGGAGTGGGTCGAGGCGGCCGAGGACGTCCTCGCGGGGCTCGCGGAGCGCCATCCGTCGCGCACGATCGTGCTCTTTCCGCAGTCGGGTGGCGAGGGCCTGGAGGGGAAGGTGGAGTCCGATTCCTTCCCGATGAACGAGGGCCTCATTGTCTGTACCGACACGATCCGCATCCAGCTGCACGGAAAGGCGGCCGAGCACCCGGCGAGCGTCGTCGAGCCGCTGCTGGTCTCCGATCTACCGGTCTTCCTGCGCTGGCGGGGCGTTCCGCCGTTCGGCGACCCGGCTTTCGGGGAGCTCATCGACGTCGCGGACCGGCTGATCGTGGACAGCACCGAGTGGCCTGGGCTGCCGAAGCCCTACGCGCGGATGGCGGAGATCTTCGACCGCGTCGCGGTTTCGGACATCGCCTGGGCGCGGACGAGCCGGTGGCGGCCGATGCTTGCCTCGCTCTGGCCTGCGATCGCCGAGGTCGAGCGAATCAAGGTCACCGGGACGGAAGCGCAGGCCCAGCTGCTCGCCGGCTGGCTTCGCTCGCGGCTGGGTCGGCCGATCGCGCTCGAGCACGAGCCCTCGAACAAGCTGGTCGGCGTCGAGCTCGACGGCCGGCCGGCGGCGTTCCCGTCGGGCGATCCGCCGCTTCCGGCTGACCTGCTCTCGGACGAGCTCGACAAGCTTTCCCGCGACCCGGTCTACGAGGCCGCGGCGCTCGCTGCTGTGACGTAGGCGCGAACGGCGGCGTAGTAAGACCGTGAAAGCGGAGCGACAGAGCTTCGCCGCCATCGCCGAGCAACACCTCGACGACGTTCTTGCCTATCTCGTGTACCTGACCGCCGACCATTCCCTCGCCGAAGACCTCACGGTCGAGACGTTCGAGCGCGCGCTGCGGCGCTGGAACCGCTTCGACCCTCGCCGCGGCGGAGCGCGCACCTGGCTCTGCCAGCTTGCTCGCTCGGCGGCGCTGGATCACTTCCGCTCGGAGGCTCGCCGGCTGCGCCGCGAGGAGCGCTATGCCGTGCGGGAATTGCGCGAGGTGCCGGGGCCGAGCTTCGGCGAGGGTCTTTCCCCCGAGCTCGAGCACGCGCTCGCGGAGCTGTCCCGGGCAGAACGCGAAGTCGTCGCGCTGCGGGTGGTGCTCGAGCTCGACGGGGAGACGGCGTCCCGCGTTCTCGGGATCAGCCCAAGCGCGTGCTCGACACGGCTAAGCCGCGCGCTGCAGAAGCTGGAAGGGATGGTGAGCGCTGATGCTGTCGCCTGAGCTCGCAACCGAACTGCGTTCGGCCCGGTCGAGCGCTTCGCCCGCCCTGCGCGAGCGCGTGCTTGCGGTTGCCGCTCAGGAGGAACCACGTCGCCCGCCCCGCTTGACGCTGCCGCCGTTGCGGCGACTGGCGGCCGTTGCGGTGCCCGCGGCTCTTGCTCTAGCGATCGGCGGCGCGGTCCTGCACGGGCTCGTTCATTCGGGTGGCAGAGGCCGAACGGTGGCCGGAACCTCAGCGGTTCACTCGGGGACCGTCGGTCAAAAACTCAAGCAGGATGGTGACGCCGGCGCGCTGCTGGCGCCCCTCCCGGCTCACGCCCGTGCGATCGCTCCGAGCACGCCGAGTCGCCTGCAGCGCTACACGGCGTCCCTGCGCGTGCAAGTCAAGAACCTCAACGCCCTCTCGGATGCGACGAAGCGCGCGATGCGGTTCGCACGCCTCCTCGGCGGCTACGTCGCCTCGGTTCAGTACGCCGCACCGAAGAACGGGCGGGGCGGCGCCTCGATCATCGTGCGGGTGCCGGTCGACCGGGTTCAGGATGCGATCGAGGAGTACTCCGGCCTCGGCACGATCCTCGCTCAGCACGTCTCGATCGTCGACGTGACGAAGGCTGTCCAGGAAGAGGCGAAGGAGATCGCGCGGCTCCAGGCCGACATCGCACGGATCGAGGCCGGAGGCGTGACTCCGGCTGAGCGGGCGCGGTTGAGCGCCGAGAAGGCTCGCCTCGACTACCTGACGAAGTTGAAGGCAGCGACCGTCCGGCGCGCCGAGCTTGCCCGCGTCAAGCTCGTGTTGACGACGAAGCCGAAGCAAGCCGCAGCTTCCACGGGCCGCTTCGACCGGACGATGAGCGACGCGGGCGGAGTACTTCTTCGCGAGGCCGAGATCCTGTTCTATGCGCTGATCGTCGCCGGCCCCCTGCTGCTGCTCGGTGCGGGCGCCGCGCTTCTTGCTCGAGCTCAGCGACGGCGGTTCGAGCGCCGTCTACTCGAGCCCTCCTAATTCCGAAACGCAATCCAGGCGGGGAGCTTTCCGCGGCGGCCGACGGCCGCGTAGCCGACCTGGTAGGCGACGCCTTTCAGGTGGCCGCTCGTCACGATCAGCATGATCCGCTTCCGTTCGGCTGCGTTGCGGAACATCGTCGAGAGGATCATTCCCTGTCCCGGACGAAGCCGCTTACCGGTGACCCGCCTGCCCTTCGGTCCCCCGACGACGAGTGTGACCTGCGGCCGAGGCCCGCCTCCGTAGGGCACTGCGATGACCACGCCGCGCGAGGTGGACGGGACGTGGACCGGCACGTATTGGGTCGAGAGGCCGTAAACGCTGTGGATCGAACTAGCTCGGGGAGTTGTCGACGGGCTCAGCGAGTACGGTCCACCGCGCGGCAGCCCCCGGCGGTACAGGTTGAGCGAGAAGGCCGTGAAGACGTCGTTGAGCGAGCCGACATGGCTGCCCCTGAGTGCGGCGTCGAGCTGAGTGACGCCGAGAGTGGGGGTCTTTCCTTTTCGGTCGGCAGCTTCGAGCAATGCGAAGTAGCGCGGCAGGATGCCGGAGTTCAGGTGGGCCAGGTACAGCCACCACCACGCGCCGCCGTAGCAATGTGCGCAGTCGAAGCGCTCGTCGTAGAGTGGGAGCCAGGGCTGGAACAGCCAGCCAGAGAGAAAGTTCGTCATCGAGAGGTCCTCGACCTTTGGGAAGACGAGCATTGAAAATGCGCTGGCGCTGCCCTCGGCGGCCCACACCGGCAACTTTCCGCTGACGACGTACGAAAACTGGATCACGTGGAAGAGTTCGTGCGCCACCGTGATCGGAAGGCTGCCCAGCGTTTTCTGCCTGGAATCGAGCCGGGGAGAAACTATGACGAACGTTCCGCCCTCGGCTGTTTGAGGCAATGTCAATCCGAAAACGCCGGCTGGCAGATCGTCGATGTAGATGTCCGGTTTGGTGTCCGGCCCGGCGGTATCAGCGAGGGGCAGCTTGAATCCGTGGCGCTCGTAGTAGAGGAGAGCGGTATCGGCGGCGAGGCTCATCTGCTCGACGTAGTCGGGGTAGCCGTTGTCGTTGTCGTCGTTGAGCGGCGGCGCGTCCGGACCCGTCGTGACGTAGTGGACGACGGCGTGGGCGCCGACATAAGGGGTTGCCTCCGGCGCGGTGTACGCGTAGTCGCCACCGCTTGTCGGCCGAGGGAACTTCGTGGAGGCAGCCGACGCAGAATGCGCTCCCAAAGCGAGCGCGAACCCTCCGGCGACTGCGAAGGCAAGGAGACGGGCCACCACAGGCATGCGTTGAGAAGTGTCGGCACACGGTGTCCCGGGGGCCTCCCTCGAATGAGTGACCCCGCCGTTGCCTACCCCGCTTGCAGCGCTCGCTCCAGCGCAGCTCCGGCCGCGAGAACAAGCGCGTCCCGGCCGGCCGGAGCGGCGAGCTGGACCGAGGCCGGCAGGCCGTCTTCCGCCGAGCCGCAGGGCAAGGCCAGCGCCGGCCAACCCGTCAGGTTGAAGAGGCTGGTCAGCTTGGTCAGCACGATGCGGGAGCCCTGGCCGTACGGCGGCGCCACGCAGGGGAGCGTCGGCGTCAGCAGCAGGTCGACTCCTGCGAGAGCGTCGGGCACCTCTTCGCGCAAGCGCTCCCGGAGTCGCCGCGCGGCCTCGACTTCCGAGTCCGTCAGCTCCGTCGCGGCCTCGAGCGACCGGCGCACGTCGTCGCCGTAGTCCTCTGCCCGCTCGGGGTAGAGGCCCGCGTGCGATTCGAGCACCTCGCGACGGAAGGCGGGACCCCACTGCTCCCGGTCCGGGACGCCCAACGCGAGCTCTTGCCGGTTCGGGAACCTCGCTGCCGCCTCCTCGACCCGGGCGCTAATGAGGGGGTCGGCTCCGCCGAGCCAGGCGACGCCGACCCGAAGGTCGGAAAGCTCGATCTCGACCGGCTCGAAGCCGGGTACGAGCACCTCCATCATTCGTACGCACTCGGCAACGTCGCGTGCCATCGGCCCGGCATGGTCGAAGCTCGGCGCGAGCGGGAAGCAGCCGTCGATCGGCACGAGCCCGAAGCTCGGCTTGAAGCCGACGACCCCGCAGCAGGCTGCCGGAATCCGGATCGAGCCGGCCGAGTCCGAGCCGAGCGCCGCGTCAGCCAGCCCCGCGGCAAGCGCCGCAGCAGAGCCGCCGCTCGAGCCCCCGGCGCTCCTCCCTTCGGCGAGCGGGTTGGGGACGCTGCCGTAGTGCGGGTTCTCCGAGGTGACGCCGTAGGCGAACTCATGCAGGTTGGCCTTGCCGATGTTCGCGTAGCCGGCCGCCTCGAGCAGCAGGACCGATGCGGCCGTCCGCGCCGGCACGTGGTCGGCGAAGATCGCCGACCCGTAGGTCGTCCTCAGCCCGGCGGTGTCGAACAGGTCCTTGACGGCCAGGCGAGTCCCCGGCCGAGGCGACTCGACCGGAGTGATGAAAATGGCCTCAGTCGAGGGCGAGATAGACGTACGCGACGAGGATCGTGGCGCCGTAGAGGAGCACGACGAAGCCGAAGAGCGCGAGGCCGAAGATCACGTTTCGCCTGGCAAGCGCAGCGTCCGGATCGGCAGGCTCGTGCACCGTCTGGGGGGGCATCGGCTCCGGAAGGCGCTCGGTCATAGCGCGGCGTCTACGGCCATCGCTGCGAAGAGCAGCGCCAGGTAGAGGAGGGAGAAGTGGAAGAGCAGCGCGGCGCGGCGGGGGGTCGGTTCGCGGCGCAGGCCGAGCGCCAGCACGAGGAAGACCGCACCCAGCACCAGCGCCGCGACGAGGTAGGGCACGCCGAGCGTTCCCCAGAGGAACGGTGACGCGGTGACCGCCACGAGCACGCCCGAGTAGAGGACGATCTGCTTCGTCGTCTCCCGTTCCCCGCGCACGACCGGCAGCATCGGGACGCCGGCGGCCTCGTAGTCCCGGCGGATCAGCAGCGCGAGCGCCCAGAAATGAGGCGGGGTCCAGAAGAAGACGATCGCGAAGAGCAGCAACGCCGGGACGGTGACGTTTCCGGTGGCCGCGGCCCAGCCGACGAGCGGCGGGACCGCGCCCGCGGCGCCACCGATGACGATGTTCTGCGGCGTCGAGCGCTTCAACCAACGGGTGTAGACGAAGACGTAGAAGAGGTTGCCGGTCAGGGCGAGGAGCGCCGTCAGCACGTTGACGAGGCTTGCCAGCAGGACGAACGAGAGCGCCGAGAGCGCCAGGCCGAACTCGAGCGCCCGGGTCGGCGCGACGCGGTCGGCCGCGACGGGACGGCGGTCGGTGCGCCGCATGCGCCGGTCGATGTCCCGGTCGAGCACGTGATTGAGCGCGCTCGCGCCGCCGCAGGCGAGCGCCAGGCCCGCCATCGTGACCGCGAACAGCCACGCGGAGGGGAAGCCTTCGGCGCCGACGATCATCCCGCAGGCACCGGTGAGTAGGAGCAGGCTCATGATCCGAGGCTTCGTCAGCGTCAGGTAGTCCCGCCACGGCGCCCCGGCCACCGGCTCGCCGCGCAGCGTCGCCGCCGTTGCGACGAGCGCCGCTGCGAGCGCCAACGCGGCGAAGGCGATGTGCAGAGGCCGCCCGACCGCGAGCGCGGCGGCGACGAAGAGTCCGAGCGCCGCGACAGACGGCGCGAGCAGGCGCCGGTGGGCGACCCACGCGGCCGCGACGAGCGCGGCCAGCGGCGGCACCGCAAGCGCGGCGAGCACGCGGTGGGCTGTGTGCAGCGACAGCGCGCCCGAGACCACCGCGAGCGCGGCCGCCGACGCGGCGCCGACGGCGATCAGGCGGAGCCAGGGACCGGGTCTCACGTCAGGCACGAACGGCAGCCTCCTCCTGCAACCGGCGCCGCAGGTCTCGCAGGGGCCGGGCGCTCGTCACGTAGGGAACCTTGTCGAAGTTGTACACCGGCGGCGGCGAGCTCGTGTACCACTCGAGCGTGTCCGCCACCCAGGGGTCGTGGCCGGCGCGCCGGCCGACGCGGGTCGTGCGAACCACATTGATCAGGAAGAAGAGGGTGCCGAAGGCCATCACGAAGGCGCCGATCGTCGAGACCAGGTTCCACGCGGCCCACCACCCGTGGTGGTTGTACGTCCAGACGCGCCGCGGCATCCCGAGCAACCCGAGGAAATGCTGCGGGAAGAAGGTCAGGTTGATCCCGACGAAGTAGAGCCAGAAGTTGATCTTCCCAAGGCGCTCGTCGAGGAACCGCCCGAACATCTTCGGCCACCAGTAGTAGAAGGCCGCGAAGAGCGCGAACGCGGAGCCGCCGAAGAGCACGTAGTGCATGTGCGCAACGACGAAGTACGTGTCCGTGACCTGCCAGTCGAACGGGAACGCGGCGACGAAGATCCCCGAGAGACCACCGATCGTGAAGACCCCGACCGCGCCGAGCGCGAACAGCATCGCGGAGTCGAGGATCACGTTGCCGCGCCAGGTGGTCGCGATCCAGTTGAAGATCTTGATCCCGGTCGGCACCGCGATCGCCATCGACGAGAGCATGAAGAAGATGTTGAGTCCCGTCGGTAGCCCGACCGAGAACATGTGGTGCGCCCAGACGAGCATCGAGTAGAAGCCGATCGCGATCGTCGAGAAGGCGATCGCCTTGTAGCCGAAGATCGGCTTGCGCGAGAAGACGGGGATCACCTCGGAGAGGATCCCGAACGCAGGCAGCACCATGATGTACACCTCGGGGTGCCCGAAGAACCAGAACATGTGCTGGTAGAGCACGGCGCTGCCGCCCTCGCTCGGTAAGAAGAAGTGCGTTCCCGCCTTGCGGTCGAGGAGCAGCAGGGTCAGCGCCCCGGCGAGCTCGGTAAGCGCGATCAGGATCAGGATCGAATAGACGTAGATCGACCAGACGAAGAGCGGGAGCCGCATCCAGCCCATGCCGGGCGCGCGCATGTTGTGGATCGTGACGATGAAGTTGATCGCGCCGAGAATCGACGAGATCGTCGTCAGGTGGATCGCCAGTATCCAGAGGTCCTGGCCGTTCCCCGGCTCGAAAGCGCGCTCCGAGAGCGGCGGATACGAGTACCAGCCGGCACGCGCTGCGCCGCCGCCCGAGAACCAGCTCGCGTAGAGGACGATCCCGCCGAGCAGGAAGAGCCAGTACGAGAGCGCGTTCAGGCGCGGGAAAGCCATGTCCCGAGCGCCGATCATCAGCGGCACGAGGAAGTTTGCGAGGCCGGCGAAGACCGGCACGACGACGAGGAAGACCATCGTCGTCCCGTGCATCGTGAACATCTGGTCGTAGGTCTCGCGCGTGAAGACGTGCTCGTTCGGCCGCGCGAGCTGCGAGCGCATCAGCAGCGCGATGATCCCGCCGGCCACGAAGAAGACCAGGCTCGTGAGGATGTACATGATCCCGATGCGCTTGTGGTCGACCGTCGTGAGCCAGCTGGAAAAGCGGCCGCGCGAGACGATCGTTGCAGCGGGATCGGGGGCGACCTTAACCGCCACTGCCGGTCCCCGCGAAGCGTTTGACGTAGGCGAGCAAAGCGTTCAGCTGCCGGTCGCTCCAGCCTCGACCGACGGCGGGCATCTTGTTCCGGCCGTTCTCCAGCAGGGTCTTCATCGCGGCCGGCTGTTGCAGGATCGGGTTGCCGCGCAGGTCGGGGCCGAACGCTCCCTGCGCCTGAAAACCGTGACAGGTCGCGCAGGCGCCGTCGAAGGTCATCTTCCCGAGGTCGGAGGTGCCGTTCGCCTGCGCGGTGGCCTCGTTGTCGTACCAGCTCTGGAACTGGTCATTCGGGACCGCCTGGATGGCGGCGTCCATGTGGGCGTGCTCGTAGCCGCAGAACTCGCCGCACTGGCCCTTGAACGTCCCGGCTTGGTCGGCGCGGAACCAGAGGTGGTTCGTCTTGCCGGGGATCGCGTCGAACTTGCCCTGGAGCGCCGGGATCCACCAGCTGTGGTCGACGTCTTCGGAATTGATCAAGAGCTTGATGTCGCGGTTGACCGGAACCCGCATCTGCTCGACCTGGATGACGCCGTTCGGGTAGACGAAGTTCCAGTAGAACTGCCGGCCCTCGACCTTGACGATCAGCGGCGGGCCGGCGGCACTGGCCGAATCGGCGCTGTTGATCCCGGGCAGCTTCACGAGCACGAAGGCGGCGATCGCCGCCAGGATCACGACCGGGATCGCCGTCCAGATCAGCTCGAGCCGCGTCGCGCCGTGGATCTCCGGTCCCTCCAGCGTGCGGGAGCGGCCGCGGTTGCGGAAGCGGACGACGAAGAGGATCAGCGCGCCTTCGACGAGGACGAAGATCGCGCCCGTGATCGCGATCAGCACCCAGTAGATGTCCTCGATCTTCGCCGCCTGCGGCGAGTCCGGGCCTCGAGGCGAGAGGCCGGCCGGGTCGCCGGCGAGCGCGACGTGTGCGAGGACGAGCCCGAGCAGGGCGACGAAGACGAGGGCTAGGGCTCTCCTCCTCACGCGCGACGGCATTCTATGGAGGGTGAGCGAACGAACGCGCGTGCAACTTCCGGCTGGTGTCGGGTCGCACTTTCAGGTCTTCGTCAACGGCGTCCCGCAGCAGGAAGGTCGTGATTTTCGGCGCTTGGGCAACGAGCTCGTCTTCGAGGCGCGGCTCGCCCAAGAGGGGCGGCTCGGCTTCTGGCGCTGGCTCTCGCTCTTCCTCGGCGTCGCAGGGACGTATCGGCAGAACGACAGCGTCGACGTCGTCTACGACGCGGGCGGCCGGCGGGTGGTCGCTTCGGGCCTCCCGTTGATTCCGGACTGACCCTGGCCCAACGGGACATGGTTAACCGGGACCGTCGGCTCCCGTCCTTGACTTCTCGCCCGCGGTCTCGTTTTATCGTTCTACGAAAGCGAGGGGAGTGGGTTTGAGCAGGCAGGCGGTCGAATCCAGCGCGAGGGTTGCACCGGACGCACCCGTACCGGCGGCGGGTACACCGGCCGTTCGCGCGGAGGCGATTCGCAAGCGCTTCGGCGACAACGTCGTCCTCGACGCCGTCGACCTCACCGTCGACGCCGGGCAGGTACTCGTCGTCATCGGCCCGAGCGGGAGCGGCAAAAGCACGCTGCTTCGCTGCATCAACCTGCTCGAGCCGATCGACAGCGGCCGGATCTTTTTCGAGGGCCAGGAGATCACCGCGAGGGGAGTCAAGGTCGACCAGGTTCGCCAGCGGATCGGGATCGTCTTCCAGCAGTTCAATCTCTTCCCCCATCTGAAAGTGATCGACAACCTCACGCTGGCCGCGCGACGCGTGGGCAAGGTACCGCGGGCCGAGGCCGGGTCGCGCGCGCTCGAGCTACTGAAGCTCGTCGGCCTCGAGGACAAGGCCCGTCAATACCCGCATCAGCTCTCCGGCGGGCAGCAGCAGCGGGTCGCGATCGCCCGCGCCCTGATGATGGCGCCGCACGTGATGCTCTTCGACGAGGTCACGTCGGCGCTCGATCCCGAGCTCGTCGGCGAGGTGCTGATCGTGATGCGCGACCTGGCCCGCAGCGGGATGACGATGATCGTCGTCACGCATGAGATGCAGTTCGCCCGCGACGTGGGCGACCACCTGATGTTCATCGACGAGGGCCGGATCGTCGAGCAGGGAAAGCCGGCCGACGTACTCGACCACCCCAAGGAGGAACGAACGCTGCGTTTCCTGCGCCGCTCGCTCCAGCTGGCCGAGTCGCTCGAAGAGCTCACCGTCGAGGAAGTCGAAAGCAACGAAGAAGGAGGCAGGGAATGAAAAAGCTCCTAATCGCGGTCGGGGTCGCCACCCTGATCGCCGCTGCGAGTGCAGCATGGACGCTGGCCGCGCCGGCAGGCACCGGCGGGACGAAGGCGGAAAGCTCCGCTCACGCCTTGCCACCGCTGCCCGCCACGGTGAAGAGCCGAGGCAGGTGGGTGATCGGCGTCAAGTGCGATTTCCCGCCGTTCGGCTACATCACGGCGAGCGGTAAGAACGCCGGTTACGACGTCGAGGTGGCGAAGGCCTTCGCGCGGTTCGCCTTTGGCAAGGGAAACCGCGTCAGCTACGTCTGCGTGACGACGCCGAGCCGCATCCCGACGCTGCAGTCGAAGCGCGTCGACATCATCATCTCGACGCTGACGTTCACCAAGGCCCGCGCCCAGGTGATCGACTTCTCGGTCCCGTACTACGGGGCGACGGGGCGGTTGCTCGTCCCGAACAACTCCAGCATCAGCAAGCTAAGCGACATGTCGGGGAAGACGATCTCGACCACTCGCGGCTCGATCTACGACCGCTGGCTGAGCAACTGCTTCAAGAACACGAAGGTGATCCTGACCGACACGACGAGCTCTGCGCTCCTGGCGGTGCAGGACAGGCGGGCGGCCGGATTCATGTTCGACGACGCCTTCCTCGTGGGCGTCGCCGCCAACGATCCGAACACGAAGCTACTAAGCAGCAAGTTCCTGGCGATCCCCTGGGGAATCGGGATCCGCAAGGGTGAGGGCGATATGAGGGCGTGGGTGAACTCGCGCGTCAAGCTGATGAAGAAGCGAGATCAGTTCTGGCAGATCATGCAGCACACGATCCCGCGGCGGTTCTACCCGATCTTCAAGAAGAACGTTCCTCGCCCGACGAACACGCTCAAATACCCGACGGGCGCCGATCCCGAGACGATCTGCTCGTAACGATCACTAGACGGAGTGGCCGCGTCTCAGGCGGCCACTCCGTCAGTCGCACATGAGCCTCATCGCAAGCTTCGAGTGGTCCTTCATCTGGGAGAACCGCGGCGTCTTTCTCGACGGCCTCTGGCTGACCCTGAAGGTGTCGGCGATCGGGATCGCGGGCGCTTTCGTTATCGGCGTCGTCCTCGGCGCCGCGCGCGCGCACCGGATTCCGGTCCTGAGCCCGCTCTCCGCGGTCTACGTCGAGGTGATTCGGAACACGCCGATCCTCGTTCAGGTCTTCTTCGTCTACTTCGGTCTGAGCGAGCCGCCGTTCAACATCAGGCTGACGGCGTTTACGGCGGGCTGGCTGACCCTCGCCGTCTGGGGCGGCGCCTTCAACACGGAAAACTTCCGGGCCGGCTTCGAGGCGGTGCCCTACCGCTATCGCGAAGCCGGGCTCGCGCTGGGGTTCGGCCGCCTCATGACTTTCCTGAACGTGACGTTGCCGATCGGCGGACGGATCGCCCTTCCCTCCTCGATCAACACGTACATCTCCGTCCTCAAGAACAGCGCCTTGATCGGACCTGCGATCAGCCTTCCTGAGCTCACGTACCAGGCGTACAGCCTCGAGAGCGTGAGCTTCCGCGCCACTGAGATCTACTTCACGCTCGCGGTTATCTACCTCGCCGTCGTCTGGGTCCTCTCGGGGCTGATCCGCGCGCTCGAGGCCCGGCTCGCTTTGCCGGAGGCCAAGCGCGTACGGACGCGGCGCCAGCAGCGGTTGCGGGAGGCGGTCTAGTGCCTCTCGCAGGACTGCTGCCGGACTGGGCGGGACCCGTCTTTCATTACATCCTCGAGACCGGGCTCCCGTTCACGCTCAAGATCGCCGGCTTCGCCGTCGTCGGCACCGTCGTCATCGGCATTGCCCTGGGCACCCTGCTCACGATCCGTTTCCTGCCGCTGCGTGCACCGATCCGGCTGTACATCGAGGTCTGGCGAGGGTTGCCGTTGATCGTGACCCTCTTCCTGATCGTCTACGCGCTGCCGCAGACGACTTTCCACGTCACTTTTCAGCCCTGGGTGGGGGCCGCGATCGGCCTGACGCTCTGGGGTAGCGCCCAGGTGGCGGAGGCGACGCGAGGCGCAGTCGAGTCGATCCCGCGCGAGCAACACGAGGCCGCTGCGGCGCTCGGCTTCGGCTGGCTTGGCCGGCACGTCTTCGTCGTGCTCCCGCAGGCCGGGCGGCGCCTGCTGCCGCCGCTGGTGAGCCTGATGGCGAACGTGATCCAGAATACGACGCTCGCCTCACTCGTCGGCGTCACAGACATCCTGTTCGCGGCGAAGCAGCAGGTCGAGCGCCTGGCTGCGCCGCCACCGGCCGGTCAGCTCGAGCAGCACGGGTTCGCGATCTACGGGGCGGTGCTGGTCTTCTTCTTCCTTATCTCGTTTCCACTGACTCGCCTGGCGGCCTTTCTCGAGCG
>WNGE01001890.1_pt1 | contig 37361 bp, 38 predicted proteins | sample 5400651 | NCBI WGS metagenome assembly WNGE01 (sample SAMN13153370, study PRJNA577476) | soil metagenome | isolation source: 60 cm soil or saprolite under grassland replicate 2 | place: USA:California | collected 2016-06-15
CGCTGCCCAGAGGCACTGCCGGACTGACTTGTTCATCGGGTAAGTACCTCGTCTGGCTCCGTGCATGTAGCGTGGCGGCTCCCCACCCTCAAGCAGCGGTCTTTCTCTACCGGCGACAATGGCTAGCGCACCAAACGCCATAACCGCGCTAGCGCACGAGATCGACCCAGCCAGCCTCGTTGGCCACCAGGGCGGCACGGCCGGTGGCGTCGAACGCGATCCGGCGGGGCTTCCCCCCGGGGTGCAGCCGTGCGACGACGCGGAGGGTGCACCGATCGAGCACGATCACGTCGCCGGCATACAGGAGACCCACGTACAACACCGTTTCGTCGGCGCTGAGGGCGAGACCGAAGGCGGCCGACCCGAAGTGCACGCGCGCCAGGTGACGGCCGGTACAGAGATGAATGTGATCGAGCCACCCATCCTCGTTGGCGGCGAACAACGTGAACGCGCTGGCGGAGACGACCAAACCCTGGACTTTGCCGCCCACGTGGAACGTTCGCAGCGGCCGGAGGGTGCGTGCATCGACTTCGAGAATGTCGCCCGCCCGCCAGGTGGGAACGTACAGGCGGTGGCCCGACGGATCGAGCGCGATCTCCGTGCACACTTGGGGGACGGAGACGGAAGCGACCACGCGACCCGCGCCGAGCGCGACGGCGCACAGGCGGTCCAGGTTCGTCGTCACGAAGAGGGTCCGGCCGTCGAGCGCGAGAACGGCGGCCATCGGATGACCGGGGACGCCGATCGCGGCGATCTGGCGGCCGCGTTCGAGGTCCAGAACCCCCACGTGCTCCCCGAACTGGCTGGTCACGTAGGCGGTGCTCCCGTTCTGGCTGAACACGACCCGTGTGTGCGCGCCCCCCGTCATGATCGAGCCGATGGCGCGAAGCGGACCGAGCGCCACCTGCTCCACGGCCGCCGCCCACGGTCGGGTGACGCACGCGACGCTGTCACCGCAGACGGCGACGTCGAACGGCTTGCCGTCGATCAGGATTCGGTCCCGGAGCACCGCACCCGGGTGACACGCGCGCGTCGGCGGACCGATCCAGCGCGGTCGGCTCGCACCCGGCGGCGCTGCGATTGCTCGGGCACGGGCGACCGCAGTGACCACCGCCGGTTTCGTGGTGAGGCGAACGGCGAGTCGCCGCGGCGACGTGAGCGGGCGCAGCGTCAGGCACGCGCCGTTCGCTCGGCACCGACTACGAAATCGCTTTAGCACGAGGGGAAGACCGAGCCGCTGGAGCTGAGACCACCGGAGTCCCGTCAACCGACGGACCAGGCGGTAGGCGGTCGTAACGTCCAGGTTCGCCCCCCGGGCCAGCCGGCGCAGCGATGTGCCGTTGCGCTGAGCCTCGGCCATCCAGTAGAGCAGACGCGCCCATCCCGCCAGCTCCTCCAGCGGGGGTAGCCCGTCTCGCCGCAACACCCTGGCGAGCTGATAGCGGCTGTGCATCCCGACCATGACTGCGAGATCGGCGGGCGACGAGGGATCTCCGTTGAAGCAACCCAGGGCGCTGATCACCGCCCGGCCGTCCGCCGAGAGACGGGGCAGCGCGGTTTGCAGCAGGCTGGTGAGGGCCAGTGGGGGCATCAGCGACCCGCGGCGGGTTGCGGTCGCATGTGGCTATGCCGCAACAGGACAGAACGCCAATGTGGCGCGTCCGCAGCACCAGGCCTTTGCATTCTCCCTCAATACTGTTATGTCGCGTCGCCGCAGCACGTGGTGACCCGCAAAGGTCGTACCCCTGTTGCCAGGATATACCGCTCGGACCTCTGCTCGTCGAGTGGAGGCGTGAAAGGGGGGCCTCCGTAGGAGGCCCCCCCGGTGTGCTGCCGCTTCGCTTCGAGGGTCAGCGAATGATGTCGACCCAGCCTGATTCGTTGGGCACGATGACGCTTCCCGTTCCGGGGTCGAAGGAAAGCTCGCGCGGCGAGCCGCCGACGTTGAGCGTCGCGATCATCGCGCCGGTCACCGGGCTCACGACGACCACGAGCCCGTTGAGCGCGCAGCTGACGAACAGCCGCGAATTGTCGGGCGTGCGGAGCAGGCCATACCCCTGGCATCCCGTCGTGATCGTACCGGCCTGGGTGTTGGACGCCACGTCCCACACGATGATGTTTCCAGCCTCGGCCGCGATGAACAGCTTGCTGCCGTCGCTCGACAGCGCGATCGCCTGCGGCGACCCCCCAGTCGCGAACGTCCGGACGACCTGGAGCGCGACGGGATCGATCTCGAAGACGCGACCGCCGTCGAAGCCCCTGGCCGAGGCGTACAACAGAGTCCGTGCCTGGTTCCACTCAAAGTGGTACCCGGCCGCGGTGGGCAACCCCGTCAGGGTGCTCAGGATCGTCCGGTTGGCAAGGTCGATCTTGTAAATCGGGCCGTCCGTGATGCCGACGAAGACGGTGTCGCCTGCCGGCGTCGCGGTGACCCCATAACCGTCGCCGGTGAACCGCACCGTGTCGACGATGGTCAGCGTCGTGGTGCTGATCGACGCGACCATGCCGCCGAAGCTCGCGACATAGATCTTACTTCCTGCGGCGTTCGGGTAGAGCTGCACCGGCAACGTGCCGCTCGCGCCGGTTGGCGCACTGCCCGTGAACTGCGCGCCCCCGACGTCGAGCCGCTGAGCCATTGTCGCTTGGACCTGGCCGACCCACGCCGTGTCATTGGCCGAAACCGTGGAGCCAAACGGCTGCCCGCCGAGCGGGATGTGGGACACAATGCTGGGCGCGGGCGACGTGACGGTGACCTGGGCGGTCCCGCTTTGCGTGGCGGACGCCGTCGCCGTGATGGTGGCCACACCCGCCGCCACGGCGGTGACGAGTCCCGCAGAGGAGACCGTCGCGACGGCGGGATCGCTCGAGGTCCAAGCGAATGCGGCCTTCTTCTGTTTGCCGTCTTGCAGGAGCTGGGCCGAGAACTGCTGCGTCTGCCCCGGGTCCAACGTCGCTTGGCTCGGGGTGACGACGACCTGCTTCGATGAGCTCGATGTCACCAGCGCATCGAGACCAACGGTGGTATCTGGACCGGTGCAGCTCAGGAATGCGATGCAGGCAATGAGCGCCGGCATACACCAGACCCGTCGCATGATTCCCTCCCTTTGCCGAGGGTGGATGTGTACTGCGAAGCGGAAATAAGCGGCGGCGGGGTTTCCTGCGGCAATAGAAGGCGCCCTAAACGTCATAACGCACGGCGTTGCGTCGGCGCAACACGTGACGAGTGCAGTCCTACGAGGTCGTCCGATCCTTCAGGTGTTCCACCTCCCGTTGCGCGACCCGCACCTCTTCGCGCAGTCCGGCGAGCATCTCTCCCACGAATCCGAAACCAAAGAGAATGAGACCCGCGAGCACGAGCAGCAGCACGAGATAGAGAAACGCGCGGTTCCCCTGCTGCAGCGCGTAGCGCTCGATCAGCGCGTATACCCCCACGAGGAATCCGCTCAAGCACAGGACGGCTCCGGTGACGCCGAAGAACAGCATCGGCTTGCGGCCGAAGCGCAGCTGGAACCACACGGAGAGCAAGTCGAGGACGCCGACCGGAATGCGTCCGATCCCGAACTTCGACCTCCCAGCCCGGCGCGGATAGAGCGGGACGGCGCGCTGCGCGACGCGAAAGCCCTCGGCGGCGGCGATGACGACCATGAAGCGATGCCAGTCGGGTCGGGTGGGAAGCCCATCCATGACCTCGCGGCGGTACGCCTTCACCGAGTTCAGGTCGGTGACGCCAATGCCGAACAGCCAGCGACACAACCGGTTGTAGACCCACGAGACGAAGCGCTTCTCGTAGGTGCCCTGTTTCGTCCCGGTGACGATGTCGGCCTCGCCCGCGTGGATCGGCGCGACGAGCGCGGGGATGTCGGCGGGACTGTACTGGAGGTCGGCGGGATAGAACACCAGAATGCGGCCGCGGGCCACGTCGCTCCCCGACTTGAGCGCGTCGGCGATGCCGCGCTGACTGCGGTGCGTCACGACCCGGACGAAGGGATGCTTGCCCGCGAGATCCCGCAGCGCGTCGGCGGTCCCGTCGCGACTGCCGTCGTCGATGACGACGATCTCGCAGGCGTAGGGCAGCGGCAGCAGCGCCTCCCGTGCCTGACGCACGAACTCGGCGAGGTTCTCCGCCTCGTCCTTGGCGGGCACGAGCACGCTCACCTCCGGCGCCGCCGCGGCGGTCGCCAGGCTCACAGCCGTTTCCGCATTCGCGCCGGTAGGATGCTCAGCTGGTCACGGTACTTGGCGACGGTGCGGCGCGCGATCTTCACGCCCTTCTGGGCGAACATCTCGACGATCTGCTGGTCGGTGAGCGGGTCCTTGGCGTCCTCGTCCGCGACCATCTTCTCGATCTGCGCACGGATGGCGCGGGCGCTGGCGTCCTCCCCCGTGGTGGTCGAGAGGCCGCTCGAGAAGAAGAACTTGAGCGGCAGCAGGCCCCGCGGCGTCTGCACGTACTTTTCGTTCGTCACGCGGCTCACCGTGCTCTCGTGCATGTTGATGACGTCCGCCACTTCGCGCAGGGTGAGCGGCTTCAGGAATTCGACCCCCTTGTCGAAGAACTCGCGCTGCCGGTCCACGATGAAGTTCATCACCTTGAGCATGGTCTGGCGGCGCTGCTCGATGGCCTGGATCATCCAGTGCGCGCTGTTCATGCGCTGGTTGATGAAGTCCTTGTTCTCGCCCTGGAACTTCTTCTTGTCGCGGGCGATGTCCTGGTACGTCTTGGAGATGCGGAGCCGCGGCAGCCCGGCGTCATTCAAGAACACCTTGTACTGGCCGTCGATCTTCTCCACGACGAGGTCGGGAATGATGTACGCCTCGTTGGCGGAGGAGTGCTGCAGGCCGGGCTTGGGATCGAGCTTGGCGAGGTCGTCCGCCACCGTCTGCACTTCGGCTGCGTCCAGCCCGAACCGCTTGCCGAGGTCGCTCCAACGATGCGCCTTGAGGTCGTCGAAGGCGTCCCGCACCAGGCGGTAGGCGAGGGTGTCGGTCTCGCCCCGGGCCTCGAGCTGCAGGATCAGGCACTCCCGCAGATCGCGCGCGCCGACCCCCGGCGGATCGAGCTTCTGGATGATGCGCAGCATTTCCTCGGCCTCGGCCGCCGTGAACAGCTGGGGCTTGGTGTCTGTATCCGACTCGACGGCGTGCTCCTCGAGCAGCTGGTTCGCGCCGCGCACGATCTCCTCGAGCGTGGCGCCGAGGTAGCCGTCCTCCGCGATGTTCCCGATGAACTCCTCCGCCAGGAGCTGCTGGCGCGGCGTCAAGTCGAGGAGCCGCACCTGGTCGCGCAGGTAGTCCGACAGGTCCTTGGTCTCGACCGGCACCGGCTCCACGTATTCGCGGGCCTCGCTCATGTCGCGCGGGGGAGCGCTGGAATCGGTGCCGTCGTCGAGCAGGATGTCTTCCCAATTGGGCTCGTCGTTGCCCTCGGCCTCCTTCTTCTCCTCCTTGCCCTCCTCGAGCGGCACTTCCGTCTCGTCCTCCGGCTCGAGCAGCTCGAGGAACGGGTTGCCGAGCAGCTCCTGCTTCAGGTGCTGCTGGAGATCGAGCAGCGGCATGTACAGCAGGTCCATCGCCTGGTACAGCCGCGGATTGATCCGCAGCTGTTGCGACAGGGCGGCGTGCTGCTGCAGGCCGGTCTTCATACGGGCTGGGGCTGACCCAACCGGGCGCGGAGGCGCGCGGTGAGGGTGGGTCCGAGGTACAGGTTCGCCACGCGGTCGTCGAACACCAGCTCGCGGACCGTGCCGGCGACCTGCACCTTGCCTTCGAACATGATGTAGGCGCGATCCACGATGTCGAGCGTCTGCTCCACGTTGTGGTCGGTGATCAGGACGCCGATGCCGCGGTGCCGCAGACCGGCGACGATGGTCTGGATGTCGTGTACGGCGATCGGATCCACTCCGGCGAACGGCTCGTCGAGCAGCATGAACTTGGGCTCGGTCACGAGGGCGCGGGTGATCTCGAGGCGACGCCGCTCACCCCCCGACAGCTGGAAGCCCTTCTGCCGCCGCAGGTGCTTGATCGCCAGCTCGTCGAGCAGTCGCTCCAGCCGCCCGGCTCGCTCCCCGTCCGCGAGCGGCAGCGTCTCGAGGATCGCGCGCACGTTGTCTTCGACGCTGAGCTTGCGGAACACCGACGGCTCCTGCGCCAGGTAGCCGATGCCCATGCGGGCGCGGCGGTACATCGCCTCCCCGGTGATGTCCCGGCCGTCGAGCGCGATCTGCCCGCCGTCCGGACGGATCAGCCCCGTGATCATGTAGAACGTCGTGGTCTTCCCCGCCCCGTTCGGTCCCAGGAGCCCCACGATCTCGCCCTGCTCGAGCTGCACGCTCACGTCGTTCACCACCCGCCGCCCCTTGTAGATCTTGATCAGCCCCTGTGCGTCGAGCCGGCTGCCGCCCGAGACAGCGGGATATTCCCCGCTGCCCGCTTCGGCGCGGACCAGTGCCCGCTCGGCGGCGTCGAGCAACCGGTCGGCGACGCCCGTCCGATCGACGGCGATCTCGGCCCAGGTCTCGGGCGTGAACGCGATCGGGGCGGCGTCCGCCAGCATGCCCATGGGATACGCCACGATCTGCAGCACGGCGAGCCGGGGCAGCACCGAGGTGCGGAGGCTCGCGCGAAACTCCTCGACCGACAGCGCTCCCAGCTCGGGAAGAGCGCCGCCGCCCGCGTGGGCGCGCAGTTTTAGGAACTCCTCGCGGTAGGCGATTGCCAGCTCTCCCAGGGCGGACCGCCCCTCCTCGTCAGCCACGCGCGCGAGGGCGGCCGCGACGAGCGGCAGCGAGGAGTCTCGCGCCGTTACGAGGTCGGTCAGGTGGTGGGGGGAGGCGTGCGAGGACGTCGTCATGGACCGGGCGACCTTTTCGGGGTGGCCTTGTTGCGCGCCGCCTTTGTGGTGTCGGCCTTGGTGGTATCGGCCGGGGGCCGGGGCTCGAGGTGGACGCCGTCGGCACGCCCGGTCACGGTCACCCGGTCGATCTTGTCACCCGCCAGCACGATGTCGATGACCGCGCCGCGGGAGTAGTCGAGCGACGGGCCGGTGGTCGAGTCGCGCCCGTTGTCGAGGAACGTGAAGGAGCGGGCGGCCCCCCGTGCGACCAGCCGGCGCAGCTTGCTGCGCGGCGTACCGCCGGGGTCGGGCACTTGCGCCCAGCGGGCGGTGAGGGAGTCGCCGGCGATCCAATCGGTCTTCGCGGTCTTGGTCGAGTCCTTCTTCGACGTCGAGTACGCCCGCCCGAACGCCCGGGCTTCGGTGAGCACCTCGTCCGGGAGATCCAGGGCCAGCGAGTCGGCCTGAATGGTGTGCAGGGTGGAGACCGCGCGCGCGTGCACCGAGTCCTTGGGTCCCCAGGCGAGGGCCTGCTGCAGCTTCTTCCGGTCGAGATGCAGGTGAATCGTGTCCGCGGTGAGGCGCCAATCGGACCCCGTCGCCACGCCGTCGCCGAGCGCTTTCACCAGGCGGATGTCCCGGCTGTGGAGCCCGAGCTCGATGCGGATTCCGGTCAGGGTATAGGGGCGGGACCCCCTTCCCTCCACACCGGGCTTGCCGACCAGCACGCCGAAGCCGACGGCCTGGTCGAGCTGCATCGAATCCCCGTGTGCGGCGAGGTCGCTCCGATCGATGGTCACGCGCCCGCCGCCCCACATGCGGTCGTTGCCCTTGAAGCGGACCCGGTCGGCCACGATGAGGTACGGCTCGCCCGAATCGGCCGTGGCGCGGTACTCGATCGTGGGGCGACTGCTGGCGTACATCTCCATCGTGTCGCGGATGCCCTTCGCGGCCCGGTAGTACGTGAGATTGGGGCCCCGCAACACCGATCCGGTGCTGCGGTTGACCGCCACGACGTTCTTGTGGGCCTCGAGGCGCTCCTGGTGCAGGAAGTACGCCGCCGTCACGGCATCGAGCGTGATGGCCGTGTCGCGGATGTGCACGGGACTCTTCTGGCCGATCATGTCGAAGCGGCCGACGCCGGCGTACCAGGCGACGCTGTCGGACTGCAGGGAGCTCCCGGTGCCCCGGCAGTGCGCGAACACACCGCCCCCCGCGAAGACGTTGGTCTCTCCCTTGCGCACCTCTACCTGCTGGGCCTTGCCACGGACCGAGTCGATTTCCACCGTGCACGGCCGTCCCCCCGTCGTGTCGGCGGGCGAGATGGGTTGTTGGACGAGGGCGACGAGGAACATGGTGGCCATCATTGGTTCGGCAGGGTGAATTTCCCGCCCGTCCCCTTGGGGCGGAGCGCGGTCACGATCTTGAAATCCGGATCGGACGTGAAACCATCCCCTTCGATATGCCGCCCAGGCTCGTCGAACACGAACGCTTGATCGGAGCTCACCTGGTTGCGCGCCTGGTTGTAGCGTACCACCTCGGTCCGCAGAGTCGCACCGTCGGTGCGGACCACCACGACGTGCCCACGCGCTTCCATGTCGCCGCCACGCCAGTGGTAGGTGCCCTCGCGCGACGTGAGCGTCGAGGTCTCTGCCCCGCGGGTGTCGTAGAAGGTGATGTGCACGTTGCGCAGCTCCGCGGTCTGGGCCGGGGAGTACAAATATGCCGTGTCGGCGAGCACGTGGGCGCGCAGGACCCCCGCGTTGGTGACGTAATGCGACATGGCCTGCAATACCTGATCCGCCGAATCGGCAGCGGCGACGGTTGCGGTCGGCTTGATGCCGGTGTCGCATGCCCCGGCCGCTACCCCACCCATGAACACTAAGCACAAGACGACGCAGCGCGGGGGCGTGTTGCGATGGCGCGACGCCTCAGGGGTCCTCACGCGGCGCCCGCCTTCATGAGGTCGTGTAGGTGGACCATCCCGACCACCTGACGACCGCCGTCCAGGACCGGCAACGCCATGACGCCGTAGCGCTCCATGACCTGCACTGCGGCACCCGCCATCTCGCCGGGGGTGGTGCTCTTGGGCGAGCGGGTCATCACGTCTCCCACGGGAATGTCGAGGAACCGGTCCGTGCGCTCCATGAGTCGCGTCAAGTCACCTGCGGTGACGACGCCGACCAGGGCGCCGCCCGGGTCCACGACGGCCACGGTACCGCGCTTTTCCGCGAGGAGCATCACGCACTCGCGCATCGGACGGTCGGGGCCGAGCGTGGGCAGGTCGCGGGCGACCATGACGTCGCCGACGCGCAGCAGCAGGTTGCGGCCCAGGGTGCCGCCGGGATGCAGCGCCGCAAAATCCTCCCGCCGGAACCCCTTCACCTCGAGCAGCGTCACCGCCAGCGCGTCGCCGAGCGCGAGCGCGGCGGTGGTGCTGGCGGTGGGCGCCAGGGTCTCGGGGCACGCCTCCTCGGTGACGCTGGTGTCGAGCACGACGTCGGCCTGGCGCGCGAGCATCGAGTCCGGGTCGCCCGTGAGCGCAATGATCGGCACCGCGAGCCGCTTGAGCTGGCCCACGAGGCCGAACAGCTCGTCCGACGCTCCGCTCTTGGACAAGAGCACGGCTGCGTCGTCGCGGCCCACCAGCCCCAGGTCGCCGTGCAGCGAGTCCACGGGATGAAGGAAGGTGGCCGGACTGCCGGTCGAGGTGAATGTGGCGGCGATCTTGCGCGCGATGAGACCGGACTTGCCGAGTCCGGACACGATCAGACGGCCCTTCGCCGCCGCGAGCAGGCGGACGGCCGCCGCGAAGGCGGGGCTCAGCCGGTCGGCGATGCGGCGGATCGCCTCGGCTTCGAGGGCGAGCACGCGGCGCCCGCGCTCAACGAGATCGCTGGGCTCCGTGCGGGACATCGCCACGCTCCAGGAAGTACTTGGTGAGCAGGCCCTGCCACTCGCCCCGGGCCTTGAGAATCGACTCGGCCACTTCGCGCACGGCGCCTTGACCCCCGGGCGCCGCCGTCACGACCTGCGCCGCCGCTTTCACCTCCGCCACCGCGTTCGCGACCGCCACCGGCAGGGCGACCCGAGTCAAGAGCGGCAGGTCGGCGAGGTCGTCGCCCACGAATGCGCAGTCCTCCCAGGCGAGCCCCCGCCGATCGAGCAGCGCCTCGAAGGCGGGGAGCTTACGGGCCGTGGGGTCCTGGATGAGCTCGTCCACGGCGAGCTCGCGGGCGCGCAGCGCCGTGGCCGTCGACTCGCGACCGGAGAGCCACACGACGAGGAGCCCCGCGGTGCGGAGCATCCGGACGCCGAGGCCGTCCTGGATGTGAAAGCGCTTGAATTCGACGGGGTGATCGCCGACCATCCCGACATAGATGCCATTGTCGGTCAGGACGCCGTCGACGTCGAAGCCGACGAGCTTCAGGCGGCGGGCGATGGTTGGGTCGAGCATGGTCACTTGGGGGCCCGAGCGGGAGAGGCCGGGGGCACGGCTCTGGCTCGGTCCTCGACAGCCGCCCTGCCACCCCCCTGGGACCTCGCTGCCGCCGTGCCCCCGGCCCCCCTCGGCTCCGCGGCGCCCCTCGCCCGCGCTGTGTGCCACACGTCCAGCGCGATGCTCACGATGCCCGCCAGCTGGTCGAGGGGCACCATGTTCGGTCCATCGGACGGTGCGTGATCGGGGTCGGGATGCGTTTCGAGGAAGAACGCGTCGGCGCCGGCGGCGGCGGCGGCATAGAGCAACGGGGGGATGAATTCCCGCAAGCCGCCGCTCGCGCCGTCGGGTCCCTGCCCCGGCTGCTGCACCGCGTGCGTCGCGTCGAACACGACCGGCGTGCGGCACGCGGCCCGCAGCCGCGTGAAGTTCCGCATGTCCACCACGAGATCGCCGTACCCGAAGAAGGTGCCGCGTTCGGTGACGGCGACTTCCGGCGCTCCCCCCCCGCTGGCCCGCACCTTGTCCACAGCCCCGGCCATGCCCTCGGGGGACATCCACTGGCCCTTCTTGATGTTCACCGCGCGCCCGGCGCGTCCCGCCGCCACCAGGAGATCCGTCTGGCGGCACAGGAACGCCGGAATCTGCAGCACGTCGGCCGTCTGGGCGGCGGCGGCGACTTGGCCGACCTCGTGCACGTCGGTGAGGATCGGTAAGCCGCTCGCCGCCCGCACCCGGGCGAGCGCGGCGAGTCCGGCCTCGAGGCCGGGACCGCGGCCGGCCCCGAGCCGCGAACGGTTCGCCTTGTCGTAAGACGCCTTGTAGATGACGTGCACGCCGAGCTTCGCCCCGAGCTCGGCGAGCGCCTCGCCGACCTGGAGATTCAGGTCGTCCGACTCGACCACGCACGGCCCCGCGATGAGGAACGGGGTGGCCCCGAAGTGCTGCGTCATGTCAGTCGTGTCGGCGCGCGAGCTCGGCGCGTCGCTCGGCGACCGGTGCCGCCGTCCCGCCCCGGGCGCGACGCAGCTGGCGCGACGCACCGACGAACCCGGCGAACAGCGGGTGCGGCCGGGTGGGCCGGGACTTGAGCTCAGGGTGGAACTGGATGCCGTACTCGGCGAGCACGTCGCGGTACGCGTTGGACACTTCGTAGCGGTGGCGATGCCGCTCGCTCACCTCGAGCGAGCCGTACGCCTGAGCCACGCGCGAGCCGGGGCGCAGCTTGCAGGGGTACGCACCCAGCCGCATCGTGCCGCCCATGTCGTGGATCCCCTCTTGCGACCGCATCAGCGCGATGACGGGATTCTCGCACTCCGGGGCGAATTCGCTCGAGTTGGTATCGGGGAGCTTCACCACGTCACGGGCGAACTCGATGATCGCGGCCTGGAGTCCGAGGCAGATGCCGAAGAACGGGACCTTCTGCTCCCGCACCCAGCGGATCGCCTCGAGCATCCCTTCCACGCCCCGCACCCCGAACCCGCCGGGGACGAGCAGTCCGTCGTAGCCGGCGAGCAGCTCGCCCGCAGCCTTCTGATCGGTGAAGCGATCGGAGGAGATCCAGTCGATCTGGACGCCGCAGTCGTTGGCGATGCCGCCGTGCACCAGCGCTTCGTGAATGCTCTTGTAGCTGTCCGCGAGCTCGGTGTACTTGCCCACGACCGCGATCCGGACGCGATCCGGCGGGTCGAGGATCTTGTCGACCATTTGCGCCCAGGCCCGCAGGTCGGGCTCCTTGGTGTCGAGGTGCAGGCGCGCGCAGACTTCGCGATCGAGTCCCTGATCATGCAGCTTGAGCGGGATCTCGTAGATCGATTTCACGTCCGGGCTCTCCACCACGCACCCGAAATCGACGTTGCAGAACTGAGCGATCTTTCGCTTCAATTCCTCGGAGAGCGGGCGCTCGGTGCGGCACACCAGGATATCCGGCTGGATTCCGATCTGCATCAGCTCGCGGACGGAATGTTGCGTCGGCTTGGTCTTGAGCTCGGCGGTGGCGGCGATGAAGGGAACGAGGGTGAGGTGGATGAACAGGGTGTTGTCCCGGCCCACCTCCTGGCGGAACTGCCGGATCGCTTCGAGAAACGGCAGGGATTCGATGTCGCCCACCGTGCCGCCGATCTCGGTGATCACTGCATCGTGGTCGGGCGCGAGCCGGCGGATGGACGTCTTGATCTCGTCCGTGATGTGGGGGATCACCTGCACCGTGGAGCCGAGGTATTCGCCGCGCCGCTCTTTCGTGATCACGGAGAGGTAGATCCGCCCGGTGGTCACGTTGTTCACCTGCGACAGGGAGCGGTCGATGAACCGCTCGTAGTGGCCGAGATCGAGATCGGTCTCGGCCCCGTCGTCGGTCACGTACACCTCGCCGTGCTGAAACGGCGACATCGTGCCGGGATCGACGTTGATGTAGGGGTCGAACTTCTGAATCGTGACCCGCAGCCCGCGCTCCACCAGCAGACGGCCGAGCGAGGCGGCCGCGATGCCCTTGCCGAGGGAGGAGACCACGCCGCCGGTCACGAAGATGTACTTCGTCGAGCTCACGGACTCACCTCCTTCAGTTGGCGGGTCAACTGCGCTTCCGCGAACCGCAAGTCGTCGGCGGTGTCCACGCCGGGCGCGGCGGGTCCGGAAAACAGCGCCACCCCGATCGCGATACCGTGCAGCAGCGGCCGCAGCTGCTCGAGCCGCTCCCAGCGCTCTTCGGGCACGGGCGCGAGGCGCACCCAGCGGGCGAGCGCGTCCCGCGTATAGGCGTACACGCCCACGTGCTGGTGATAGATCACGTCCCCGCGGGCGTCGCGGTCGAACGGGATCGGCGCACGCGAGAAGTACACCGCTCGCCCCCGCGCATCGACGACCACCTTCACGCGATTGGGATCGGCCGCGAGGGCCGGATCGAGGTCCCCCGCCGCGGTGCCGATCGGGTCGCCGCCGCGCACCCGCTCGATCGCACCCGCGAGGGCGGCGCGCGCCACGAGCGGCTCGTCGCCCTGCACGTTCAGCACCACGTCGAATGCGCTAAACGCTTTACTGTTAACGACTTCAGCGACACGCTCGGTGCCAGACTGGTGGTCGGGAGAGGTGATCACCGCCTCGTGCCCTGCGCGCTCGATGATGTCACTGATCTCGCGGGCGTCGGTCGCGACCACTACGCGATCGCACACACCCGCCTCGGCGACTCGCCGGACGACCCGGAGGATGAGGGGTTCGCCTGCCAGAGGCAGGAGTGGCTTGCGAGGGAGGCGGCTGGAGCCCAACCGCGCTGGGATCAGGCCGAGGACGGGCACGGGGGAACATACAAAATTCGTGCCGCGGCGTCTAGGCCCGGTGCTAATCCACGATCAATGCGCGCTTTACGTCCCGTGACCGACGCCGTCAGGCCAGCGCGTGCGCGACCTTTAGAAAGTTCCCGAGCAGTTGCTTGCCATGCTCGGTCCCGATCGACTCGGGGTGGAACTGGACGCCGTAGATCGGGTGGCGGCGGTGCTTCATCGCCATGATCTCGGCATCCTTGGGTCGGTCGCCGCTCCAGGCGGTGATGACGAGGTCCTTGGGGAGCGAACCCGGGTCGACTACGAGCGAGTGATACCGCATGCCGGTCACGGGACTGGGAATGCCCTCGAACAGCTCGTCGTCCTCATGAACCACCTGGCACGTCTTGCCGTGCATCAAGCGGTCGGCCCGCACCACGCGCCCCCCGAAGGCCTCGCCGATCGCCTGGTGGCCGAGGCACACGCCGAGCACCGGCACCACGCCGGCGAGCGCTTTCACGAGCGGCACCAGGATGCCCGCTTCAGCGGGTGTGCAGGGTCCGGGCGAGAGCACGGCGGCCGTGGGCTTGAGGGCGAGGACCTGCGACACGCTGAGCGCATCGTTGCGGTACACGACGGGCTCCGCCCCGAGCTCGCCGAACAGCTGGACCAGGTTGTACGTGAACGAATCGTAGTTGTCGAGCACGAAGAGCATGGGATGCGATGATAACCCCGACGGGCAGACGGGTCCAGCGGTTGGCACTCCCGGCACGGCGCCTGCGGTAGCCTCGGCGCATCTCCCCCCCCAGAGGCCACCTTGTCAGGCGATCCGCTCTCCCGTCGCGATTGGCTCACAGTCATGGCCGCCGCCGGGGCCGGTGCGGTGCTGCGGCCGGGTCTGGACGGCTCGGGTCCTCCGGTGTACGGCGCCGAGACCCTTCCCATCCTGCCCCTCACGTCGACGAGCGAGGTGTTCGTCCCGCCGCGCGGACGGGCGTTCCAGAAGTTCAGCTTCGATTTCCCCGAGCCTTCGATCGAATTCCGAGACATGCGGTTCGGCTTCCTCGTGTTCTCCCGGGAGAACGCCTACGCCATCGACGCGAGCGGCATGACGACGGCGGCCACGGACGGAGGGCTCGAGATTACGGCCACTGGATTCACGTGGGCCGGTGGCCAGGAGCGCGCGACCGGCCGCCTGACGGCGCGGTTCCGCAGCGAGGGCGACGCCGTGCTGTGGGACGTCAGCGCCGAGCTGTCGCCGGGGCCTATAAAGGCGGTGACGACCGTCGTGCGCGGGGTGCCGCGCGGCAAGCTGTCGAGCGGCGGCGGAGAGGCGCGAGACCACGGGGACGACGAGGTGCTGTTCGGGTATCCGTTCGGCGGCGGCGACCTGTTCGGCGGCAACACTGCCGACGGCATCGGCACGCCGCTCATCGTGGTCCAGAGCGGCGAGGGGCCGTTTGTCGCGCTCTCCTCCCTCGACGACCATGTCCGCACCAAGCGCTTTTATTTCCAGCCGGGCGAGCAGGGCTATCGCGTCGAGCTGGTGCACGAGGTCGAGGGGTGGCTCAACCTCTCGCGGGTGCAGGTCCCCACCTGGCGTGTGGGTCGGGCCACGACACTCGAGGCCGCGGTGGCGCCCCACTACGCGCATCTCGAGCAGGCGTATCGCTGGCCGCGCTGGGAGTCGCGCCCTGGCGTCCCGGCGTGGCTCAAGCAGACGGCCCTCGTCGTCACGCTGCACGGCATGCACTACACCGGCTACGTGTTCAACGACTTCGCCAGGATGGTCGAGATCCTCAAATGGATCGCGACCCAGATCCCGGGCGACCGGGTGCTGGCGTTTATCCCGGCCTGGGACGGGCGCTACTACTGGGACTATCCGACCTATCGGGCCGCCAAGCGTCTGGGCGGCGAGGCGGGGCTACGGCGTCTGGTTCAGGAGGCGCACACGCTCGGATTCAAGATCATGCCGATGTTCGGAGCCAACGCCGCCAACCGTCGGCTGGCGAGCTTCGCCGGGATCGCCGACGCAGGCACGTCCAAGGTGGACGGTGACCACTTCGACTTGAACTGGGTGGATTGGGACAACGACCGGCACCAGGAAGGGTTTGGCGCCTACATGAACCTGGGGGTGGCGTCGTGGCGGCGCTGGCTCGCGGCACGCATCGCGGACGTCATCGAGCGGTACGGGGTGGACGCGTACTTTCTCGACATCGTGGGCGGCTGGGTCAACAACACCCAGGCCGACATGCACGAAGGCACGCGCCAGCTGGTGGCCGAGCTGCACGGGCGCTATCCGCAGGTGCTGTGTTGCGGCGAGTTCTTGTACGACGCGCTGGTCGAGTTCATTCCGTTGTACCACGTGTACTCGCCGCGCGTCGTGCCGTTCGCGCGCTTTTTCTCGCATCTCTCGCACCCCGCGCCGGGACGGGGCTCGAGCGGCGTGCATGAGTCGGGCTTCGACCGCTGGGACGCGGCGACGCTGTCGCTCGCCAAGCGAGATGGACTGATACCGACGCTGAATGTGGTGGATGACACCTTCACCACGTATCGCGATCAGATGGCAGCAGTCATCGCCCAGGCCAAGGCGTGGGCGGGGCTATGATTGCTCACCGCGGGGCGTCGCCGCGGATCATCCGGAGGCCGAACAGCGTAGCGATGCGGCCACCGGCGGCCGCCTGGACCCGGACCGCCACCTTGCTCTTGCCCTGGACGAGCCGCGCTGGCACCGGATACTCCACGTCGAAGAAGCGCGGCGGGTCGGCGAAGCGCAGCTCCTGATCGGCCACCCGCTCCCCCTCCACCAGAATCACGAAGCTCGCGGGCGTCCCCCGGCGGTCGCCCGAGTAGTAGGTGGCGACGAGGGTCATGGGATGCACGGGGTCGACCGGCAGGTCGTAACTGAACCAGGTCGCGCCAAACCTCCCCGAGCGCCCGAGGATCCGTTGTGAAAAACTGCGGTCGCCCGCTTGGTAATTGAACTGGCGCTCGGAGGTCGTATCGCCCGGTTGGAGCGAGGCGACCGTCGCGGCCTCGAGCTTCCGCCGCCGCTCCGTCTCCGCGGCATATGCGGCCTTCTGCGCCTCCCACTCGGGCGCAGTGAAGCGGTCCCAGTAGGTCGAGTACGTCCGGCGGTGCAATCGGTAGAAGGGCATGAGCTCCACATCGCGGGGCCGGCCGGCAGCATCGGGCTCCCGTCCCACCCCGTCCGAGCGGAAGCGCCCCGGTTCGGTTCCGCTCGGCTTGAGCCACCCGGCCACCGATTCGCTGTCTGTCACGAAGACGGGGGTCACAGCCGGCGCGTCGAGCGCTTCTCCTTCCACTGCGCCCCTCGCCCCCTCGGGCCCCAAGTCGCCCGCCAGCACGAGCGGTCCCCACATGACGGACGCGCGTCGTGGATTGTCCGGCATGGGCTCGAGGCGCAGTGACTTGGGCAGCGTGACTTCAACGACGTCACCGCTCTGCCAGGTGCGGTTCACCTCGACGTAGGACCCGACCGGCGCGGTCGCCACGCGGTCTCCGTTGACCAGCACCGCGAACCCGTCCGCGACCCAGTACGGCCGCCGCACAGCCAGCGTGAACTCACGCGGCGACCGGAGACTCAACGTCAGCCGGGCGCGCTCGCCGTCGGGGAAGTCGGTATCCATCGCCAGTCGAACGCCCGCCTCCGTCCACTGGGCCGTGGAGGGAGCGTACAGGTTCACCCACAGACGATCACCCGACTCGTAGTAGAGCCCCAGCCCGTGGAGAGCGTGGCTCTCCATGCCGGTGCCCACGTCGCAGGTGAAGCTGTGGGCCATGTCCTGGTACTCGTGGGTCACGCCCCGCCCCACCGGCACCATGTAGCACACCCGGCCGTCTTCGGGGTCGATCGAAGCGAGGATGTGATTGAACAGCGCGCGCTCGTGATAATCCGCGTAATGGGCGTCGGGGTCGAGCGAGAACAGCCGCCGGGTGAGCTTGAGCATGTTGTACACGTTGCAGGTCTCGCATGTGCGTCCATCGATGCGGTCGCTCAAGCGATCCGGCGGACCGTAGTACTCGTCGGTGCCGTGGCCTCCCGTGGCGAAGCTATGGTGTTGGGTGACCGAGTCCCAGAAGAACCCGGCCGCCAAGAGATCGGCGGGGCGGCCGGTGTAGACGTAGCGCTCCACGGAGCCGAGCAGCTTGGGAATCTGCGTGTTCGCATGTTTGCCACCGAGGTCGTCCTGATGGCGCTCGAGCGGCTCGATGAAGGCGCGGTGCTCGAAGGCGTACGAGAGCCGCAGCCAGCGCTCGTCGCCGGTGTCGGCGTGGAGGTCCACCAGCACTTCGTTCATGCCGCCGAATTCGGTGTTCAGCATGCGCTGGCTCTGTACGTCGTCGAGGGCCGAGAGGGTCCGTTCGGCCCACCCGGCGAACTTGGTTTCGACCGCGAGCGCGGTGCGGTTCCCGGTATGGCGGTACGCATCCCGCAGGCCCGCGAACGTCTTGTGCAAGGTGTACCAGGGCGACCACAGCCCGTTCAGGTCGAAGGCCGCCGACTGGATCTCGCCCCGCGCCAGTCGGGCGAAGGCCTCTCGCCCGCCTTCCAGGGCGCTCAGGTAACCGTCGCCGTGCTTGTCCTGCACGACCTTTAGCTCACGCACCATGTAGTCGGCGCGCTCTTTCAAGCGCGGCTCTCCCGTGGCCGCCCACATCAGGCTCACGGCGGAGAGGTAATGGCCCGCGATGTGTCCCGTGAGGTTGCGGCCGCCGCCGTCCCAGCCGTCATACGGCTCCGCCTTGCGCGGGAGTCCGGCGCGCTCGCGGTAATAGGCCAGCATGCGATCGGGCTCGAGCTGCAGCAGGTAACGGGCGATCAAATCCTGGGCGTGCTTGAGCGGCCCGCCCTGCAAACGCACCGCGTCGAGGGGGAGCGGCCGCGCCCTGATGCGGTCAGGAGAAACGCCACGGCGGGTGGAACGCCCCGCCGCGGCCAAGAGGGACGGGGCCGCGAGCAGCGGCAGCGCGCCGGCGCTGAGTCCGAGCTTGATGGCACTGCGGCGAGACAGTGGCGGGAGCACTCCTCAGGATGCGTGGCGTACGCTGGGATCGCAAGGCAGGAAGTCAGGCGCGCGAGCGCCCGATCTGCTCCTCCCATTCTTCCAGCGAGCGTGGCCAATCCTGCTTGAGGAGTCGCGATAGCGATCGGTCCGCCAGCAGGCGGCCGCCGGTCTGGCAAGTGGCGCAATAGTTCACTTCGTTCTCGGCATATCGGATGCGCTGCACCGGCGATCCGCAGACGGGGCACGGCCTGCGAAACCGGCCGTGCACGGCCATCCCTGGCCGGAACGCCGTCACCTTCTCGGGGAACGCGTCACCCGTCTCGGCACGCAGGCGGGCGATCCAGTCGGTGAGCGTCGCTTGCACGGCCCGGAACAGCCGCCCACTCTCTTCAGCGGTGAGCTGCGTGGTGAGCCGCAGGGGTGACAAGCGGGCCGCGTGGAGGATTTCATCGGAATAGGCGTTCCCGATGCCGTCGAACAGCCGGGGGTCGGTGAGGGCGCGCTTCAGGGTATGCGACTCCCGCGTCAAGGCGGCGAGGAACTGGGCGGGCGTGGCGGCGAGCACATCGAGGCCGCCTGGATCGTGGGCGGCCAAGTCACCTGCGCCCCGGACTATGTGCAGCGACGCCCGGTGCTTGGAGCCCGCCTCGGTGAGGAGCAGCGAGCCGTGCCGGAAGTCCCACGCCGCGAGCCCCGCGCGCCGGGGCATGGGCGCGCCCGGGGCCTTCCAGTGCAGCCGGCCGGCGATCATCAGGTGCAGGACGGTGAAGTACTCGTCGTCGAAGGCGAAGACGATGCGCTTACCGAGCCGGCGCACGTCGCGGATCGCGCGTCCGGCGAGATCCGAGACCGGCGGGTAGGCCGTGCGGAGCAGAAACGGGCTCGCGATCCGCAGCGCCTCGAGCCGCGCGCCCACCACGCGCGGGGTGAGGGCGTGGAGATACAGCATGATGTCCGGCAGCTCGGGCACGCGACCTCAGCTCAAGAACCGCTCCGCCAGCTGCTCCAAGCGCTCGTCGTGGTCCGCCCGCGCTCGGGCGAGAAGCCGCTCCACGTGGAGACGCAGCTTCGGCTCCCCCCAGTAGTAGCCCGTCGCCTGCTCCGCGCTCGCGGTCTCGCCCATGCGGGCGGCCTCGAGCAGCGCGGCGGCCGCCGCGGCGTCGAAGCCGGGGTCGTCGCGGGGTGGCAGCCCGTAGTTGCGCCGGGGCGCGCCCCCGTCCGAGTCTTCCTTTACGAATGCGCGGGACATGGTTCTCAGCTGCGAGGATGATACGTCTTGTGCACCGTGCGGAGATAGTCGCGGTCGACGTGCGTATACAGCTGCGTCGTGGCCAGGTCCGCGTGGCCGAGCATTTCCTGCACCGCGCGCAAATCGGCGCCGCCCTCGAGCAGGTGCGTTGCGAAGGTATGCCGCAGGGTGTGTGGCGTCACCCGCTTGGTAAGCCCGGCGACGCGCGCCGCCCGCTTGATGATCGTCCACGCGCCCACCCGCGACAGGGGCGTGCCGCGCGCGTTGAGGAACACGATCCCTCGTCCCTTCCCTTTGTCGAAGCGGGGGCGGATCTCGCGCACGTACAGGGCGACGCTGCCCAACGCGCGCCGGCCCACGGGAACGATCCGCTCTTTCGAGCCCTTGCCGAAGATGCGCGCCAGCCCGTCCTCGAACAGCACGTCCTGAATCTTGAGGCCCACGAGCTCGGACACGCGCGCGCCGGTGGCGTACGCGAACTCGAGCAGCGCCCCGTCGCGGATCGCGAGCGGCTCGTCGGTGTTGGGCGCGGCGAGCAGTCGTTCGATCTCCGTCGCCGACAGCACGGTGGGCAGCCGGCGCCACTGGCGAGGGGATTCGAGCCGCTCGCTCGGGTCGCGTGCCACGTGGCCCTCACCGACCAGAAAGCGATAGTAGGTGCGGACCGCGGAGATCTGGCGGCGGATCGTCGCCGGGGCGAGACCCAGGTCCTTGAGCGCGTACACGAACTCGCGTAGCAAGGCGCTGGTCACGTCTTCCGGCCGGCGGGCGCCCTGGCTCGCGGCGTACGCGGCCAGCCGTCGCACGTCGCGGACGTAGTTCGCCACGGTGTGGACGCTGTCCCCCGCTTCGAGCGCGAGGTAGTCGCGGAGCTGCTCGATGCGGAACGCCGCCTCCTGGGTCAGATCCACCGACGCACCCGCGCCTTGTAGGCCCGGTACTCGTCCCCGAAGCGGCGCTCCAGGTACGCCTCTTCCCGGGCGATCACCCGGCGCTGCATCAGTGCGATCACCACCGCAAGAAACGCGAGCGGCCACGGATCGTTCAGGAGCAGCGTCCCGCCGACGTACAGCGTGGTCATGCCCACGTACATCGGGTTGCGGGTGAAGCGGTAGGGTCCCCAGATCACCAACGCCGACGTCGGCTTCATGGGATTGGGCGTGGTGCCCGCGCGCCGGAATAAGTACGCCGCGCTGACGGCGAGGAGCACCCCCCCGACGAGGAGTCCCCAGCCGAGCAGGCTCTCGACCGTCGTCGTTTCAGGCCACAACCGAACCGGCAGGAGGCGGTGGGCGCCGTAGCCCGCGGCGAACGCGCCGGCGTAGAGCAGCGGCGGGGGGACGTCGACACCGGAGGTGTCGGTCGACGGGTCGCTCATGGCGGTGCTCCTTCCACGCTTCAGCGCTTCAGCCGGCGCACGATCCACACCGCCAGCAATATGAGGACGCCGAGGGCGGCCGCGCCAAGCACTCCGTTGAGGTGGGCGAGCCACGACACGACGGCGTCGAGGTTCGTTCCCAGGGTGGACACGAACGCCGTCAGCAGGCCGTACCACAACGCCGAGGCGAGGGCGAGCGGGATCAGGGCGCGCGGCGCGGAGAGCCCGGCGATGCCGGCGAACGGCGGGACCACGGCGCGCCAGACGGGGAGCAGGCGCGAGACGAAGATCCCGTACGTGCCATGCCGTTGGTACTGCGCCTCGATGTGCGCGAGCACCTGCGGTGAGAGCAGCCGCCGGCCGGTGGGTCCCTTGAAGAAATCGCGTCCGTAGCGCCGGGCCAGCCAGTAGACCGCGGACGCCGAAGCGACGTTCGCCGTCCACGTGACGCCGAAGACCATCCAGAGGTTGAGCCTGCCCCGCCCGGCGAGGAATGCCCCGAGCGCTACGGCGGTGTCGGCGGGGAGCGGCGGTATGATGTTTTCGAGCGCCGCGAGGGTGAGGATGAGCCCGTACAGGGGCCCCGGAGGCAGGCCCTCGAGGAACCTGAGGAGATCACTCAGGACGGCGATCTCCCAGGAGGGCCACGGCGATCACCGCGACACCCTCACCCCGCCCGATCCACCCCATCCCTTCGTTCGTCTTCGTTTTCACCGACACGGTCGAGAACCCCGCCACCACTGCGGCAGCGAGCTTCTCGCGCATCTCGTCTATGAACGGGGCGAGCCGCGGACGCTCGATGATGATGGTGACGTCGGCGCTCATGAAGTCGAACCCGGCCTCCACCACCTGCAGGTAGGCGTGCTTGAGGAGCTCGATCGAATTGGCGTCGCGCCACTGCGGCTCGGTGGGCGGGAACATGGTGCCGATGTCGCCCAGCCCCGCCGCGCCCAGGATGGCGTCGGTGAGGGCATGGGCGACGGCGTCGGCGTCGGAGTGTCCGGTGAGTCCCTGGAGATGGGGAATCGTCACGCCGCCGAGGATGAGCTTCCGGCGGTCGGCAAAGCGGTGCGAGTCGTACCCGATCCCGACCCGCATGTCAGGCCTTGAGAATCCGGACGGCGAGGTGGGCGGCGTTCTTGGCGTTGTCGATGCCGACGCATGCCACCGGCACGCCGCCCGGCACCTGCGCCGTGGCGAGCAGGGCGTCGAGGCCGTTCAAGGGCCCCACCGCGAAGGGCACGCCGATCACGGGGAGGTCGGTGAGCGAGGCGGCGAATCCCGGCAGCGCGGCCGACAGCCCCGCCCCGGCGATGACGACTCTGAACCCCTTCTTTCTCGCGGTCTTGACCAGATCGGCCGTCTGCTCGGGCTGGCGGTGGGCGGAGGAGACGTGGAACTCGTACGAGACACCCGCGCCGCCGAGGATCTCGAAGGCCGGCTCGATGCGCGGCTTGTCGCTGTCCGAGCCGACGAGAATCAACACGTCGGCCACCTCAGGCCGCCTCGTCGATGACGCTGTAATCCTGACGGCGCTGGCGCGGCGTGTAGCCGCCGTCGGCGATGAGCCGCTGCATCTCGGGCAGGGTCATGCGCCAGGTGGTCCCCGCCGCCGACACGACGTTCTCCTCCATCATCAGCGAGCCGAAGTCGTTGGCACCGAACCGGAGCGCGACCTGGCCGATCTTCGGGCCCATGGTCACCCAGGACGCCTGGATGTTCGGGACGTTGTCGAGCACGATGCGGGCCATCGCCTGGGTGCGGAGGTAGGTGACCGCGTCGGTCTTCGCGAGGTGCTCGAGCTCGGTGTGCTCGGGTTGGAGCGGCCAGCAGATGAAGGCGGTGAAGCCGCCCGTCCGGGCCTGCACGTCGCGCACGCGGAACAGGTGCTCGATCCGGTCGGCCAGCGTCTCCCCGAGGCCGTACATCATGGTCACCGACGTCTTGAGGCCCAGCCGGTGTGCCGTCTCCATGACCTCGAGCCAGCGGTCGGCGCCCGCTTTCTTTCGGGCGACCCGGTCGCGCACGTCCTGCACGAGGATCTCCCCGCCCCCACCGGGAATCGAATCGAGCCCCGCGGCTACCAGCTCGCGGATCACCTCTTCGAGCGACATCCCGAAGCGCCCGGCGAAGAAGTCCACTTCCGAAGGGGAAAACCCGTGGATGTGAATCGGATGGTTTCGCTTGATGTAGCGCATCAAGTCCAGGTACCAACCGAACGGGATGTAGGGGTTGTGGCCGCCCTGGATCAGGATCTGCACGCCGCCCAGGGCCTTCAGCTCGTCGATCTTGCGGCCGATCTCTTCGAACGAGAGAACGTAGCCCTCACCGTGCTTGGGCCGCCGGTAAAACGCGCAGAACTTGCAGTCGGCGACGCAAACGTTCGTGTAGTTGATGTTCCGGTCGATGATGTAGGTGACCACGTTCTCGGGGTGCAGCCGCCAGCGCGCCTGGTCGGCCAGGGTGCCGAGCTCGAGCAGCGTCGCCCGCTCGTACAGCTCGACGTAGGACCGGAACTCCCGAGCCGCGCGGTCGACCATGGTCATGCCACCTGGAGGAACTGCAGCGATCCGTCGGGGACGAGTCCCCGGGCGGCGAGCCGGCGAAAGAAATCGGTGAGACCCGCGAGATGCTTGTACGTCAATGCGTAGTCGAGGCCGGCGAAGTAGCTGCGGCAGTCGGCGACGCCGACCCCGGTCGCCGCGGCGGCCGCCTCGGCCAGGAGGTCGAGGTGCGCGAGCCCCCAGTCGCGCGCCGCGAGCAGCGTCCGATGGAGCACCTGCACGGCACGCTGGTCGGCTTCGCGGCGCGCCGCCCACATCGCGAACACGAACGGCAGCCCGGTCCAGCGCTTCCACGCCTCGCCCAGGTCGTAGCGGAACTCGTACGCGTGACGGGCGGCGAGCAGCAGCGCCGGATCGCCGATCACCAGCACCCCCTCGTGCGGTAACCCGGCGAGCGCCTCCAAGTCGGCGGCCTCGGCCCGCGCCTGGGCGAACCGCGGCCGCACCCTCCACACGTCTCGGCACAGCAGCTCGAGCAGGTAGACGGAGGTGCGCGACGATGCGGTGAGCAGCACGGTCGCCCCGTCGAGCCGCTCGGCCGGGCGCTTGGCGAACAGGGCCACGCTCCGGACCGGCCCGTCGCACGAGATCGCGAGCTCGGGGAGGAGGACGTAGTTGCGCGCGTTCCGGGCGTACTCGACGGCGCTCACGACCGACACGTCGAGCTCGCCTGCCGCGAGCAGGTCGTTCAGCTCCGACGGCGTCCCCGTCACGAGCTCCGCCGCGAGCGGCGTCACCCCGCGGTCGATCGCCCCGTACACGGGATAGCAGTTGATGTAGCCGATCCGGCCCAATCGCATGCGACTCATGTCCCTTCCCACCCCGGGCTTGCGCCCGGGGTCAGTACCTGTCTTCTCACTCCGCGCTGTCGACGCCTTGCAACACGGGGAGTCTCCGGCCACTCCGGGCTTGCGCCCGGGATCTGTGGGCGATCGCGAAGGTCGGGCCTTCCGGCCCCTGGGCGCGCACCGAGCCCTCTCCCGGCACCCAGTCCTCGAACGTGCGCACCGTCTGATACAGCGAGTCGCGCTCCACGGGCTCCTTGCCCGCCCCCCGGATCAACCCGACGATCTGATCGTACGACAGCCACATCGGCGTGCCGGCCCCGGCCTCGTGGTAGACGCGCTCGAACACCACGGTGCCTTCGAGGTCGTCGCACCCGAAGCTGAGCGCGACCTGCGAGACGAACGGCGTCACCATGGGCCAGTGGGTCTTGACGTGCGGAACGTTGTCGAGCACGAGCCGGCCCACCGCGATGTTCTTCAAGTCGTCGAACCCCGAGGTCGCCGTGCCGGTCCGGCCCAACGCCTCGCCGAGCTCGTTGTGATCGGGGTGGTAGGCGAGGGGAATGTAGGTGAGGAAGCCGCCCGTCTCATCCTGGAGCGCTCGCAGCGCGAGCAGGTGATCCACGCGGTCGGCCATCGTCTCCACGTGGCCGTACAGCATCGTGCAGTTGGACGGCAGCCCCAGCCGGTGCGCCTCGCGATGCACCGCCAGCCATTCCTCGCCCGACAGCTTCCGGTCGGCGATGGTCGCGCGCGCGGCGGGGCTGAACACCTCCGCGCCGCCGCCCGGGAGCGTGCTGACTCCGGCGTCCTTCATGGCGAGCAGCACGTCGCGCACCGACAGCCGCTCGAGCCGCGCGAGGTGAGCGACCTCGACGGCGGTGAGCGCCTTGATGTGCACGGCCGGATGCCGCGCCTTGAGACCGCGGAACATGTCGAGGTAGTAGTCGAGCCGCAGCGTCGGGTGGAGGCCGCCGACGATGTGGAATTCGCGAGTGGGGTTGTCGCGCGCCGCATCGGCTTCGGCGAAGACCTCGTCGAGGCTGCGCGTGTAGGCGCCGTCCTCCCGCGGCATCCGCGCGAAGGAGCAGAACACGCAGGTGTTCCGCAACACGCAGACGTTGGTCGGATTGATGTGCTGGTTGGCCGCGAAGAACACGCGGTCGCCGTTGCGGCGCCGGTTCGCCTGGTCGGCGAGCTGTCCGATGGTGAGGAGGTCGTTGGAGTGGAAGAGCGCCAGGCCATCGTCGCGCGTCAGCCGCTCACCGCGCTCGACCTTCTCCGCGACGGCCGCGAGTCCGGCGTCCATCCGTCCGACCGTCCGCCCGTCCGACCGGCCATCCATCACGCCGCCCGTCGGATGGCGAGCGTCACGTTGTGCCCGCCGAACCCGAAGGAGTTGGAGAGCGTCACGTCGACATGCCGCTTCACCGCCTTATTGGGCGCCGAATCGAGGTCGCAAGCCGGGTCGGGCGTGAACTGGTTGATGGTCGGCGGGATGACGTCGGTCTGAAGGACGAGCGCGCAGATGGCGGCCTCGAGCGCGCCGGCGGCGCCCAGCAGGTGACCGGTCATGGACTTGGTGGAGCCGAAGATCAGCTTGCGGGCGTGAGCGCCGAACACCGCCTTGACGGCCGCGGTTTCGGCAGCGTCGCCGTGGGGTGTGGACGTGCCGTGGGCGTTGATGTAACCCACCTGCTCCGGCTGGATTCCGCCGTCCCGCATCGCCAGCCGCATCGCCTCCTGAGCTCCCGACCCGTCGGGCGCGGGGGCGGTGATGTGGTAGGCGTCCGCCGTCATGCCGCAGCCGGCGATTTCGGCGTAGATCTTCGCGCCGCGTCGCTTGGCGTGCTCCCACTCCTCCAGGATGAGCACCGCGGCGCCGTCGGCCATGACGAAGCCGTCGCGGTCCTTGTCGAAGGGGCGGCTCGCGGTCTCGGGACTGTCGTTGCGCTCGGAGAGCGCCTTCATGTTGGCGAAGCTCGCCACGGCGAGCGGCGTGATGGCCGCCTCGGCCCCCCCGGCGATCATCACGTCGGCGTCGTCGTCGCGGATCAGGGCGGCGGCGTCGGCGAGCGAGTTCGCCGACGACGCGCACGCCGACACGGTGCAGTAGCTCGGACCCTTGACCCCGTACCGCATCGAGAGCAGCGCCGCGGCCACGTTCGGCATGTACATCGGCACGAAGAACGGCGACACCCGGCTCGGTCCCTTCTCGAACAGGGCGCGGCAGTTCTCTTCGAACGTCTGCAACCCGCCGGTGCCCGTTCCCACAATCGCACCGATCCGTTTCAGGTCCAGCGTGTGCCAGGTGCTCGTGAGGCAGGCGTCGGCGACCGCCTCTTCGGCCGCGCCCACCGCGAGCTGCGCGAACAGGTCGTAGCGGCGGATCTCCTTCTTTTCGAGAAACCGCGCCGGGTCGAATCCCTTCACCTCGCAGGCGAACTTGACGGGGCTCTGGGATGGATCGAAGCGCTTGATCGGCCCCGCGCCCGAGCGGCCCGCCACCAGCCCCTCCCAGGTGCTCTGCACGCCCGTTCCCAGGGGCGTCACGGCCCCGATACCCGTGATGGCGACCCGGCGCGTCATCCGCTACTTCCCCATTTTGTCGTGGAGGTACTGCAGGGCCTGCCCCACGGTCCGGAGCTTCTCGGCCTCTTCGTCCGGGATATCGATGTCGAACTCCTTCTCGAAGGCCATCACCAGCTCTACGGTGTCGAGGCTGTCGGCGCCCAGGTCCTCCATGAAGCTCGCGCCGGACGTGAGCTTCTCGCGCTCGACCCCCAGCTCCTCGACGATGATGTCCTTGACCTTCTCTTCGAGCTGCTTCATGTCCATTGCCATGGGTGTCCTCAATGGAGGTGTGGGAAAAGGATCACAGCACCATCCCGCCGTCGACGACCAGCACCTGACCCGTAATGTAGCTCGCGAAGTCGGAAGCGAGAAAGAGCACCGCGGCGGCCACATCGGTCACCTGCCCCCACCGCGCGAGCGGAATCGCCCCGAGCAGCAATGCCCGGTGCTCCGGGCTCAGGTCGCGGGTCAGCTCCGTCTCGATAAAGCCCGGCGCCACGGCGTTCACGAGCACGTTGCGCGACGCCAGCTCCTTCGATACCGACTTGGTGAAGCCGATCAGGCCCGCCTTGGACGCCGAATAATTGGACTGCCCCTTGTTGCCGGAAACGCCCACGACGCTCGTAATGTTGATGACCCGCCCCCAGCGCCGCTTGATCATCCCCCGGGCGGCGTGCTTGGTCACGAGGAACGCACCCTTCAGGTTGGTGTCGAGGACGGTATCCCAGTCTTCCTCGCCGATGCGGAACAGCAGGTTGTCTCGCGTGGTTCCCGCATTGTTGACCAGGACGTCGATCTGACCGAAGTCTTTCTCCACGGCTGCGACGGTGGTCTCGACCTGTTGGGGCACGCTCACGTCGCAGCCGTAGCCGCGGGCGGGGCCGTGGCCGAACGATTCGGCAGCCGCGCGGGCCTTGGCGGCGTCGCGCCCCAGCACCGCCACCTGGGCGCCCACGCGCGCGAACGCTTGCGCGATCGCGTGTCCGATCCCGCGGCTGCCCCCGGTCACCAGCGCGACCTTCCCGGTGAGATCGATCTTCACGCGGCCCTCAGGAACATCGTCACCTCGTCGGCGGTGCCGAGGCTCGTCACGCTGGCCGCGGGCGCGATGCGGCGCAGTAGTCCGGCCAGCACATTGCCCGGTCCGATTTCGACGAAGCGGGCGTCCGGACCCGCGAGCGCGACGGCGCGCTGCATGCACTGCACCCAGCGCACCGGCGCCGTGAGCTGGTCGGCGAGCAGGCGACGGGCGCGGGCGGCGTCGCGCACCGGTTCCGCCGTCGCGTTCGCGACGATCGGGAACGCCGGGTCACTGAAGGGCGCCCGCTCGAGCGCGAGGCGCAGATGATTCGCCGCCGGGGCCATGAGGGAGGAGTGAAACGCCCCGCTCACCTTGAGGGGAATCACGCGTTTGGCGCCGCGTGCCTTGCAGGCGGCGCTGGCCTGGGCCACCGCTTCCGGATCTCCCGAGATCACCGTCTGGTCGGGGGCGTTCAAGTTCGCGGGCACGGCGACCGCGCCGCCCTTCGAGGCCTCGCGGCAGGCGGCTTCGACTTCCGCGGTCGCGAGGCCGAGCACGGCGGCCATCGTGCCGGGTCGTGCGGTGCCGGCCTGCTGCATCAGCTCCCCACGGCGGCGCACCAGGGCGGCGGCGTCGGGGGCCGAGAGGGCGCCCGCGGTGACGTACGCGGAGTATTCGCCCAGGGAGTGCCCCGCGGCGGCGACCGCCGCGCCGTCGACGTGCTGGCCCACCACCGCGAACACGGCCGCGGTGTGCGCCAGGATGGCCGGCTGGGCGTTTTGGGTGGCCGTCAGCTCCCGCTCCGGCCCCTCAAACATGAGCCGGCTGAGAGGAGCGCCGAGCGCCTGGTCGATCGCGTCGAGCGCGTGCCGCGCCGCCGGGAACCGTTCGGCGAGATCCTTGGCCATCCCGACTTGTTGTGCGCCCTGCCCGGGGCAGAGCCACACCGTCGCTACCACTGCACCACCAGGCTCGCCCAGGTGAAGCCGGCGCCGAACGCGCAGAACATCACCTTCATTCCCGGTTTGAGCCGCCCGCCCCGCACCGCTTCATCGAGCGCGATCGCGACGGACGCCGCGGACGTGTTGCCGTAGCGGTCCACGTTGACGTAGACCTTGTCCATCGGCAGGCCGGCGTGCTTCGCGGTCGCCTCGATGATCCGGATGTTGGCCTGGTGCGGAATGAGCAGGTCGATGTCGGCGCTCGTGAGGCCGGCGCGCTCGAGCGCCTTGTCGCACGCGTCGGCCATGGAGAGGACCGCGGCCTTGAACACCTCGCGGCCCGCCATCTTGATGTAGTACGAGTGGTCGGTCAGCAGCGCCGCGTCGGGCGGGTGGGCGGCGCCGCCGCCCGGGCGGTACAGCAGCTCGGCGAGCGTCCCGTCGGACTTGAGGTAGCTCGAGAGGATGCCGCGTCCGTTGGCGCTCTTGCGCACGAGCGTCGCCCCCGCCCCGTCGCCGAACAGCACGGCCGTCGACCGGTCGGTCCAGTCCATGATCGACGTGAGCTTCTCCGATGCGACGACGAGCACCTGCTCGGCCTGCTCGGACGCCACGAGCCCTTCGGCCACGGTGAGCGCGTACAGGAAGCCCGTGCACGCCGCCTGCACGTCGAACGCGGCGGCGCGCTTGGCACCGAGCAGCGCCTGGAGATCGCAGGCCTGGGACGGCAACAGGCGGTCCGGCGAGCAGGTCGCCACGACCAGGGCGTCGAGGTCGAGCGCCGTGAGGCCGGTTTCCTGGAGCACCTGCTCGGCCGCCGCTTTGGCCATGCACGCGTTCGATTCGTCGGGTCCCGCCACGCGCCGCTCCCGGATTCCGGTGCGCTCCCGGATCCACTGATCCGAGGTGTCGAGGATCTTCGAGAACTCGTCGTTGGTCATCACGCGCTTGGGCGTGTAGCGGCCGGTACCGTGGAGCTCAGCGATGGGGCGTTTCATCGGGGCGCCCCTCCTTCGGCGAGCTCCGCCCCGATATCCTGGTCGACGTGGCTCTCCACCATATGCGTCGCGACGCGCACGGCGTTCTTGATCGCGCGCGCCGGCGAGGCGCCGTGGCAGATGATCACGACGCCCTTCACCCCGAGGAGGGGCGCACCGCCGTATTCCGAGTAGTCGAGGAACCTGAAGATCTGCTTCGCTTCCGGTCGACCCAGGACGTCGGGTAAGGCCTGCTGCATCATCCCCACGAACATCCGGCCGGCCGATTCGTAGAACTTGAGGACCACGTTCCCTACGAACCCGTCGCATACGACGACGTCGATCCGCCCCTGCTTACATTGCCCGGCGAGGATGTCGCGCCCTTCGACGTTGCCCACGTACTTGATGCCGGGCGTCTGCTTGAGGAGCTGGTGCGCTTCCTTGACGACCGCGTTGCCCTTCTCGTCTTCCTCGCCCACGTTGAGCAGGCCGACGCCGGGCTGCGGCCGGTCCAGTACGTCCCGCACGTACACCGAGCCCAGATGCGCGAAGCCGACGAGCTCGCGCGCGTCACAATCGACGTTGGCGCCCCCGTCGATGACCAGCACCGGATGCACGGCGGTCGGGAACAGCGGACCGATCGCGGCGCGCTGCACGCCTTCGTGCAGCCGCAGCATCAGCGTCGCCGCGGCCATCACGGCGCCGGTGTTGCCCGCCGAGATGAACGCGTCCGAGTCGCCCCGTTTCTGGAGCCCCAGACCCACGGCGATGGACGAGCGCGGCTTGCCCTTCACCGCGGCGAGCGGCTTCTCGCCCATCCCCACGACTTCGGGCGCGTCGACGGTTTCGAGGCGATCCCGAGGGACGTTGCCCTGGGCCTCGAGCGCAGCCTCGATCTCGGCGGAGCGCCCCACCAGCTGAATGCGGAACGTCGGTGGCAGCTCACGTAGCGCCTGGACCGCTCCTTCGACTTCGACGCGCGGCGCGTGGTCGCCCCCCATCGCATCGAGCGCGATCCGGATCACCGTCAGGCGTCCTCGACGGCCACGCGTTGCTGGTCCCGATAGTAGCCGCACGTGGGGCACACGCGGTGCGGCCGTTTCAGGTCACCGCAGCGCGGACACGGCTGCAGGGCGATCGGCGCGGCCTTGTAGTGCGTGCGGCGGGCGCGCTTCTTTCGTTTGGAGGTTCTGCGCTTGGGGACGGCCATGGAATCTTCCTTTTCAGTCGCGGAGCTTGCCCTTCAAGGCGGCCAGCCCGCGCCAGCGCGGATCCGGCGCCGGCGGGCAGCCGCAGGGGCCCGCGTTCAGGTCCTTGCCACAGCGCGGGCACAGCCCGCGGCAATCCTCACGGCACACCACCCATTGCGGCACGGCCAGGAGCAGCTCTTCCCGCACGGCGGGGTGGAGGTCGATCTGCGTCGCGTCGGCCGCCAGGGGATAGGCGTTCGGGTCCTCGAGGGCGTCCGGGTCCCGGGAAAATAGCGCGTCGATGTCCGCTGCGACCGGGACGGACACGGGTGTGAGACAGCGCCGGCATTGCCCGGCGATGCGCGTCGTGAGCGAACCGCGCCAGTAGAATCGTCCGTCCCCGGCATCCTGCAAGCGGCCCGTCACCCGCACCGGCTCCGTCAATGGGGTGGCGAGGCCCTCGAACAAGGGATCGGTCCCTGGGAGCTGGCCGCGCGTGTCGGCCGGGCCACGTACCAGCTCCCGCAGGTCGATCTGTAACATGGGCAACCGAAGCTAAACCCTTGTGGTACTTGCGTCAAGCGAATTCAGGGCCGGTCGCCCCACAACTCCCGCAACTCGCTCTCGGGGAAGAAAAACGCCACTTCGCGGGCCGCGTTGGGGACCGAGTCCGACGCGTGGATGGCATTTCGCTCCTTGGACTCCGCGTACAGTTTGCGCACGGTGCCCGGTTGCGCTTCGGCCGGGTCGGTGGCGCCGATCACCTGTCGCAGCTGGGCCACGGCGTCGGCCCGCTCGAGCGCCAGGGCCAGCGCCGGTCCCGACGTCATGAACGTGACGAGCGAGCGGTAGAACGGTCGCTCGCGGTGCACCGCGTAGAAGTCCTCGGCCTGCGCGGGGCTGAGCTTGACGAGGCGCGCGGCGCGGACCGTGAATCCCGCCGTCTCGAGGTGCGCGAGGATCTTGCCGGCGTGCCCGGCGCGGACCGCGTCGGGTTTGATGATGGCGAGTGTGAGCATGAGGCGGGGATCAGGTGCTCGGTGTTAGGTGTCAGGTGTCAGGGGGCGATGAGGCGTCGAATGACGTCGGCGCGCGTGAGGAATCCCACCACGACGCCCTCGCGCACGACCGGAAAGCGATCGAGGTCTTTCGTGCTCATCAGGTTGGCGACGTCGGCGAGGGTCTGGTCCTCCGCCAGACAGAGCACCGACCGGGCCATCGCTTCCTTCACGGGAATGAGCTGCGGGTCGGCCGAGCCGCGCTGCAGCTGCGAGCGCGTCGGGAGGCGAAACTCCCCGCTCTTGCTCCGCTGCACGAACGCGGGGATCAGAAAGCGGAGCAGCTCGCGGTGGGTGACCATGCCGATGAGCGAGCCGGTTTCGTCGACCACGGGAAGGGCGCGAATGTCCTGCTCCACCATGAGCCGGGCGACGTCGCCCAGCGTCCGCTCCGCGCCGACCGTGATCGCATGCGGGGTCATGACGTCACGCACGGTCAGCTGGCTGGGGAGCTCGACGGCTGCGAGCGCGGCCAGCGCCACGACCTGGTCGGGGGTGCGCGCGGCGAGCAGTGCGAGCACCGTCTCCGGATCCGCCAGGGTGCGCGCGAACGCGCCGACCACCTGGAGGTAGAGCGCCGCGTCGCGCAGCGGCGCGACGATGAAGATCACGATCCGGGCCGTGCGGTGCGGGTCTTTCTCCAAGCGAATCGGCGCGGGAGAGACGCCCACTGCCGCGACCAGGCTGCGCACCGCCTCGCTGCGGAAATGCGGCAGGAAGGCATGCTCTCCGACGCTGACCATGTCCTCCGGCCAGGTGTGGCGGATGACGGCGTTCAGGCGTTGGGGGTCGGCCACCGCGCCGCTCGTGATGAGGCGCTCGGCAAGCGCTTCGGTCGCCTCCTTGACGGTAGTGGCATTGAGGGGCACGAGGACGTGCTCCGGCCGCAAGACGTCGCGGAGCTTCATAGCCGCTCCCTGAGCAGCGGCACGACGTCCGCCGGACGCTTCATGACGGCGACCCCGGCCCGGGTGAACGCCGCCATCTTCTCCACCGCGGTGCCGCTCGACCCCGAAATGATGGCCCCGGCGTGCCCCATGCGGCGGCCGGGGGGCGCGGTTTGACCGGCGATGAAGCCGACTACGGGCTTGGTCACCGACTGCTGGACGAACTCGGCCGCCTGCTGCTCGTCGGTTCCCCCGATCTCGCCGATCATCACCACCGCGTCCGTCTCCGGGTCGGCCTGAAAGGCGGAGAGGCAGTGAATGAAGTTCGTGCCGATCAAGGGGTCGCCCCCGATGCCGATGCAGGTGGACTGGCCCAACCCGCTCGTCGAGAGCTGGTGCACGATCTCGTAGGTGAGCGTGCCGCTTCGCGACACCACGCCGATGCGGCCGGGCTGACAGATGTTTCCCGGGATTATGCCGACCTTGGTCTTACCGGGTGCGATGAGCCCCGGGCAGTTGGGACCGATGAGCCGCGCCCCGCGCTCGTGCAGATAGGGCAGCAGACGCGTCACGTCCAACACGGGTATTCCCTCGGTGATGCACACGATGAGGAGGATACCGGCGTCGGCGGCCTCGAACACGGCCGACGCGGCCACGGCAGCCGGCACGTAGATCACCGAGGTGTTGGCCTGAGTCTCGCCCACCGCGTCGGCCACGGTGTCGAACACGGGGACGACGCCGTCGAACGCCTGACCGCCTTTCCCCGGCGTGACGCCGGCCACGACCTTGGTGCCGTAGGCGATCATCTGCCGTGTGTGGAACGACCCATCCCGGCCCGTGATGCCCTGTACCACCAGGCGCGTCTGCTGGTCGACGAAGATGCTCACGCGGGTCCCCCTCCCCCTCTCGCCTGGCGCACCGCCTGCTGCACCGCCTCGTCCATGTCGGTGAGGGCGGAGAACCCCGCCTGCGTGAGAATCTCGATCGCGAGCGCCTCGTTCGTGCCCGTGAGCCGGATCACCAGCGGAACGTTGAGGGGGAACTGCCGCGTGGCTTGGACGATGCCGTTCGCCACGTCGTCACAGCGCGTGATCCCTCCGAAGATGTTGAACAGGATGGCGCGCACGCTCGCGTCGGCGGTGATGATGCGGAGCGCCGCGACGACCTTCTGGGGGTTGGAGCTGCCGCCGATATCGAGAAAGTTCGCGGGCTCGCCACCGTAGTACTTGACCAGATCCATGGTGGCCATCGCGAGCCCAGCGCCGTTGACGCAGCAGCCGACGAATCCCTCGAGCTTGATGAACGTGAGCCCCGCCTCCCGGGCTGCGACCTCGGACGGGGCCTCGGCGCTCGAGTCCCGCAGCGCCGCGATGTCGGGACGGCGTTCGAGCTCGTTGTCGTCGATCACGATCTTCGCGTCGAGCGCGGTCACGGCACCGGCGGGCGTCGTGACGAGGGGATTGATCTCCGCGAGCGACGCGCCGACGGCATAGAACGCCGTGTACAAGCGCTGCATGATGTCGGCGGCGGCGCGCGCCTGCCCGATCTGACGGTAGAGCGTGAGCCCGAGGCCCAGCGCCTGGTGCGGCAGCAGGCCGTAGCGCGGATCGACCGCCACGCGATGGATCCGCTCCGGCGTCTGCGCCGCCACCTCCTCGATGTCGATGCCCCCTGCGGCGCTGACCATCAGGACGGGCCGCTGCGAGATCCGGTCGACAATGATGCCCACGTAGCTCTCCGTGGCGATGTCGGCCGCGGGCGCCACGAGCACCTTGCGGACGGTGAGTCCCTTGATGGTCATACCGAGGATCTTGGCCGCGTGGCCGGCCGCTTCGGCCGGATTCTGGGCCAGCTTCACGCCGCCGGCCTTGCCCCGCCCCCCCGCGTGCACCTGCGCTTTTACGACGACCGGACCGCCGAGCCGCGCGGCGATGGCCCGCGCCTGATCCGGCGTCTCGGCGACGTCGCCCTCCGGGACGGGAATCCCGTACCCACGGAGAATCTCGCGGGCCTGGTACTCGTGCAGGTTCACGCGGTCTCCCCGGTGAGTGTCGTTCCGGCGTCGCCTTCGAGGGCGGCGAGCCCCTGCGACAACTGCGCGATCACGGCGCGCCGTCCCCCCGCGCGGACGAAGTCGGCCGCCGCCTCGACCTTGGGGCGCATGCTGCCCGTGGCGAGCTCCTTCCCCGCGAGCAGGTGATCCGCCTGCGCCAGCGTGAGCCGCCGGATCGCCTCCTGACGCGGCGTCCCGTATCCGTGGTATACGGCGTCCACGTTCGTGAGGATCAACAGGACGTCGGCGGCGATCTCGCGGCCGAGGACCGCCGCCACGCGGTCCTTATCGACCACCGCGTCGATGCCTTCGAGCCGCAGGGCGGGATCGTCGTACACCGGCGGGCCGCCGCCCCCGCACGCGACCACGATGTGACCAGCCGCGAGCAGATGGCGGATCGTATCCCGCTCCACCACCGCGATCGGCTTCGGGCTCGGCGCGAGCCGGCGCCACTGCCCCGCCCTTTCCTCTCTCACCGGCACGGCGCGCGCCCGGAGCCGGGCGACCCGTACGGCATCGAGAGCGTGGCCGATGGGTTTGGTGGGCGTGCGCAGGTTGGGGTCGTTGGGGTCGCAGAGGGTCTGGCTGATCAAGGTCACGACCTGGCGGGCGACGCCGGCGCGCGCCAGGGCGTTCTGCAGCGATTGTTGGATCATGTACCCCATCCAGCCCGCCGTCGCCGCCACGAGGACGCCCAGGGGCAGCGGCTCGACCTGATCACCCGCGATCTCGTTACGGGCGAGCTCGTCCCCCACCTGCGGGCCGTTGCCGTGCACGAGTGTGATGCGCCAGCCGTCACGGGCCAGATCGACGATGGGCCCGAGGCTCGAGCGCGTGTGGCGAAACTGGTTGGCGATGGTGGGACGCTCGCCCGGCGGGGCGACGGCGTTGCCGCCGAGCGCGACGACGATGGTGCCCGGGTTCACGGCGGCGCAACCTAGTGCCGTTCCAACCGGTTGTGAAGTGCGTCGCAGATCGGGCCCGCAAGTGACGGTTGGAACGGCACTAGCGGCGCTCGGGGGCTGGAGCAAGCTTGCGGCGCCCCGCGCCGAGCAGCTCCTGCAGCTGCCGGTACAAGCGGCCGAACGCTTCCAGGTCGCCGGCCGCGAGCGCCGCGTCGGCTTGGGCGGCCAGTTGTTGCGCGCGGCGCCAGCGGGCGCCGAGCGTCGTGTCCGCCGGGGGGCCCCGCCCGCCCGGCGTAGCGAGCAGGTCCCGCACGGCGGCGGCGGGGTCGCGGCCCTGACCCCGCCGCTCGCCCCACGACAGAAACAGCGTGTCGATGCCGCTCGGCGGCCCGCCCGCCGCGGGCTCGAGGAACAGCGCTTGCTTGGAGAAGATCGTGCCGCCTGCATTCCACAGGCGCTCCACCCCGGGCGCCGTCGTGCTGGCCGAGCCGAGCAATACCGAGCCGAGCAATACATGCGGCAGGCGTACGTCCGGCGCGGGCCGCCACACGTACAGCCGCGGCCCGGCGGGTCCCATCCCTCCCGTGACGAGTGCGACGAGCGTGCTGCCCGCCTCGAAGCCCCGTGCCGTCCACACGGCCCCGTTCAGGCCCTCGCCGGAAGGAGCCACCAGCTCGAACGGCTCCCGCGGCCGCGGCGCCCAGGCGGAGGGGGGGGGACCGGCGCGCCAGCGCTGCACCAGCGCGGCCGCCGCGCGGAACGCGCGGCGCGGGTACGGCAGCTGAGCGCGCAGCGCGGTCGGCAGGCTGTCGAGCGGTTGCACGAGCGGCGCGAGCAACCGGGCCCACGCGGCGGCGAGCGAGTCGGCGCCGGGAGCGAGGTAGAGCCGCGTGCCGCCCGACGCGGCATGCACCGTCGCGACCAGGCCGGCCCGCAAGTAGCGCAGCGCGCGGCCGTCCACGTCGACCGGGCGCGCGAGCGGAAACGCGTTCGCTAGAGGATAGCCGTACGTGACCCACCACAGGGCGCCGTCGGCGACGATGGGGACGGGGTCGTCGAACGCGGCGAACGGTGCGAGCCGCTCGAGCCGTCCCACCACATCACGGCGCCAGAGCAGCATGAGTCCGTTCGTCTCCACGCGTGCCAGGGCGGGGCTCTGGAGGGCCCAGGCGAGCGCCGTGCGCCGCCACCAGCCCGTGAGCGGGATGCCGGATTGCCGCAGCG
>WNGE01000968.1_pt1 | contig 37353 bp, 35 predicted proteins | sample 5400651 | NCBI WGS metagenome assembly WNGE01 (sample SAMN13153370, study PRJNA577476) | soil metagenome | isolation source: 60 cm soil or saprolite under grassland replicate 2 | place: USA:California | collected 2016-06-15
GCCGGTGACGCGTACCCCGCCGGACAGCACCGGCCGGGCCCCGCTCGCGGCGGTCCAGATCACGTTGTGGCCACCGGTACCGGAGTCGCTGGCGTCCAGCCGCAGCGGCGCGGCCAGCCTGTACACCCCGCCGGCCAGCTGTACCCGGAGGTCGCCGGTCATGCCCTGGTTGGTGGCGCGCACCAGGGCCTGGGCCCGGGCCAGCGTACGCACCGGGCTTGCCGACGAGGTGCCGCTGTTCGCGTCGTTGCCCGACGGCGAGACGAAGAAGGTGGTCTGGGTCGCGGCGGACGCCCCGGGCACCAGGAACGCCGCCGCGACAACCAGTCCGGTCGCAGCCACCAGCGCCAGGGCGTACCTGCGCGCACCAGGCATCCCACTCACCTTTCCGGGTCAGCTCGGGCCTGGGAGCGGGGCGGGTCCGCAACCGATGGCTACACCGTCGTAACATCGACAGCTTCTAATGAGACCGGCCTGATGTCAAGCAATCATAGGATCAATCCACCGGCAGGGAACGGCCGTGGGGGTCCGGAGCGCCGACGGGCGCCCAGACATCCGATGTCAGAGCCAGCCTTTGCGCTTGAACACCGCGTAGAGGGTGCCGGAGGCGCCGAGGGTCACCACCGTGGAGGTCCAGAACCCCCAGGCTTGCCCGTATCCGGGGTAGGGCACGTTCTGGCCGTACCAGCCGGTGACTGCGGTGGGTACCGCGATGATCGCGGCCCAACTGGTGACCTGCTTCATGATCACGTTGAGCCGATTGCCGCGTACCGTCAGGTGCGTTTCCAGGATGGTGGTGACCAGGTCGCGCAGCGACTCGGTCCACTCGGTGGCCCGCAGCACATGGTCGTACACGTCCTGGAAGTACGGCTGCATCGCCGGGTCCACCACGTGCAGGTCCCGGCGCAACAGCGTGTTGACCACCTCGCGCATCGGCAGTACCACCCGCCGCGCGGTCACCAGGCTCTTGCGCAACTGGAAGGTGCGCCGCTGCATCTCCTTGTCCCTGGGCTGGTCCTCGAAGAGCTGGTCCTCCAGGCTCTCGATCTGGGTGTCCAGCGACTGCACGGCGTCGAAGTGGGTGTCCACCACGTAGTCGAGCAGCCCGTGCAGCAGGAACCCGACGCCGTGCTTCGCGAGGTCGGGGGACTGGTCCCAGCGTTGCAACACCTGGTCGATGTCGAAGCGGTCGTCCTTGCGTACGGTCACCAGCGCGTTCTGGGTGACGAACGCGGCCACCTCGCAGCTGTCCAGCTCCCCCGAGACGGTGTCCAGCTGGACGGCGTACGCGGTGACGAACAGGTGCGAGTCGTACCGGTCCAGCTTGGGGCGCTCGTGCTCGACCATCGCGTCCTCGACGGCGAGTGCGTGCAGCCCCAGCTCCTCGCTGATGGTCGCGAACTCCTCGGAGGTGGGCCGGCACAGGTCGAACCACACCGTGGCGGACTCGTCGGCGATGTGGTCGGACACCTCGGCGACCGGGAAGCCCTCGGACTCCAGGACGCCGTTGCGGTACAGGCGGGTGCGTGGCATGACCGCCACGATAGGCCGCCCCCCGGTGAGAGCCCGACCGGCCGGCCGGGCTCCACCGGTCCACCCGGGCTACTCCGGGCCGGCCACCGCGAACAGGCTGAACACCGCCCCCTGCGGGTCGCGTACGGTGGCCATCGGCCCGGCCGGGGTGTCCATCGGCCCGGCGAGCACCGTCCCGCCCAGCGCGGTGGCGCGGGCGGCCGACTCCGCGACGTTGTCCGCCCCGAAGTACACATGCCAGTGCGGCGGTACCCCGGCCATCCTGGGCGAGGTCGCGCCGGCCACGGCGCGGTCCCCGGCGGAGAAGGTGAGGTACTGGCCGTCGCCATAGTCCTGGGACTGCGCGGTCAGGCCGGCGACCTGCTGGTAGAAGTCGATGGCGACGGTCGGGTCGGGCACGGTCAGCTCGCTCCAGATCAGCGCGCCGTGCTCGTTGACGACCGTCGCCCCGATGTGGTTGCCGGCCTGCCAGAGCGCGATCGGGGCACCGGCCGGGTCGACTACGAAGGACATCCGGCCGGCGTCCGGCACGTCGAACGGCGCCATGGCGACCTGGCCGCCCGCGACCGACGCCCTGGCGGTGGCCGCGTCGACGTCGTCGACCGCGAGGTAGGTGTTCCACATCGGCGGTGCGCCCGCGGCGACCAGGTCGGCGGACTGCCCGGAAAGCGCGGCGACGTGCCCGCCGTCCTTGAGCGCGATGGAGTAGACGTTGCCGTCGCCCATCGGCTGGTCGTCGTACTTCCAGCCGAACAGGTCGCCGTAGAAGGCGCGGGCCCCGTCCGCGTCGGTGGTCTGCAGGTCGACCCAGCAGGGCGTGCCCTGGACGTATGAAGTGCGCTGAGGCATGGTGGTCCTCCCGATTCTCATCGGAGCGACTGACTCGCCCCCAACCTATGCCTTCGCTACTGTCGGTGCATGGCATTCCGTGGCTGGCCGGCCGAGGCCCTCGAGTTCTACGAAGGGCTGATGGCGGACAACTCCAAGGCGTACTGGACGGCGCACAAGTCGGTGTACGAGCAGTGCGTGTACCAGCCGATGGTGGAGCTGCTCGCTGAGCTGGCTCCGGAGTTCGGCGAGGGGAAGATCTTCCGGCCGTACCGGGACGTGCGGTTCAGCGCGGACAAGACGCCGTACAAGACGGCGATGGGAGCCTCGCTGGAGGGCGGCGGCTATATTCAGATCTCCGCCGCCGGGCTGTCCGCCGGCAGCGGCATGTACCAACTCGCCCCGGACCAGCTCGAGCGCTACCGGCAGGCGGTCGCCGACGACAAGACCGGTGTGGAGATCGGCGAGCTGGTCGACCGGCTGCGCCGGCAGGGCATCGGGATCACCGCGCACGACCGGCTCAAGACCATGCCGCGCGGCTACCCGAAGGACCATCCGCGGGCCGAGCTGCTGCGGTACAAGGGCCTGATCACCTGGCAGCAGTGGCCGGTGGCGAGTTGGCTGGGTACCGCCGCGGCCAAGGGGCGGATCGTCGACTTCCTGCGGGCCAGCCGGCCGCTCAACGACTGGCTGGCCGCACACGTCGGCGAGTCCACGCTGCCGGAGCGGGACCGCTGACTCATCGGGCCGGGCGCACCACGCTGGCCACCGTCCATACCGTGCCGGGCTGGCCGAGCGGCTGGCGCAGCGTGATCACCGCGGCCGGAGCCTTGTCGTTGTCGTAGACCTGGACGACGTTCGCGCTCAGCGGCCGGATCCCGGCGCCAGGCCAGTGCAGGACGCTCTCCGTGTACTGCATGGCCACCTGGGTCGCGTCCAGCGTCCAGGGCTGGTGGCCGGCCTTGGTGGCGTCCTGTACCTGGCGCGCCTGCGCGATCGAGGTGATCGGCCAGAGCATGGTGGCCGGGGCGGTGGCCCACAGATCCAGCACCAGCGTCCCGGCGTTGGTCGAGGTGCTCAACCCGGCGACCGCGGACAGGCCCAGCGCGAAGCTGAGCACCGCCTCGTAGTCGCCGACCAGGTTCAGCTCCCGCAGCAGCGGGTAGCCCGGGGTCAGGTGGGTCGGGCCGGTGTACCGGCGCGCCTTCGCCGGGTCGGGCTCGACCGGCGCGGTGTCCAGCCGCCCACCGTGGAAGGCGATCTGGACGAACGCCTTGCCGGCCAACGGTACGGGCCGGTCGGACGGGTCCGCGGTCACCCGGTCGACGTACCGGAGGTACGGGCTGGGCAGGTGCGGGCCGTAGAACTGGAAGACCACCCGGTCGTGGTCGGCGTAGTGCTCGGTGTGCAGGGACTTGAGCAGGCCCGGTGGCCCGTCGTCCTGCTTGAGCGGCGGTACCCGGTCGGCCGGGGTGGCTGAGGCGGCCGGGGTCGACGGGCTAGCCGGTAGCGAGGGCCGGGCCGCGGTGGAGCCGGCCGGTCGGCAGCCGGTCACCAGGACCAGGAGCAGGGCGAAGAGCGTGCAGACGCGGGACATGTCGATCATTTCCTCTCGGGTTCCGATGCGACCAGGACGCCCTGCCCGGCCATTGCGTTGTCCGCGCGGACTGTCGGCTCCGTAACACCCCGCACGGGAACACCGCGGCGGTACCTGGTCTTGTCGGGGACATGAGAGCGATCGTGTATTCGCAACCCGGTGACCCGGACGTCCTGCGGCTGACCGAGCGCCCGCTGCCCGAGCCGGGCCCGGGCGAGGTACGGGTCCAGGTACGGGTGTCCGGGGTCAACCCGACCGACTGGAAGCAGCGGCGCGGCGGGGTGAGCTTCGCCGAGGTGGTACCGAACCAGGACGGCTCCGGCGTGGTCGACGCGGTGGGGGAGGGAGTCCCCCGGTCCCGGGTCGGCGAGCGGGTGTGGCTGTGGGAGGCCGCCTGGCAACGGGCCGACGGGACCGCCCAGGAGTACGTCGTACTGCCGGCTCGGCAGGCCGTACCCCTGCCTGATCATGCGTCCTTCGAACTGGGCGCGAGTCTCGGCATCCCGGCGCTGACCGCGCACCGCTGCCTGACCGTGTCCCCGGCCGGCCCGCGGCGGCTCGCGCCGGGCGCCCTCACCGGCCGGGTCGTGCTGGTCGCCGGTGGCGCCGGCGCGGTCGGCAACGCGGCGATCCAGCTGGCCCGGTGGGCCGGTGCCACCGTGGTCAGCACGGTCAGCGGCCCGGAGAAGGCCGAGCTGGCCCGGGCCGCGGGGGCCGATGTGGTGGTCAACTACCGGACCGAGCACGCGGCCGAGGCGATCCGCAAGCTCGCCCCGGTCGGCGTGGACCTGGTGGTCGAGGTCGCGCCCGCCGCCAACGCCGCGCTCAACCTCGCGGTGCTCGGCGTGGGCGCGACCGTGGCGGTCTACGCCAACGACGGCGAGCTGACCCCGGCGGTCTGGCCCTTGATGCAGAAGAACGCGGGCTACCAGTTCGTGCTCGTCTACACCGTGCCGGAGCCGGCGAAGACGCACGCGGTGGCGGACGTGTCGGCCGCGGTCGCGGCCGGCGCGCTCCAGATCGGAGCGGCGTCCGGCCTGCCGCTGCACCATTTCCCGCTGGACCGGGCCGGGGCCGCGCATGCCGCGGTGGAAGCCGGCGCGGTGGGGAAGGTGCTCATCGACGTCTCCTGACCGAGGGGCCGGCCGGGCGCGAATAACCCACGCACCCGGCCGGCCCGGCCGAATATCCTGGCCGCTGAGATGGCGACGCAACCGGACACCGAGCGGCGGCTGGCCCGGCGCCGGGCCGCGGTACCGGCGATCCGTTATCCCGAGGAGCTGCCGCTCACCGCACGCAGGGACGACATCGCCGCGGCGATCCGGGATCACCAGGTGGTGATCGTCGCCGGGGAGACCGGCTCGGGCAAGACGACCCAGCTACCGAAGATCTGCCTGGAGCTGGGGCGCGGGGTGGCCGGGATGATCGGGCACACCCAGCCGCGCCGGCTGGCCGCGCGTACCGTCGCCGAGCGGATCGCGCAGGAGCTGGGGCAACCGCTCGGCGAGGCGGTGGGCTACCAGGTGCGGTTCACCGCCAAAGTGGGCGAGCAGACGCTCGTCAAGCTGATGACCGACGGCATCCTGCTGGCCGAGATCGGCCAGGACCGGATGCTGCGCCGGTACGACACCCTGATCATCGACGAGGCGCACGAGCGCAGCCTCAACATCGACTTCATTCTGGGGTACGTCAAGCAGCTGCTCCCGCGCCGGCCGGATCTCAAGGTCGTGATCACCTCGGCGACGATCGACCCGGAGCGCTTCTCCCGGCACTTCGACGACGCCCCGGTGATCGAGGTGTCCGGCCGGACCTGGCCGGTGGAGCTGCGGTACCGGCCGATCGAGGCAGAGGAGGCCGACCAGGTCGAGGCCATCTGCGCGGCCGTCGACGAGCTGGCCGCCGAGAAGCCCGGCGACGTGCTGGTGTTCCTCTCCGGCGAACGGGAGATCCGGGACACCGCCGAGGCGCTGCGCCGCCGGCTCCGGCCGGAGACCGAGATCCTGCCGCTGTTCGCCCGGCTGTCAGCGGCCGAGCAGCACCGGGTCTTCGCGCCACATCCCGGGCGCCGGATCGTCCTGGCCACCAACGTGGCGGAGACCTCGCTGACGGTACCCGGGATCCGGTACGTGATCGACCCCGGTACCGCGCGGATCTCCCGGTACAGCCACCGGCTGAAGGTGCAGCGGCTGCCCATCGAGCCGGTCTCCCGCGCCTCGGCCAACCAGCGGGCCGGACGGTGCGGCCGGCTCGCCGACGGCGTCTGCGTCCGGCTCTACGACGAGGCGGACTTCCTGGCCCGCCCGGAGTTCACCGACCCGGAGATCCTGCGCACCAACCTCGCCTCGGTCGTCCTCCAGATGGCCGCGCTGCGCCTCGGTGACATCGCCGAGTTTCCCTTCATCGATCCGCCGGACCGGCGCGCCGTCCGCGACGGCGTCGAGCTGCTCGTCGAGCTGGGGGCGTTGCGGCCGGCGTCGCCGGCTGACCGGGCGGCCCGGGACGACCGGCTGACCCCGCTCGGAAAGCGGCTGGCCCAGCTGCCGGTGGACCCCCGGATCGGGCGGATGGTGCTGGCCGCCATCGACACCGGGGCGCTGCGCGAGGTGCTGGTCATCGCGGCCGCGCTGTCCATCCAGGACCCGCGCGAGCGGCCTTCGGACAAGCAGGAGCAGGCGAACCAGGCGCACGCGCGGTTCCGGGACCAGGAGTCGGACTTCCTCGGGTACCTCAACCTGTGGCGGTACCTGATGGAGCAGCAGAAGGCGTTGTCCGGCAACCAGTTCCGCCGGCTGTGCCGCGCCGAGTACCTGAACTACCTGCGGGTACGCGAGTGGCAGGACCTGCACAGCCAGCTGCGCCAGGTGGCCCGTACCCTCGGCGGGTCCCTGCACAGCACCCCGGCGGACCCGCGGGCGATCCACCAGGCCCTGCTCGCCGGCCTGCTCTCCCATGTCGGGTTGAAGGATCCGGAGAAGGGCGACTACCTCGGTGCGCGCGGCGCGCGCTTCGCGGTGTTCCCCGGCTCGGCGCTGTTCCGCCGGACGCCCCGCTGGGTGATGGCCGCCGAGCTGGTGGAGACCAGCCGGCTGTGGGCCCGGGTCTGCGCGCGGATCGAGCCGGAATGGCTGGAACCGCTGGCCGGGCACCTGGTCCGGCGCGACTACAGCGAACCGCACTGGGACCGGGAGCGCGGCTCGGTCGAGGCGTACGAGCGGGTGACCCTGTACGGCATCCCGATCGTCACCCGGCGGCCGGTGAACTACGGCCGGATCGACCCGCCGGTGGCCCGGGAGCTGTTCATCCGGCACGCGCTGGTCGAGGGGGACTGGGACACCCACCACGCGTTCTTCGCCCGCAACGCCGAGCTGCTGGACCAGGTGCGCGAGCTGGAGCACCGGGCCCGGCGCCGGGACATCCTGGTCGACGACGAAGCGCTGTTCGCGTTCTACGACCGGCGGATCCCGGCCGACGTGGTGTCCGCGCGGCACTTCGACCGCTGGATGAAGTCGACCCGGCCGGACCTCACCTTCGACCGCGCCACGCTGGTGAACGCGACCGCCGGGGCGGTGCGTACCGGCGACTACCCGGACGTCTGGCGCCAGGGGCCGCTGGAGCTGCGGCTGACGTACCGGTTCGAGCCGGGTGCGCCGGACGACGGGGTGAGCGTGCACATCCCACTGCCGGTGCTCGGCCGGGTCCGGCCGGACGGGTTCGACTGGCAGGTACCCGGGCTGCGCGAGGAACTGGCCGTGGCGCTGATCCGGGGCCTGCCCAAGGCGGTACGCCGGGAGTTCGTCCCGGTACCCGACTACGCCCGGGCCGCGCTGGCCGAACTGTCCACAGTGGACGGCACCTTCGTCGACGCGCTGGAGCACCAGCAGCGCCGGCTCGCCGGAGTACCGGTACCGCCGGGGGCGTGGGCGCCGGAGAAGGTGCCGGAGCACCTGCGGATGACGTTCGTGGTCGAGTCCGAGGCCGGCGAGGTGCTCGGCACCGGGAAGGATCTCGGTGCGCTGCAAGGCAAACTGGCCCCGCAGGTACGGGCCGCGCTGGCCGTGCCCGAGCTGGAACGCTCGGGGCTGCGCGAGTTCGTCGCGGTACCCCGTACGGTCGAGCAGGTCCGGGCCGGGTACCGGGTCACCGGGTACCCGGCGCTGGTCGACGAGGGGGACCCGGTCGGGGTACGGGTCTTCGAGACCGAGGCCGAACAGCGGCTGGCCATGTGGCGGGGTACCCGCCGGCTGCTGCGCCTCGCGTTGCCGGCGCCGGCCGCGGTGGTCGCCGGACGCCTGTCCAACGAGGCCAAGCTGGCCCTGCTCGCCAGCCCGTACGCGGGAGCCGCCGCATTGCTGGACGACTGCGTGGACGCGGCGGTGGACGCGCTCATGGCCGAGCAGGGCGGACCGGCCTGGGACGAGCCGGCGTACCTGCGGCTGCTCGCCCGGGTCCGGGCCGGCCTGCCCGCGACCACCCTCGCCATCCTGGACACCGTCCGGCAGATCCTCTCCGCCCGGCAGGAGGTCGAGCGGCTGCTGCGGCCCGGCGCGGACTACGCGGACGCCCGTACCCAGCTCGCCGGTCTGGTGTATCCGGGCTTCGTCAGCGCCACCGGCTGGCGCCATCTCGGGCAGCTGCCGCGCTACCTGCGCGCGCTGGCGCGGCGGCTGGAGCGGCTGCCCACCAACCCGGGGCGCGACCGGGACCAGTCGCGCCCGATCGCCGAGGTCAGCCGGGAGTACCGGGAGCTGCTCGCGCAGGCCCGGCCGGGTACGCCGGAGCGGGAGGCGCTGGACGAGATCCGTTGGATGATCGAGGAGCTGCGGGTCGGCGTGTACGCACAGGGCCTCGGCACCGCGTACCCGATCTCGGAGAAGCGGATCCGGCGGGCGCTGGACGACCTGGTCGAGTAGTCCTCGGCGCGGTCGCCCGGTTCAGCCGGCTACCGGTATTCGGCGAGCCGGGGGCGCATGCCGAGCAGGGCGAGGCAAACCCGGGGTGACCGGATCGGCTACGCCTGGGTGAGCGCGACTTCCACGTTGCCCGCGATCGCCGCGGAGTAGGGGCAGACCTGGTGCGCGGCGTCGAGCAGCTGCCGGCCCTGCTCGGTACCCACGCCGGGCAGCTCGGCTTCGATCGCCACCTGGAGCCCGTACCCGACCGGGGCGCGCCGTACCAGCCCGACCTCCACGGTCACCGCGCTGTCGGTCAGGTCCACCCCGGCCTGCCGGGCGACCAGCTTCAGCGCGTTGTGGAAGCAGGCCGCGTAACCGGCCGCGAACAGCTGCTCGGGGTTGGTCGCACCACCCGCGCCGCCGAGTTCCTTCGGCGTGGCAAGAGTGAGGTCCAGAAGCCCGTCGACGGTACGGGACCGGCCGTTGCGTCCCTCGCCGGTCGCGGTGGCCGCGGTCTGGTAGATGGCGGGCTGGGTCATGACTCTCCTTCGGGGGTCGGACCGCCACCGACGGCGGCGGTGAACCGCACCAGGCTGGTGCGCAGGCTGTCCAGTTCGTCCAGGGGGAGCTCGGCCGCGCACGCGGCGCGCAGCGGGATGTCGCGGGCGGCGGCTTCCAGCTCGGCGCCGGCCGGGGTCAACCTGATCAGGACCGAGCGCTCGTCGCCGGGTTGGCGGTCGCGGCGGACCAGTCCGGCCGCCTCCAGCCGCTTGAGCAGCGGGGAGAGCGTTCCCGAGTCCAGGTGCAGGGCGTTGCCCAGGGCCTTGACCGGCTGCGGGCCGCGCTGCCAGAGCACCAGCAGTACCAGGTACTGCGGGTAGGTCAGGCCGACCTCGTCCAGCAGCGGCCGGTAGGCGTGGATCACCGCCCGGGAGGCGGCGTAGAGCGCGAAACACACCAGCCGGTCGAGGCTGACCGGCTGGGTCGGGCGCGACTGAAGCTCCGTCACGGGGCTAACTATTGCGCACAACTAAGTTGCGCACAATATAACTGCCCTGTGACGCCGGCCACGCCTAGCTGACATATCGGGTTTGCCGGACGCTTGGCCGGGAACGTCTGCCGCGACGGATGAGGGGAGGGCGCCGATCGGGCAGGTCAGGGACCTCGGCCCGGGGCATTTTGTTCGGTTTTGCGGATCGCCAAACGATGTTACCTACGGTAATCGTGCGGACTGACCTCTTTATCACCTGCTGCGCACCCGGTGCCGGTTCTGGTAACACTTGCACTGCCGAGTGGTTAAGGCGACCTTGCTCGACATCGAGAAGAGGAGGAAGTCTTGCGAAGTACGTCCGTAGGTGCAGGATCAGCAAGCGAACGGCATCTCAGTACACACACGGACTCCAGGCGGGCCGCAGACCCGCCGCACCGGGGCGGGCGACCACTACGGGTGGCCCTTGTCGTACCGCCCTATTTTGACGTTCCACCGGCCGCGTACGGCGGGGTGGAATCGGTCGTCGCGGACCTCGCGGACGGCCTGGTTGAAGAGGGCCACCTGGTCTTCCTGATCGGGGCCGGCAAACCCGGTACCCGGGCCGAGTTCATCCCGGTCTGGGACCGCACCGTGCCGGAGCGCCTGGGCGAGGCCTACCCGGAGGTCATGCACACGCTGGCCGCCCGCCGGGCGGTGCAGCGGCTGCAGGCCGAGGTGGGGCTGGACCTGGTGCACGAGCACACCCTCGCCGGCCCGCTCAACGCGCCGGTGTACGGCGGGCTCGGGCTGCCCACCGTGGTCACCGTCCACGGCCCCGTTCAGGGGGACCCGTACCGTTTCTACGCTGAACTGGATACCGACGTTCACCTGGTGGCGATCAGCCACCGGCAGCGCACCCTGGCCCCCGAGCTCAACTGGGTCGGGACCGTTCACAACGCGCTGCGCCTGGACACCTGGCCGTTCCAGACCGAGAAGGAGGACTTCGCACTCTTCCTCGGCCGGTTCCACCCGGACAAGGCGCCACACCTGGCGCTGGACGCCGCGCACGCCGCCGGAGTTCCCCTCATCCTCGCCGGCAAGTGCGCCGAACCCCTGGAGAAGCAGTATTTCGAGCGGGAGGTCCGTCCCCGACTGACCGAACACGACCAGATCTTCGGAGTAGCGGACGCGACGGCCAAGCGGGACCTCCTGTCCAGGGCGCGCTGCCTGCTCTTCCCGGTGCAGTGGGAGGAGCCGTTCGGGATGGTGATGATCGAGGCGATGGCCTGCGGTACCCCTGTCGTGGCGCTGCGCGCCGGGGCGGTACCGGAAGTGGTCCAGCACGGCGTCACCGGGCTGGTCTGCGACTCGCCCGACGAACTGGCCGGCGCGCTGGTCGACGTACGCCGGTTGAACCCGGCCGCCTGCCGGGCAAGGGTGGCCCGGCAGTTCAGCGCGCAGGAGATGGCGCGCGGCTATGAGCGGGCATACCTGGCCGCGCTCGCCGCCCACCGGGAAATCGGGCTGGCCACTCGCCAGGCCACCGGTACCGGCCGGTCCCGGGCCACCCTCGCCGACGTCGCGGAGCTCGGCCCCAGACCGGTGGAGGTACTCACCGCTCCCCGGATGGCATCGACGGCGGTCCGTCGGCCCAAGCCGACCGCACGGCCAAAGGTGGTGGGCCCGTAACGGTGAAACTGACAGCTCCGCGGTAGGCGGGCGACACCAGGGGTCGCATCATTGGCATAAGCCCGTAACACTGGGTGGGCCCCGATGGGAGGTGCCCATGACCGCTACGGAGCCAGGCCCGGTAACTGTGGTAGAGGGCACCACGTTCTGCCTGTCCAGCGCGACCGGTGACGTGGTGCCCGACACCACGCACGGGTTGTTCTTCCGAGATGCCCGGGTGCTCTCCCGGTGCGAGCTGCGGCTGGACGGCGACGCGCCGCACCCGTTGTCGGTGCGGACCCCGGACGCCTTCACCGCCCGGTTCCTGCTGCGCCGCCCGCCGGCACCCGGGTTCGCCGACAGCACCATGCTGGTGGTGCGCGACCGAACGGTCGGGGAGGGGCTGCGGGAGACCCTGACGCTGACCAACCTCGGCCGGGAGGCGACCGCGCTGACCGTCGCGGTGCACCTGGGCGCCGACTTCGCCGACCTATTCGCGGTCAAGGAGGGCGGCCGCACCGCGGCCGCACCGCAGGCCGAGGTACACCCGGACGGGCTGATGTTCACCTCGGACGACGGCAGCAGGGGACTGCGGATCACCGCGACCGGCGATCCGGTGGTGACCACCGGCTCGCTGGTCTGGCGTACCGTCATCGCGCCCCGGTCGAGCTGGACCACCGAGCTGCTGATGCGCCCCTTCTTCATTGCCCACCCAGACTTCATTGCCCACCCGGACGCCGGGCGCGGCCACCCGGGCGAGCGCCCGGCCGGCGGGGTGGCCCAACTCAAGCTGCTCGACTGGCGCCGGGCCAGCACCCGGATCGACAGCGACGACCGGGTTCTCGCCGGGGTGCTCCGGCGGACCGAGGCCGACCTGGGCGCGCTGCGGATCGAGACGGCGACCGGGCTCACCTACATCGCGGCCGGTGCGCCCTGGTTCATGACCCTGTTCGGGCGGGACAGCCTGCTGACCGGCTGGCTGACCCTGCCGCTCAACCTGGGCCTGGCGGTAGGCACGCTGGAGACCCTGGCCCGGGTCCAGGGCACCCGGGTCGACCCGTTGACCGACGAGGAGCCCGGCCGGATCCTGCACGAGCTGCGACTCGGTCCGGAAAACTGGGACACCCTGGGCGGCAGCCACCACTACGGCTCGGTCGACGCCACCCCGCTGTTCGTGATGCTGCTGGCCGAGGCCCTGCGCTGGGGCGCCGATCCGGTGCGGGTCCGCGCGCTGCTGCCGGCCGCGGATGCCGCGCTGTCCTGGATCGAGGGGTACGGCGACCGGGACGGCGACGGGTTCGTCGAGTACCTGCGCGCGACCGACCGGGGGTTGGAGCACCAGGGCTGGAAGGACAGCTTCGACGGGGTCAGCGACCGGGCCGGCCGGCTGGCCGAGCCGCCGATCGCGCTCTGCGAGGTGCAGGGGTACGTGTACGGGGCCTACCTGGCCCGGGCCTACCTCGCCGAGACGCTGGAGGGCGACTTCGCGGCCGCCGAGCGGTGGCGTTCCGCCGCGGCCCGGCTGCGCGCGGCCTTCCACGAGCGCTTCTGGCTACCCGACCTCGGCTGGTACGCCCTCGGGCTCGATGCGGGCAAACGTCCGATCGATGCGCTGGCGAGTAACGTCGGCCACATTTTGTGGACCGGTCTCGCCACCGACGACTGCGCGGCCGTCCTGGTACGCCGGCTCGCCGACAACGGGATGGACACCGGCTACGGGCTGCGCACCCTGGCCGCCGGGATGAGCCGGTACAACCCGATGAGCTACCACAACGGTTCGGTCTGGCCGCATGACACGGCACTGACCGTGGCCGGGCTGCTGCGCTATGCCCATCTGCCCGGGGCCGTCGAGCTGGCGCACCGGCTCAGCGACGGGCTGCTGGACGCCGCCGGGGAGTTCGGCGGGCGGCTCCCCGAGCTGTTCTGCGGCTTCGACCGGACCGAGTTCAGCCCGCCGGTGCCGTACCCCACCTCCTGCTCCCCGCAGGCCTGGTCGAGCGCGGCGCCGCTGCTGCTGGTCCGGGCCTTCCTCGGGCTCGACCCGGACGTACCGGCCCGCCGGCTGGAGCTGGCGCCGCGGCTGCCGCACCGGTGGGGCCGGCTGGTCCTGACCGGGCTGCGGTTGGGCGGCGACATCCTGCAGATCCAGGCCCATCAGGAGGGGGCCATGGTGACCGGGCTGCCGGACGGCTGGACGATCGGCGACCTGCCACCCGGGCGGAGCGAGCCGCACCAGGCGACGGTGACCAGCCGTCCGCTCGAGTGGGACCCGGTCACCCCACCGGCCAGTTGATCGGGCGGCCACCAGCGGGGGCATACCGGACCGCCACCACCCGGGCGGTGCCGGGCAGGGCGAACATCAGCCAGCCCCGGACGCACTGGCCCGGGGCCAGCCGACGGTGGTCGGTCGGGTACCCGGGCTGCGGGAACCGGACGTCGCTGACCGGTCTCGGCCCGACGGTACCGCCGTCCGGTGCCACCACCAGCCACGGTCCCTGGCTGATCGTCACGTCGAAGATGGCGCTGCGGACAACGCAGACCTGTACGTCCGCGGCGCCCCAGACGCCGCCGGAGGGGGCGGCGTCGGCCACCGGCTGCCGGTACTCGAACACGGTCGCCTCCACCTGACCGTTGTCCGCCGGCGCGGACTGACCCAGCACCGGTCCGGTACGCGATGGACTGGGCGCGGCACCGGTGCTGGCGACCGGCGCCGGGAGGGTACCGGCGGGAGCCGTCGCGCAGCCGGCCAGCCCCAGCACCGCCACGGTGCCGATGCCGAGCAGGCGTACCCCGATCACGGGCGCACGGTACCGCTACCGCCAGGGCCGGACCAGGCCCGGCACCCCATCTAATGAATAGGAAACCCTCGATTAGTACCGGCGTGCGGAACACCGGGCCGAGCTGGCTTGACTGGCCCGAAGCAGACCTCCTATGTTTCGCACGCGTACTGCGTTTCGGATACCTAAATATATAAATACCTTCGGTTGGAGAGGGATGCCGGATGAGTAACGGCGGCAAATCCGGGCGCTGGCGCGCCCTGCGCTCCGCCGGTGCGCTCGCCCTGGTCGGGCTGATCGCGCTGCCGCTGACCGCGTGCACGTCCGCCAACGCGGCCACTGCCGCCTCCACCGCCGACGACTGGGCGCAGATCCAGCAGATCCTCGGCGGCATCCAGGGCAAGGCGAGCGCGCCGATCAGCAACGTCACCACCAACAAGTTCACCCCGGGCATGCTGCTCGGCAACGGCGACATCGGCGTGATCGCCGGCGGGAGCAACAACACCAGCCAGAAGTTCTACTTCGGCAAGGGCGACTTCTGGGGTACCGCCTGGAACTCCGGCCACCAGACCCTGGTCACCGCGATCCTCTCGCTCGGCTCGCTGACCGTCTCCTCGTCGCAGACCAGCCCCAGCCCCGCCTCGGTCTACTCGATGACCCAGGACATCCTCAACGCCGAGGTACGCAGCCGGGTCCAGCTGGGCAACGCGAACGTGAGCATGCGCTCGTACACCGCCGACTCGGACAACACCTTCATCACCGAGCTGTCCAGCCCGGCCGGCAGCCCCTCGGTCACCCTGAACGTCACGCTGGGCCTGCCCGGTCCGGACAGCCACACCACATACCCGACCACGGTCGGCGCGTCCAACGGCACCATCGTGGCGACCCGGCACAACAACCTGCGCGGCTCCAGTGACTTCCAGTCCGCGGCGGCCATCGCGGTCCGGCCGGTGGGCGTCGGCTTCAGCGGCACGAGCACCAGCGGCTCGACGGTGACCGGCCGGTTCACCCTCGCGGGTGGCTCCACCGTCGCGCTGGCCACGGTGTTCCGCAGCGACGCCCGGCAGGGCGGCGGCGGGCCCAGTGCCTCGACGCTGGCCGGCCGGGCCACCTCGGCGGTCAACGGGCTGACCACCAGCGCCGTGGCCAGCCTGCTGAGCAACCACCGCAACTTCTGGAAGAACTACTGGCTCAAGTCGTTCATCCAGACCAACGACGCCACGATGAACGCCTACTGGTACGGCGCGCTGTACGCGCTGGGCTCGGCGCAGCGCGCGGGCAAGGTGCTCGCCGACATGAACGGTCCCTGGGTATCCAGTGACTTCACCCAGTTCCCGCGCTACTGGTACAACTACAACGTCCAGGCCCCGTTCTACGGGGTGGCCTCGGCCAATCACCCCGACCTGCTGCAGCCCTACAACGTGCAGCAGCACGCCGAGCAGCAGTGGCAGATCAACTGGACGGCGCAGTCCGGCGGGTACAACGGCGAGATGTGGCAGCGCTCGATGGGCCCGTTCCACCAGTACTTCCCGACCCCGGCGCCGGCGACCAAACGGTCCGGCAAGAACCCGCGGTGGGCCGACCAGAAGTCCAACGGGATGTTCGCCGCGCTGCCGTCGATCTTCTACTACGACTACACGCAGGACCTGAACTTCCTGAAGACCCAGCTGTACCCGAACGTCAAGGCGGTCGACGCGTTCTACCGCGACTACCTGACCACCAGCGGCAGCCGCCTGGTGGTGGCGCACAGCTCCGCGCACGAGGGATCCGACGACCTGAACCCCAACCTGGACATCGGCTTCCTCATGCGGGCGGAGAAGTTCCTCATCGAGACGAGCCGGAAGCTCGGCGTGGACGCCAACCTGATCCCGGTCTGGCAGAACACCCTGACGAAGCTGGCCAAGATGCCGACCGGCACGGTCAACGGCAAGACCGTGTTCCTGATGGCGGAGAACATCAACGGCTCGACCAGCACCTCCAACACGTTCCACCCGGGTGACCAGCCGATCAACATGGAGGGCGGGGTGTTCCCGGGGGAGAACATCTACGTCGGCGGCGACTCGACCCTGCGGCAGATCGCCATCAACTCGCTGCAGGAGATGAACTCCTGGGGGGTGACCTCCGGGCAGAACCGGAACAACGGCTTCCCGAAGGAGTTCCCGATCGCGGCCCGGGCCGGCTGGCCGGCCGCCGACCTGGAGAGCAAGCTGGATGCGGCGATCAGGGCGCAGTGGCGCTCCACCAACCTCACCGTCGCGCAGAGCGGCGGCGGGATCGAGACCTGCGGCACCGTCGAGGCGGTCGACTCGATGCTGATGCAGAGCGTCTCCGGCACCATCCGGCTGTACGGCGACGCGGACTGGCCGACCAGCAAGAACGCCTCGTTCACCCGGCTGCGCGCCAAGGGCGCCTTCGTGGTCTCCGCCGCGCTGTCCGGCGGCAAGGTCAGTCCGGTGACGCTGAGCAGCGAGGTCGGCGGTACCGTCAAGATCAAGAATCCCTGGTCGAGCGGTACCCTCACCGTCAACCAGCTGGACGCGGATGGCAACCCGACCGGCCCGGTACCCTTCACCAACTCCGGTGGCGTGATCAGCTTCGCCACCATCGCCGGTACCTCGTACCAGGTCACCAGCACCGGCGCGGCAAAGCTGGCCGGCTTCGGCCAACCCATCGACGGATCGCTGTCCGGCCCGCTGTTCCTGGCCTTCGGCCTGCTGATGACGGTGGCCTACCTGGCCGGCAGCCGGCGTGGGCCGCGCGCCCGGGTCCGGTCAGCCGGCTGACGACGTCGAGCGATCCGACGGGTCGCCGTCCGCTTCCGACGGGAAGTGCACGGCGACCCGTTGCTCTTCGGTCGGCAGCCGGCGACCGATCTCCACGTAGTCGGTGTACGCCTGGCGGTCCGCGTCGGTCAGCGGCGGCGGGCTGACGCTGCGCGGCCACAGCCGGCGGGCCCGGACCACGTCGGCTTCCACGGCGTACAGGGTGATCTGGGCCTGCAGCTGGAGCCAGGCGAGCAGCCCGAGCACCACGCCGAAGACGCCGTACAGCGACTGCGCGTGCCGGACCTGGTGGGCCACCAGCAGGGTGCCCACAGCCAGCAGGACCTGCCAGAGCACGGCCGAGACCACGGCGCCGAACACCATGCACCTGGTGGGCACCACCCGGGCCGTGGCCAGCCGGAACGCGAGCAGGAACAGCCCGATGTTGAGCGCGGTGGACAGCAGCAGGGCACCGATCCGCAGGGCCAGGCCGAGCCGGCCGGCACCGCCGATGCCGGAGAGGGTACCGGTGACGATCACGGTCAGCCCGAGCGTGCCGAGCAGGCCGAAGCTGCGCGCCAGAGTGGGGACGAAGCCCGGGCGCTGCGCGTACGGCACGTTCCACACGGTGTTGAACGCGGTGATCGCGGCGCTGGCCACCCCCTTGGCGCCCCAGAGGCTGATCGCGATGCTCACCACCAGCACCGACCAGCTGCCGTGCAGCTCGTTGAAGCGCAGCTGGTCGCCGATCACCGGGAACTCCACCAGCGTGGAGTTGACCAGCCGGTGGTACAGGTCGGGGTTGTCGCGCAGCACGAAGCCGAGCACGGTGATGAACAACAGCAGGATCGGGAAGATCGACAGGAAGGCGTAGTAGGCCATCAGGCCGGCCAGGTTGCCGCCGCCGTCCTCGCCGTACTTCTTCACCACGGCGAGCGGGAAGGCCACCCAGGGCTGCCCGCGCTGAGCGCGGTCCAGCCGGTCCACGATCCGATCCACCACGCTCATGCGCCAATTGATACCCGAGACATCGATCTCGCGAAACACCAGGTGTGAACCGGGGCTCCGCGGGGTACCGGCCGCTCATGTCCCAACCGGCTGCCCCCACGACCGTCAGCGGACGGTTTCCGGTGACCGCGCCATCCGGCCGGCCGATCTGAACTAACGTGATCCGCATGCTCGGCCTGCCCGACCCGATCCGAGGATGCCTGTTCGATCTGGACGGCGTGCTCACGCCGACCGCGGCCATCCACGCCGCGGCCTGGAAAGAGATGTTCGACGAGTTCCTCGCCCGGCACACCGGCCCGGACCACCGTCCGTTCGACCCGGGCGACGACTACGACCGGTACGTGGACGGCCGGCCGCGGGCCGACGGCACCCGTACCTTCCTCGCCTCGCGCGACATCCAGCTGCCCGAGGGCGAGCCGGACGACGCGCCCGGGGCGCCGACCATCGAGGGGCTGAGCAAGCGCAAGGACGCGCTCTTCGCGCGGATCGTGCACCAGCAGGGCGTCAAGCCCTACCCTGGCTCGGTGCGCTACCTGGAGGCGGCCCGCGGCGCCGGGCTGCGCCGGGCGGTGGTGTCGTCCAGCGCGCACTGCGCCGAGATCGTCCGCGCCGCCGGAATCGAGGACCTACTGGAGGTACGGGTGGACGGGATCATCGCGCGGGAGAAGAAGCTGGCCGGCAAGCCGGCCCCGGACACCTTCCGGTACGCCGCCGAGTTGCTCGGCCTCGACGCCGGGAGTGCGGCGGTGTATGAAGACGCGCTCGCCGGGGTCGCGGCCGGCCGGGCCGGCGGGTTCGGGTACGTGGTCGGGCTGGACCGGGTCGGGCAGGCCGACGCGCTGCGCGCGCAGGGCGCCGACGTGGTCGTCCGGGACCTCACCGAGCTGCTGGACCAGTCATGATCACTCATCCGTCCTTCCCGGGCGAGCCGTGGGTGGTTCGGGAGACCGCGCTGGACCTGGGCGTACTGGCCCAGAGTGAGTCGGTGTTCGCGCTGTCCAACGGGCACATCGGACTGCGCGCCAACCTCGACGAGGGGGAGCCGCACACGCTTCCGGGGACCTACCTCAACTCGGTGTACGAGCTGCGCCCGCTGCCGTACGCCGAGGCGGGGTACGGGTACCCCTCGGTCGGGCAGACCGTGATCAACGTGACCAACGGCAAGCTGATCCGGCTGCTGGTCGAGGACGAGCCGTTCGACGTGCGGTACGGCCGGCTGCGCGGGCACGAACGGGTACTGGACCTGCGGGCCGGGGTGCTGCGGCGCAGCTGCGAGTGGACCTCACCGTCCCGGCGTACCGTCCAGGTGCGTTCCACCCGGCTGGTCTCCTTCGTCTACCGCTCGATCGCGGCGATCGCGTACGAGGTCCGCGCGGTGGACGCGCCCGTCCAGGTGGTGCTCCAGTCCGAGCTGGTGGCCAACGAGCAGCTTCCGCACATGTCCGGCGACCCGCGCGCGGCGGCTGTGCTGGAGGCGCCGCTGGAGCCCGAGCAGTCCGGGCACCGGGACAACCGGGTCGTGCTGATCCACCGGGTGCGGCGCAGCGGGCTGCGGGTCGGCGCCGGCATGGACCACGTGGTCGACGGCCCGGCTGAGCTGGGCACCGGGCTGACCTGCGACCCGAACCTGGGCCGTTACACGGTGACCAGCCGGCTCCAGCCGGGCGAGACGCTGCGGCTGGTCAAGTTCCTCGCCTACGGCTGGTCGAGCCAGCGCTCGCTGCCGTCGGTCGAAGCCCAGGTGGAGGCGGCGCTGACCGCGGCCCGGGCGAACGGCTGGCCCGGCCTGCTCGCCGCCCAGCGGGACTACCTCGACGACTTCTGGAACCGCGCCGACGTCGAGCTGGACGGGGACGACGAGATCCAGCAGGCCGTCCGCTTCGCGCTCTTCCACGTGTTGCAGGCCAGCGCGCGCGCCGAGCGCCGGCCGATTCCGGCCAAGGGGCTGACCGGTACCGGCTACGACGGGCACGCGTTCTGGGACAGCGAGACGTTCGTGCTGCCGGTGCTGACCTACACCGCACCGGAGGCGGCCGGCGACGCGCTGCGCTGGCGCCACATGCTCGTGCCGGCTGCCCAGGAGCGGGCCGCCCAGCTGGGGCTGGCGGGGGCCGCCTTCCCCTGGCGGACCATCTCCGGGATGGAGTGCTCGGGCTACTGGCCGGCCGGTACCGCCGGCTTCCACATCAACGCCGACATCGCCGACGCGGTGATCCGGCAGGAGTGGGCCACCCAGGACGACGAGCTGGCCCGGGAGTGCGGCGTCGAGTTGGTGGTGCAGACCGCCCGGCTGTGGATGTCGCTGGGCGCGACCGACCCGGACGGGCGGTTCCACATCGACGGGGTCACCGGACCGGACGAGTACAGCGCGCTGTCCGACAACAACGTGTACACCAACCTGATGGCGCAGCGGAATCTGCGCGGCGCGGCCGACCTTTCCGAGCGCTACCCGGAGCCGGCCGAGGCGTTGAGCGTGACCAAGGAGGAGATCGCCGCCTGGCGGGCGGCCGCCGACGCCGTCGTGGTCCCGTTCGACGAGCGGCTACGGGTACACCCGCAGGCGGAGCGGTTCACCGCGTACGCGCCGTGGGACTTCAAGAACACGCCCCCGGACAAATACCCCCTGCTCCTGCATTACCCCTACTTCCAGCTCTACCGCACGCAGGTGGTCAAGCAGGCCGACCTGGTGCTCGCCCTGCATCTACGCGGGGACGCCTTCGACGTCGAACAGAAGCGCCGCGACTTCGACTACTACGAGGGCATCACGGTGCGGGACTCCTCGCTGTCGGCCTGTACCCAGGCGGTCATCGCCGCCGAGGTCGGCCATCTCGGGCTGGCCTACGACTACCTCGCCGAGACCGCGCTGATGGACCTGGCCGACTTGAACAACAACACCCGCGACGGGGTGCACATCGCCTCGCTGGCCGGCGCCTGGCTGGCCGTCGTCGCCGGCCTCGGCGGCATGCGGGACCAGGGCGAGCTGCTGTCCTTCGCGCCGCACCTGGCCGGGCCGCTGACCCGGATGTGCTTCGCGATGACCTGGCGGGGCCGGCGGCTGCGGGTCGAGACCGACCCGACCACGACCACCTACTCGCTCATCGCCGGCCCGCCGATGCAGCTGCTGCACAACGGGGAGCCGCTGACCGTATCGGAACGGGAGCCGGTGAGCCGGCCGGTCCGGGAGGTACCCGACCTACCCCGGCCGAAGCAGCCGCCGGGGCGGGCGCCCCGGCGCCGGCGGGACATGCCGGTGTAGGACGTCGCCCGCGGGGGAACTGTCCGGTGTGACGGTACGTCGATGGAGTGCGGCTGCCCTGGTGGTCGTACTGGTGTGGCTGGGTCTGGCGTACTGCACCGGACCGGTCGATGCCCACGGGTACCGCAAGACCGCGGTACAGTCCGCGCAGGCGGCGCTGAACGCGGTACGTACCGGGGCGCTGGCAGCCGACGCGCAACTTCTCGATCCCTATGCCAGCACGCTCCTCGGCGACCAGCTCGGCGCGGTCGCGGCGGCACAGGAGCAGCTGCTCGCCGAGCCGCCCCCGGACAGTGGTACCCGCAACGTGCGCGACCAGCTGCTCCCCCTGCTCAACGGGTCCGCCGTCCAGCTCGGCGACCTGGCCTACGCGATGTCCACCGGCGACCTGGCCGCGGTCCGCGCGCACCAGGAGCAGCTGCGGCGGTTGGGGGACCAGCTCGACGACTTCGTGGAGCGGTACCGGTGAAGAAGTTCCTCGCCTTCACCCTCGGCATCCTCACCGCCATCGGCGGTTTCGTGGACATCGGCGACCTGGTCGCCTCCTCGCTGTCCGGGGCCCGGTTCGGCCTCGCCCTGGCGTGGGTACTGGTCCTCGGCGTGATCGGCATCTGCGCGTACGCGGAGATGGCCGGCCGGGTCGTCGCGATCACCAAGCGCCCGGTGTTCGACCTGGTGCGGGAGCGGCTCGGTCCGCGGGTCGCGCTGGTCAACCTGGTCGCCTCCTACCTGGTCACCCTGCTCACCCTGGCCGCTGAGCTGGGCGGGGTGGCGCTCGCCATCGAGCTGGTCACCAGCGTCAGCTACCTGCTGTGGGTACCGGTGGTCGGGTTCGTGCTGTGGGTGGCCCTGTGGCGGGTGAAGTTCGAGACCCTGGAGCGGATCTTCGGGCTGCTCGGGCTGGTTCTGGTGGTCTTCGTGGTGGCGCTTTTCCGGCTGCCCGGTCACGGTCCCGACCTCTGGCACCAGGCGCTGTCACCGGTCCCGACCCCGGGGGAGAACTGGAACACCTACTGGTACTTCGCGGTCTCCCTGTTCGCGTCCGCGCTGACCCCGTACGAGGTGTTCTTCTTCTCCTCCGGTGGGGTGGAGGAGAACTGGGGCCCCAGGCAGCTGCCCGAGATGCGCGTCAACGTGTTCATCGGCTTCCCGCTGGGTGGCGGGCTGGCGCTGGCGTTGATGGCGGTCTCCGCCGAGGTGTTCCACCCGCTGGACGCGCAGGTCACCAGCCTGGGGCAGGTGGCCCTGCCGGCCGCGCTCGCGCTGGGCAGGCTCGGCCTGGCGGTGGCGATCCTCGGCTTCTTCGCGGCGACCTTCGGCGCGGCGATGGAGACCGGCCTGTCCGCGGCGTACGTGGTCGCCCAGTTCTTCGGGTGGCCCTGGGGCAAGCGCCTGCAGCCCAGGCGGGCGGCCCGGTTCCACACCGTGCTGCTGGTCAGCGTCCTGTTGGGGATCGTCGCCCTGATGACCACGATCGACCCGATCCAGCTCACCGAGTACATGCTGGTCTTCAGCGCGGTGGTGCTGCCGCTGACCTACCTGCCGATCCTGGTGGTCGCGAACGATCGCGGGTACCTGGGGGACCATGTCAACGGCCGGCTGGCCAACGCCGTGGGGGTGATCTTCCTGGTGGTGATCGTGGCGGCCGCGGCGGCCGCGATACCGCTGATGATCGTGACGGGAGCGGGCGGATGAACGAGCTGTACGTCAGCTTCCACCTGCTCGACCGGCAGATCGTCGACCGGGACGGGCTGGAGGTCGGCAAGGTCGACGAGGTGGAGCTGGGGATCGACGACCGGGGCGCGCCGTACCTGGCCGCGCTGCTGGTCGGGCCGCAGGCGTTCGGGCCGCGGATCAGCGGCTGGCTGGGCCGGCTGCTCACCGGGCTGGCACGGCGGCTGCGTACCGACCGGTCCGGTCCGCTGCGCATCCCGTACGACCTGGTCCGGCAGGTGGACTCGGCGGTCGAGCTGAGCGTACGTCGGGACCTGCTGCGCGAGCCCGAGCTGGAGAGCTGGCTCCGCGAGCACCTGATCGGACGGATCCCGGGGAGTGCAGAATGAGTGACCTGGTAACCGCTGACCTGATCGGCAAGGTGGCGTACCACCGGTCCGGGGAATACCTGGGCCGGGTGGCCGATGTGGTGATGGCGCCGGACCCCGAGGGTACCTGGCGGGTCACCCACCTGGTGGTCAGCCACCCGCCGTGGGGCCGGCTGCTCGGGTACGAGCGGGACGAGGAGACCGGACCGTGGTTGCTGGTCATGCTCGCCCGGCGGATGCTGCGGCGGAACACCCGGCGAGTGCGATGGCGGGAGGTGCGGATCGGGGAGGATGACCGGCATGCATGAGGCCCGGCACCGGCATGAGGACCGGCACGACCCCGCACACGATCATCCAGTCCATGATCATCCTGACCACGATCATCCACCTGGCGACGACCGGCACGCCGACGGCTGGCGGCACCGGCTCGGTCACCTGATCGCCCCGCACTCGCACGACAGCGCCGGCAAGGTGGACTCGGCGCTGGCCGCGAGCCGGGAGGGGATCCGGGCGCTGTGGGTGTCGCTGGCCGGGCTCGGGTTCACCGCGCTGGTACAGGCACTGGTGGTGTGGTGGTCCGGCTCGGTCGCGCTGCTCGGGGACACCCTGCACAACCTGGCCGACGCGCTGACCGCGGTACCGCTGGGGATCGCCTTCCTGGTCGCCCGGCGGGCACCCAACCGGCGGTACACCTACGGGTACGGGCGGGCCGAGGACCTCGCCGGGATCGCGATCGTGCTGGCCATCGCGGCATCGTCGGCGCTGGCCGGATACGCCGCGCTGCGCCGGCTCGCCCATCCGCAGGGCGTGTCCCACCTGGGTGCGGTGGCGGCCGCCGCGCTGGTCGGCTTCCTCGGTAACGAGGCGGTCGCCCGGTACCGGATCGTGGTGGGGCGCCGGATCGGCTCGGCCGCGCTGGTGGCCGACGGGCTGCACGCGCGTACCGACGGGTTCACCTCACTGGCCGTACTGGTCGGGGCCGGTGGGGTGGCGATCGGTTGGCGCTGGGCCGACCCGGTCGTCGGGCTGGGCATCACCCTGGCGATCCTGTTCGTGCTCAAGGACGCGGCCCGCGAGGTGTACCGCCGGCTGATGGACGCGGTCGACCCGGAGCTGGTCGACACGGTCACCAGGACGCTGCGGGAGACCGACGGGGTGGCCGACGTCGGGGCGGTACACCTGCGCTGGATCGGGCACGCCCTGCGGGCCGAGTGCGAGATCGTGGTAGCCGCCGACCTGTCCGTCACCGCCGCACACGCGATCGCGGTGGACGCCGAGCACCGGCTGATCCACGCGCTGCCGAGGTTGGACAGCGCGTTCGTGCACGCCGACCCCTACCCGGACGACGGCGTCGACCACCACGCCCCGCTGCGGCACCACAACGGCGATTGACCGGCTCACTCCGGGTGGGGCGACGGACTCTCAGTCACGCGTGCCACGATGGCCTGGTGCGTCGAGCTCCACTCGCCGCGGCGGCCGCGGCGGTTTCCCTTCTGCTGCTGAGCGCGTCCGCGTGCACCAACGGTTCCAGCCCGGTGACGTTGGGGACCGCGGACCGGTCCAGCGTGACCGAGATCGTAGACGCCTCCGCGACGGTCACCGCGAAGGCGGCCGCCACGCTGACCGCGCCGGCCGCCGGTACCCTCGCCTCGGTGGCCGTCACCCCCGGCCAGAGCGTGACCGCGGGCCAGCTGGTCGCGGTGGTCGACTCACCCGCGGCGCGCCAGCAGCTCGCGGACGCGACCGCCGCGCTCGCCTCGACCAGCACCGGCGGTGGCGGCGCCGGGTTCAGCACCCGCGACCTGGCGGCCGCGCAGAAGCGGACCGACGACGCGGCGGCCAGCTCGTTCGCGGCCGCCCGCAAGGCCGCCGGTTCGATCGGCGACCCGGGGGTACGCGACGCGCTGCTGCGCCAGATCGACCTCGCCTCGGCGCAGTACGACGCGCTCGCGGCCACCTCCCGGTCGCTGGTCAGCTCGGTGCAACGGGGGATCGCGAGCCTCTCCTCGGCGATGAGTGCCCTCGGTGCGGCGCAGCGCGCCCAGGCCCGGGCGGCCTACAACCTGGCGAAGTCCGCGGTGGACGCGCTGACGTTGCGGGCGCCGATCGACGGGGTGGTCCAGTTCGGCGGGGCGGCGGCTGCCGTACCGGCCGGCGGCTCGCTGTCCAGCCTGCTGTCCAGCGTCTCCGGAGGGGGTGCCCAGGCGGCGGCGCCCGCCAGCGGCGGCCGGCCGACCGGGCCGGGCGTCGACGAGGTGGTCGGGCTCGGCGCGCCGGTCGGCGCGGGTACCGCGGTCGCGACCATCGTCGACACCTCCGAGCTCGGGCTGGTCGCCGACGTGGACGAGACCGACGTGCTGCTGGTGGCGCCCGGGATCCACGCCCAGGTCGAGCTGGACGCGGCACCCGGGGCCAGCTACGACGCGACGGTCGGCAGCGTGGACGTCCTGCCGACCGCCTCCGCGCGGGGTGGGGTGGCCTACCGGACCCGGCTGGCGGTGGGCAGCGGCCACTACCCGGACGGGCGGCCCGCGCCGACCCCGCGGCCGGGCATGAGCGCGGTGGCGCACCTGCGGGTACGCGAGGCACGGGACGCGGTGACCGTACCGGCCGCCGCGGTGGTACGCGCCGACGGCAAGGACGCGGTCTGGCTGGTCCGGGACGGCAAGGCGATGCGCACCCCGGTGACCCTCGGGGTCCAGGGGCCGGACCGGGTGCAGGTGCTGGCCGGGGTGAGTGCCGGCGACCGGCTGGTGGTACGCGGAGCCGACCGGGTACACCCCGGTCAGTCGGTGCCGTGACCGGGCAAGCTGGCGCTCGCTGCGCTCGCGCGGGTCACGCGCCCCTCGGCCGCCCTGTAGCCGACCGTCCGACTCGGTCGCTGCGCTCCTTCGCTCCCGGCCGGCTGCGGGCGGCGGGCGCATGACCGGGCCCGTCCCGACCGACGCCGTCGAGGCGCGCGAGGTGACCCGCTCCTACCAGCTCGACGGGCTGGCCGTACCGGCCCTGCGTGGGGTCAGCCTGACCGTCCCGGCCGGCGACTTCGCGGCCATCCTCGGCCCGTCCGGCTCCGGCAAGTCCACCCTGATGCACCTGCTCGGCGGGCTGGACCGGCCGACCACCGGTACCCTGCTGCTGGCCGGCCGGGACGTGGCCAAGCTGAGCCAGCCCGAGCTGGCGGCGCTGCGCAACCGGACCATCGGGTTCGTGTTCCAGGCGTTCCACCTGCTCCCGCGTACCTCCGCGGTGGACAACGTCGCGCTGCCCCTGGTCTACGCCGGGGTACGCGCGGGGGAGCGGCGCCGGCGCGCCGCGGCGGTGCTGGAGCGGGTCGGCCTGGCGCACCGGCTCAGGCACCGGCCCAACCAGCTCTCCGGCGGCGAGCAGCAGCGGGTCGCCATCGCCCGGGCGCTGGTCACCGGACCGAGCCTGTTGCTGGCCGACGAGCCGACCGGCAACCTCGACACGACCACCGGTGCGGAGGTGCTGGCCCTGCTGGAGACGCTGAACCAGGAGTCGGGTGTGGCCGTCGTCCTGGTCACCCACGACCATGAGGTGGCCGCCCGGGCGCATCGACAGATCCGCATGCGTGACGGCCTCATCGAGGGGCCGGCATGAGGTTCGCGGAAGCCTGGCGGGTCGCGCTGGACTCCCTGCGTGCCAACCGGTTGCGCAGCGGGCTGACCATGCTCGGCGTGGTGATCGGGGTGGCCGCGGTGGTGGTCCTGGTGGCCATCGGTACCGGCGCCAAGCAGGAGGTCGAGTCGCAGGTCCAGGGCCTGGGCTCCAACCTGCTGCTGGTGGTACCCGGTCAGGTGACCTTCGGCAACGCGCCCACCTCGTCACCGATGACCATCACCGACGTCGACGCGATCGCCCGGGTGGCCGGCGGGCGGGACCGGCTGACCGCCTCGCTCTCCTCCGGGGAGACCGTGCGGGCCGGCAGCACCAGCGAGTTCGTCAGCATGCTCGGGGTGCTGGAGACCACCCCCACGGTGTTCATCCGCAACCTCACCCACGGCAGCTACCTGACCCGCTCGGACGTGGATACCGCGCGCCGGGTCGCGGTCCTCGGCTGGAGTGTGGCCCAGCACCTGTTCGGCGACCGGGACCCGGTCGGGCTCCAGATGGACGTGGCCGGGGTGCGCTTCCGGGTGGTCGGGGTGTTCGAGCGGCTGGGCCAGAGCCTCGGCGTGGACCGGGACAACGAGGTGCACATCCCGCTGACCGCCGCGCAGCGGCTGCTCGGTACCAACCGGGTGGACGCGCTCGCCGTCAAGGCGCCGGACGGCTCCCGGATCAACGAGCTCGGTGGCCAGATCGTCGCCGAGCTGACCCGACGGCACCCGGGCATCGAGTTCAGCGCGGTCACCCAGGACCAGATCCTCGGCGTACTCGGGCAGATCCTCGGCGTGCTGACCGGGGTGCTGGCCGCCATCGCCGGAATCTCGCTGCTGGTCGGCGGGGTGGGCGTCTCCAACATCATGCTGGTCTCGGTGCGCGAACGGACCCGGGAGATCGGGCTGCGCAAGGCGGTCGGCGCCCGGCCCCGCGACATCGTGGTGCAGTTCCTCATCGAGGCGGTGCTGCTGACCACCATCGGCGGGGTCACCGGGATCGGGCTCGGCATCGGGGCGGCCCTGCTCGTGGCGGCGCTCTCGCCGGTACCCGCGGCGATCACCTGGTGGTCCGTCACGCTCGCGTTCGGCGTCTCGGCCACGGTTGGCATCGTGTTCGGGGTGGTACCCGCACAGCGGGCCGGCCGGCTCGATCCGGTGATCGCGCTGCGGACCGAGTGAGATTCACCGCCGTCTCTGCTACCGTACCGGAAACTTTCTTTACGGTGAGGAGGGCGCGGTGCGTCGCCTACGGATTTTCGCCACCGCCGGTACCGCCGTGCTGGCCCTCGGTCTCTGCCTGGCGGTGACCCTGCCCTCCCACGCGGCCGGCGGCTTCTCCGCCACCTACAGCCGGGTCCAGGAGTGGCCGGGCTCCTACTTCCAGGGCCAGTACGTACTGGCCAACGGCACCTCGTCGACGATCACCTCGTGGACGCTCACGTTCACCCTGCCGGCCGGCGACCAGCTGGCCAACTGGTGGGGTGCCAACGTCACGCAGAGCGGTACCACCTTCACGGCGACCCAGCCGGCCGGCACCTCGATCCCGGTCGGCGGTACCGCGACCATGGGCTTCCTGGTGACCGAGGGCGGCGGCCTGGCCGACCCGGCCAACTGCACGCTCAACGGCGGCTCCTGCTCGGCCGGCGCCAGCCCGAGCCCGACCCGGAGTCCGAGTCCCAGCCCGAGCAAGAGCCCCAGCCCGAGCCCGAGCCCCAGCCCGTCGACCAGCCCGCCCCCGCCGCCCCCGCCGGGCAGCTGGCACCCGTCCTACCTGGCGGTCGGTACCATCTACACGCCGTACAGCTCGGTGGACGCGTTCTTCTCCACGATGAAGACGCACGGGCCGATCCCCAACTACGGGTACCAGTACCTGATCGGCAGCGAGATGGGTAACTGGTCCAGCCGGACCAGCACGCTGGTCAGCCACTCCCGGTCGCTGGGCATGATCCCGGTACTGGTCGAGTACGGGATGAACGGCAACATCGACGGCGCGGACGCGGCGTACAACAACATGCAGAGCTCGAGCTGGGTGAGCACGTTCTTCACCGCGTTGAAGGGCGCCGCGCAGGCCGCGTCCGGGGCCGCCGCCGGTACCCCGGTCGGCTGGGTCATCGAGCCGGACATGCTCGGCTACATCCAGCAGGGCCACGGCACCCAGTACGGCAACGACGCCACCAGGATCCCGGCGGCCACCTCGGCCGCGCACACCTCCGGCGTGCTCGGCTCCACCGACCCGACCTTCGCCAACACCCTCAAGGGCCTGGTCGAGGCGATCAACTACACCATCAAGAAGTACAACCCGAGTGCGTTCCTCGGCTGGCAGGTCAACGAGTGGGCGGTACGCAACCCGCTGCACGACACCGACACGATGGGCATCACCGCCGGCCGACAGTCGGTCACCAGCGTCGGCAACCAGGTGGCCGCCTTCCTGACCAGCGCCGATATCCGGTACAACGCCGACTTCGTCGCCTTCGATCAGTGGGGCCAGGACTACGGGTACCTGCGCGACCCGAACCCGGCCACCGACATTCGCTACCTCAACGCCACCCACTGGAACAACTACCTGCTCTACGTGAAGACCATCCGGCAGGGGCTGAACCTGCCCGCGGTGCTGTGGCAGCTCGCGGTCGGGCACCTCAACTCGACCAGGACGCCCAGCCCGACGTACTGGAACTCGTCCGGCCGCTTCCCCGACCTGGACAATCTCACCACCGGGCAGTACGAGGACTCCTCCTCGACCTTCTTCTTCGGCGACTCGTTCAACAGCAGCGGCAACTACTTGACGTTCTACAGCCGAAACGAGGGCGCCGACCCGAAGGTGTCGGTCTCCGGCAGCACGGTCACCTGGGGCTCGCACCTGCCCGACGCCGCCGCGGCCGGGGTGGTCGCGATCATGTTCGGCGCGGGTACGGGTACCGGCGACGAGGGGGTACCCGAGGTGCCTGGGATCACCAGCACGGGTACCACCGACTTCTCCTACTGGGTCACCCGGGTCCAGCAGTACCTGGCCCACCCGGCGGCACTACCGTGAGAGGATGACCAACCCAGTTGGCGCTCGCTGCGCTCGCGCGGGTCATGCGCTCCTGGGCCGCCCTGTAGCCGACCGTCCGACTCAGTCGCTGCGCTCCCTCGCTCCCGGCCGGCTGCGGGCGGCGGGCGCATGACCAACCCAGTCGGGCGCATGACTGTGCCGCTGCTCGTGGTCGACGCGGCGAACGTGGTCGGCTCGGTACCCGATGGCTGGTGGCGGGACCGGGCCGGGGCGACCACCCGGCTGCGTGACCGCCTGGTCGCCGTGGCCGGGCGGGGCCTGCCCGACCTGCCGCCGCCGCTGGACGTGCTGCTCGTGGTCGAGGGCCGGGCCCGCGGGGTCGAGCCGATCGAGGGGGTACGCGTGCTCGCCGCGCCCGGTTCGGCCGACGACGCGATCGTCGAGCTGCTGGCACGGGAGCCGGCCGAGCGGGTCCGGGTGGTCGTCACCGCCGACCGGGGCCTGCGCGAGCGGGTGACCGGGCTGGGCGCCACCGTGCTCGGTCCCCGGGCGCTCGGCTGACGTGCCAAGGTGCGGCGGATTCTCAACCGGTACGGCGTGGCGGTCGGGTACGCCGCCGGGCTCGGGCTGGCCGCCGTGCTGCTGGCCACCCGCTCCGACCCGGTACGCGCGCACTGGCTGGACTGGGCCAGCACCAACCTGACCAACGCCACCGACCATCCGGTCGCCGCCCTGGTGGTGTCCGCGTTCCTGACCGCCGGAGATGCCCGGTGGTGGCTGCTGCTCTCGCTGATCGCCCTCGCTACCGTCGGGGCGACCTTCGGCGCCTGGCGGACCGCACTGCTGGTCGGCGCCGCCCACGTGCTCGGCACGGTGTTCAGTGAAGGACTGCTCGGGCTGCGGATCGCCGCGGGCGCGGTACCCGCCGCGCAGCAGCACATCCAGGATGTCGGTCCCTCCTACGTGGTGGCCGGCGCGCTGGCCGCCGGGATCGCGTACGCCCGCTGGCCGGGCCGGCTGGCCTGCGCGGCCGGCTTCGCGGCGGTGGCGCCGAGCCTGTTCGGTGGCCTGTCCCGGCTGGAGGTGTCCGCGGTCGGGCACGTGTCGGCGATCGTGGTCGCGCTGGCCGTCGGGGCCGGGTTCGTGCTGGCCCGCCGGCGCCGCGCCGACCCGGTCCGGCCGGTACCGGACGGGTGACCGGGCCGGGACAGTTGGGCGGGAGTTGCCTGGCCGGTTTAGGGTGACACCTGGCGATGCGTGTCGAGTGGCCCGGTGGGCCCGCATGATCGCCAGAACCGGTGGGTAGGGTGCGGTGAGGAGACGGCCGCGCGGAGGTGAGGGCGCGATGGGTTCGCCACTCGTCCACGAGGCGCTGTTCTATCAGGACGCCGACGAATACCTCACCGCTACCGTGCCCTTCGTCCGCGCCGGGTTGGCTGCTCTGGAGCCGGTGCTGGTCGCGGTCCCCGGTCCGCGCCTCGAGCTCGTCGCCGACGAGCTCGGCAAGTGTGCGACCGATGTCCGGTTCCTGGACATGACCTACGCCGGGCGAAACCCCGGGAAGATCATCCCTTGGGTTCTGCACGCGTTCCTGGAGGAGCACTCGGGCAAACCGGTCCGGATCATCGGCGAGCCGATCTGGGTGGGCCGTTCCGCCGAGGAGTACCCGGCCTGTGTCCAGCACGAAGCGCTGATCAACGTGGCGTTCGCCGGCCGGGACGCGCGGATCCTCTGCCCGTACGACGCCAGCCGCCTGCCCACCGACACCCTCACCGACGCCACCTGTACCCACCCGGTACTGGTCGACGCGGACGTGCGCAAAGAGAGCCCGTGCTACGCCGACCCGGACGAGGTTGTCGCGGCGTACAACCGGCCGCTGTCCGAACCGGCCGGGGACGCGGCCACGCTGGCGTTCGACGCGCCGACGCTCGCTGACGTCCGCGGGTTCGTCGCGCTGTACGCGGTCCAGGCCGGGCTGCCTCCGCACCGGCTGGCCGACCTCCAGCTGGCCGTCAACGAGCTGGCCAGCAACGCGATCCTGCACGGCGGCGGGACCGGGCAGCTGCGGGTGTGGCGGGTCGCGCGCCGGCTGGTCTGCGAGGTACGCGACCGGGGCCGCGCCCTGGCGCGGCTGGCGGGACGGGTACCGCCGGCGCTGGACAGCCTGGGCGGGCGCGGCCTGGTCCTGGTCAACTACGTCTGCGACCTGGTCCGCATCCACACCACGCCGCACGGCACGGTGGTCCGGCTCTACGTCGACGTCTGACGGTTATCCGGCGACCGGCCGGGTATGCCCAGGGGAACGGAGCTGCCGGACGAGAGGGGAGGGCATCATGGGTACCGCCCATTCGCCCGCCGACAACATCGTCTACGACCTGATCTCCATCCAGTACCACGCGCTCAAGGGCGCGCAGGTGTACGGCGACTACCTCAACGACTGCGGCGACCACGACGAGGTACGCGCCTTCATCGAGCAGGTTCAGCAGGAGGATGCCCGGCGCGCCGAGGTGGCGCACAAGCTGCTCGGCCAGCTGACCCGGGAGTACCACGGGGCGATGCGCTGAGCCGCGAGCTGACCGCGGACGCCGTCGTCATCGGCACCGGGCCCAACGGTCTGGTCGCCGCCAACCTGCTGGCCGACGCCGGCTGGACGGTGGTCGCGCTGGAGGCGGCCGCGACCCCGGGTGGTGCCGTGCGCTCCGCCGAGCTGACCGGGCCCGGCTTCGTCAACGACCGGTGCAGCGCGTTCTACCCGCTGTCGGTCGACCCGACGCCGCTGTCCCGGCTCGGCCTGGGCGAGTACGGGCTGCGCTGGCGGCACGCCCCGGCGGTGCTCGCCCACCTGGCGCCCGGGCTGCCCGCCGCGGTGATCTCACGCGACCTGGACGCCACGGCGGCGTCCGTGGAGCGGCACGCGGCCGGGGACGGGCAGCGCTGGCGGGAGGGGTACGCCGAGTGGCTGCGCCTCGCCCCGCATCTGCTGCGTGCCCTGTTCACGCCGTTCCCGCCGGTCCGGCCGACCCTGGCGACGCTGCGCCGGATCGGTCCGGGTGACGCCCTGCGGCTGGCCCGGCGCCTGGTGGCTTCCGCCGGTCAGCTCGGCGACGAGGCGTTCCGGGGCGAGGGCGCGAAGCTGCTCATCGCCGGCTGTGCGCTGCACACCGACCTCGGCCCGGCCGACGCGGGCAGCGGCGGGTACGGCTGGCTGCTCGCCATGCTCGCCCAGCAGCACGGCTTTCCGGTGCCCGAGGGCGGCGCGCAGCGGCTGACCGACGCCATGGTGGCCCGGCTGGCGGCCCGGGGCGGGACGGTCGCCTGTGCCGCTCCGGTGACCCGGGTGGTGGTCGGGCACGGCCGGGCACTCGGCGTGGGTACCGCCGACGGGCGCTGGTACCGGGCCCGTCGCGCGGTGCTCGCCGACGTCGCCGCGCCCGCGCTCTACCTCGACCTGGTGGGCGCCGGGCACCTGCCGTCCGGCCTGGTGGCCGACCTGGGCCGGATGCGCTACGACCACGCCACGGTCAAGGTCGACTGGGCGCTGTCCGGGCCGGTACCGTGGCGCGACCCGGCCGCGGCCGGCGCCGGTACCCTGCACGTCGGCGTGGACCTCGCCGGCATGTCCCGGTTCGCCTCGACCGTCTCCGTCGGGGAGGTACCCGACGAGCTGCTGCTGATCTGCGGACAGATGAGCACCTGCGACCCGACCCGCTCACCGGCCGGTACCGAGACGCTCTGGGCCTACACCCACGTACCGCTCCGGCCGGCCTGGCCGGCCGACGCCGTCGCGGAGGTGGCGGCGCGGATGGAGGCCGTGCTGGAGCGGCACGCACCGGGCTTCGGGGCCCGGGTGCTCGCCCGGCACGTAGCCGGTCCGGAGGAGCTGGAGCGGGAGAACCCGAATCTGGTCGGCGGCTCGCTCGGCGGTGGTACGAGCGCGGTGTACCAGCAGGCGTTCCTGCGTCCGGTACCGGGTCTGGGCCGGGCGGACACTCCCATCGACCGGCTCTACCTGGCCAGCGCCGCCGCCCATCCGGGCGGCGGCGTGCACGGCGGGCCGGGTGCCAACGCCGCCCGGGCGGCGCTCGCCCGCGACCGCTGGGGGCTCGGGTACGCCGCGGCCATCCGCGGCGCGCACCGGCTCCTCTATCGCTGACGCCGGCCCCCCACCGCCCGGTCTGATCCGGTACCCTCCCGTCCTGGTGGCTCTGACCGCCGGACCGCCGGGCCATCGGGCGCTACCTCGCCCAGGTCGCCGGCTCCGCGGAGGGTGCCGACCTGCCTCGCCGCGAGGCTGAGGCGGGCATCCGCGCGGTCCTCGGCGAGACCGGCCTGGTCGAGCTGATCGACCCGGATGCCATGGCCGTCATGAACCGGCTCGTGCTCCGCCTCATCGCGGACCTTCACCTCGGCGAGGCGGACACCGAGGCGTTGATCCGCGCCGCGGAGGAGATGGTTGAGCAGGTGGACGCCGTGCTGGACGCGGGGACGGACCAGGGAGGGCGGTACGCGTGACAGATCCTCGACCGGGCGGCCCGGCACCGGACGGCGGACCCCGTACGGTCTACGGCAACTACCTGCGGGCGTACCGCCTGCGGCAGGTCGACCGGCGCCGGGAGATGCTGGCCGAGCTGGAGCACCGGGGCTGGGACGACGCCATCGTCCTCCTGGACACCACCTTCGACCTCGTCGTGACCGGATGTTCCGGCCGGACTCCGACCTGAGGGAGATCACCGCGTTCGTGGCCGAGGTGCGGGCAGCCTTCGGCGCCGGGAACGTCCCGGCGCTGGAGGCGGAGGCGATCATCCGGGAGTCGCTGGGTGAGGAAGCACCGGTCGACGACATCGACGGAGACGTGTACTTCACGATCAAGGTCCTGGTCATCTGCGGGGTGGACGTGCTCAAATACACCGAGCCGCAGATCGACGAACTGCCGGTAGCGGCCGAGCGGCAGGTGGCGGCGGAGGGGTACCGCCCGGCCACGCTCTAGTCCAGCCGGTCCTCCGGTACCGGGTGTACGGCCAGCTCCTCGGCGCTGGCTCCGCCACCGGCCGTACCGGCGTCCCGGGCCACCTCGGTCGCCTCGGTGTCCTCGTGGCTGCCTTCGTCCGGCGCCACCAGCCGGCCGACCCGCTGGTGCGGCGGCAGCCCCGGCTCGTCCCGGTCGTACATCGACACCACCGAGTCCAGGTGCGGGTCCACCGGACCGGCGAGCAGCGGGTCGGCGTCGGGCGGGTCGTCCGGTTCGAGGCTGCCGTACCCGCCAGCCGAGTCCGGGCTGCGGTCGGGCATCTCCCGGGACAGCCGGACGTCCATCGGCTCGCCGTGACGCATTTCCCACGGAGTCGTGCCGTACTCGTCGATCGCCAGCGGTCCGTCCTCCCGTTCCCGGGGCAGGACGGCCGGGTCCGGACCGTCCGCGGCGCGCGGCGCGTCCAGCTCCTCGTCCGCGTGCGAGTCGTGGTCGGCGTGCTCCGGCAGCCCCTCAGCCGCCGGGTCGGACACCGGCCTCGGATAGCTCTGGTCCTCGTCCATGCTCCCCGAATACCCGCTGGTCACGCGCTGAACACCCGGCGTGCGGATTTGACATTCACGCTGCGTATTCGAGTGCGTGCTCGTCTATTTGCTAGACGGGGAATTGCGCCTTTCCGCGAAGGCGTACGCCTTTCCGCCCGGCTGACTTATCCGTTCCGTGGTTCTGCGAGTGCGCAGAGTTTTCCGTCCAGCTGATCGTATCCGAGCGTCGCGTTCGGCAGGATTCGCTGACGTTGCTGCCTGCGCCCCTGTCAATGTCTGCTTCCGTCATGCGGAAAGAGCAGGCCAACCGGCGTCCGAGGGGGGTGATCGGGGGACCGGTGTTCGCCGGCTCCGGCAACGGGAACGGCCCGGACTCAGGAAGATCCCGCCGCCTCATTGACGGTTACGAAGTGTGAGCTCTATGGTCCAGCGGTAGCCGGAGGAGGCACCGGTGGAAGCGAGCATAGACATCGATAGGAGCCATTGTATGCTCCGTCGGATCAGGCGAGCGGTGGCGGTGCTGCTCGTCCTGGTACTGACCGGCTGTTCATCGACCAGCATGCTGAACGTACCGCAGAACCCGCACGCCGAACTGGTGATCTGGTTGCGCGAGCCGGCCGCCTCGGCGCCCGCGAAGACTGCCGACCGGCTGGTCCAGGCGTTCGTCGCGCGGACGGGCTTCAAGGCCCGGCTGGTCCCGCTCTACGAGGACTTCGAGACCAAGCTGCAGCAGCAGGCGGCCTACCGGCAGCTACCCGACGTGATCATCAATGACACCGGCCAGCTGGGCACCATGCAGTCCCAGGGCTGGCTGCAACAGATCGACCGGGCCACCTTCCCGGGCGGTGACCAGATCACCGACCGGGCCTGGCAGGCGGCCCAGGCCTCGGACGGCAACTACTACGGCGTACCGGTCACCGCGCACACGTTCGCCCTGTTCGTCCGGGCGGACTGGCGGGCGCGGCTCCGGTTGCCCGCCCCGACGACCTGGGACGACGTGGCCAGGATGGCGATCGCCTTCACCCAGCAGGACCCGGACGGGGACGGCAAGGCGGACACCTACGGGCTGGTCATCCCCGGTACCACCAAGCGTGGGTACATGTCCTGGTACTTCGCCAGCTACCTGTACGGCAACGGTGCGGACTTCATGTCCACCACCCAGCCGGGCCGGTGGATCCCGGTGATCAACAGCGACAAGGCGGTCCAGGCGGCCCGCTGGCTCAAGGACATGTTCTGCAAGTACCACGCGGTCAACCCGGACGCGGTCGGCCTGGACACCGCCCGGTCCCACGACACGTTCGAGAAGAACATCGGCGGGATCTACCTGACCGGCCCCTACATGCTGCCCCGGTTCGTCAGCTCGATGGGATCGAGCAAGATCGAGGTCTTCCCGCTGCCGGCCGGCCCGGGCGGTGGGCCCGGCGCGCTGGCCGAGGGCGAGAACGTGTACCTGACCGTCGGCTCCCCCAACCGGGCCGGGCAGAAGGCGTTCGCGCAGTTCGCCGCCTCGATCGAGGGCCAGACCATCGCCATGGACGCGGACCGCAACGGACCGATCGTCCGGCTGCCGGTCAACTCGCGGGTGGAGATGGCCAAGGTCCGCCAGGATCCCCGCTGGAAGGTCTTCCAGCAGGTGTACGACACCGCCGGCAAGTACGCACCGAACGTGCCCAACTGGTCCCGGTTCCGCCAGATCTCCGCGGACAGCCTCAACGGGGTGATGGCCGACTGCGGATCGGACGTCCGAGCCGCACTGGACAAGTTGGCTGCCCAGTTCGTGACCGAACTCAAGCGGCAGAACGTGTACGGAGGGTAGCGCGCAGTCATGACGAATCTGACCGGGCGGCGGCGACCGGTACCACCGGCATCGCCTCACGGGGCCCACGCCCGAGGG